>Ga0196963_10001569_pt1 | contig 15141 bp, 13 predicted proteins | sample S1_5metaG_FD_148600 | JGI IMG/M metagenome (GOLD analysis project Ga0196963, IMG submission 148600) | Soil microbial communities from Anza Borrego desert, Southern California, United States - S1_5 | ecosystem: Environmental > Terrestrial > Soil > Desert | place: USA: California | collected... | reverse complement strand
CAAGGAGAGCGCGATCCGCAAGCGCGAGATGGATGGCGAGCAGGAGGCGATGGCCGCGCGTCAGGCCGAGATGCTGACGCAGATGTCGGACACCGCGGAACGGGTTGCGGAGTCGGTGGATGCGATCCGCGCAGCGGCGAGTGAAATAAGCCAGGGCAGCAACGATCTGGCGACGCGCACCGAACGCCAGGCCTCGGCGCTGCAGCAGACGGTCGCGACGATGACCGAGGTCTCCAAGAACGTCTCCGCCAACGCCGAGAATTCCGAGACGGCGCGCAAGCTCGCCGCCGATGCGTTGGCCCGCGCCGAGGGCGGCAACACGGCCGTTTCCAGCGTCATCCAGGCGATGTCGGGAATCGAAAGCTCGTCCTCGCGGATCGCCGCAATCATTGCCGTCATGGAGGAGATTTCCTTCCAGACCAAGCTTCTGGCGCTCAATGCCGCGGTCGAGGCGGCACGCGCCGGCGAATCCGGCAAGGGTTTCGCCGTGGTGGCGCAGGAAGTCCGCGCGCTTGCCGACCGCTCGCGCCAGGCATCGCAGCAGATCCGCGACCTGATCGCGCAGAGCGCCAAGGAGGTCGGCCAGGGCGTCCAGCTCGCCGGCGGAGCGGGCGAAGCCTTGAGCAGCATCATCGAGATCGTGCGCCGCGTCGCCGAGATCGCGCCCGAGATTGCCGCCGGCAGCCGCGAGCAGTCGCGCTCGATCGCCGAGATCAACCGGGCCCTCAACGAGCTCGACTCGGCGACGCAGCAGAATGCCGCGCTGGTGGAGGAGAGCTCCGCCGCCGCGGCTTCTCTCGCCGACCAGGCAGGCCAGCTCGTAGATGTCGTCGCCGGCTTCCGCAACGGCGAGAAGATCGCGGCTTAGCCGGCTTTCTGAGCCGTCTTCATCTGCTGGTCGAGCTGGGCCAGGATCCGGGCCCGCGCCGCCTGATCGGTGATGCCGGCGATCTGCTTCTTGAGCTCGGTCGAGAGCACCGCCTCCAGCGCCGACGCCATGCGCGTCCCGGACAGCGCGACGACGAAATTGGCATTGGCGAGCGACGAGGCACCGGCCTCGACGATCCAGCCGACGCCGGCGCGCAGCCCGTTCGGCCCGCCCATCTCGAGCACGGTCGCGGCGCGCTGGACCAGCGCCTCCGCCATGCCCGGGCCGCCAAGCACACCGTTCTCGCCGAGCACACGCTGGATGAACTCGCGAAACCGGTTCTGCTCGACGATCTGGTTGTTGCGGACAAGCGGGTTGGAGCCGCGCAGCTCAACACGCACGCGCTCCATCAGGATGTCCTGGCTCGCCGGCAAGCGGTTGGTCGCCATCAGCTTGCAGAGGGCTTCCTCGACCTGGGCGATCTCGGCGGACTGCCCCTTGCCCGGCCCCTTGAACTTGCCCTCGGCCATGTCGAGCAGCTTGAACAGCGCATCGATGAGCGTCGGCTGCTGGCCGAGAAGATCGGTGATCAGCGTCGCGCTGCCGAGCGTGTCGGAGGTGAAGTCGTCGAGCAGCGCGACGGTGGCGGTCTCCTTGGTCGCGTTGTTCCACTCCATCGCCTGCATCAGCTTGCCGTACCAGGAACGGGTCTGACTGAGCTCGCGCGCGATGGTGCAGCGGAGCTGGAAGGCAAGATCCTCGGGCTTCGCCGACTTGAAGACCTGCCGGATCGCCTCGTCGAATCCGACTTCGCGGATGGAAGGCAGCTTGAGCTTGTCGGCCTCGTTGGCGCGCTTGGTCACCGCCTCGGCAAGCTTCCAGAGGGCGTCGGTGCGCTTCTTGGCGTCCTCGCCCTCCGGCCCCTTCTGCACGCGGGCGGCGCGGTCGATCGCGGTCTGCACGATCGATTCGAAATCGTTGATGCGCTTCATCTCGCGGCCGAGATGCATGATCTCGGTCGGGGTCAGCGGCGACTTGTCCAGGTACTGGCGGAACAGCCGGTTCAGTGTCTTGCGCGCCGGGGCGCGGTAGAGGTCGTCGGGGGTGGCGCAAAGCGGCGCCTCGTCGATCTGCGGTACCGCCAGCGGCGCCGTGACTTGCGGCTTCTCCTGCTCGAACAGCGGCTCGTTCGGCTTGCTGTCGAGGACGACGCGGACGGCCTCGATATCCTTGAGCTTGGACAGCAGCGCCTTCGCCATGGTCTCGGCGCTGGCTTGGTCGCTCGCGGTCTGCTCGATCGTCCAGCGCCCCTTGCGACGGGCCTGCACGTCGTAGGTCTTGCTGCGGGAAAAGAACGACATCGCGGCCCCCCTGGCCCATCCCCGGCGCATTGGCGATGGCTGGCGCCAAAATTGCTACAGCATTCCTCAAGAAACGTCGAAGATTTGCCTCGAAGTCTGGTGAGCGTAATTGCCTGTTAATAACTCGGTAGCTACTGTCGCTTCGGGTGACAGGATTTCCGGACGGAATCTTAGTTAATCTGGCAGGGAGTGGGGCGTGGGAGAGCCATCGGCAGTGGGCCGATTGGAGTTGCCAGGGACCGGCGACTTGGTCGCCATGCGCGATCTCAAGGCAGCGCTTTTGGAGCGGCTGGAGGGGGGGCAGTCCGTCCACCTGGACGCGACGCATGTCGCCGAGCCGTCGGCGGCGCTCATCCAGCTCATCGAGGCGGCCGCGACCTCCTTCGCCGCCAGGGACCTCACGGTCAGCCTCGTTTCTCCTTCCGATGCGCTCTGCGCCGCCTATGAGGATCTGGGCCTCTTCGGCGCGCTGATGACCCGCATAGCAGTCGATCTCTGAGGCGCGCGCCGTGAGCGAAGAAGAGGATCTCAAGCGCATCTTCTTCCTCGAATGCGAGGAGCTGATCGGCAATGCCGAGCAGAGCGTCGAGGCTTTGCGTGGCGACGGCGTGCCGACCGAGGCAATCAACGCGCTCTTCCGCGCCGTGCATTCGGTCAAGGGCGGGGCGGGCGCCTTCGGCATAGAAGGCCTGGCGAAGTTTGCCCACGCCTTCGAATCCTTCATGGACCGGCTGCGCAAGGGCCGCGCCGAACTCGACCAAGCCGCCCTCGACCTCCTCTTCGACGGCGTCGATGTGCTGCGCATGCTGGTCGAGGAGGCGCGCGATGGTATTCGGGCACCGCAGGCGCGCTACGAAGCGGCGCTATCCGGCCTTCGCGAGGCCGCGGGGCTCGAGGATGAGCCGGAGGGCGAGCAGGAAACCCTGCCCGTCGCCGAGGCCGAGACGGGAACCGAGCTCAAGGTCCCGACCACGCAGTACCGGATCCGTTTCGCGCCCGGTCCGCGCCTCATGACCGCGGGCGTCGATCCGCTCCGCATCCTGCGTGCGATCAAGGCGCTCGGCGATGTCTCGATCGAGGTCGACGACGCAAAACTCCCCGCCCTCGTCGAGCTCGACCCATCCGTCTGCTTCTACGCCTGGACCATCACCCTCGACAGCGCCGCGCCCCGCGCCGACATCGAGGAAATCAGCGAGATGCTCGACGATCTTGCCGAGATCGAGATCGAGGTGACCTGCGAGCCGCAGCCCGAGCCGCCACCCATCGGGACCTCGCTGGCCGTGACCGAGGCGCCGAAAACCGCCGCGACCAAACCCAACCCGGCTGCGCCACCGGCGACGGCGCCCGCGGCCAGCGCCGTACCGCCGCCGCGCCGCGACAAACCGGTACCGACGGTGCGCGTCGACGTGCCGAAGCTCGAACGGCTCGGCAACATGGTCGGCGAGCTGATCATCACTCAGGCCTTCCTCGCCCGCCAGGCCGCGAGCCTCGACGCCGACGAGCATCGCAGCCTGTTCCGTGCGCTCGACGAGATGTCGCAACACATCCGCGACCTCGCCGATGCCGCGACCTCGATCCGCGCCCAGCCGCTCAAAGTCGTGTTCTCGCGCTTCGGCGCGCAGATCCGCGATCTCGAGAAGGCGACCGGCAAGCGTATCCGCCTCGAGGTTCGCGGCGACTCGACCGAGATCGACAAGACCGTCGTCGACCGCCTGAGCGAGCCGCTCACCCACATGATCCGCAACTCGATCGATCACGGCATCGAGCCGACCGATGTGCGCATCGCGGCCGGCAAGGATCCCGTCGGGCTTCTCAGGCTCAGCGCCGAGCAGCGCGGCGCTCAGGTCGTCATCGAGCTCGCCGATGACGGCGGCGGCGTCGATCGCGAGCGCGTGCTGCGCAAGGCGATCGAAAAGGGCCTGGTGCCGGCCGACGCGGCACTCACCGACGAGGAGATCGACAACATCATCTTCCTGCCCGGCTTCTCGACCGCGGACTCCGTCACCTCCATCTCGGGCCGCGGCGTCGGCATGGATGCGGTGCGCGAGACGATCACCGAGATGGGTGGCCAAGTCGGCCTGGTGTCGCGGCCGGGCCAGGGCACGACCTTCTCGCTCTACCTGCCGCTGTCGCTGGCCATCCTCGATGCGATGGTCACCGTCGTCGGCCGCCAGTTCTACCTGATCCCGACCGGCGTGATCGTCGAAAGCCTGCGGCCGCCCGCCTCGGCGATCGTGCGCATGGACGAGGCGAGCCCGATGCTCTCCTGGCGCGGCCAGATGGTGCGGATCCTGCCACTGGCGAAGGAGTTCGCGATCGACGGCGCGGTCGAGGATCCGACGCTAAGCATCCTCGTCGTCGTGCGCCCGGCCGGCGGCGAGATGCTGGCGATCCAGGTCGACGACCTGATCGGGCAGGAGCCCGTCGTCGTCAAAAGCCTCGAGAAGAATTTCCGTAAGGTGCCGGGCCTCTCCGCCGCGACGATCCTCGGCGACGGGCGTCCGGCGCTGATCCTCGATCCGCCGACGCTGGGGAGCTCGTTCGGGCGCCGCCGGAAACAGGAAACCACGCCCATGCTCGCGGCGGGCTGAGGATGATCCAGATGGATGCGAAGCGCCAACCCGTGCAGGCCGACGACTCGCCCGAGGCGCAGTTCGTCAGCTTCGAGATCGGCGCCGACACTTTCCTGATCCCGATCGAGCGGGTCGTCGAGTTCCGCATCTGGTCGGAGCCGACGGCCGTGCCGCACACGCCCGAATATGTGCGCGGCATCGTCAATATCCGCGGCGAGATCGTGCCGATCTACGACGTCGCGGCACGGATGGGCCGCACTCATACCCAGCCGACCGACCGCCATGTGGTGGTCATCGTGCGCGGTGAGGATTCCCGCTCGATCGGCCTCGTCGTCGATTCCGTGACCGACATCGTCAATGTCCGCACCAGCGCCATGGCGCCGATGCCGAAGATCGAAGGCGGGAAAGCAACCCCGTTCATGAGCGGCGTCGTCTTCATCGACAGCAAGATCCTGGGCGTCACCGACATCGACCGCCTGGTCCAGGAGACCTTTCCCGAAGGCGAGCATCAGACCTATCTGGCGCCGCCCGACGCGGCGGGCTCACGTTGACCATGGCAGACACATCGGCCGCGGTCCGCGAAGTCGTCGAATCCGCCCGCAGCGCCGGTCCGGAATTCGGGCCCGAGGACCTCGCCTTTTTCGCCGAGGGGATGCGCCAGCGCGCCGGCGTCATCCTGCCCGATACGAAGGCGGCGCTTGTCTTCCGTCGCCTGGCGCCGCGCGTGCGCGAACTTGGCTTCACCTCCTTCGCCGCCTATCGTCAACGGCTGGCGAACCCCGACGACGTCGAATGGGAATACGTCGTCGGCCAGCTCACCACCAACCACTCGCATTTCTACCGCGAGATCCATCACTTCCGGCTGCTCTCCGAGCATCTCGCGCAGCTGGTCGGGGCCGGGCAGACGCGCATCCGGATCTGGTCGGCCGCCTGCGCCGCCGGCCAGGAGCCCTACTCGATGGCGATCCTCCTCGCCCATCAGCTCGGCACGCGCAAGGACATAGACGCCAAGGTGCTGGCGACAGATATCGACCGCACGACCCTCGCCGCGGCCGAGCGTGGGCGCTACACGCCGGAGGATCTCGGCAAGCTGCCGCGCTTCGCCAGGCCGTATGTGCGGAGCGAGCTGGAGGGAACCTCGACGGTCACCGAGATCCCGCGCCAGTACGTCAGCTTCAAGTACCACAACCTCGTCAGCGACGAATGGCCGATGCGCGGCCCCTTCGACGCGATCTTCTGCCGCAACGTGCTGATCTATCTCTCGCGGGCCGACCAGGCTGCGGTGATCGCGCGTCTCGCCGCTCTCCTCAAGGTCGGCGGGATCCTCTGCCTCGGCCATTCGGAGGTCGCCCGCAGCACCAACGCGCCGATCAAGCGCCTCGACGTCCCGAGCAGCTATGTCCGCATCTGACGTCACCGAGCGCATCCGCGTCCTCATCGTCGACGACTCGGCGCTGGTGCGCGAGCTCCTGAGCGGCATCCTGTCCTCGGATCCGGAGCTCGAGGTGGTCGGTGTCGCGCCGGACCCGCTCGTCGCCCGCGACAAGATCAAGCAGCTCAAGCCCGATGTGCTGACGCTAGACGTCGAGATGCCGCATATGAACGGCATCGATTTCCTCGAGCGCATCATGCGCCTCCGGCCGATGCCGGTGGTCATGATCTCGACGCTGACCACCGAAGGCGCCGACACGACGCTGCGCGCGCTCGAGCTCGGCGCCGTCGACTACGTCGCCAAGCCGACGCGCAAGCTCAGCGAATCGATGACGGTGCTCAGCGAAGAGATCCGCACAAAGGTCAAGACCGCGGCACGCGCGCGCGTGCGCGGCAACGCTCCATCCAAGCCTGCTGTCGCCGCGTCGAAATCGGAGGCAGAGGCGGCGTCGGGGCAGCCGCGCTTTCCGCATCTCGACGTCATCGGCATCGGCGCCTCGACCGGAGGCGTCGAGGCGATCGGCGAGATTCTCGCCACCATTCCCCGCGACGCGCCGGGCATCGCCATCGTTCAGCATCTGCCGGAGTCCTTTACCGGCCGCTTCGCCGCGCGCCTCGATGCGTCGCTTCCGGTGCTGAATGTCGTCGAGGCTCGCGACGGCGCGCCGATCCTTCCGGGCACCGTCCATGTCGGGCGCGGTGGCCGCGATTTCGAGGTGGCCAGGGACATGAACGGCCGCCCGATCTGCCGTCTCGTCGAGGGCGCGCCCGGTGCGCTGCACACTCCCTCGATCGACCGGCTGCTGACTTCGCTTGCGCGCTTCGGCAAGCGCAGCGCCGGCGTCATCCTGACCGGCATGGGACGCGACGGCGCCGCCGGCCTCAAGGTCATGCGCGATGCCGGTGCACTGACCATCGCCCAGGATGCGGCCACCGCCGTCGTCTATGGCATGCCGCGTGTCGCCGTGGAGTCGGGCGCGGCGGCGCTCCAGCTCCCGCTCCAGCGCATCGCGCAGGCGATGCTCGACCCTCCGCCCCCAACCGAGTGAGGCAAGAACATGCCCTCAGCAAAGTCGCTCCGCGTTCTCATCGTCGACGACCAGGAAAGCGTCCGCGGCATCATGCGCGGCTATGTCAAACGCATGGGTGTCGAGAACATCGACACCGCCGAGAGTGGTGCCGCGGCGCTCAAGCAGCTCGGCAAGGCGCCCTATCAGCTGGTCGTCTCCGACATCAATATGGAGAACGGCTCCGGACTCGACCTCCTGAAGGCGATGCGCGCCCATCCGGTGCTGAAGCGGACGCCCGTGCTCATGGTGACCGGCAGCTCCGACAACGAGACCGTCTCGTCCGTCGTCCAGGCCGGCGTCAACGGCTACGTCGTCAAGCCGGTCTCCTTCGACGCGCTCAAGCAGCGCGTCGAGAAGATCCTCGGTCCCCTCACCTAACCGCGGACGCGACGCGTCCTCTCACCCGCCGGGAACATTCAGAATGAAGATCTCGACGAAGCTGACTGGTCTTATCTGCGCTGCTGGGGTGCTGTCCGCCGGTCTATTCGGGCTGCTGTCCTACAACAGCTTCGATTCGATCCAATTCCAGCGCAACATCACGGCCGGCCAGACCTTCGTGGCACCGTTGCGCGAGCTGGCCGCTGCCCTTTATCGCCATGAGGTGGCGCAGCTCAGGGCCGTGTCGACGCGCGCGCCCGCGGCAAACGACGCCGTCAACCGCGCCGAGGAGCAGATCAAGGCGGCGATGGGACGGCTTGCAGCCACCCACCGCGACATGAAGGAAAAGCGCGGGCTCGACGCAGAGATCCCCGGCCTCAAGGCCGCGGTCGATCGCGTGCTGGCGTTGCGGGGGGCAAGCGAGATTACCGTCGCCGCCGTCGCCGAGACGCATGAGGCGAGCCTCAATCAGCTCCTCGAGCAATCCGTCAATATCTCGACCGTCTTCCACAATATCGAAGATCCGAATGCCGACCTGGTTCTTGCGCAAATCGCCGAGTTCGAGATCTTTCCTGGCATCCTGATCGGTCGTGCCAACATGATGGGGCGCATCTTCCAAATCGACGATGCGCGCAAGGGCGGCATGTCCTCCGGCTTCGTCATGCGAAGCCAGGTCGACCAGCTCGGACGCCAGATGGGGGTCGTCCAGGAATACCTGCAGAGCCTGGCGCGCGCCATCAACCGCTCGGCGCAGTCGGATGCCGACGGACGCGGCTGGGCGCCGCATGTCGCCCGCGTGGCGCAGCTGATCGAGCGCGAGCAGAAATTCCTCGCCGCCATCGACGATGCAGTCCTCAATCCCAACGCGGCCGTGGTTCTGGCCGGCGCCGACGAGGCGTTGCTGGCGGCGCTGCTCGAGACTTGGTCCGGGATCTCGGCGACATCCACCGCCGGCCTGCAATCGCGCCTGCACGCGCTCGAATTCAACTTCTATTGGACCACCGCGGCGATCGCCGTGACCATGCTGGTCCTGTTCGTCGCGATGCTCTGGGGCGTGCGCAGCGTCAGCCGCGACATCACTGTCGCCGAGGGTGTGACGACGCGCATCGCCGAAGGCGACCTCGATGTCGAGATTCCCGGCACGGATCGGCCGGACGAGATCGGCGGGCTCGCCCGCGCGGTCGAGGTCCTGCGCGAGAACTCGGTGCGCCAGCGCACGCTGCAGGAGAACGAGCGCGCGCATCAGGAGCAGGAGCGCGAGATGATGGGACGCATGTCGCAGACCGCGACGCGCGTCGCCGAGTCGGTCCAGGCGATCCGCGCCGCCTCGAGCGAGATCAGCCAGGGATCGAGCGACCTCGCCGCCCGCACCGAGCGCCAAGCCTCGGCCCTGCAGGAGACGGTCGCGACCATGACCGAGATCTCATCGACCGTGTCGATGAACGCGCAGAACTCCGAGCAGTCGCGCAAGCTCGCCGCCGAAGCGCTCGCCAGTGCCGAAGACGGCGGCAAGGCGGTCTCCAGCGTCGTCGCGGCGATGTCCGGAATCGAGAATTCCTCCGCCCGGATTGCCGAGATCATCCAGGTGATGGAAGAGATCTCGTTCCAGACCAAGCTTCTCGCGCTCAACGCCGCGGTCGAGGCGGCGCGCGCCGGCGAGTCCGGCAAGGGCTTCGCGGTCGTCGCGCAGGAAGTGCGCTCGCTTGCCGACCGCTCGCGCCAAGCCTCCCAGCAGATCCGCGACCTGATCGCCCAGAGCGGGCGCGAGGTCGGGCAGGGCGTCAAGCTCTCAGGTGAGGCCGGCGAAGCCTTGACCAACATCATCGATACGGTGCGCCGCGTCGCCGAGATCGCGCCCGAGATCGCCGCCGGCAGCCGAGAGCAGGCGCGCAGCATCAGCGAGGTCAACAAGGCGTTGGCCGACCTCGACGCGGCGACCCAGCAGAATGCGGCCCTGGTCGAGGAGAGCTCGGCCGCCGCCGCCTCGCTCGCCGATCAGGCGGGCCAGCTGGTCGAGGTCGTGGCCGGCTTCCGCGTCGGCAACGACGTCCTTGAGACCGTCGAGGCCGAGACGCCGCCGCCGCGCCGGGCGCCGAAACGCCTGGCCAAGGCCGCGACCAAGGACGGCGACTGGGACGCCGAGGAATTCTAGGAGCCCGATCCATGCGAAGCCTGCCGATCCTCCTCGCCGCGCTGGTCCTTTCCGCCTGCATTCCCGACGACGGACGCGGCTTCGGCGGCTCGCGGCCGGTTGCCCAGTCGGCGGCGCGCGAGGATCCCCCGATCCGCATCATCGAGGCGCGCTACGGCACCGACCGCCGGAGCTGTGATGCGACGCGGGCGCTTCGGCGCGCCTGTGAAGGCGAATCCGACTGCTCGCTCAAGGCCGGGAACGAGCTTTGCGGCGATCCGACCCCGGGCCAGGTGAAGACCCTCTCCGTCACCTATCGCTGCCGCGGCCGAGTCCGTAACGTCACGCGCATGGAGGGGAAGTATCTCGGGCTCGACTGCGACTAGGCGTTGTCGCAGCGGCTGCGGCCTGTGTTTTCACCGTGACGGTGCAACGCGGCATCCACGGCGAGGCAACTAGGCACCTTCGGTGACGTTGCTTGGGCGACCTGAAGCGCCCTTCGCAGGAGAAGTGCCATGTGGCGTCACCTGATTCAGGCGGCCCTCGCGGCCGCTTTCCTCGTTTCGGCCGGCACGGCGGTCAATGCCCAGTATTATGACCGCGGCTACGGCCAGCCCTATGTGCAGCCCTACCCGCAGCCTCCGCAATACGACCGCGGCTATCGCGGCGGCTACAATCCTTATGACGGGCAGCGCGCCCAGGGCTATGGCGGGCTTCGCGTCCTCGAGGCTTGGTATGGCAGCCGCCGGCGCGTCTGCGACGCCTCCCATGCGCTCCGCAGCCACTGCGACGGCCGCCCGAACTGCCAGTTCAAGGTGGGCAACGAGCTCTGCGGCGACCCCATCCCCGGCGTCGTGAAGGGTATTACCATCACCTATAGCTGCCACGGCCAGACCCGGCGCGTGGAAGAGATGGAGACCCGCCACACCGGGCTTCGCTGCGACTGATCCATCCCCACTCAGGAGCTCTCGATGCGACGCACCTTCGGACTTCTCGCTTTCGTCTTGGTCCTGGTCGCGGGCCTCGGCTTCGAGGCCTTCGCCCAGACCGCCTATCCGTCGACACCGAATCCGCAGCTCAGCCAGGCCGGTCCCGGCCCGGGCTTCGACCGCGACCGCCGCCGCGGACGCGGACGCGACGACATCCACATCATGAGCGCCTGGTACGGCCTCGAAGGCCGGGCCTGCGATGCGACGCGCGATGCGCGCCGCGCCTGCGAGGATCGGTCGCGCTGCACGATCGCGGCCACCAACCGCCTCTGCGGCGATCCCGTCCCCGGCGTCAGGAAGGTGCTGACCGTCTGGTATCGCTGCGAGCGCGGCCGCCCGCGCAGCACGACGCGCTGGGAAGGCACCTATCTCGGGCTCCGCTGCGACTGACCCCTCAAGCCGTCGAGCGTGAGCGCCGCGGCGCCGGAAGCAACTTCGGCGCCGCGTGTGTTTCAGCGATCAAGATCCTTCGAGCAGTCAGGGGCCGCCTCCTTGTGAAGATCGGCGCCTTGAGCTCTGCTGAGGTGCCGGATTGCGCGCCAGGTCCCCTTCCTCGCGGTCGAAACAATTGGGCGGTACGCCACGACATGTCTGACGCTCGACAATTCGCGCCGGCGACGCAGCGCAATCGTGATCCGATCCTCGAAGTGCTGCGCACCGTCCTGCCGGCTTCCGGCCTGGTGCTCGAGATCGCCAGCGGCTCCGGCGAGCATTCGATCCATTTCGCGCGAGCGCTGCCCGGGCTCACCTTCCAGCCGAGCGATCCCGAGGAGAAGGCGCGCGCCAGCATCGAAGCCTGGATCGCCGCGACCGGGCTCGCCAATCTCCGCCCGCCCATCCGCCTCGATGTGACCGAGCGGCCTTGGCCCGTCGCCGCGGCCGATGCGGTGATCTGCATCAACATGGTCCATATCTCACCCTGGAGCGCGACCGAGGCGCTGTTCGAAGGCGCAGCCGCCATCCTTCCGTCCGATGGGCTGCTCTACCTCTACGGCCCGTATTTCCGCGACGAGGTCGAGACCGCGCCAAGCAATCTCGACTTCGACCGCAGCCTTCGCGCGCGCAATCCCGCCTGGGGGCTGCGCCGGCTCGAGGACATCGCTGCCGTGGCGGCCGCCGCCGGTTTTTCCAGTCCTTTTGTCACAGCGATGCCGGCCAACAACCTCTCCTTGGTTTTCCGATACGCACATGGTTAATGAATTGAATACTGTTGATATTATTCGAAATTGTTTGGATTTTGGACGTGTTTTTCTGAAGAATTGAAGGCAAAGTGACTGGATACCGTCAGATTCCAGGCTGGCGGCCGCGGCAGAATGGCCGCTGGGATGGCACGCAGAACGCGCGCTTACGAGGGGGAATCGTGTTTCTCTTCCGGTCGAAGACCTATGAGATCCAGGCGAGCCGGAAGGGCCGTTGGACGATCGAACAGACCTCGCGCGACCAGGGCGATGCCGAGGCAGCGGCGAAAAGTCTTCTCAACAAGCTGAAGGACATCGAGGCCGTCCGCGTCGTCCTCGACGGGCGCGGCGAGAAGGTCCTGTTCGAGCAGAAGAAGCCGCAGGGCAAGAATCCGGTCGTCGTCCCGCAGATCGAGGAGGCGCCGGCCTGCTCGAAGCCCGAGGACCTTTACGGACCGCAGAGCCGCAAGATCGTCAACCGTCTGTTCCGCCAGTATCTCGACCGCGCCATGCTGACGCCGACCGAGATCATGCATAGCGGCCGCGAGATGAAGCGTGTGATGGATTTCGAATCCATCGTGCAGACCGCGATCGCCCGCGTCGCCAGCGTGCAGAAGGATGCCGAAGGCGGCGATGCGAAGAAGCGCACCGATGCGCTGTGGAGCATGGTCAACGGCATCTCCAAGCGCGCCACCGAAGCCGACAGGATGAAGCTGCCCTCGATCAAGGAGCTCGGCTTCGACGAGGCGGTGAAGTTCGTCACCAGGGCGGCGAAGCCGGAAGAGCTCAAATTCACGCTCCGCTGCGTCTTCTCGCGCGAGCTCTCGCAGACGCGTTCCTGGTACGGCAAGCTGAGCCAGGTGCTGGAGTGGAGCAACACCTCGCGCGAATCCGCCGGGCTCGTGCTTCTCGACGATTTCATCTCGGACACGCTCGCCTCCGGCTCGCTGATCGCCGACATCCTCGGCCAGCAGCCGAACCTGGCGGCGGCGCTGATCAAGCTGCTCGACATCGCCGATGGCGAGTACAAGCTTGGCCGCGGCCAGTCACCCGAGATGGCCGGCATGGAGGAGATGCTGTGCAAGCTGATGAAGACCGGACGCCTGCCGGCGAGCCGTGACATCCTGCTCGAGCGCGTGCGCTCGGAGCTGCGCGGCTCAAACCCGCTTTCCAAGAACGACGCCGGCGCCGAGATCGAGCGCTTCTGCGAGATCATCGACCGCGTGCTGCTCGATCGCGGCGTCGCCGGCGGCACCGGCATGGCCGAGGCGCTGGTGCACCGCGCCACCGTGATCCTCAATGTCGGCGGCGCCACGGGCCAGCGCGAGGGCGTCGTCTGGGTGCTGCGCCGCGGCCCGTGGCTGACGGCGAATGCGCATTTCCTCATCAGCATCATGAACGGCCGCATGGCGGCGGCACTCGACGACGTGCCCGCGACCAAGCTCGAGGCTCTGATCGGCGGCATCAACAGCGTGACCGAGATCGCCGGCAGCACCGGCTCGCCGATGGACCATATGCGCTCGGTCACCAACCTCTACCGCGCGATCGAGGGCTGCATCGGGCTGCCGCCGGAATCGGCGAAGGCGATCTGCGCCAAGCTCGACGACCTGCTCTACGACTATGTGGTCAGGGGTAAGATCGTCGAGCAGATGGACAATCCCGGCTGGAAGCTGCACACGCGCGCCTTCCTGCTCATGCAGATGTGCATGCCGGACGTGCTGCCGAACGGGAAGGCGATCATGGTCGCGCGCAAGGCGGTGGTGAACCATCTCCGCCGCCCGAACTTCGAGGTCGAGCTCGTCGCCGGCACCACCGACCCGCAGGAGCAGAAAAAGATCATCCTGCAGTGCCACCACCTGATGAAGGCGGGCGGCTTCAGGTAGACGCGCGGGCGCCCGTCGCCCTGCAGTACCCATGCGTGCTTCGACAAGCTCGGCATGAGGGTCAGCTTTGTGACCCGAAGAACGCCCTCATGCTGAGCTTGGCGAAGCACGCGCTCTCTTCATCCAAGTCTTGGATCTAGACCTACGCCAGCGCCTCCCGGATCTTCTCCACCGCTCGCATGGTGAGCTGGATCATCTCGGCGTCCAGCGGCAGCGGCTGCGAGGAGAGCTTGGCGATGACCAATTCGCGCTTGCGATCGACGAACAGGTTCTGGCCGTGGATGCCCATGCCGAAGAGCAGCGGCGACGCCCCGTGACGCACATACCATTTCGAGCGGTAGTGGATCGGCAGGTCGCCGTAATAGGGAATGAAATCGCCCTTGTCCCAGGCGGCGCGGTCGCCGCTATAGAGGTCGTCGATCCAAGCCGACGGGACGATCTCGGCGCCGTCGCGCTTTCCGTCCTGGACGATGAGCTGGCCGACGCGCGCGAGATCATGCGCGGTCGCGCAATAGCCGCCCGCGCAGCGCGGCGCGCCGAAGCGGTCGACGGTGATATAGGCGCTGCGCTCGGCGCCGAGCGGCTTCCACAGAAGCCGGCTCGCCAGATCGGCGTAGCGTTTGCCGGTGGCGCGCTCGATCGCCCATCCCAGGAGATCGGTGTTGGGCGAGACATAGTGCATGCGCCCGCCATGCGGGCCGTCGCTCTGCTTCAGGCTCCTGTAGAAGCCGCGCAGATCGGTCGGCGCCTCGCCCGGGTCCATCGGCCCCCAGAGCGTCGATTTGCGATAGGCGATGATCGCCGGCGAAGGGATGTTGTGGCTTTCGTCGAAGGCGATTCCGGCGCGCATGTCGAGAAGCTGGCGCAGGCTCGCGCCCTTGTAGGCGGTGTCCGCGACTTCCGGCACGAGGTCGGCGACCGGCCGGCCGAGGTCGAACTGACCCTTGGCTTCGAGGATGCCGGCGATCAGGCCGAGCATCGATTTCGAGACCGACATGAAGATGTGCTGCGTGTCCCGGGTCATGCCGTTCCGCAAGGTCTCGAAGACGATGCGGCCGCGATGCAGGATCACCAGCGCATCGGTGCTGGTCTTCTGCAGGAAATCCTCGAAGCCGAGGCCGGGATCGACCTGGAGCCGGCTCAGATCCGCCGGCGCCGAGGACAGCCGCCACACGCGCTCGGGATCGTTGGCGATATCCGCCGAGGGCACGATCTCGCGCACATGATGGAAGGACCAGCGGTTGAAAGGCGGGGTGCGCCAATTGGCCAGCGTCACCTG
>Ga0196963_10001568_pt1 | contig 15155 bp, 9 predicted proteins | sample S1_5metaG_FD_148600 | JGI IMG/M metagenome (GOLD analysis project Ga0196963, IMG submission 148600) | Soil microbial communities from Anza Borrego desert, Southern California, United States - S1_5 | ecosystem: Environmental > Terrestrial > Soil > Desert | place: USA: California | collected... | reverse complement strand
TCCATCAAGGAGGTCGGCGCGTTCGTCGAGATCGCGCCCGAGACCGACGGCCTGTGCCACGTCTCGGAGCTGTCCGACAAGTACGTCGGCCGGGTGGGCGACATCGTGAAGATGGGCGACGAGATCAAGGTCAAGGTGATCCTGATCGACGACGCGGGGCGCATTAAGCTGTCCCGCAAGGAAGCCCTGAAGGAACTGGGCGAGTCCGATCCGGACCCGGCCCCGCGCCAGGGCGGTGGCGATCGTGGCGGTGATCGCGGCGGCGATCGCGGTGGCGATCGCGGCCCGCGCCCCGCTGGCCGCGGTGAAGGCTTCGGCGGCGGTGGCGGTGGCCGCGGCGAGGGTGGCGGCGGTGGTGGCGGGCGCGGCGGTGACCGCGACCGCGGGCCCCGTCAGGCCCCGCGCACGACTCAGCCCGCTCAGGGTGGCCCCCAGGGCGACCAGGGCGGCAACCAGAACCAGAACGAGCCGGCCGGCGACGAGGACTTCGATCACTCCGAGGAGGAGGATCTGGTCGACGAGGACATCATGGTCGACGAGGGCGGCCCCGACGAGATCGGCGAGCGCCCGGCCGGCGAGAACGATCGCCAGGGCGGCCCCGGTCGTGGCGGCCCCCGTGGCGGCGGCGGCGGTGGTGGTCGCGGTGGCCCGCGCAGTGGTGGTGGTGGTGGCGGCGGTGGCCGCAGCCGCGGCGGGCGCGCGGGTGGTGGCGGCGGTAATCGCTAACCGTCCCTCCTCCACAATTTCCTAAACGCAATGAAAGCCCACGGTGCTCGCACCGTGGGCTTTTCGTTTGACGCACGCGCCAAACTCCACCGGACTGATCCGCCCGAACATTTCGAGCAGCGGATATCCCGCGGCAACCCCACTTTTTTCGCTTCCCCTCCTCGTTCCGCGCGCGTTAGGCTCGTCCGCGGATCGAACATGCGCTGGACCGCCGAACGAGCGACGCCATGATCGCCAGCATTACATCCCCTACGTGTCCGCGGTGCGGCGTGCACGCGCCGGGCTCCGCGCTGCACTGCCCGCGGTGCGGCACCCGGCTCGTGACGCCGTCTCACCCTGCCGGCCCCCTGCCGCTGGAGGCCCCGCAGCGTGGACGGCTGATCAGCCCGAGGCTGGCCCTGATCCCCCTGTTGGGCTTCGCGATACTGCTCTTGAGCCAGCCAAGTCGGTCGCGCCGTCCCCTGCCGGCGACGCCGACCGTGGTGGCGTCCGTCGCCAACGAACCGCCTACGCGTCCGTCGGCACGGGCCTATGTGGCCCCGATTCGCAGCGGTGACGAGCCGAGCTCGGCCGCTCTCGAGATCCGCGCCGCCCGACTGTCCGCCGAGGTGGCGGAGAAAGATCGCCAACTCGCCAAGGCGCTCGACGCGGCCGAGGCCGCCTACGCGACGGCGCGGGCCCGGCATGCCGAGACGCTCGCGGCGCAAAGAACGGTCTCGGAGCTGCGTGCGGAGATGAAGGCGCTGTCGGCGCGCGTGCGAGAGGTTTCCGAGGAGTCGGCGAGGCTGCGCGAGCTGGCCGAGTCGAAGGCCGCCGATCACGACCGCGCCGTAGACGAGCTCCGCGCGGCCTACCTGTCGACCGGCTCGTCCGGGCGCTGGACGCTGCTCGCCGACGAACTGGCGCGCGGTGGGTCGATGTCGGCCCAGACGGTCGTCCGCATGCTCGGGACACCGTCCGCCGAGCGCGTGACCGGGGTCGACCTGAAGGGTCGCGTGTGGACGTATCCGGACGGCGGGACGGTGACCGTGCGCGGGGGCGCGGTGGTCGCAGTCGCGCCGCCGAAATGATGTCGGACAACTTCGTCAAGGGGCTCGGGTAATTGCCGGTAGTCCGCGGCGCGAGCGTGCGCTTCGCGCGTGGCGGACCTCGCATGCTCAGGATCACCGGCGCCACCCTCGTCCTCCCCGACACGCTCATCGCCGACGGCGCGGTCGACGTCGGCGCGGACGGGCGGATCGCGTTTTGCGGGCGGCAGGCGGACGCGCCGCCTGTCGACCCGCGCGGCCAAGTCATCGACGCGACGGGCCAGTACCTGGCGCCCGGGTTCGTCGACATGCACGTGCACGGGGCCGCCGGGCACGACTTCATGGACGGCACGCCCGCGGCGTTCGAGGCAGTCCTCGCGGCCCACGCGCGGCACGGGACGACGACCATCGTGCCCACGAACACGGTGGGGAGGCACGACCAGATTCTCGCGTTCCTGGAGTGCTGCCGGGCGCTCGTGCGCGCGGGGCCTGACGCTTCGCGGGGGCTCCCGCGCGTGGCGGGGGCACATTTGTACGGGCCGTACTTCGCGGAGGAAAAGGTGGGGTGCCACCCGCGACTGACGCGGCCGCCGACTCGGGATGAGTATTTGCAGTACCTCGCGTACGCGCCCGATGCGCTGATGGTGGCGACGTGTGCGCCGGAGTTGGACGGGGCGGCGGACTTCTATCGCGACGCCGCCGCCCGGGGCGTGCGGCTCAACGCCGGGCACTCGAATGCGACGTGGGACGAAATGGCCGCCGCGCACGCCCTGGGCGTGCGGCACGTCGACCACCTGTTCTGCGCAATGAGCAATTACGTCTCCGTCCGCACCCGCTTCGCGCCCCCCTACCGCGGCGGGATGCTCGAGTTCGTGCTGGCGACGCCGGACATGACGACGGAGATCATCGCTGACGGCCGACATCTGGCCCCCGAGTTACTGCGGTTCGCGGTGACGATGAAGGGCGCGGATAAGGTCGCGCTGGTGACGGACGCGAGCCGGGCGATGGACATGCCACCGGGGGCGTACCGGTTCGGCCCGACCGACGGCGGCGAGTCATTCTATCACGACGGCGAGGTCGGCCTGACGCTCGACGGGCGGTCGCTGGCATCGGGGGCGCGCGGGATGGATCACATGGTGCGGCACATGCACCGCGTGGCCGGCTTAGACTTGCCGACGGCCGCGCGAATGGCGTCGCTGACGCCGGCAACGATCCTGAGAATCGAGCGCGAGGTGGGATCGATCGAGGTGGGGAAGCTGGCGGATTTCGTGCTGCTCGATCAGGCAGACCTGCGCGTCCGCTCAGTCTACGTCGGAGGCGCGGCGATCCCGATGGCGTGACGGCTAGGGCGATCGCCTTTGCAGATCCGCCCTCGCAATGGCCGCGGCAGTGGCTTCGCCTCGTCGCGAGAGTCGTCCCGCAAGTCCTGCGAACTCGCCCCTCGGAAGTGCTCTACTTCGCGCCGACAATCCGCGCGGCCTCCTCGGCCCACCAACTCCCCCAAAACCGCGCCCGGGCCGCCCACGTCTGCTCCTTCGGGCCCTCGCGCTTCGTGACGGCCTGCAGGGCGGCGTGGATCGCCTCGGCACTGAGGTCGTCGTTGTGGACCTGGTCGGCGTGCGGGCGGTTGCCGGCCTCGCGGGCGAGGAGGCTCAATGTCGCGATCAGCGGCGGCGTGTCCTGCTCGGTCGCAATGCGCCTGATGATCTCGACCCAGACGCGGCGGTCTTCACCGGAGATCGTGTTCGGGCCCAGCCTGGGGACGACCAGCGGCAGGACGGCCGGGCCGAGTTTCGCTAGGCCCTCGATCACGGCGGCGTCGCCGGGCCAGTCGCGGCCGTCGGTGCGGCGGTGGTTCCACCGGCGGGCCGTCGGGGCCGCGACCAGCCGCCGGGCAATGACGAGCGCGGCAAAGTCGCGCGCCGCCAACTCGTCGAGTTCGCCTCGACGGCGGTGCACGGACCACGCGACCGCATCGTGCAGCGCGGCCGCGCCCCGCCCGGGGGCGATGATCGGCGGGACGAGCGCCTTAGCCGCGTCGTCGTACCGACCGAGCTTGGCGTAATACTCCGCGAGCGTCCGGCGGACGGATTCGACCGTCCAGCCCTCGGCCGCCGCACGCTTCGCCTCCGGCGATTGCGGCCGGGATTCGAGAGCGTCGAGGATGCGCTCGCGGCTCGGGACAGCTTCCGAGAGTGCGGTGACGACCGACCACCCGCGGCGCGACCGCCACTGCCGCTCCCGCGCACTGTCGGTGCCGAGCCGGTCGCCGATGATGTCCCGCTTGGCGGGGAACTCGTCGCGCAGCCACTGGACGGCGAGCACGTGTTCGTCCTCGAGTGATCGCGGTCCCCAGTAAGACGAGAGCCACGGCCCGCCGCGCGAGCCTTGCTCCAGCCGCATCGGTCCGACGATCTCCTCCCCGAGTTTGCGCGCGTCGTCCACCCGACGGGCCATCAGCAGGACGCGCAGGCGGAGCAGGCGGTCCGCCGTCCGGTCGCCGGCGAGCAGCGCGAGCGCGCCGTCGACGTCGCCCGTGCGGGCCAGGGCCCGCGCATAGACCCGGCGGAACTCGTGGGCGTTGCGGACGGGAGAGTCGTAGTCGTTGGGCGCGGTCTTCGCGGACAGGTGCTCGGGCGGGGTGGGCCGCTTGTTGCCGAAGGATTTGAGGGCGAGATCGGGCTTGTTTTTGGCCAGGAGCATGTCGGCGGGGCCGTACCAGGTGTCGGCGATCACCTCCTGGGCGAATCCGGCCTCGGCCTGGGTTCCCAGGGCCTTGTCGAACTCGCCGGATAGCGCTTCGACGACGGCCCGACGGGCCAGGAGCGAGGGCGAAGCTTTGAAGTGGGCGAGGCCTTCGCCAAGGACGATTGCGGCGCGGTCGGTGCGGCCCAGGACGATCAAACGGTCGGCCCAGACGGTCGGCCGGTCGGCGGACGGGCGTTCCTCGGGCGACGGCATGTGGAGGCCGAGGGCGACCTGCTCGGCGTAGTCGCGGGCGAGTTTCTCGTAGCCGTTGACCCGCGCGAGTTGGCCGAGGATGTCGATCGACAGGCCATCATTGTGGGCGCGGGCGTGGGCCAGGAGGAGGCGCGGGTCGCCGGGGTGGAGGGCGAGGGCGTGGCGGGCGGCGAGGTCGGGCAGGACGTGGTCGCTGCCGACGGTCAGCGCGTGGACGTAAGCGACCCAGAGGTCGACATCCTTGGGGTCGCGGGCTAGGGCGTCTTCGAGGATCTCGATGGCCTGGTCGCGGTTGGTGTAGAGGAGTTTCCGGGATTCGGGGATGACGGGGTTTTCCGCGAGCGCGGGGGTGCAAAGCGAGACGAGGAGGAGCGCGGTGGGGAGGGGGCGCATAAGCGTGAGACGTTTATGGTCGCGTGAAGTTTCAGGCGCGCGGGGTCACGCGGGCGCACGGTCGGTGTGATCGCGGGGTGAACGCTTCCCACCGTCGGTGCGCGCGATGGAGTGCCGCTGCCCAATCGGGCGCGCACGTGCACCTTCGGTGCGACCGCTAAGTACGTCCTTCGACTTCGACGCCGGTGCGCGCGAAGGGGGCGTTAGAACTCCGCGTGGCCCGGCGTGCGGGGGAAGGGGATCACGTCGCGGATGTTCGCCATCCCCGTCGCGTAGATGATCGTCCGCTCGAACCCGAGGCCGAACCCGGCGTGGGGGACGGTGCCATAGCGGCGGAGGTCGCGGTACCACCCGTACGCCTTCGGGTCCAACCCCATCGACACCATCCGCGCGTCCAACACGTCCAGCCGCTCCTCGCGCTGGCTCCCGCCGATGATCTCACCGATCCCCGGTGCCAGCACGTCCATCGCGGCGACCGTCCGCCCGTCGTCGTTCAGGCGCATGTAAAACGCCTTGATGTCCTTCGGGTAGTTCATCACCACGACCGGCCGGCCCACGTGTTTCTCCGTCAGCCAGCGCTCGTGCTCGGACTGCATGTCGATGCCCCACGTCACCGGGAACTCGAACTTCTGCCCGCTGTTCTCCAGTGCCTTGATCGCGTCCGTGTAGTCGATCCGCTCGAAGCTGGAGTCGACGAACTTCTCGAGCCGCGACACGCACTCCTTGTCGATCCGCTCGACGAAGAACTTCATGTCGTCCTGCCGCTCGTCAAGGACGGCCTTGAAGATGTACTTCAAAAACGCCTCGGCCAAATCCGCGTCGGCCTTCAGATCGGCGAACGCCAGCTCCGGCTCGATCATCCAGAACTCGGCCAGGTGCCGCGCGGTGTTCGAATTCTCTGCCCTGAACGTCGGCCCGAACGTGTACACCTTGCTCATCGCCATGCAGTGCGTCTCGACGCTGAGCTGCCCCGAGACGGTCAAATTCGTCGGCTTGCCGAAGAAGTCCTTCGAGTAATCGACGTGGCCGTCCGGCGTCCGCGGGACGTTGGCCAGGTCCAGCGTGCTCACCCGGAACATCGCGCCCGCCCCCTCGGCGTCGCTGGTCGTGATGATCGGCGTGTGGATCCAGTAGAAGCCGTGCTCCTGGAAGAACCGGTGCACCGCCATCGCCAGCGTGTTCCGCACGCGCGTGACGGCGCCGAACGTGTTCGTGCGCGGGCGCAAGTGCGCGACCTCGCGCAAATACTCCATCGTGTGCGGCTTGGGCTGAATCGGGTAAGTCTCGGGATCTTCCACCCACCCGTGCACCTTCACCGCGCTCGCCTGGATTTCGAACGCCTGGCTCTTCCCCTGTCCCTTCACCAGCGTGCCCGCAATCTCGACGGCGCACCCGGCCGTCAGCTTCGCGACCTCGTCCGCATAGTTCGCCAGCGTGTTCGCGCACACCGCCTGGACGGAATCGAAGCACGACCCGTCGTTGACCGACACGAACGAGAACCCGCCCTTCGAATCGCGCCGGGTGCGCACCCAGCCCTTGACCGTCACTTCCGCCCCCTCGCCGGGCAGGCCCGCCAGCGCGTCCTTGATCGAAACGTCCGCCATGTCGCTCCTTCGGTGAATGTGCCTGCGGGCATTATCCGGAGGGGCGGGGGGGAGTCCAGACGGGAAAGCCCAATCGATAGCTGCAGGTCAACGACCTGCTGACGCGTTTGAAGTAGGTCAGCTCCCGACTCGCGCGCGCCGTTTCACCCCACCGCGCGTCAGCAACGCGTTGCGTCGCAGCTAACACCGCGCGATCACGTTTTCGCGGCCACGATCGCCAGCTTCCCCTTGTCCCGCCCGCCGTCCGGATCGATCGCCAGTTCCGCGAGCAGCACTTCGAACCCCGCCTCGCGCACCACCCGCGTCATCTCGTCGACGGTGTACGCGTCGTAGAAGAACGTGTGCCCGTACATCGTGTCGGTGAACGCGGCGACCTCGGCGTACGAACCCCCCGCTGCTGATCATGATGCGCCCGCCGGGCGCGAGGCAGCGGTAAAGTTTACGCAGAACACCGGCGTGGTGCGCCCGCTCGACGTGAAACATCGCGTCCCAGCAGATCGCCCCCGCGAACGGCCCGACCAGTTCGACGCCCACCAGGTCGGCCTGCATCCACAGCCCGCCGGGAACGTGCCGCCGGGCCCGGTCCAGTTGGGCCCACGAGCCGTCGACGCCGACGACGCGGTGCCCGCGCGCCACCACCTCTTCGGCGATCGGGCGCCCCGTCCCGCACCCCAGGTCTAGGACTACGGACCCCGCCGGCGCACCGGCCAGCACCATGTCGAGATACCCGCGTTCCTTCGGGAGAAACCGTGCGCGGGCCGCATCCCAGTGGTCGACGATCGCGTCGTACGGCGCCCGCGCGGCCGGCGCGATCCCCCCGCTCACTTCTTCTCCGCCGGCCCCGCCGCCACGCGGCCGGCCTTCATCTCGTCGACCGCCTTCTTCACCAGTTCGCCCGGGAGCACGTAGCTCTCCGTCCGGCCGGCGCGCGCGATCGACAGGCCGATCACCCGGCCGTCCAGATCCACCACCGGCCCGCCGCAGTCCGTCGGCTTGACCACCATATCGCTCTGCAAAATCGCCGGGAACCCGCCCCGGCGGTTCGACAGCTCGCTGCCCAGCTTGTTCTGGTAATCCCGCCGCGCCGCGCGCGGGTCCTCCGGCGGGCGCTGGCCGAGCGTCACCTGGAGCTCCTGCTCCTTCCCGTCGCGCTTAATCTTGATCGCCACGACCTCCCCCGGCTTGTGGTGCTGGATCGTGTTGATCATCGTCTCGGTGTCGATGATCGCCGTGTCCGCGATCAGGAACACCACGTCGTTGATCTTGAGCCCGGCCTTCTCCGCCGCGCTGTTCCCCAGGACCGACATGATCTTCGCCCCGCCCTCGGCCTCTTCGAGCCCGACGCCCAAAAAGCCCGAGTCCTTCGGCGGGATCGACGACGGCAAATCCCGCGGTTTGACCGCCCGCGCTGCCACGCTCACTACGCCCACGGCCACCGGATCTTGATCCGGCCCCGGTGCCGCCAGCAGGTTGCCGACCACCGCCACCTTGCTGTCGGCAAACTCGGCGACCTTGAGGCCCGTCGCCTCGATCTTCAGCATCGCCAAGTCGAGCTTCGAATCCACCGCCGTCACCTTCGCCTGCAGCTCGCGCCCGTCGCGCAGCTTGACGACCGGCGACTTGCCCACGGGCAACTCGGAATGCTTGGTGAGGATCTGGCCGTCCACCCCGACAACCGTCCCCAGCGCGATGTCCTTGCCGTCGGTCTTGATCCGCACGACGGCCTCGCCCGGCCCGCGTACCACGTCCCGGAACACGGCCCAGACCTTCGGGTTCTCTTTGAACCCGACCGTCTCCGTACGCGGGCGCCGCGACGGGCGCTCGCCGCCCGGCGCGGGCTGCGCGGCGGCGTCGAGCCCGATCCCGAACGTGACCGCCACCGCCGCGATCCCCCGCAACAGATTCCACCGACTGTTCGATGTCGTCATAGATTACTCACGTCTCTCGCTACATCCGCCCTTCAACTCGCAACTACCGCGCTTCCGGCCGCTTCGTCAGCATCGCCTTGAGCTTGACCGACTCGATCCCGCGCTGCACCTCGATCGCCGCCTCGTCCCCCGGCTTCTTTTTGCCGAGCTTGAGCAGCAACTCGCCGTAGTTCGCCACGCGCTGCCCGTCGAACTTCGTGATCACGTCGCCGGGCTTCACGCCCGCCTTGGCCGCCGGGCCCTCGGGGAAGACCTCGCCGATCTTGCAGTCCGGCGCCGCCTGATCGAGTTGGACGCCCAAATACACGTTCGTCCGCGCGAACGCCGGCAGGCCCCACGATTCGCCCTTGGCCAGTTGCTCCCACGTGTCGCGGTACGTGTCCGCCGGGACGTGCATGTTGTCGGCCAGGCCCTGCCCGATCCGGCTGTGGATCCCGATCACGCGGCCCTGCAAATCGAACAGCGGCCCGCCCGAATCCCCGCCCACCAGCGTGCAGTCCGTGCGGAGCACCGTCGGCGTGACGACCGACACCTTCCCCAGCCGCAGCGGCGCAGGCCGCGACTGCCGATACCCGCCCGGGTGCCCCAGCGCGATCGCCCACTGCCCGCGCTTCAAATCGGCCGACTTCGCCAGCGGCGCGAACGGCCACTTGCCGCCCGGCAGCGGCCCCGGAGCGTCGATCTTCACCAAGCCGCTGTCGATCGCGTAGTTCACGCCCAGCGACTTGGCCTTCACGCTCTTGCCGTCCTGCAGCAGGATGACCACGTCACGCCCCGGAGCGCCGTTCACGTGCCCGGCCGTCATCACGTAGCCGTCGTCGGAGATGATCACGCCGCTGCCCTGTCCACCGCCCACGCGAAGCCCCACCACCGTGGGGCCGACCTTGGCGACGATCGTCTTGACCTGCTCTTGCAGCGCCTTGAGATCGGCCGCCGTCTCAGGGTTGGCCTTGTCGAACGCCGGCGGGAGCGCGGGCGCGCTCGCGACTTGGGGCGCCGCCGGAATCCGCCTGACCGCGGTCGTCGGCATGGTAGCGGCCGCGGGCCTGGTCGTCGGCGCGACCGCCGTCACCGGCTTGGTGGTGGCCGCGGTCGCCGGCTTGCTCTCCACTTGCCGCGGCTTCTCAAACGTCGGCCCGTCCGCGCGCACTGCGGGCGTCGCCCCCCCGCTAACCGCCGCCGCCAACACCGCCGCCGTCAATGCCCGCCAACGCCATCGCTTCATACGCCGTACTCCGTCTCACGACTGCGATTCGCCCGTCGACTGTCACCCGTCGCCCGCACACAACGCCCGGCGGTCGGCGGATATTCTAGCCCATGGGCCGGCACGCGCCGCAATTCACTACTGTGTAACATCCAGCCGCCCGTCCGTTGTCGCACCCACCCGGCCCGCCCCGAACACACCCCGAATCATAGGCGGCCCCGTCAAGCGCGACCGTTTGCCGAACGTCCGCACAACGCCCTACCCGCCCGCCACTATGAATAACTGCCCGCGGGCGGTCGCGGGCCTTGTCCGGGAGGAACGGGATGCGACGACTGGCCTTACTCGCAGCGCTCATCTGCACCTGTGCGGTGCTCTTCGCCTCTCACATCAGCGAGCCCGCGCGCGCCGCGAATACGCCGGCCGACGCCGAGTTCGGCCCCGCCGACAAGCGCTTCGCCACCGCCGCCGGCGACGAAGTCCCCTCCTTTCAGCGACACGTCATCCCCGTCCTCAGCCAACTCGGCTGCAACGGCCGGTCCTGCCACGGCTCGTTCGAAGGCCAGGGCGACCTCCGCCTCTCCCTCTTCGGCTACGACTTTGCCGCCGACCACGCCGCCCTCACCGGCGGTAAAGAACCGCGCATCGACCCCAAGAATCCCGCCGACAGCCTGATCCTCCGCAAGCCGACCAAGACCGACCCGCACAAGGGCGGCAAGCGCATGGACGTCGGCGCGTGGCAGTACAACCTGGTCAGCCGGTGGATCGCCGCAGGGGCGGCCGGTCACAAAGAGACCGACGTCGAGTTCGCCGCACTCGAGGTCGAGCCGAAAGAACTTGTCTTCGCCGCCAAGGGCCAGACCGCCAAGCTGAAGGTCATCGCGAAGTGGGCCGACGGCTCGCGGGAAGACGTGACGCCCCTCGCCCGCTTCCGCACCAACGACGAGACGATCGCGACGATCTCCGACGCTGGCGTCGTCACCGCCGCCGGGCCCGGCGACACCCACGTCGTCGCCTTTTACGACAACGGCGTCGCCGCCATCCCGGCGATCCTCCCCGTCTCCGAGAAGCACGGCCCCGCCTACCCGAACACCCCGACGCCCATCAAGGTCGACGAGTTGATCGTCGCCAAGCTCCGCAAGCTCGGCGTCGTCCCCGCCGACGTCTGCACCGACGCCGAGTTCCTCCGCCGCCTCAGCCTCGACCTCACCGGCACGCTCCCGTCCGCCGCCGAGGTCTCCACCTTCCTGGCCGACCCGTCGCCCGACAAGCGCGCCTTCAAGATCGACGAGCTCCTCAAGCGCCCGCAGTACGCCGCGTGGTGGGCCACGCGCCTGTGCGACTGGACCGGCGCGTCCGACCGCACCGGCCCCCTCGGCGGCGAGCAGGGTCTGAACAAGGCCAAGGCCGGCCAGTGGTACCAGTGGCTCTACCGCCGCCTCGCCGACAACACCCCCTACGACCAGATCGTCGAGGGCATCGTCCTGGCGACCGCGCGCCCGCAGCCCGGCCAGACGTACCAGCAGTTCAGCGCCGACATGAGCGCGTACTTCCGGAAGGACAACCCCGCCGACTTCACCGCCCGCCCGACCATGCCATGGTTCTGGACGCGCCGCACGCTCGGCAACCCAGACGCCAAGTCCCTCGCCTTCGCCCACGCGTTCCTCGGCGTCAACCTCCAGTGCGCCCAGTGCCACAAGCACCCCTACGACCAGTGGACCAAGCAGGACTTCGACCAGTTCGCCGCCTTCTTCAACGGCGTGAAGGCCGGCGGCGGTGACCGCAAGAAGGCCCAGGAGATGAAGCAGGCGCTCGGCCTCGCGACCCTCGACGAAGACTCCGGCGGGTACAAGCGCAAGTTCGTCGACCTCCTGGCCGCCGGGAAGACGCTCCCGTTCAAAGAGCTCACCATCCCCGCCCCCGCCAAGCCGGGCGCCAAGCCCCCCAAGGCCAAGGCCGGCCCGGCCGGGCGCGTCATCACCCCCCGCCTCCTGGGCGGCGAAGAGGTCATGGCCAACCGCTACGACGACCCCCGCCAGCCCCTCATGGACTGGATGCGCCAGCCCGACAACCCCTACTTCGCCCGCGCGTTCGTCAACCGCGTCTGGGCCGGCTATTTCAACGTCGGCCTGATCGAGCCCACCGACGACCTGAACCTGGCCAACCCGCCGTCGAACAAGCCGCTGTTCGACTACCTCGCCGAGGGCTTCGTGCAAAGCGGCTACGACGTCCGCTGGCTCCACCGCCAGATCACCACGAGCCGCGCCTACCAGGCGACCTGGCGGCCCAACGACACCAACCGCCTCGACGAGCGGAACTTCAGCCGCGCCGTCATTCGCCGCCTGCCCGCCGAGGTGGCCTACGACGCCGTCGTCCTCGCGACCGCGTCGGATGTCGAGCGCGCCAAGCTCGACGCCGACCCCGTCAACACGCGCCTGATCGGCGTCCTCAGCGCCCACGTCTCCGGCCGCGACCCCGGCGGCTACGCCGTCGCCCTGTTCGGCAAACCCCCGCGCGCCATCAACTGCGACTGCGAACGCTCCACCGAACCCAGCCTCCTCCAGACCGCGTACCTGCGCAACGACCCGGACGTCCTCACCCTGCTCGACCGCAAAGAAGGTTGGATCAAGCAGGTCGCCGCCGACAAGTCTGCCAAGCCCGACGACCTGATCCGCCAAGCCTACCTGCGGACCCTATCGCGCCTTCCCGACGAAAAGGAAATGACCGTCGCGCGCGCCCACCTGTCCGCCGGCGACCGCACCGCAGCCCTGCGCGACCTCATGTGGGCCCTGATCAACACAAAGGAATTCGTCGTCAACCATTGACCGCCAATCCCGCTCGCCCGCCAGCAGTCGCTAGGCGTCATCGCGATCCCCTTTCTCGAGCCCTCCCATGAACCCCACCCCCCGCTACTGCGACCACGTCTCCCGCCGCGACATCCTCCGCGTCGGCGCGATCGCCTCCCTCGGCCTCACCCTCCCCAACTACCTCCGCCTCGTCCACGCCGACGCGCTCAACCCCAAGGCCAAGGCTAAATCGGCCATCTTCGTCTTCCTGGGCGGCGGCCCCCCCCACCTCGACACCTTCGACATGAAGCCCGACGCCCCCGCCGAGATTCGCGGGGAGTTCAATCCGATCGCCACCAACGTCCCCGGCGTGCGGATCTGCGAGCACCTGCCCAACCTCGCCAAGTGCGCCGACAAGTACGCCGTCATCAACGGCATCAGCCACACCCTCGCCGGCCACGAGCTCGGCACCGAATACCTGAACACCGGCAACCGCCCGATCCCGTCACTGATCTACCCGGGGCTCGGCGCGGTCGTCACGAAGGAACTCCCTGGGGCGCCCGATCTGCCGCCCTACGTCGCCGTCCCCTCCACGCCCCAGAAGGCCGGCTACCTCGGCGTCCGCCACGCCCCCCTCCAGACCGCCGCCGTCCCCAAGCCCGGCGAGCCGTTCAACGTCCGTGGGATCTCGCTCGCCAACGGCCTCACCGTCGCCGACTTCGAGCGCCGCCAGAAACTCCTGGCCGACCTCGACACGACCTTCCGCGGCGCCGAAAAGGATTCCAAGCTCCTCGACGGCCTCGACCGCTTCGCCCAGCAGGCGTACGACATGATCAGCTCCCAGCGCGCCCGCGAAGCGTTCGACACGAGCAGGGAAAAGCCCGAAACGGCCGAGAAGTTCGGCCCGGGCAATTTCGGCCAAAGCTGCCTCCTCGCCACGCGCCTCGTCGAGGCCGGCGTCCGCTTCGTCACCGTCACCTTCGGAGGATGGGACACGCACTCCGGCAACTTCAAGAACTGCAAGGAAAAGCTCCTCCCCCAGCTCGACCAGGGCCTCGCCGCCCTCTTCACCACCCTCGCCGAGCGCGGCCTCCTCGACTCCACCGCCGTCTACGTGACCGGCGAGTTCGGCCGCACCCCCAAGATCAACGACAAGGCCGGCCGCGACCACTGGCCCCGCGCCATGTTCTCCCTCCTCGCCGGCGCAGGCATGAAGGGCGGCCAAATCATCGGCGCCTCCGACAAACACGGCATGGGCCCCGACGCCCAGGCCATCGCCCCCGACCAGGTCGCCGCATCGTTCTTCCACGCGCTGGGCATCGACCACAAGAAGGAATACCACACGCCGACGGGCCGGCCCGTCATGCTCGTCCGCGAAGGCAGCGTATTGCCGGGATTGTTCTGACGTTCTGATGCGCAACGCGTGTCGACTGTCATCCCGAGGTACTCCGAGGGATCTAGCCCCGAACGTCGCGGCCCTTTCGCCAACGTCAGCAGGCCTCGAACTCCCGGCCAGATCCCTCGGAGTACCTCGGGATGACGGTCGAACGCCCCACACCTGATCGATTCACCATGTCTATTCGCCGACTACTCATTGTCGCCGCTCCCCTCCTCGCCCTCTCTCTCACCCCCCTCCTCCGCGCCGCCGACGCGCCCCAAAAACACGCCTTCACCTTTCGCGACGTCGGCGACGACGCCGGCCTCTTCCCCCACGTCGCCGGCATCCGCGGCCACGCCGCCGGCTGGGGCGACGTCGACGGCGATGGCCACATCGACCTTTACGTCGGCGCCTTCTACACCGAGGGCTCCAAGCCCAACCAGTTCTTCCGCAACCTCGGCAACGGCAAGTTCAAGCTCGACGACCAGAAGCACCTCCGCCTCGAGGGCCGCCCGACCGGCGCCCTCTTCGCCGACCTCGATAACGACGGCGACCTCGACCTCTACGTCTCGTCCATGTCCAAGGCCGCCCGGCCCGCCGGCCCCAAGCCCGGCGCCGTCGCCCAGCCCGCCCTCCGCGGCTGCGCCCTGTTCCGCAACGACGGCAACGGCAAGTTCACCGACGTCTCCGAAAACAACCCCGCCTGCCCCCCCGCGTTCGGCGGGCGCTCCGCCACCGTCCTCGACTTCGACGGCGACGGCCTCCTCGACCTCCTCGTCGGTGAAGACCCCTACAAGGGCTACAACGGCTCCACCACCCGCGCCGCCCGCCTCTTCCGCAACACCGGCGACCTGAAGTTCGAGGACGCGACCGCCGCCGCCGGCATCGCCGACGTCCCCGCCTACGGCGTAGCCGCCGCCGACGTCAACAACGACTCCTTCCCCGACCTCTTCCTCGCCTGCACCACCGGCGGCAAACTCCCCGGCGGAAACGTCCTCTACCTCAACGACGGCAAGGGCAAGTTCCGCGAGGCCCCCGGCGCCCGCAAAGCCTTCGACTGGCCCGACTCCAAGGAAGACGACATGGTCTGCGGCATCGCCTTCGGCGACGTCAACAACGACGGCCTGACCGACGCCCTGATCGGCCCGCA
>Ga0196963_10001567_pt1 | contig 15157 bp, 13 predicted proteins | sample S1_5metaG_FD_148600 | JGI IMG/M metagenome (GOLD analysis project Ga0196963, IMG submission 148600) | Soil microbial communities from Anza Borrego desert, Southern California, United States - S1_5 | ecosystem: Environmental > Terrestrial > Soil > Desert | place: USA: California | collected... | reverse complement strand
CCCCTGCAGCATCTCCATCACGCGGATCTGGTTGCCGGTGGCGCGGGCCACGGTCTGGGCCACGGCCAGCGCGCTCATGCCGGTGGTGGCAACGCGGGTGCAGCCGTTCATCATCTCGCGGCCGGTCTTCTTCAGCACGTCCAGCGCCAGGTAGCCGTTGACGCACACCGCCTGCTGGGTCTGGATGTCCTGCAGGTTCTGGCGCGCGTAGAACAGCACCTCCTGGCGCAGCGCCTGGGCGCGTTGTGGATCGCTGTGCTCCAGCGACTTCACCTTCTCTTCCAGCTTGGCGTCCAGCGTGGTCGCGAAGCGTGCGGCGGCGGCCAGCTTCTGCATCGCTTCCCACAGCTTGGCGCGCGTGGCCTCGATGTCGACCACGTCCTTCTGCATGTCGTCGCGCGCCGCGTAGAGCTGCGTCATCGAGGTCTTCAGCTGGTCGGCCGCGCTCTGGTACTTGCGGAAGTAGGCCTCCAGCTTGTTGCCGAAGGGAATGATGCCGAGCAACTTGCGCGGCTGCATCAGATCGCCGTCGTTGCCGGGGTTCAGCTCGTCCAGCTGGGCGCGGATGTCACTGATGGCCTTGAAGGCCGGCGTGTCCTCGATGCCGACGTAGTTGCGCTGCATGAAGCGGCCCTGCATCAGCGACGAGGCGTTCGACACCTCTTCCTTGCCGAGCGCGAAGGCGCTGTCCAGCCGCGAGCGGAAACCTTCGGAATGCAGGTCTTCGTTGGCCAGCGCGTCGATGAAGCGCAGCACCTGGTCGTCGACCTGCTGCTGCAGCTCGGGTTTCAGCGGCACGGCTTCGCGTGCGGCTTCGGCCGGCACGGCCTGGATGACCTCGGGCGGCTCGAGCGTGAAGGCGGTGGTCTGGACGGCTGTGGTGGTCGGTGGCGTGCTGCTCATCGAGACTTCTCCCGGGAAGGCGGTTGCAGGGTCGGCGCCTCGTCGCGGCCCAGCATGGGCGCGGCGCCGAACTTCTCGCTCAGGAATTTCGAGTGCACGAGGAAGGCGTGCGCATCCTGGGAGGCGAGGTCATCGCCGAGCTGGCGCACCTTGGCTTCCAGCTCGACGATGGTGTCCTTGAAGGTGTCCTGCGCGGTCTTGCCGTTGGCCAGCAGCTTGCTGGTGGCATAGGACGCCGGAATCGACAGGTAGGTGTTCAGCGCCTCGGGCAAATAACGGATGGCGATGTGGCGGGCATGGAAGCTGTCCTGCAGCGACAGGCTGCCGCGCGAGCGTTCCCACTGTTCCAGCAAGCCTTCCAGCGACTTGCACAGCTCGAGCACGCGCGTCTGCAGGCTCGCGGGAATGCGGTTGTCGGGATTGTGCTCGGTGAGCCGGCGCACCCCGGACAGCGCACGGCCCATGGCCTCGTGCGCATCGCCTTCGTCGCTGAACTGCAGCGCTTCCCATTCGGGTTCCTTGCCCCAGGGAAAACCGAACCACAGGCCTCCGGCGACGAAGCCGGCGATGTAGCCGATCAGCGCAACGCCCAGGCCCAGGTTGCCAAGCAAGCCCAGCGCCTTCAGCACCAGCGCGACCGTGGCCAGGCCCAGTCCCAGCCAGTTGGCCGGCGAGCCCAGCAGCCGCAGCAGCGATTTACCCATGCGTCTTTTGCCGCGTCTTTCTATTGATAGGCCCGGATGTCCTTGAACACGCTGTACAGCGGGGTCTTGCGCGCGTCGAAGACACGGCCGCCGGTAGTGGCCACCAGGTCCTTCAGCGCCTTCTCGTTGGCTTCGCCGAACAGCACCAGGAACACCGGGATGCCCTTCACGTCCTCGGGCAGCGCGGCGTAGTCCTGCTTGAACTGCTCCAGCGAGCGGCCCTTGTTGTTCTCGCCGTCGGTGAAGGCGACCACCGAATACTGGTAGCGCGGGTTCTTCTGCTTTTCCTCCAGCATGTGCTGCAGCGAGACGAACACCGCGTCGTACAGCGCGGTGCCGCCGGTCATCTGCAGGCCGTCGGCGAACTCGCGCACCTTGGCCAGCGTGGCCAGCTTGGCCTCGCTGTCGGCCTGCACCTGCACGCCGCGGGCCGTGGCGGCGCCGGCCGGCACCTCGAAGCGAACCAGGCCGTAGGGCTGTTCCGAGAACGGCTGCAGCCACAGCTTCTCGCGGTTCGTCAGCCGCGCGATGCGGCCGGTGAGCGACGCGTCCGCTCCGGCGATGTAGTGGATTGCCTGCACCAGCTGCTGGCGCCGGCCGCCGCCCTGCATGCTGCCGCTGGTGTCGAGCACGAAGGTGGAAGCGATCGGCGTGCGGAACTCGTTGAGGTAGGCCGCGATCAGGCCGTCGGCCAAGGCGCGGTCGGGCGAGAACGGCAGCTCCACCTGCAGGCCCTGCTTCGGCAGCAGGTCTTCCACCTTGGCAGCAAACTCCGGCTTGATCGGCCGGCGCAGCGTCTGCCGCGCCAGCCACAGCTGCGCCGGCTCGCTCTTCAGGTACTCGGCCACCTTCTGGTAGTCGGCCCGGCGCGCATCGTTGAGCAGCATGAACGGGTAGTCGGCGGTGCTGACGCCCTCGTAGGGGTACACCAGCTGCAGCTTCTCGCGCAGCTTGCCGGAGTTGTTCAGGCTGAGCAGCCAGCTCTCGTAGTTGATGAAGGCGTTGACGCGCGTGCCCTGCTGCAGGATGAACTGCTCGGACAGGTAGGTCGAGTTGTCGCCCGGCAGCTTGTAGCCCTTGAGGAAGTCGGCGATGGCACCGCGGTCCACGTCAGCCGCGTTCAGCGCCTCGGTCTTTCCGCTGGTGGCGGCCACCACGCCCATCAGCGCCATGAAGCCCTGGTTCGAGGTCGCGGGGTTCGACAGTGCGTAGTTGAGCTTGCCGGCCTTGGCGGCGGCGGCAATGTCCTTCCAGGTCAGCCTGGATGCGACCGCGGGATCGGCCCAGCCGATGCGCTTGGCATCGGACTCGCTGATGCCGACGGCGATCGGCGACAGCATGATCTTTTCCTGCAGCTTCACGCGGGACTGGCCTTGCGTGTCCGACAGGAGGTACTTGGCATTGGCGAACCAGGCGGCATCCGCCGGCGTGGCGCCGGTCAGCACGGCCTCGGTGCTTTCCATGGTGCCCCCGAACTGGAACTTCAGGCGCACGCCGGTGGCCTTGGCCACCATCTCGGCCAGCGGCTCCAGGTCGCGCAGGTCGCTGGTGGCCAGCACCTTGAACTCGGGCGCGGCGGGCGCGCTGCTGTCCCAGCCGTCCTTCTTCGGTGCTTCGGGCGCTTCGTCCTTCTTGCCGCATGCGCCCAGCAGCGCCAGGGCCGCGAACGCTGCGGCGACAAATCCGCGCCTGATCATTGGGTCATCTCCTTGGCCACCGTGTCGATCATCTCGGCCATGATTTCAAAGGCCGGCGGATCCACCACCTGCGTCACCCGCGGCTCCACCGCCAGGCCGGTGGCCTGCACGGCATTGACGAAGCGCTGCGTGTCCGCGATGCGGAAGCCGTACTCCACCGCGATGCCCTGCAGCTCGGCGTTGTTGGCCAGCAGGTCGGCCAGCGCCTTCGAGCGTTCGTTGGTCGCGATGAAGACCACCTTGTTCACGATGGTGGGCTGCGGGTACAGCAGCACCATGTCGGGCGCCACGCCCTTCTTCGCCAGCGCGTAGCTGACCAGCTGGTTCTCGTAGATGAAGGCCAGCGGCGTCTTGCCGATGCCGATCGCGACGTAGTCGTCGAAATTGCCGTTGACGTAGTTTTCCTGGTAGCCCTGCCGCTTGAACAGCTCGGCCAGCTTCAACGCGGTGGCCTGTCCGGTGGCGCGGTCGGTGACGACGTCGCCGTTCAGCGCGTGGCTGGTGAGCGCCAGGTACATCGCGGCGGAATTGCTGCGCCGCACGTCGGTGGTGGAGACCAGCACGCTGCGGCTCACGTCGTAGCCGCCGGCGTCCTTGAAGTCCTTCCAGCGCTTCTTCTTCAGCATCAGCTCGGTCAGCTTCGCCATGTCGACGCCGTAGACCTTGGGGCTCAGCGGCTTGGCGATACCGTTGGCGACCAGGATCTTCGCGATCGGCTCCCAGCTCGCGATGACCATCGGCGTGAAGAAGGGCGACGACTGCGTGGCCGCGACGTTGGCCTTGCGCGCCGCATCGGCGATCTGGTTGGCCGCGACGACGCCGGAGGGGAACAAGAAGTCGGGCGTGGAACCGGCGACCACCTTGCCCGCCATCTCGCGGCTGCCGATGCGCACCACGTTCACCGGCAGCTTGTTCGCGGCCAGCACCTTGGTGACCCGCGGGTCCTTGAAGAAGGGCTCGACATCGAGCGCGATGACGCCATTGAGCGGCGTGGCCGAGGCGATGGCCTTCTGTTCCTGCTGCTGCACCTGTTCCTGGCGCTGGCCCTGCAGCGCATAGAACAAGGTGCCTCCGAACGCGAGCAACAACACCAGCGTGATCAACGCCCGCATCGTCTTGGACATCCCGCTCAGCTCCTTCAACCGCCCTGTACCGGCAGGGGGCGGCCGCATTATGAGGCGCGGTCGTGAACGACCAAGGTCATGCGACAGGACGCAGCGCCGATGGCGCGGAACGTATCCTCGAGGGATGGACGACCCGCTGATGGACGACACCCGACTGCTGCGCTACTCGCGCCACATCCTGCTCGATGAGATCGGCATCGAAGGACAGCGCAGGTTGCTGGACTCGCACGCGCTGGTGATCGGCGCCGGCGGCCTCGGCTCGCCGGTGGCCCTGTACCTGGGCACGGCCGGCGTCGGCCGCATCACGCTGGTCGACCACGACACGGTGGACCTGACCAACCTGCAGCGGCAGATCGCGCACACGCAGGCCCGCGTCGGCCAGCCCAAGGCCGAATCGGCGCGCGAGGCCATCGCCGCCATCAACCCCGACGTGCAGGTGCTGCCGGTGCTGCAGAAAGCCGACGCGGAGTGGCTGGACCGCGCGGTCGCCCAAGCCGACGTCGTCATCGACTGCAGCGACAACTTCAAGACCCGGCAGGCCGTGAACGCGGCCTGCGTCGCGCATGCCAGGCCGCTGGTCGCGGGCGCGGCGATCGGCTTCGACGGCCAGGTCTCGGTCTACGACACCCGCCGCGACGACGCGCCCTGCTACGCCTGCCTGTTCCCGCCCGACGCCACCACGGCCGACGCGCACTGCGCCACCATGGGCGTATTCGCGCCGCTGGTGGGCATCATCGGCACGGTGCAGGCGGCCGAGGCGCTGAAGCTGCTGGCCGGCGTCGGCTCGTCACTGGCCGGCCGGCTGCAGATGCTGGACGCACGCACGATGGAGTGGACGCAGATCGCCATCGGCCGGCAGGCGGACTGCCCGGTGTGCGGGTCCCGCCCGGGCTGAGCGCCAGCGCGACCCTCGGTCACGCGCCCAATTCGTCCGCCAGCTGCAGCAGGTCGCTGACGCGGTGGTGCGGCGTGCCCCGTGGCCGCGCCGGCGGCGGCAGGTCTGGCCGCTCGATCCATGCCGCGCGCAGCCCGGCGCCGAGCGCGCCATCGACGTCGAGCTCACCGTCGTCGCCGACGTGCAGCACCGCCGCCGGTGCCGCGCCCGCCAGTTCACAAGCGGCATGGAAGATCGCCGCCTCCGGCTTGCCGGTGCCGAAAGCCTGCGCGCTGACGGACGCGCGGAAGTAGCGCCCCAGGCCGATGCGCACGACATCGGCATTGCCGTTGCTCAGCGCGACGATCGGCCAGCGCGCGGCCAGCCGGTCCAGCGCCGGCACCACGTCGGCGAAGAACTCCACGCGCTGTCGTTCGGCGAAAAACACCTCGAAAGCCGCCTCGGCCAGCGCCGGATCCTCGCCGTGCTGCGCCAGCGCGCGGCGGATCGATTCGAGCCGGATGCGCGACAGGTCGTGCTGCCACTCGGGCTGCTCCAGCGCCACGGCATTGCGCAGCGCGCGCAGCGTGGCGCGATCGTGCGCGGCGGCGGTGGCCGGCGCGTGTTCCGCCAGCCATTGCAGCAGGCGCGCCTCGGCGCGTTCGATGGCGGGCCACACCGGCCACAGCGTGTCGTCCAGGTCCAGCGTCAGCGCGGCAATGCTCGTCATGGGTCGGCATCGTAGGCGCATCGGCACCGGCCACGCCGCGGTCGCGCCGCAACACCCTTGGCGTAAGCTCGCGCGCATGGACAACAAGACCACCGAGAAGCTGCCGGACCTGACCGCCCGCAACTTCCCTTCCGCCGAGGAAGAGGCACACCAGGTCAAGCCGGTATCGCGCTACGGCGGACCCGAAAGCGCCTACCGCCTCGCCTTCACCGACACCGACTTCCTGCTGCGCGAAGAACTGCGCCCGGTGCGCATGCAGCTGGAGCTGCTGAAGCCCGAGCTGGTGCAGGCCGAGCAGGGCATCGAATCCACCATCGTCATCTTCGGCAGCGCGCGCATCCTGCCGGCCGACGTGGCGCAGGAGCGGCTGGACGCGGCCCGCGCCGCCGGCGTCGAGGCCATCGAGCGGCGCGCCGAGGCCGCCCTGCAGATGAGCCTGTACTACGAGGAAGCACGGCGCTTCGCCGCGCTCGTCACGCGGCGCTCGGCGACGCTGGAGACGCCCATTTACGTCGTCACGGGTGGCGGCCCCGGCATCATGGAAGCGGGCAACCGTGGCGCGCACGAGGTGGGCGGCAAGAGCATCGGCCTGAACATCGTGCTGCCGCACGAGCAGGAGCCCAATCCCTACATCACGCCGGAGCTGTGCTTCCAGTTCCACTATTTCGCGCTGCGCAAGATGCACTTCGTGATGCGAAGCATCGCGCTGGTGTGCTTCCCGGGCGGCTTCGGCACGCTGGACGAGCTGTTCGAGACGATGACGCTGATCCAGACCGGCAAGAGCCGGCGCCGGCCCATCCTGCTGTTCGGCCGGGCGTTCTGGGAGAAGCTGATCAACTTCCAGCACCTGGTCGAGACCGGGATGATCAGCCCCGCGGACCTCGACCTTTTCCACTTCGTCGAGACGGCCGAGGAAGCCTGGGCACGCCTGGCAGAGCACTACGGCTTCGACGCCACGCCGACACAGAGCGGCGAGTTCGCCGACGACATCTGAAGGTCTGGCGCACCCGGCCCCACGGGTCCGTGGACCCAGCCGCCAAGCGGTGCTCCGTCAGCTTCGGAGCGGCCGCGCGCTGACGGAGCCGGCTCCGCCCGCGCCAGGCTGCAGCCACAGCAGCGCCTGCAGCCCGCCGCCTTCGCGCGGCAGCAGCTGGAAGCGCGCGCCGATGGCGTCGGCCAGGCGCTGCACGATGGCCAGGCCCAGGCCGCTGCCGCCGGTGTCGCGGTTGCGTGAAGGCTCGCCGCGCACGAAGGGTTGCTGCACGCGCGCCAGCTGGTCCGGCGCGATGCCGGGGCCGCAGTCGCGCACGGCGATCAGCACCTCGCCGCTGTCGTGCAGTTCCAGCGCCAGTTCCGCCTGGCCGGCGAACTTCAGCGCGTTGTCGAGCAGGTTGGCGACGATGCGCTTCAACGCATCCGGCCGCGTCGGCATCACGCACGGCGCTGCCGGCTGCCAGCTGACCGGCTGGCCGGCATCGATGCGGTCGCAGGCGATGGCGTCCAGCAGCGCCGCCACGTCCACCGGCCGCGGCGGCTCCAGCGCCGCATGCGCGCTGCGGGCATAGGCCAGGCCGCTGTCGACCAGCTGCTGCATCTCGTCCAGGTCCGCCTGCAGGCGCGCGCGCAGGCCACCCGCGCCGTCGTCGGGCAGCAGCTCGCAACGCAGGCGCAAGCGCGTGATCGGGCTTTGCAGGTCGTGCGAGACCGCCGCCAGGATCTGCACCCGCTCGGCGATGCGGTCCGCCATTTGCGTGGCCAGGCGCCGTTGCATGGTGTTGAAGGCGGCGGCCGCGCGCCGCAGTTCGCTCGGGCCGCTTTCCGGCAGCGGCGGCGCCTGCGGGTCGTCGCCCAGGCGTGCCGCGGCGGCGGCCAGCGTGGCCAGCGGCCGCGTGACGAGCCGCACGGCCAGCAGCACGCAGCCGCCCAGCAGCAGCGCCTGCAGCGTCCAGCGCAGCAGGGCCTCGGGCGACAGGCGGCGCACCGGCGGCGTTAGCAGCAGCGTCAATGGCTGGCCATCGGCCAGGTGCAGGCCCAGCTGCAGCTCCGCTGCACCACCGTCGCGCGGCACGGCCCGCGCATCACCGACCCGCTGCGCGCCCAGCTGGGCGACGAACCGCGCCTGCACCGCCTGCACCTCGGGGGTCGCTGCGCCGGCGGCAGGCGCCGCCAGCCGCCAGCGGTAGTGCGCGCGAGCCAGCTGCGGCAGCCACTCGGCCCGTTCGGCCGGGGGCGTGCGGTCCAGCAGGCGCAGCGCGGCCTCGACGTCGCGCGCCAGGTAGTCGCGCATCATCGCGTCGCCCTGCATGGCGTTCTCGCGCATCGCCGACCACAGCGACAGGCCGTAGGCCGCCAGCAGCCCCGCCACCAGCAGCAGCGCGACGCGGCCGGCCAGCGAACCAGGCCAGGGCCTCATCGCACCACGCCGCCGCTGCCTGCCGCGTGCGGCACCGGCTCGGCCAGCACGTCGGCGCAGAACACATAACCCCCATTGCGGACGGTCTTGATCAATCGCGGCTCCCGGGCCTCGTCGCGCAGGCGGCGGCGCAAGCGGCTGACCAGCAGGTCGATCGAGCGATCGAAGGGATCGGCCTCTCGCCCCTGCGTCAGGTTCAGCAGCTGGTCGCGCGTCAGCACGCGCTGCGGGTGGTCCAGCAGCACGCGCAGCAGGCGGTACTCGCCGCCGGTCAGCGCCACCTCGGCGCCGCTGCGGTCGACCAGGTGGCGCGCCGTGGTGTCGAGCCGCCAGCCGTCGAAGGCCAGGAAGCGCGCCTCCTGCACCGCACGCAGGTTGGGCGGCAGCATGCGGGTGCGCCGCAGCACCGAGCGGATGCGCGCCAGCAGCTCGCGCGTCGCGAAGGGCTTGGCCAGGTAGTCGTCGGCGCCCATCTCCAGGCCGAGCACGCGGTCGGCCTCGTCGCCGCGGGCGGTGAGCATGAGGATCGGCAGCTGGCGTGCATCGCGCACGCGCAGCTCGCGGCACAGCGTCAGGCCGTCCTCGCCGGGCAGCATCAGGTCCAGCACCAGCAGGTCGATGGGGTGCTGGGCGAGCACCTGCCGCATCTCGCGGCCCTGGGTTGCGGTGCTCACGCGGTAGCCGTGGCCGCGCAGGTAGTCGGCCAGCAGGCCCAGCAGCTGGCGGTCGTCGTCCACCAGCAGCAAGTGGTCGGGCGCTTCTGTCATCGGCGTGGACCTTACGTGATCGCGCGGACTTGCGCGGGCGCTGGTTTGTATCGCTCTTTGTCTGCGGGCCGGCGCGACAGGCTGCGGCACAAATCCATGCCCGGCCGAACACACCGGCGATACCGCGGACCGCTGCAATGCAGTCCGTTCGCAACCCGCTGGAGTGATGTGCCATGACCACCCGCCTGTCTCCCGTTCTCGCCGCGCTGTGCCTGTCGTTCGCGGCGGCCACCGCCGCCCATGCCGCCGACCCCCGGGGCCTTTACCTGACCCAGAGCGGCAACTTCGAGGTGGCGGTCGCGCCCTGCGGGGCCGCGCTGTGCGGCAAGGTCAGCAAGGTGATCGCCAACCACTCGATGAGCCGGCCCGGGGAAGCCATGCAGGCCACCGATGGGCGCGACCCGATGGGCCTGCCGCTGCTGCTCAACTTCGTCGCCGACGGCGACCCGGGATCCGAACCGACGCAATGGCGCGGCGAGATCTACAACCGCGAGAACGGCAAAACCTACTCGTGCCTGATGTCGCTGGACGCGCGCGGCGACCTGGTGCTGCGCGCCTACGTCGGCCTGCCGATCTTCGGCAAGACACAGGTCTGGCAGCGGCTGTCGGCCGCTTCCTCGACCACGGCGACGGGAGCCACGCGATGAACGAGCTGATCGCCAGCGCGGCGCCGCTGGGCCTGGCGCTGGCCGCCGGCGTCGCCACCATCGCCAGCCCCTGCGTGCTGCCCGTGCTGCCGCTGCTGCTGGGCGCCGGCAGCGGCGCACCGGGTGCGGCCTCGCAGGAACGCTGGCGGCCGCCCGCGGTGGTGGCGGGCTTCGTGCTGGGCTTCGTCGGCCTGACGCTGCTGTTCGGCGGCACGGCCCAGGTGGCCGGCATTCCCGCTGAAACGCTGCGCACCGCCGCCGCGCTGGTGATGCTGGCCGCCGGAGCGCTGATGCTGCTGCCGGGCTGGAGCGAACGCGCCTTCGCCCCGGCCGAGCGCCTGGCCTCGGCGCTGCAGCGCTGGCTGCCCGGCGGCCGGCCCGGCCCAGCTGGCAGCGTGCTGCTCGGCGCCACGCTCGGCCTGTCGTGGGCGCCTTGCGCCGGGCCGGTGCTGGCCGCCATCCTGGCGCTGGTGGCCGGCGCACAGCCGGGCGAGGCGGCGCCGCTGCTGACAGCCTATGGCCTCGGTGCCGGCCTGCCGATGCTCGCCATCGCCTTTGGAGGCCAGTGGGCGATGAACCGGCTGAAGCCGCTGGCGCGCCACGCCCGGCGCGTGCGCCAGGGGCTGGGCGCGATGGTGGTGCTGGTCGCGGCCGCGATGCTGGCGCGCTGGGACGCGCCGGCGGTGGCCTGGCTGGCAGACAAAGTAAGCGGTAGCGGCGCCGCCGCCTCGTCCTTGCTCGCCGGCACGCCCGCCACCGCCGCCAACGGCAGCCCGGCGCCGGAGCTGGCCGGCATCGAGTCCTGGCTCAACAGCAAGCCGCTGCGCCTGGCCGAGCTGCGCGGCAAGGTGGTGCTGCTCGACTTCTGGACCTTCGGCTGCGTCAACTGCATCCGCACCCTGCCGCACCTGCGCAGCTGGCATGAACGCTACGCGGCCCAAGGCCTGGTGGTGATCGGCGTCCACACGCCGGAGTTCGCGCACGAGCGGCCGCTGCCGGCACTGCGCGACGCGGTGGCCCGCCACGGCCTGCGCTATCCCATCGCACAGGACAACGCCTACCGCAGCTGGAACGCGTATGGCGTGCGCTATTGGCCGGCGCAGATCCTGATCGACCGCGAGGGCCGCATCGCCTGGCGCCACTACGGCGAAGGCGGCGAGGCCGACACCGAGGCGCGCCTGCGCCAGCTGCTGCAGGCGCGCTGACCCGCCCCGCCTTGCCGGCACGCCGGATGCCATGCCGGACCGCGGGCCGAAGAAGCTTCGGCGCGGCCCGCCGCCACCCGGGCCCGGCCGGACATTCTTCGGCCCTGCCGCCGGTGTGCCGATGGATGTTCAGCCGCCCCCGCGCAAGAATGCCGCCTCATGAACAAGCATGTCAGCCTGATCGGCGCGCCCACCGACATCGGTGCCGGAAGCCGCGGTGCCAGCATGGGGCCCGAAGCCCTGCGCGTGGCGAACCTGCAGCCCACGCTGGAGAGCCACGGCCTGGAGGTGATAGACCGCGGCAACCTGAGCGGACCCTCCAACCCCTGGCAGCCGCCGGACCAGGGCTACCGCCACCTCGACGAGGTGGTGGCCTGGAACCAGGCCGTGCACGACGCCGTGCACCAGGAGCTCGGCATCGGCCGCATGCCCATCCTGCTGGGCGGCGACCACTGCCTGGGCCTGGGCTCGATCAGCGCGGTGGCGCGCCACTGCCGCGAGGCCGGCAAGAAGCTGCGCGTGCTGTGGCTGGACGCGCATGCCGACTTCAACACCAGCGAGCTGACGCCCAGCGGCAACATCCACGGCATGCCGGTGGCCTGCCTGTGCGGCCTGGGCCCGAAGCCGCTGATCGAGATCGGCGGCCACGTGCCCGCGGTGAACCCGAAGTGGATCAAGCAGATCGGCATCCGCTCGGTCGATGCCGGCGAAAAGCGCCTGGTGCACCAGGTCGGGCTGGAAGTGTTCGACATGCGCTACATCGACGAGATGGGCATGCGCCACACGATGGAACTGGCCCTGGCGACGATGGACACCAACACCCACTTGCACGTCAGCTTCGACGTCGACTTCCTCGACCCCGACGTCGCGCCCGGCGTCGGCACCACGGTGCGCGGCGGCCCCACCTACCGCGAAGCGCAGCTGTGCATGGAGATGATCGCGGACACCGGCCGCCTGGGCTCGCTGGACGTGATGGAGCTGAACCCGGCGCTGGACGTGCGCAACGCGACGGCCCATGTCGCGGTGGACCTGATCGAAAGCCTGTTCGGCAAGAGCACGTTGATGCGCGCTTGAGCGCGCTCGGTCAGCTTCGCGCGTTGGCCGCATCCAGCAGCGCCTGCAAGGTTTGCAGCGTATCGGCTTCGTGCAGCGGTTTGTCGTCTCGAATCCGCAGCATTCTGGGAAACCGCAGCGCGATGCCGCTCTTGTGCCGCGGGCTGCGCTGGATGCCCTCGAAGCCGAGTTCGAACACCAGCGTCGGCTTGACGCTGCGCACCGGTCCGAACTTCTCCAGCGTGGTGGCGCGGATGCGCGCGTCCACGCCGCGGAATTCCTCGTCGCTGAGGCCCGAGTAGGCCTTGGTGAACGCGACCAGCTGCAGCGCGTCGGGCTGCGCCGGTTCGCGGCGGCCGATCGCTTCGACCACCGCCTGCGCTTCGGCCGCGTCGCGCGGCGCGCGGTTCCATACCGCGAAGGTGTAGTCGGTGTAGACGCTGGCGCGGCGGCCGTGCCCGGCTTGCGCGTAGACCAGCACGCCGTCGACCGTCATCGGGTCGATCTTCCATTTCCACCACACGCCGGCCGCTTTGGTGCGGCCGCTGCCGTAGCCGGCCTGGCGGTGCTTCAGCATCAGCCCTTCGACGCCACGCTGCCGGCTGCCCGCCCGCTGCGCCGACAGGTCGCCCCATGCCTGGCCGCTCACGATCGGAGATATCAACAGGCCACTGCCCTGCAGCAGCGCCTCCAGCCGCTCGCGCCGCTGCCACTGCGGCATCGCGCGCAAGTCCTGCCGCCCCGCTTCCAGCAGGTCGTAGGCGATGAAGTCGACCGGCACCTCCGCCAGCATCTTCTTCGTCAGCGTCTTGCGGCCGATGCGCTGCTGCAGCAGCTGGAAGGGCGCCGGCGCGCCGTCCTTCCACACCACCAGCTCGCCATCGAGCACCGTGCCGTCGGGCAGCGCCTGCGCCTTGGCGACGACCTCGGGGAAGCGCTCGGTCACCAGCTCCTCGCCGCGCGACCAGATCCACACCTGGCCGGCGCGCCGCACCAGCTGCGCGCGAATGCCGTCGTACTTCCACTCCGCCAGCCAATCCGCAGGCGAGCCCAGTGACTCGGGTTCGGCCTGCAACTGGTGCGCCAGGAAGAACGGGTACGGCTGGCCGGCGTCCAGTACCGGCTGCGCCTCTTTCGCCAACAGCGCCTGCAGGCGTGCAGCGCTGGGGGGCGTGCGGGCATCGGCCCAGCCCATCATGCGCTGGGCCACCAGCTTGGCGTCCAGCCCGCCGTGCTGCGCCAGCGCGCGCTGCACCAGCAGCTTGCTGACGCCGACGCGGAAGCCGCCGCCGATCAGCTTGATCAGCAGGAAGCGCTCGTCCGGAAGGAGCTCATCGAACCAGCCGGCCAGCGCGGCGGCCTGCTGGTCCGGCGGCGCGCCGCGCAGTGGCAGCAGGCGCTCGGTGAGCCACTGCGCGAGTCCCACATCACTGCGCCGCATCGGCGGCGGCAGCACCAGCGCGATGGTCTCCGCCAGGTCGCCGACCGCCTGGTAGCTTTCCTCGAACAGCCATTCCGGCACCTCGGCCAGCCGCACCGCGGTGGCGCGCAGCAGCGCGGTGGGCACGGTCTGCCGCGGCCGGCCGCCCGCCAGGAAGTACACGCCCCAGGCGGCGTCCTCGGGCGGCGCCTCGGCGAGATAACGCACCAGGGACGCGACCTTGGCATCGGTCGAGGTGCTGGCGTCCAGCTCGGCGTAGAGGCGGGCGAAGCGGCGCATGGCGTTCAGGCGGCAGGATCGCTGTCGCTGTCTCTGTCTCTGTCGCCGTCCCTGTGGCGTTCGCCGCCGATCTGGGGGGCGGGTGCTGGCGCGGGCGCGGCCACCTCGTCCACGCTGCTCGCCGCATCGCCGCCATATTCGGTGTGGAAGGCGCCGGCGTTCCAGCCCTGCTCGCGCAGCCAGCGCACCATCACCGCCTCGTAGCCGTGGGTGACGATGACGCGCTCCGCGCCGCTGGCGCGGATGGCGCGTTGCAGGCCCGGCCAGTCGGCATGGTCGGACAGCACGAAGCCGCGATCGACCCCCTGGCGGCGGCGCGCACCGCGCAGCGCCATCCAGCCGCTGGCGAAGGCGTCGCTGAAAGCGCCCAGCTTGCGCGCCCAGGCGCTGGCGTGCACCGCCGGCGGCGCCACCACCAGCGCGCCGGCCAGCATCTTTCGGTCCGGCACCTCGCTGACCAGCGTGGTGGGTGGCAGCGCCACGCCTTTGGCGCGATAGGCGGCGTTCAGCGCCTCCACCGCGCCGTGCACGACGATCGGCCCGATCGACGCATCGACCCCGGCGATCAGCCGCTGCGCCTTGCCGAAGCTGTAGCCCAGCAGCAGGCTGGGCCGGCCGGCGGCGGCGTTGGCGCGCCACCAGGCGTCGATGTCGGCGAAGACCTCGGCCTGCGGACGCCAGCGGTAGACGGGCAAGCCGAAGGTCGACTCGGTGATGAAGCAGTCGCAGCGCACCGGCTCGAAGGGCGGCGTGGTGGGGTTGCGCTCGTCGTGCGCGCTGAGGTAGTAGTCGCCCGAGACCACCCACACCTGCCCACCGTGTTCGAGCCGCACCTGCGCCGAGCCCAGCACGTGGCCCGCCGGGTGCAGGCTGATCGTGACGCCGCGATGGGCCACGCGCTCGCCATAGGCCAGTCCGAAGAACGGCAGGTCGTCGCCGAGGCGGCTCTTCAGCACCCCTTCGCTGACCGACGTGGCCAGCACGTGCGCGTGGCCGGGACGCGCGTGGTCGGCATGCGCATGCGTGATCACCGCGCGCTCGACCGGGCGCCAGGGATCGATGAAGAAGTCCCCGGGCGGGCAGTACAAGCCCTCGGGCCGTTCGACCACGAGGTCCATCAGCGCCGCCCGGCCGCCCGAAGGCGCTGCGCCCCCTTGGGGGGTAGCGAACGCAGTGAGCTGGGGGGCCGCATCAGCGCCGCCCGGCCGCCCGAAGGCGCCGAGCCCCCTCGGGGGGCCGCGAACGCAGTGAGCTGGGGGGCCGCATCAGCGCCGCCCGGCCGCCCGAAGGCGCCGAGCCCCCATGAGGGACGGCGACAGA
>Ga0196963_10001565_pt1 | contig 15193 bp, 14 predicted proteins | sample S1_5metaG_FD_148600 | JGI IMG/M metagenome (GOLD analysis project Ga0196963, IMG submission 148600) | Soil microbial communities from Anza Borrego desert, Southern California, United States - S1_5 | ecosystem: Environmental > Terrestrial > Soil > Desert | place: USA: California | collected... | reverse complement strand
AGCTTGACGAGCGTCACGAACAATGCCGAGGGCATCATCAGCCATGGTGCGCACGAAATCACCGCCACTGGCGACTGGGCCGCGCGCAGGAAGGTCTGCCTCAGGATGTTCCGCGCCGCATGCCAGTTCAATGACCATGGCCTGCAGACCTTTCTGGATACGCTGTGGGTTCTGCTTCGTCAGGTGCGCCAGAGCCCGGGCACGTGGGTACAGAAGCGTGAGTTTGCTGCGATCGTTCGTGCGTCGGTGATCGGTGAGCTCGAGTTGAGGTTGCTGGTCTTGGACGCCGCCCACCGCGCCGACAACGAACGGCGAGGCCTCCTGCTCGATCTCGACATCGTCCGCTTCCCAGACGAGCACCAGAGGGGCGAGGTGTACATGATCATTCGCGTCATGCTCTTCGAGCATCTCCTTGCTGGAGATGACCTCGACCACATGACTGCGGCGCTCGCGATCAACAGATCAGGCGTCGCCACTTAAAGCCGCGGCGGGCTAAGCCGCCTGCAGCTGCCCCGGCTCCATCACCGTCATCGCCAGCGTCTGCCCCTGCTCGTCGCAGAACTCCACAATGTAGGCCTCGCGCGGCTGGCTGGCCACGACCACGATAGTGCCCCGCGCACCAGCCGGGATGCCCTCGGCGGGAATGGCGTTTCGCGTCTTCACGACGTCGTGCAGTTCGAAGCTCATTTCAGGAACAACGTCACCAGGAAGGGTTGGTCTTTGTCCGGCGGGACGATCCAGGCCGTTCGCACTATAGCCGTGCCCTTCGGTCCTGTGATCGGCAGATCCACGTGGAAACGCATGCCGAACTCGTCAGTCTTGCCTTTGACGGCGGGGTGGCGCTTGAGCTGCGCCAGGATCTGGCGCTCCACCTCGCCGGCGTCTCGGGCGGTGATGCCCAGCACCGACTCGAACATCCGCGCCTTGACGGCGCCGGCGCCGCGGTGCCGCGCGTTCAGTGCGTAGTCCTCGAGCTTGCCTACGGGCACCAGCGCGTATTCCCAGTTGTGCAGCGCGTTCGGGTGGGGCCGATCGGCGCGCGCGGCCAGGCGGTCGACGCGGCGGTCGACCTCCCGCAGCGGCGCGCGGGTCATGCCCTTGGTGAGCAGCCCCCGATCGAAGTACTCCGCCTTCCCCTTGCCGAGCGCGCCGGCGCGGATCTCCGGCGCTAGGCGCTGCAGCGCCTGCAGCTCCGTCTCCTTGCCGGCGCGGTCCGCCTCCGAGATCTCGTCGGCGAACACGATCTCCAGGAAGCTGAGCGTGTTCGGGTGGGCCGGCCAGGGCGTGAGCTCGCGCGAGGGGTACACGCCCGGGCCCAGCCCGTGCAGGTTCTGCGCCGCCAGCAGGTCGCAGATGTCCGGCTTCGGGTGCGCGGGGCTGAGCAGGAAGCGGAAGCCGGCGAAGCCCGGCGTCTTCTCCGCGCTGGCCATGAAGGCCTCGCCGTGCGCCCGGTTGATCTCGGTGCGGAACACGCGCTCCGCCTTCCACACCTCGCCGCCATCCTCGCTGGTCAGAAGGTCGGCCAGCTTGGCCACGTGGCCGGCCGTGCCGGCGCGATCGAGCTGCTGCATCGTCCCGGGCACCGCTTGGCCGCGCAGCATCAGCTCCTGCGCCGCGCGCGTGGCGCTGATGCCGCGCACCACGGCGCCGCCGATCGCGCGCTGCAGCGCCTCCTTGGCGCCCTGGTTCAGCCGCCACAGGCGCTCCGACAGCACCAGGCCGTCGCCCTGCTGGAAGCGCACCACGAACTCCACCGCCGCTTCGTGGATCCGCTGCGCCGCGCCGGCGTCGAGCACGGCCTCGGTTCCGCCCACGGCCAGCGTCCCCTGGGCGGTGAACGGACGTACACCAAGGCTCGCGGCCTGGTCGATCGCGGCGCGCAGCATCGCGTCGCGCTCCACGCCCAGCCGCTCGATCGCGTCCTCGATGTTGGCCAGCAGCGAGCGCAGGCGGTACTCCGGGATCCGGTCGCCGGCGTCGGCCGCGGCGTGCACCTGGTGGCGTACGGTTTCCGCGGCACGCTCGTACAGCAAGATCAGCTGCTCGATCGTCTGCCGATCGAGCTCGCGCATCGCGTTGCGCGCCTGCTGCGTCGCGCGCTTGATCGCGGCAGACTGTTTCACCGCGCTAGCACTCGCAGTCGATCGACGGGGCCGGCGGCAGCCCGCCCAGCGGCAGCTCGATGCGCACGTCGCCCCAGAATTCGTCCGTCAGGCGCTTGCCGTGCAGCACCTTGGGGTTGCCGTTCTGGTCCAGGCGCAGCAGCAGCGCGTAGCGCTTCTCCTCGTCGGCGGTGATCACGTTCCAGCGCGCAGCGCCCTGCAGGTAGATCCTGCAGCGACAGGCCTGCGGGTGGTAGCCGGCGTCGCAGGGGTCGGTGCTGAGGCGCATCTCATGCCCTCCCCCTGCCGCCGTTGCTGCCCGGGTTGCCGATGCTGGTGGCGCTCTCGCCCTTGGGCTTGTTGCCGGGCGTGACGCTGACCTTGGCGGTACCGCCGGCGCCACCTGGCAGCGGGTACGGGTCGTTGCGCTCGATCTGCTCCTCGAGCTTCTGGCGCACGAAGTCGGGGTCCTCCCCCATGAAGGACCAGATCATTTCCCACGGCATGCCCAGCGCCATGTACTTCAGCGCCAGGTCGGCCACCTGGTTGGGCGTGTCGGTGCGCCGCTGCGCGAACCGCAGGGTGAACTCGTCGGGCCCGGGGTCGATGCCCTTGAAAAGCAGGTGCATGCGGAAGGCGATCGCGTAGGCGCTGGCCTGGCAGTCCTGCAGGCTGTCGACCTCGTCGTAGTAGTCGCGCTTCAGGTCCTCGAGGATGTCGCGGTTCAGGCCGCCCGTGTAGCCGAACAGCGCTTTCGGCGCCGGCGCGCCGGCGTAGAACGAATCCAGCAGGTGCACCACGTCCTGGATGTCGCCGAGCGTGGCGTCGCCCTGCACCGCGGTCACGGCGCCCTTCTTGTTCAGGAAGAAGTCGGTGGTGATCTCGCCTTGCTTGGCCTGGTGGTTCTGCTCGTAGACCTTCAGTTCCTCGGGCGTGGCGCCCTCCAGCACGTGCGCCAGGCGCAGCGGCGCGCGCATGCGCCGGCGCACCACCAGGTCCTCCTCGGTCATCACCAGCTTGCGCCAGGTCGCCGCGCACGCGTCCAGGAACGGGCGCCCCATGCTGCCCAGATCGTCGAAGTTGTCCGGGTCCAGCCTGGCCAGCACCATCTGCCAGGCCGCCCAGGTGCCGATGATTCCGCCGGTCATCGTGTCGCGCTGCTCGAAGGCCTTGGCCGGGTCCTTGAATCGCCCGCCCATGTCGGTGATCGGCTGGATCGTCTCGCTCGGCATGCGCACGCCGGCCACGACGTTCATGGCCGTGTCGAACACCAGCTGCAGCGGCAGGTTGCCTTCCATCACCACGCCGCGCGCGTCGCTCTTGAGCTTCTGCACCTGGTCCAGCTGCAGCCGGCCCATGAACCCGGCCCACTCCCGCTGCAGCGCCTGGGCGCTGTGCCGCTCGTTGATCTGCATCACCAGGCCGCCGCGGATCGCGTCGCGCGCCAGCTTTCCGTGGATCTGCTTCACCCGGCCGTCCTGCTGGTCCATCGCGCGGATCGTCTGCACCAGCTGGCGCCGCTCGGTGTCGATCCACATCTGCGACATCAGCCGCGCGAACGCCTTCTCGCTGTCCAGGCGCGAGCCCTTCTCGCCGGCGAGCCGGCCGCCGGCGGCAGGGAAGAAGCGCTGCCACGCGGCCTTGGCGGTGCTGCGCAGGCCTGCCGCGGCGTCGGCCAGGCGAATGGGTGCTCTCAGGATCATGCTGCGGCCCTCCAGTGGGCTTCGTTGGCGGCCAGCCAGCCGCGCACCAGGCTGCCCATGCCGCTGGGCAATGCAAGCAGGTCGGCGCGGCTGACGGAGCGGGATTGGATGGTGGTGGGCGTGTCGGCCAGGCCGCGGGTGATCAGCGCATACACCGCGGCGCAGGTCGCGTCGAACAAGTCGTCACCGATCTTCGGGTCGGCCATCTTGAAGCTGCTGTAGCTCGCCCGCGTCGGCTCCGCCCGCATGTTCCCCAGCTGCCGCACGAAGGCCTGCCACTCGGCCGGCTCGCGGTCGTCCATCATGTCGACGTACGGGAAGGCGGCGCGGCCGTGGTGGAAGATCTCGCGCACGGCGCTGGCCATCACGTGCTTGGTCATGCCGTCGAATCGCATCGGCGCAAAGGCCCACTGCGACCAGGCGGTGGCATTGCTCTCGCCCTCGTTCACGGTCTCGCGGTTGATGTGCGTGAGGCCCTGGCGGAACAGCTGGTCGTTCACCGAGGTCAGCATGCCGACGCCGTAGGCGTCGCCGATCGCGTAGTCGGGGCGGAAGTACTCCCACAGCGCGATCAGGTCGCGCGCCACCACGCTGTCGCTCACGCCCGGCGGCCACAGTTTCACGAACGGGAACGTGAGCCAGTTGCCCATCTGCTCGCAAACCACCAGCGCGCTCTTGGAGGCCTCGGGCGCTTCGCCGTGGCCCGTGTGGTCGTAGCCGAAGCTCAGGAGCCCGCGCTTCTTGTAGCGCACGTCCGGCAGCGGGCCCGCGCGCTCCAGGCCTGCCTCGAGGCCGAGCGCGGACGCGCGCTTGATGAACACTTCCCACACCCAGTTGCGGGCCTGCACGTTCATGCACAGGAACTGCCGCAGATACTCGTCGGCCGGCAGCTGGATTCGCATCTGCTCGGCCCACTCCTCGTTCACCAGGCCCATCTCCACGGCCAGGTGCACGTTGACGGCCGGCAGCTGGTGGTACTGGCCGGTGGCGATCAACTTGGCCAGGACGTCGGCGCCCTTGAACACGCCGCTGATGCGGATCGACGGCTTGAACTGCGCGCGCGTGGGGTCGACGCCCAGCCGGCGCGCCGCGCCGAGCATCGGCAGGAACCGCGACAGCAGGCGGTCCTGCGGCATGTCGTCGGTCTCCTCGAGGCTGGCGATGGTGATCGCGTCGCCGTCGATCTGGCTCATGATCCCGTACGCGGCGGCCTGGCTGTGGTTGACGAACTTGAAGCCGGTGTCCTTCAGCTGCGGCCGGCCGCTGTCGTACTGGATGAAGGCCTTGAGCATCTCGCTGCGCTTGATCGCATCGAGCATGTAGTTCAGGTTGTTCTGCGACTGCTGCATGCGCGGCGCGACGATCCCGCATTCCTGGTACGGCTTCGTGGCCAGCTGCTCCAGGTTGTACATCTCCTTCACGGCGGTCTTGCCCGTGCGCCGGCAGGAGAAGTCCACCGTGTAGGCGTGCTCGTCCATCTCCTGCATCTTCAGCAGCTGCATGGGGTCGAGCTCCACGTTGTGCACGTACTTGTGCCACAGCGCGTGGTGCCTGATACCCGTTTGGGGATCAGGCTCGGCGAAGCGCATCACCTCGCGCTCGGCGACGATGCTGCTTTTCTTGCGCTGCGCGGCGCTGATCCTCACGCGCCATCTCCCTGCGCCTGGTGCTCGATGAAGACCGGATCCGAGCGCGTCTTGTCGCCGGCGCGCCCGAGCCGCTCGCGCATGGCCTGCGTGGCCTCCAGCATCCGCGTATTGAACGTCTCGAGCGACTCGCGCGACTTCGCGTCCAGCTTCAGCGTGCCCAGTCCTTCGTCCTCGGCCCCCTCCGCCGCCTTCACCGTCAGGCCCAGGTCGTTCATGGACAGGCCCAGGCGCGTGATCAGGTCCGTGATCGGCTTGAACACCGGGTTGGCCATGTACTCGTACACCGGCTCGTCGAGCCCGGTCGCGGGGTTCGTGAACACCAAGGTCACAGGATGGCCCTCGCGCGACAGCTCCACCCGCGGCGTCTTGATCACCACGCCCGTGCCCAGCACCTCCTGCAGGCACATCTGCAGCGCCGACGTGATCGCGGCGATCAGGTCGGCGTGGATCTTCCCCAGGTGCTTCGGGTTGCGCTGCTCCACGGCGGCGTGGTGCAGCATGAAGATCTCGGTCTGCTTCACGCAGGCCGGCTGCGCCTGGCACCAGTGGCGGTCCACGTCGCACGTGCCGCAGAACGCGTAGCCGTCCGGCTTGGCCGGAAAGAACGTGGCCACCCGGGCGTTCATCCCGTGCTTCATGGCGTTGAAGCGCGTGCGGTGGGCCTCTTCAGGCGTCGGGTGGCCGGCCAGGTTGGCCGCCGCGGCCGCCTTGCCCTCCGGCGTGCGCGGGCCGGTGGCGGCCTGGTGCGCCGCCATCAGGCTGCGCTCCCACTTCGCCTGGGGCTGGTGCTGCGCACCGCAGTGCGGGCAGTGCGCGAAGTAGCGGTACGGGTGGTACTCGGTCTCGGGATCGTCCTCGATCAGATCCGGCGGCGCCGAGAACGAGCTATCGCACCCGCCGCAGCGGAACGTCACACGATCGAGCTTGGCGGACCAATCCTTGCGGGCCATGGCCGAGCATCATCCGGAGCACCGCATTGCAAAAAAAGGACCCAAAGCGAAGGCTGAGCTGGCAAAGAAAAGGCCCGGCATCACCGGGCCTTGAAGGGGCTCTGTTTCCCCGAGGAGAACGAGCGGCCGCGAAGCCCACCCGTTGCGCGCATCAGGCCCGCCGGCAGCGCCGCCGTCAAGTGCACCTCACCTGCCGGCAGTTCACCCGCGTCCCGCGCGGGCTACCGTGGAACGCCCCGGCCGGCCAAGGTTGATCGTCTTGGTTCGCAGTACGCCGCTGACGGGGAGCCACCTACACGTACTGCGAACCGAGGAGCCGGAGCCTGCTTCCAGCAGAGCCTCTGGCCGATATTCGACGGTCACACCGTCCAGGTTCGCGGTCACTCGCTCGATAAACGCGCCCAAGAAGGCGCGTTTCCTTTTGGCGTCGGCTCGCCCGATCACCTCGCGCATCACTTCCACTGCGGTCTCGGGCTCGACCTTCGGCGCGCGGCCTGGCGCCGGCGTCGCCTCGAGCGTGACGAGCTCGGCCTGCAGCTGCTCGAGCTCCGCTGATCGCTCCCTGAGCCGCTGGGACACTAGGGCTAGGTCGGGAGTGCTCCTGCCGCCCTGCTCGAGCAGCTCGAACAGCCGCGCGCGCCGCGCCTCGATATCGCGGATCTTGGCCACCAGCTGCGCGCGCGCCGCCTCGCGCTCCCTCGCCCAGCTGGCGCCCGCCGCAGCCAGATCCTCGAGCGCCTCCACCATGGCCGCCGGCGTGATCACGTGGTCCAGGATCTCGCCGAGCAGCCAATCGTCAAAGAGATCCGCGCGGACCGCCTTGAAGAGGCACCGCGGCGCGCCGTTCTTGTGACCGAGGCAGGCGTAGTAGCTGTAAAGCCCGCCATTGCCCCGCCCGGTGCGAATTTGCAGTCTGCCGCTGCAAATTCCGCACTCGACCAGGCCGGTGAACAGGAAGGCGCTGCGGTGGCCACCACCGTGCTCGTGGTGCGGCGTTCGTTGCTCGAGCATGGTCTGCACCCTTTCAAAGTCCTCGGTCGTCACCAGCGCGGGATGGCTGGCCACCTTCACCCATTGGTCGACGGGCTTCACCTTCCGCGTCCGCCTGTGCGTCTTGTTGAAGATCCGCACTCCCGTGTACACCTCGTTCTTCAGCAGGTAGTTCACGCCGTTCTTCGTCCACTTGGTGCCGCGGCGCAGCTGGCCGGCGGCGTTCAGCGCCAGCGCGATCGCCTGCGCGCCGCTGCCGGCCAGGCACAGGCTGAAGATCTTCTGCACGACCACGGCTTCTGACTGGTCGACCACCAAGCGGCTGCGCAGGCCTTCCTTGACCGCTCGATAACCGAACGGCAGCCCGCCGCCGGTGAAGTAGCCGGACGCCGCCGCCAGCTTCTGCGACCGCAGCGTGTCGCGCGCGACCTGGCGCGAGTACATCTCGTCCATCAGGCCGTGGATCGCCTTGTTCACGAAGCCGGCGTCGGTCTCGTCATCGATGTCGGCGTTCAGGCACTCCAGGCGCGTGCCGATCGACTTCAGCTCCTCGTCGCTTCGGAACAACTCCAGCATGTTGCGGGCGAAGCGCGACGTCGACCACGTGATGAAGAAGTCCACGTTGGCAGCTTCACAGAACGCCTTGGCGCGGCGGAAGGCAGCGCGGTTGCGCGTTTCGCGGCCGCTGATGCCGTCGTCCAGGAAGACCTTGACCACGTCGGCGCCGAGCTGGGCGGCGCGCGCAGTGCATTGCTGGATCTGGGCCTCGATCGACACGCTCTCCTCGCGCTGCTTGCTCACCCGGGCGTAGATCACGGCGCGCTTCATGCCTGCCTCACTTTACGGCGGCCGGCGAGGCGGAATATGTGAGAAAGGCTCAGCGTTTCACCAAGCTGCCGGCGCACCATCTCCTGGATGGCGCGATCGTCATAGCCCATCGTCACAAGGCACTCGATGAAGCGGTTCCGCTGGAAGCGGTGGAAGCTGGAAAACCGGCGCAGCTTCACTTCGATCATCGACTCGCTTTCGGACCGCAGCGCGAGCGAACGATCGAGGATGCCCCACATGGTCAGGAAGTTCTCGTAGCCGATCGCGCGCGCGATTTCGAGCCACACGGCCGGCATGCCCATGACCTCGAGCTCGCGGATCTTGGCCACCTCCCAAACATCCGAAGGAGTGCGTTCATTCAGGTACCCACCCCCCCTCCGGCGGCGAGGCCTGCCCGGCCGCCGAGCCCCCACCCCGTGGCCAGGTGCATCAGCCAGGCCGGCCAGCTCCAGCTGTGCACCTGCAGCACTGCGCCTTTCATGCATGGCTGACCACCATCCTTCCCTCTGACAGCTGCTCGCACCACTGCGCCTTTTGCCAAACCCCGCAGTGGCCCCTGTGACGACTTAGGCGGTTCCTGTTACAGCTTGTGGGAACGCACGAGATCACGCTGTGACGCCGCATGTAGCTTCGTCGGTAGGTTTCCCTCTTTGATTTGTGTACCTGTGTTGTGAGGTCGCGCATGGGTGGCTCTCGGGGCGGGGTTGGTCAGGGGGGTGAGGGCGTTCAGCCTGGTGGCAGGCGCTTGAGCAGCTCGGAGACCGGCGTGCGGATCTTGGCCAAGGGGGCGGACTTGTCGATCGTCGCGGCCTTGCGGCGCTGCGCCAGGTGGATGTAGACCGTGGTCGACTTGACGTCGATGTGGCCCATGAGCTCCGCGGTGCTGGCCAGGCTCACGTCGTCCTCGGTGAGCTCGGTGCCGAACAGGTGGCGGAACGCATGCGGGTGCAGCTGCTCCTCGGGCACGCCGGCGCGCTTGCCGTGGCGCTGGATCATGTCGTGGATCGCCTTGCGCGTGAGCCGCCGCTTCTCGCCGCGATGCTCGTGCGGTGGCAGCTTGGTGCTGCGCACCGACACGAACAGCACGCGATCGCGCCTGGTGTTGCCCGCCTCCTTCACCATGATCTCGCGATCGATCGCCTTCAAGTCCTCGTGGCCCAGGTACACGCGCAGCAGCATCTCGGCTTCCTTGGGCAGTGGGATCAGCCTGGTGCGCTCACCCTTCTCCTTGAACCGGACCGCCAGGCGCGCCTCGCCACCGAGCTGCAGCGGCTGCAGGTCGCTCTCGTTCAACCTGGTCACGCCCGACACACGTGGGCCGCAGCCGATCAGGAAGGACAGGATGGTGGCATCACGGATCCCGATGAAGGTGTTCATGTCCGGTGCCCACATCAGCTTCTCGGCGTTAGCCAGGCTGAGGGCGCGCGGCAGCGGCGGCACGTGGCGCGGATGCTCGAGGCCGGACGACGGGTCGGCCTTCAGGATCCGCGCCTTTTTCGACGCCCAGGTGAAGAAGCCGCGCACCGCGCTGATGTACGGCACGCGACTGCGGGCCACCACGCCCTTCTTGTGCAGGAAGACGCCGGTGAACACCTCGAGCTGCGCTGGATCCGCATCGAGCAGCGCGATCCCGTCCTCGGCCAGGTACTCGCGCAGCTTGCGCAGCGCCATGCCGTAGGCCTCCACCGTGCGCTTGCTGCGGTTCTTGTTGACGCGCATGAATTCCAGCCACGCATCAATCGCCTGGTCGTCCGTCCAATGCCGGTCAGCCATGGGCACCTCCTGCCTGGTGCGACGCAGGGCACCCAGGGGCATTCGACCCGTGGATGCGTGGATCGACACCCCGATCGAGCGCAAACCCGCGCCAGCACTGGGTTCTGCCCATTTTTTGATCCACGGGAAACCCGTGGTGATGAGCATGAACCCGTGGATACAAATTTTCGCGCGAATCCGGACCCGTGGATGCCTCGCGCGCCGCTGGCGCGCTTCTTCTTCTCTCTCTCTCCTCTGAAAAATTGAGAGAGGAGGAGGTACAACGGGCGGCACCGCAAAAAGCGAGACGTGGAAGATTCGGCGTAACCCGTGGACGATACAGCGCAACTCGTGGAACTCCGAAGCTTGCGAATCGCCCGGCACGCTTAGTCCAGCCTCGCACGGCATGGTGACACCGGGCCCGATCCACGGGTTTTTCACGCACTCCCCGACTGCCACTATCGATAGAAGCTATCGATCGCCGGCCGGTCGACCCCCTCGCCCTGGCGACAGGGGCCCCCACCTCGCCGCAGGGGGGTGCGGGGGGAACGGACGGATTGATGCGCTCTCGGAATCGATCGTGGCCAGGCGTGCGCGCGGCGCCGGCCAGCGCCTGGCGGCGGTGGTTCTCGTTCATGGGGGTGCGGGGGGAGTTGGGCGGCGCGGCAGCATGGCTAGGGCTGCGCGCGCCTCGAGATCGGCAGCAGGGCCGCCAGGGGGCTGCGGTAGTCCACGCGGTGCTCGCCGCGCCACACCGCATAGGCATAGCCCAAGCTGATGCCGTGTCGGCTCGCCAGGACGCGCAGCGGCTCAGCGCCGGCCTGCAGCTCCGCCACAGCCTCGTCGGTCAGCTTCGACTCTCGCCGGCGACCTTCGGCCACCTTGGCACGGAAGGCGATCGACTTGAACGCGCCATCCTTCGCGACCGCTTGGCGCAGCCTGGCGCCCTTGGCCAGCAACTTGAGGCAATCCTCGGCAACGCAGCGTTCATGGCCGCAGGTGGCCACCAGCACCCACCGCGGGCCGGCCTTCGCGGGTTGGCTGCGGCTCAGCTCCCAGACGCGCCGGCGCACGTGCACCTGGCGCTGGCCAGAAGCCTTGGTCTCGTCGCGTGCCTGGGCGACCGGGTACCGCCTGCCGATGCCGCCGCGGCCGCCACCTGAAGACATCCCGCCTGTCCAGAGCATGCAGAACCCTTCGCGGCCGTCCTCGCGCGGCTCGGGCTCGCACTTGGCGTAGATCCGCTCGAGGGAATCCAGCACGGACGCCATCAGGTTGCCTCCGCGGGGATGCGCTTCGTCGTCGACGTCCCGCCAGGTGCCACGAACTCGCCCACCGGCTTCTCGATCGGGATCGTCGCGTGTAGCCCGAACTGGGCGAGCTGCTTCAGGTTCAGCGCCACCATGTGGCTCACGCGCTGCCCCTGCACCGTACGCTCGACGTGCAGCGGCTTGTTCGGCGCGCCAGGCTCCATCAGCAGCACGCCGGCGGTGCGCAGCTGCTCCTTCAGCACGCGATCGCTCTTCACCGTCATGCGGTCCCAGAACGGCCGCAGGTTGTTCGACGAGCTCAGGTGCGCCATCACGTGGTTGGTGCGCACGCACAGCACCGGCACCTGGTCTTCCTCGTCGAACTTGAACGGGAAGCGGAACTGGTGGCTCGCGATCTCCGACAGCAGCTTGTCGACGATCAGCGCCCACGGCTGGCGTTCGCTCGTGCTCTCGGTGATGTGCGTGTTCATCTCCTCGAGCACGTTGTCCATGAAGGCGTACGAGCCCTCCGGGCAGCCGGTGAAGTCGCACAGCAGGCGCCAAGCGAGCGCGATCGCGGTGTAGTTCGTCACCATCCGCTCCGCGCCCGTGTCGGCGGCCGCCACGCAGTTGGCCGCGAAGTGCTGCAGCAGCTCGGCGTGCATCTCCAGCACCGTGTCCTTCCCCAGGCCGGCCAGGTAGTGCAGCCACTGCTTCACCGGGAACACCGGCAGCTTCTGATCGATCAGCGGGCCGCGCTTGGCCTTCGTGAGCTGGCAGCGCACCACCTTCCCCGTCAGGCCTTCGACGGGCACGTCCTCGCCGGCGAGCAGCACGGGTGCGCACAGGAGGAACTCCGTCATCTCGGAGCCGCGGCGCGTGTGGCTGTACTGGTAGCTCTCCTGCAGCTGCGCCACCGCCTTGTCGATCAGCTCCTGCTTGCCGGCGGAGATCTCCTCCCACCCCACCGGGTGGCTGGTGTAGCTGATCGAGGTCAGCATGCGGAACTCGCTGCCCATGCTCTGCCGGCTGAACATCGTGAAGGCCAGCGATCGCTCCATGCGCTTGATCAGCGTCGACTTGCCGGACCCCTTCTCCGCCTGCATCACGAAGTGCGGCCAGAAGCCCAGGTAGGCCTTCAGGTGGCCACCGAGCGCCCACACCAGCGGGATCGCCGCGGCGTTCTCCTTGAAGGTCTTCTGGTACTCGCGCAGCACGCGCATGCCCTGCTCCGGGGAGCCCGAGGGGAACGTCAGCGAGTGATACGGGCACTGCTGCCGCGGATCCTGGAAGAAGCAGTCGGGCCCCTCGTTCACGATCGGCTTGCCGTCACGGAAGGCCAGCCCCACGAAGTTCACCGCCTCGCGCGCGCCGATGTCGGCCGCGCGCTCCCACACGTTGACCAGGCGGGAGAACGCCGCCGGCGCGAACACCGGCCCCACCTTCTTCCAGCCGTCCAGGTTGTGCAGCTTCTCGTCGTCCACCACGCGGCGCAGCAGCTTGGGCCCGTGCCTGGCCGTCTGCACCGAGATTGAGAACACCGTGGTTGGCGCCTGGTCCTTGTCCCCGGTCATCGTCGACGTGGCGCTCGCGATCTGCACGCGGCTCACGGCGGCGATGCGGAAGCCGCACGTGTCGTTGTAGGTCCAGCGCGTCTCGCCGCTCTCCTCGTCCTTCAGCTGCTTGTCCAGCGTGCGGGTGAAGTCGGGCTGCACCCGGTACCTCTTGTACGCAAACCAGTCGTGCATCGGCAGGTACAGCCGCGCCTTGCCCTCGCGCTTGCCCTCCGCGGGCAGGCCTGGCACCACCCACTCCTCGAGCTGCTTGAGCGCCACGGCCAGGTCCAGGTGGCCACGCAGCTGCAGGAATGCGTTCACGTCGCGGATCGGCTTCTTCTTCTCCTGGTCCTCGTACCAGCCGCCCTGATCCACCAGCATGCAGCTCGTGTCCAGCGCCGTCAGCAGTTCGTGCAGCCGCCAGCCGGCGCGCGCGCCCGGGCTGTAGCCGAAGTCCGGTCCCTTCTCCGCCGGCGGGTCATTGGGAAAGCAGGCCACCACCGCCTTGCCGCGCAGAAAGCTCCAGTCGATCCGCGCCACGTTGGCCACCCCGCGGGTGGCCACCACGGCCGACATCGGTAGCACGCAGCTCTCGATCGACAGCGCGTCCATCGCGCTGGCCACCACGTACACCGTCTTGGCGTTGTCCAGGCGGTGCCAGTCGCTGCACCACGGGTAGCCCACCCGCTCTCCCTTCACGCAGATCTTCTGGCCGCCATTGGTGGCTGGGTCGATGTAGTGCATGTCCACGGCCACCGGCCGCCGCTGCAGCTGCTCGCGCACGACGAACGCCGCGGCCGGCCCGCCCCAGCCGATCGTCCCCTTCGTCATGTCCTCGTGGTGCCAGGTGCTCAGGCTCAGCGTGCCGCGGTCGATCGCGTGTTGCACCGCCTTCTTCTCGATCTTGCGCTCGCCGACCAGGAAGTCGTACAGCGCGTTGTCATCCTCCTGCGTGGCCGCCATGCAGCGCGCCACGATCGCCTCCACCAGCACGTGGTCCTGGCCGGCGCCGGCGTGCTCCTCGCCTGTGCCTGGTTGGTCTCTTGTTGCCATGTCGATACCGCTATTTCTTGTGATAGCTGCGCACGCTGGCCGCGTGCTGGCCAACGGCTAGCCGTTGAACAATCCTCCGCTCGGCCCACCGTGGGCCTTGCGCTCCTGCTTCAACTTGACGGCCGCCACTGCCCTGGCCACCGCGTCCCTGTGCTTGTTCGCCATCCCCTGCTCGCCGGCCCACACGCCCTTCCAGGCCTGCAGCACCTCGCGCCGCAGCGGCGCCGGCACCTGCCGCCAGTGGTCGACGCACATCAGCATCCGCGTGGTGATCACGTGCTGGCAGCCGACCGCGGCGCAGGTGTGGGTGCGGATCGTCATGGGTAGTCCCATCGTCCATCTGGGCGGGGGTTCTGGCCTTCGGGCAGAACGATGCAAATCCAATCAGTAAGCCGTGCCTCAGCGGCCTCCTCCAGTGCATCTCGCAATGGCTTCGGGGGTGAGTTCCACGCCCAATCAGGCTCAGGCGTCGTTCCGGCATTGAGGTCGATCCACACTTGAAACAAGGCGGGGCGTGCGGGCCGCGTATGGTCGGCACAGGCGCGCGCCGCTTCGTTGAGGCGCATGCTTCAGCGCTCCTTCACGCGCCACCGCGCGCTCTCGGGGTTCCAGTACATGAGCACGTCGACCGGCTCGGACGTGTGCCCCGGCCCGGCCATCACCACGCGCATCGCGGCCTGGCCGATCGCGCCGAGTCGCTCTGCGGCCTCGAGTACGTCGGCGCACTCGCTGTCGTTCGCCGCGTCGAACGCAATCACGTTGCGCCAGGCTCCGCTGGTGTTCACCTGCAGCTTCACGGGCTTCGCGGCGCGGCTAGGCATGGCCGCCACCTCCTACGCCGCAGGACCCTTCGCGGCGCGGGCCAGCGCCGTGCAGCGCCATGCGGACGCGCCGCAGCAGATCGGCGGGGTCGTAGTCGAAACTCTCCCACTCCAGCCACAGCGCTCGCAGCTGCTCGCGCTCCCGGTCCTTCTGCGCCAGCCCAAGCTTGTAGCCCTCGGTGTGCGCCGCGGCCACATCGGCGCCGGTGTATGTCGACGCACCCACGCCAACAGGCCATGCCGCCTCGATGGCGCGCCGCGCGTTGATGCGCCGCACTTTCTGCTCTTCCGAATTGCCCTTGTCGCGCCACGCGAGGATCAATTCGTCCAGCAGGCGGCAGCGCTCGATGGCGGCATCGGTCGGACGTTCCGGCGTTGGGCTAGGAGCGCACTTCGCCTTGCCCAGCGGGCACCTGCAGTCGGGGTACGAGCAGTCCATCAAGCGAGCTGTACCTGGGTATCCACCATGCACGGGTCGCTTCGTTGCTTGGTGCCCACCGAGTTCCCACGAGGCGGTGCGCAGCGCGGCCTCGCTCACC
>Ga0196963_10001564_pt1 | contig 15194 bp, 6 predicted proteins | sample S1_5metaG_FD_148600 | JGI IMG/M metagenome (GOLD analysis project Ga0196963, IMG submission 148600) | Soil microbial communities from Anza Borrego desert, Southern California, United States - S1_5 | ecosystem: Environmental > Terrestrial > Soil > Desert | place: USA: California | collected... | reverse complement strand
CGCGAATCACTTCGATACGCTCGATGTCTTCCAGCATCGTGTCCTGCACGTCCCAAAAGACGCCAGAAAAGAGCGGTGTATAAACGCTCCGTCCGTCCATTAGGACGAGGAGTTTGTTGGCGAAAAAGTCGTTAAAGCCGCGGGCGCTCACTGCCCAATTGTGGGCATCAATGCGGGCGACGTTCAGGCCGGGAGCCATGCGGAGAGCTTCGGCAATCGTCACCGCCCCTGAGCGGCGGATATCCTCCTGCGTGATGACGTGAATGGCAGCGGCTGCTTGGGAGACAGGCTCCGCTTTCCGGGAGACGGAGCTGACCTCGATGCGCGACAGCTCTTCAATGGACATGTCCGCGAGGTCGTTGTCGCGGGTGGCCGCTGGTGGTTCGGCGGCAAAGAGAGGGGTTATGGCAAGGCTAATGGCGAGGGTGAGACGAGGCTGCCATTTACCGCGTGGAAAGCGGAGAGGCCGCCGACGGGAATGGTTTTTCATACTGTGGTTCAGGGTGGGCGCAGTTCATCCACATCAAGGCCTAAAGTCAATGGTTCTAAGCGATATCAGGGTTTCCCCGAGAGTCTTGATCTCGGAATCCCCGTCAGAACTCTCCCGATTGCTGTAGGAGGGTTTTTTCGGACAATCTGAAGGCTCAAGGAGGTCGTTGCCTTTAGCGATCAGGACCGGGTGGGCGTAGCACTTTCGCATGGCCCACCCGTCTTTTTTTGCACTTACATCTTTGATGTTGGTAAGAAACCGAGACCCCCTTGGTGTGCACGAAAGTAAACAGCACTAAGGCATCCGTGATGGAACCCCACCATCAGGCAAGCCAGGTGTGGGAGAAAGATGCAGCCGCCTTCACCCCCGGAAGGACCAAGGCTTGTGGCGGACTCCCTTCAAACTCGTCGTTAACGACACGCTGTAGGAGTTCTTCGCGGAAGCTCTCGGGCCCGACTACACCCTCCGCAGACGCGCCTAGGATGCGCGATGTTGATTCTGTTGCTGGTCTTCCGTCTTCATTTTCTCGCGAAATAGGCGGCAAAAACGGAATTTCGATGCAGAACGTCAAAGTCTCGGAAGCCGACCCTGCTAAGCAATCTAAACTGAAACGTCAATGATCGAGGCGAATCTTCCACTTCGATGTAATCCATCACCTTCTCCCGGTAAGCCGGACCGCCGAGGCTCTCTAGGTAAGCGCGATAACGGTTCCACATCAGGTCGTTGACAGCCGAATCTTCGAAGGTGACCAAGTCCGCCACAAACAGTAACCCTCCTGGGCGCAACCACCTGAACAACAGGCGAAACATCTGTTCCCAATCCAGATCGTCTCTCAGGTGGTGAAGGACCGCACCCGCGAGGATCACATCAAAGCTCCCATCGGCAAAGTTAAGGGCTCTCATATCCCCTTGGACAACCTGAACCTTGCCAGCAGTGGCAGCAGAAACCCGGTGCTGCGCGCGCGTTAGCATTGGGATACTCAGATCCACCAACGTGCAGTCGATTGGGTTTACCTTTTCAAGGATGCTCAGCGAAAAGTTTCCAGCGCCACAACCGATGTCCAGCAGCGATCCGTTCCTTTTGAGGTGAGTAGCAGCCGCCTGCGCGACAAGATTCAGAACCAGAGGGGCATCAACCGTCGCTTGCTGCCCGGTCTCAAGCCTTGAGAACCGCTCAACATCTTGGTCGAACCGGGCACGAATCTGCTCGATGCTCGATTTCTCACTCAGCTTCCTTTTCATTTTGCGTTCCTGTGAGTTGTGGTGGTCTCGCCGGTGCATGCACTCAGCTCGGGCGATTGTGATGCAGACGTACCCGCTCTCCTTCGTGGCCGTTGGCTTGAATTCACCTGCTCTATTCCTCCGGGCAATGTTGGGCGAGTCCAAGAGGTGGTAATGCGCGCGACCAAGAGTGAAAACCGGGGCGAAACAGAGAAAAATGGCGGAGAGAGAGGGATTCGAACCCTCGGTACGGCTTTTGACCGTACAACGGTTTAGCAAACCGTCGCCTTCGACCACTCGGCCATCTCTCCAACCAAGGCCCGTTATGAAACAGATGCTCCCCGCCAGTGGCAAGCAGGAATCCTCCCAAAACGCGCGGACGAAAGATTTCCACAAAGACACTCAAAATGCAACTTGGCGCCGCTCACCAAGCTCTTACCGCTGCGGGCCAGCCCCGCGCCAAAAACGGTGGACATGACGATAGGCCGCATTTCTAATGCTGCAGGATGATCGCTGATGGTGTGGATCAAGGCTCGCTTGGGCGGCGGCGCGCACTGTTGGCTTTCGTTTCCTGCGTTCTGGCCGCTTGGCTGGCAGCAGTCGCTTCCGCCTTCTCCGCTGAAGCTGCTTCGAATGAATTCATTTTCGATCGATGGAGCACTGAGGATGGTTTGCCTGAGAATTCGATCTTCTCCATGGCGCAGACGCCGGACGGGTTTCTGTGGATGGCCACATTTGCAGGATTGGTTCGGTTCGATGGCAAGGAGTTCACGGTGTTTGATGCGAGCAACACTCCTGAGCTGCGGGACGACCGAATTGTGACGGTCGATGTGGGGCCTGAAGGTTCGCTGTGGGTGGCGTCAGCCTCGGGTGAGGTGGCGAGGTGGAAGAGCGGAGTTTTCAGGTCTTTTGATGAGCGCGAGGGGGTGCCTTCGCGCGGCTTGTCGTGGTTCAAGCTCGCGTCCGATGGCAGCCTTTGGAGCGCGTCGCGAGACCAGCAAGGGGTGTTCAAGTTCCAGAACGGGCGATTTGTGGAGAAGATCCCGGCCGTGCAGTTCAGCCCGTACAACGTCTGGTTTATGGGACGCGACGTGGAGGGGAGCTTGTGGGCCGCGGCGGGCCCAAACATCACGCGGATTGATCCCCCGGACGGTCGAGTGATTCAGTTCACCGGTGTTGGGCCAGGAGATATGCGCGGCATGTTCGCTGGGGCAAGCGGGATTTGGGGGTGCTCTTCGCGGGGCCTTTGGTTGCTGACCGATGATGGGTGGACGCGTCGGGCGGCTTTTCCTTTGAGAGTGAAATCACCGGCCTCACTGCTTGAGGACCGCCATGGAACCGTGTGGATTGGGACGTGGCAGGAAGGGCTTTGGCGCCTCCCGCACGGCGGGGAGCTTGAGCTGGTGCAAACGGCAGGCGTGGCAAATTGCCGGCAAATCCTCGAAGACAAGGAGGGGAACATTTGGCTGGCCACAGATGGATATGGATTGCTGCGGGTGCGGGAGAGACGATTCCGCGGCTTAAGCGATGCGAGCGGCCTGTCCAAGGAGATCATTAAAACGATCAGCGGCGACAACGAGGCTGCTTATGTGGTGACGCAGAACGGGTGGATAACCAAGGTGGACCTCGAAACGCTGAAAACGGAGCGACTCACCAATCTATACGCCTGGTCCGGGACAAAAACGAAGACAGGGCTTTGGTGCGGCGGCTACGGAAATGGCGTCTGGCAGAGGGAGAATGGAGGCACGTTTGCAGCGCTCCTGGAAGAGGGAGAGAAGCCGCAGGGAGCCAATTATTGCTTCTCAGAGGGAACTGATGGAACGATTTGGATCGGGCGGCAGCCCGGAATTGCGCGCATTGAAAACGGGGCGGTAAAGGCGGTCGATCCCGGCGGGATTGAGAACTTCACCGAGGTCGTCGCGATTGCGCACGATTTACGGGGCAATAGTTACTTTGGGTCAAGGGAGCATGGGCTGGTGCGGAGAGGCGCAAGCGGCGGCTGGGAGCGGGTTCATCTTGGGACGGGGATGGGAAGGCAACGAATCGGGAGCTTGCATCGCGATAGGCGCGACACGATCTGGGTCGGGACGGTCGGAGATGGTCTGGCAAGGATTGGCCTGGATGGCCAGCCTCAGCGCATCACCGCCCCTGCTCTGCCGAAGAGCATCCGGGGAATCATCGAGGACGATCTCGGCCATTTGTGGCTGGCTTCAGCTCAAGGCATTTACCGCGTCGCCGTGGAGGAATTGGACAAGCGCGCATCGGGCGTGGGTGGCGAATTGGATGTGGTGCGGTACGGAACCACGGACGGGTTGGCCACGAGTGAATGCTCCAGCGGTGTTCAACCGACGATCTGGAAAGCGCCCAATGGCGCTCTCTGGTTTGCGACGGTGCAAGGCGTGGCCATCGTCGATCCAGCCCGCATCACCAAAAACCAACAAGCGCCGCCTGTGGTTATTCAGCGGTTGCTCTTGGACGACAAAATGACCCTGGCAGAGGGCGGCAGAATCACCATGCCATCGGGACGGCATCGGCTGGAGGTTCAATATGGAGCGCTGAGCTTCACAGACGCCAGCCGGGTTCGTTTCCGCCATCGGCTGAAAGGATTGGATGAAAACTGGACGGAGGCAGGGACCACACGGGCAGCTTATTTTAGCCGGTTGCCTCCGGGCGAATACGAACTGCAGATCACCGCGTGCAACAATGATGGGGTTTGGAATGCGCAAGGCGCCACGCTGGCTTTGAGTGTCACGCCAGCCGTTTGGGAGACGACTGCGTTCAGAGTGGGCGCGGTGGTGGTTGTCTTCGCCGGCATTTGGGGATGGAACGAAACGCGTGTGCGCCGGCACAAGCTGGCCTGCGCGAGGCAGGAAGCCTTCTCCAGGCAATTGCTGCAGGCGCAGGAGGAAGACAGAAAACGGATAGCAGCCGAACTGCACGATTCGGTGGGGCAAAGCCTGCTGGTGATTCGAAATCGCGCGCTCATGGCCAGGCAGAGTGCGACGGGGCGCGGGCTCCCCGTGGAGCTGGACGAAATTTCTGAGGCGGCTGCCGAGACCCTGGAGGAGGTGCGTGAGATTTCGCACAATCTCCGCCCGTATCAACTCGACGCTTTGGGCTTGAAGAAAGCGCTTCAAGGACTCATCGGGCGCATGGCCGGAGCTTCCAAGGTGGAATTCACCGTTCATATAGAGCCGCTCGATGGGGCGCTGGAGCCGGAGGGAGAGATCAACCTTTTCCGCGTGGTGCAGGAAGCGCTCAGCAACATCCTCAAACATTCCGGGGCGGAGCAGGCTAGTGTGCGGATTACTCGCGAGCCGAGCTTGTTGCGAGTGCAGATTCAGGACAATGGGAGCGGCTTCGACGCAGGCGCGCAATTCACGGAAGGAGCGGCTCGCGGCTTTGGAGTGGGAGGAATTGTGGAGCGGGTTCGCATGATGGGCGGGCATGTTCACTTTGAAAGCGCCCATGGAAAGGGAACGACGTTGAGGATCGAAATCCCGGCTCGAAAACCCCTGGGAGAAATGATTTCCTGAGGCATGGCTGCTGCGCGCACCCGAATCGTAATTGCTGACGACCACCCGATTTTCCGGGAAGGAATTCGGCGTGTGCTCGAGAAGCACCCGGACCTGGCGATTGTCGGCGAGGCTGACGACGGCAAAGCGGCCTTGCGGTTAATTGCGGAGCACGAGCCGGAGGTGGCGCTGCTGGACATCAGCATGCCTGGCTTAAGCGGATTGGAAGCAGCGCGGGAGCTTGGAAAATCGAAAAGCACGACGAAGGTGGTTCTCCTCACGATGTTCAAGGAGGAGGACATGCTCATGGAGGCGATGGATGCCGGTGTGCGCGGCTATGTGCTGAAGGAGAACGCCGTTCTCGACATAGTGAGTTGCCTGCGAAAGGTGGCCGCGGGTGAATACTTCATCAGCCCGGCAATCTCTCATCTCCTGGTGAAGCGAAACACCCGGGCGCGCGAACTGGCGCAGGAACGGCCGGGCCTCGCGTCACTGACCCCAATGGAGCGGCGTGTGCTCGCATTGATTGCCGATGGGAAGACGAGCAAAGAAATCGGCAAAGAGCTGTTCATCAGCCCAAAGACAGTGGACAACCATCGCTTCAACACAGCGGCGAAACTGGGCCTGCATGGCCCGAATGCCCTGCTGAAATTCGCGATGGAAAAGCGATCCAGCTTATCGCCTTAGACCTGCCTCTTTAAGCGCCGGAGTCATTAATGCCGCGGTCCTCCGCCGTGATTCCCCGCTCCGACGCCTCTTTCTTTATTCAACTCCGAAAGCGCGATCACCCAGCGCAAATGAGCGCTCTCACCCAGAGAGAAAAGGCGTGACCGCTCATTTACGTTTACCGCGCTGAGTTCACCCTCTGTTCCATCTTGCATGCGCGCGGGCCGGAGCGCCCGCTGTGTGCAGGTGCAACACCGGCGTGAAAGCATATCGAACAATCATCCAAGCCCTCACTCTTTGCCTGGCGGCTCTCAGCGGGCGGGTGGAAGCCCAGTGGGTTACGCAGACGATTCCGCTTACGAACGGGTGGAATGCTGTTTACCTGCATGTGGACGCCTCGCACACGACGCTTGCCGAGATGATCAGCGGGGATGTGAGCAATCCAATCCTTGCTGTCTGGCGCTGGAACCCCGCGTCGCAAATGCAATTCGTGGACAATCCACAGGAGCCGTTGGAAACAAGCCAATGGCTGACTTGGAGCCGCACGAATTCCGCCTCGAGCTTGCAGCGTTTGAGCGGCAACTCGGCCTACCTTGTGAATGTGGCAACGAACCCGGTGGCCTTCAGTTGGAGCGTGAAGGGGAAGCCGATTGCCCCCTCGTATGAATGGACAACAACTGGGTTGAACTTCATCGGATTTCCCACCGTGCCAACAACCCCTCCGGACTTTGAGCAGTTCCTGTCGCTCGCGCCCGCTTTGCAAGCGAATGCCGAGATCTACTACTACCCAGGGGGCGCGCTGGACACCAACAACCCCACGCTGCTCCAAAGCACGCGCAAATTCCCGGTGCAACGGGGGGAGGCGTTCTGGGTGAAGGCAGGCACGAGCTTTAATCGTTATTTTGGCCCCTTCTCCATCGAGCTGCGGGGAGCGAACAGCATCGAATTTGGGACGAACTTCAACACTTTCGCGGCCGTGATCAGGAACGAGAGCGCGCAAGCAGTGACAGTGAGCGCGACGTTGCTTCCCTCCGAACAGCCGCCAGCAGGCCAGACGAACATTGTCGGGGTTCCGCCATTATTGGTCCGCGGCGCGATGAATTTTACAAATTTCACCTATGGGGCCATTCCGTTGCTGGTAAACCGGTCTCAAAGCTGGACGCTCACACCAGCGGGGCAGATTGGATCCGAGGTGGAAGTCGTGTTCGGAATCAACCGCGCAGCGCTGACGAATGCGCCCGGAGATTTGTCCGCCGGCGTCCTTCGGTTCACAGACTCACTTGGATTCACGGCCATCGATACGGCAGTCTCGGCAGTCACTGGCACCACGTCCGGGTTGTGGGTGGGCAAAGCGATGGTGGACCATGTCGGACAGTATCTGAAGTCGTATCAGGTGGATGGCAACGGCAACCCTATTCAGGGGAGCAACGGCCAATACTTGTTAAGGGCGCTGGACACATCGGTGACAGCAGCGCCAAGGCCATACCCGCTGCGGCTGATTGTGCACAACGCGGACAACGGGGCGGCCAGCCTTTTGCAGCGTGTTTTCTGCGGGCTCGATCCGGGCACCAACGTGATCGCGGCCACCAAGCAAGCCGCCTTGCACCCTGGCTTTCTCAAACAAGCGCGGCGAATCAGCGCCACTCACCTGCCCTTCTCCACCCAAAACACCCCGTGGCAGTTCAGCGGGAATTTCAAGAGTGGCGAAATCACGACGACGGTTGAGACCGAGTACGATGACCACGGATCAAATCCCTTCCTGCACACGTATCACCCGGACCACGACAACCTGGATGCAACCTTCCAGGCGAAAGCGCCCCAAGGCTCAGAGTCCTACAAGATACAACGAGCCATCACTTTGAACCTGGATCCACCGGCGAACGATTTTGGCAGCCAGGTGGAGGGGACGCGGACGATCACGGGTGATTATCTGGAAACGGTGACTGTCATCGGCTTGCCGCGAGCCGGAGGCACAAATGACACCCGCCAGTTCGTCGCGGAGGGCAAGTTTACACTCAACCGCATTTCCGACGTGCCCACACTGACAATTGTTCCATGAAGCAGACTTTAAATGTTATGAGCAAATCCTCCCTCACTCTGCGCTGGACGCGCAGTTGCCTTCTCCTGCTGGTGGCGTTTAGCACACTGGTCAGCGGACAAAGCCAGGATGCAGCGTCGCCGCCAGCGTTGATTGCATACCAGGGCTATCTCGTGGACGGGAACGGCGCCCCGCTTGGCGCTGACGCCCCACGAAACTACGACGTTGTCTTTCGCATCTACGACGATCTAGGGACTGACTACTGGACCGAAGGCCAGACCGTCACCGTGGATAAAGGCTACTTCAGTGTGATGCTCGGTGAAGGAACGCAGGTGGGCAACGAGCCGAGGCCCGCACTGGCGACGGTATTCACAGGCGCGAGCGCCGCGAATCGGCTGATTGGCTTTACCGTGAAGCGGATTGGCGCGGGCAACCCTCCCGCCGACGTCGAATTACGGCCCCGCGTTAAGTTGGTGACAGCTCCATATGCTTTCCTCGCTGAAAATGCGATGAAAGCCCAAAGCCTGGCTTCGAGCAGCGGCTCCTCCGTGGTGAGCGTTAAAGGAGCAAACGTCGGGATTAACAATGCCGATCCGGCGTCAGCGCTGGACGTCGCGGGTGACGTGACAGCACAGAGCCTCACCGCCGGGGTCGCGCACATCGGCACATCCGGCGCCTGGGCCGCTTTCAAAAATGTTAACGTGATCGGCAACAACGCCGCTCTCTCACAGAATGCAGATGCGTCGCGAACGGTCCTTATGGCAAGGACGGGCGGAACGGTCGATTTCGCCTTTAGCGGCAGCGCAGCCGTGGTGAGTGTCACCGGTGACGGCGCCGTTACCGCCACAAAGTTTGTCGGGAGTGTGGCGGGAGGAAGCATCACAGGGACGGTGCCGGACGCGGCGCTGACGAGAAATGTGGCGTTGTTGAGCGCCGATCAGACCTTCTCTGGGGCGCTCACGTTGAATGGGACAGTTAACATTGGGGGCGCTCAATATCTCGGCGACCATAACATTTATTTAAGAGGCAGTCCCGATCGGAACCACGGCCTCGGCTACAACTCCGACGCGGATGGCCCGGCCTTGTACGGGTACTCAGGCGGAGTTCTAAAAACCACAATTAATGCGGACAAAGAGGTCATGCGCTGGACCTCAGATGGCAGGATCGGCATCGGGACTAGTTCCCCGGGAAAAGCGCTTCACGTGAAGAGCGGGCAAGACACACAGCTCAAGCTTGAGAAGAACGGCGTGTCCCGCGCGTGGGAGATCGGAACCGATTTCAATGGAAATCTTGGGTTTGCTTCAATCGTTGGCGCGACCTATGGCAAAAGCTCGTACATCAGCTATGGCGACGGGCAATACTACGTCAACTCGGATGCCCGATTGAAGACTGATGTCGAGCCTATTGATGGCGCCCTTGAAAAGACGCTGAAGCTTCGGCCTGTGTCGTATCACTTCAAAACCGATGACGCAGGGGCGATGAGATCTCTCGGATTTCTGGCGCAGGAAATCGAGGGTGTCCTGCCGGAGGTGACGGATGAGAACAAAGGGGTGAAAAGCGTTGCCTACTCCGAAATCGTGCCGGTGACGGTGGGGGCGATTCAGCAACTGCATGCGGAAAGCGAACGGAAGGAGCGGCAAATTCAGGAGCTGAAGAGTGAGCTTCAAAGCCTTCGCGCCATGGTGGAAAAGCTCGCTATCCGAGACAACGCCTCCACCACAGGCCGCTGAGCAGCTAACAGGAGCAAACTCAAAGCGCCATGCGAACATTCACACTTTCAAGCGCCTTCCGGACATGGTCTCGGGCGCGCAGGCTGCTTGGTTTCGGCGGCTTGTTCGCTGTGGCGGTTCTGGCGCGCGGCGCAACGGTGCTCCCGCTCGAATTCGAGCAAAGCCTGGTGCCTTACAACTATAGTTCTCTTGGAGGGGTGCCGATTTCGCAGCAGCCCGGGGTTCCCGCAGGCTCAAACGGCAAGCAACCGACTCCCGCAAGCAATCAGTCGGGAACCGCCCTCCCCGCCACAGGCGGGCAGTTTCAAGGCTTTGTCCCATTCGGCGGCGGCCTGGACCTTCGAAGTTTCACCAACCCGCCCACTTCTTTCGAGGCATGGGTGCGCGTCTCGGGAATACCCGCTGGGTTTGTGCAGGGCCATGTTCAGATGGCGCTGCGCCGCGTCCAGATCGGGGTTCCGTACGTGAGCAGGCCGGCATCGTTCTTGTTCGGGAGCGTGATTCCCCGGCCGGACACCGATGAGAACGGAGCGCCACTAACGAACGCGCTCGCATCGCAATATTGGCTGCCACAACCGTATTTAGCCCCAGGGCAAACAAATCCCCCGTATTACTGGAGCCCGCATGCGCAGGTGGTGTACGCCATTGAAGCCGGCCCAGTGAGCATCACCTGGCAGAAGGCGGAATCGACGACCGTTCCACCAGCGGATTACACGACGAACAGCCCAAATTACCTGGTTCAGGGAGGGCATTTCTTTCGTTTATACACGACCACTTACATCGTCTCCGGCTCGCCGGTGAAGCAGCCGCGGAAAATTTATTGGACCGAAAAGACGTTCCAGGGCAGCGGCAAGTTGGTGAACGTCCCCAGCGCCCGCGTCAAGGCGATCAACATCGTTTACAACAACAACTTCCCGCGCACAGTCAGCGCGGAATACGTCGACATTGGCCAATCAAATGCGGGAGACGGTTCCACGAACAGTTCCCTGCCAGAATTGCGCACCTTGTGGTTTGAGCACGGGAACATCCATGCGCACAACCAGGAAGGGCGCGTGTTCGTGGAGTTGCTCGGTGATGCGAACGCTGACGGCATAACTCATCAGCCGCTTGGGTTCGAAGTGGTGGATGTCTTTAAGCAAGTCAATCCAATCGATGTTCAAGTGGAGTTGGGCGAGAGAATCGTGCCACCTTCACCGGGCTCGTTGACGGAGCTGCACCCGGAGCCCATCCAGCAGCCCGCTCGAGGAACTTATGCATTCAGCCATGCCAAAGCGGGCAGCGAATTCATTGAATTTTATGCAAATCGGGAAACGCAAAACCTAAACGATTACCTGGTGCATTGGATGGAGGAAGGCGTCGTTGGCTTGAGGTGGCCTTCGATGCTCGCCCGTTATCAACTCGTCTGGCCGGACGATATCGAGAAATACACCCACTACGTGCGACCGGTGGTTCAATCGGAAAGTGAAGCGCAGGCGACGGCGGTGGCGCTCTCGACGGATAATGTTCCAAATATTGATTACCAGGACCCGCTGGACACACCGCGAGCCAAATTAACCGGCGATTTCCGTTTCTACACGTATCTGTCGCAGGAGTTCCCGGCGCACCGAACACTGCTGCATTACACCGCCGGGGATAATATCGCATTTGAGCGCGTGTTCTCCTGGCTGAACACCAGCCTGGAACAAAACTCATTCTTCGGCTCAGTCGCCACGAATCTCGCAGCCTGGAACAGCGTGAGCAACACCCTCCAGTGGGCCGATGATGCCCTGACGCCCCGCGTTGTTAGGGCAAAGGTAAAAGTGGGGCAGCGGATCGAAGCGCCGACCGGAGAAGCAGGCTCGACTGCGGGAGCCCCCTACGTTGCGGGGCACGTTCGCCAACCGGCCGGCAATTCTTTCAACCCTTATGCGTACGTGGACCCATTCACAAACGCCACTTTGGCAAACCTTGGTGCGATTATTCCCGTCAACGCCATCCCTGGGAGCAACCAGCTTGAAGTCTGGTGGTTCCGTTCCAACTCGGTAAACACGTTAAATGGCTTCAAAAAAGCGCTTTGGCCTTCCGTTATTGGCATTTACTCAATCGAGTGGCCGTCAGATGAGCGGGAGATTGTCCTCGCAAGCAACAAAGGGAGCGCAGGGAGTGAGTGGAACCCGTTGGTCGGCTTAGGCAGCATCTATTCCCAGAACGATCCCGAGTTGCCTGGGTATAATCCGAACGAGGAGCACGCGCTCATGCAAGGCGGGGGCGCATTCGCTTTGCGCGATGATCTAAACATCACTGAAGGGGCGAATTACAGTTCCCAGCCGTATGTTCTGGTGCAGTACCGCGAATCTGACAATCGCCCTGCCATGGCTGTTTACAAAGTGCGTCGTGAAAAGCCGGAAGCCGGTGTGATGTTTGATTACATCGTGAGTGCAGGCTCACTTCTGCAGCCCCCTGCCCCACTAGGGCTTCTGCCACCACCAGTTGAAGGGACCGGGGATTCAGTTCGCAACTACAACACTGAAACCAGCCATCGTGGCGGCGATCTCCCCATTGGCTGGAGCCACAACGATGGGACCGGTCCGCTGGGCTATTACAGTCAATTCACCTATCGCGACCGGAAGAATGGATTCTGGGTCTATCGAGGTCAGCACGCTGGGTTGCCGGCGCTCGAAGCTGGTCATTACGATAAGAACGGGAGTTCTTTCACAACGCTTCCCGCAGCGAGATTTGTGGCCGGATCCACCTCCACTTACTACATCCACGCCTCGCGTGAGGAGCAATACCTTCAACTCGCCCTGCAAAACGCGCCGAGTTGGTTGACGGCTCAGGGACTACGAATCACAGCCACGCCCCCTGCCGGGCTTGCGACCACATTGAATGTGTCGATCGTCGTCTCAGACCGTTATGACGGATCGAGTGTCCCGCTCACGCTGGCCGTGACAGTGAGCAGCACAGGAAACCCGACAACACAGGGGCCGATGGTCATTGCGAGCACGAACATTTACGGTGAAGCGGTCGCGTTCACCAATCGCCCGCCCCTGCTTGCGCAATCGCCTGTCGGGACGAACAGCTTCACGATGCAATTTTACTACCCCACCCAACCTGGCTTTGATTGGCCGGGAGTGGCGAATCCGCCCGCCGTGGGGGCCATCGTGCCGTACCTTCGCCCGCTCGTGAACGACGAGTTTGTCGGCGATGCGACATCGAAAACGACGCCGAGCCTTGAGATTGTTTACCGGCCCGTGTGGCCGTCAGTGGACCCAGCCGATGAGAGCAAAGCGGTCCCGACCATGCCGTACGGCCAAACCTTGACAGAAGCGGTCAACGGACTGCCCGGAGTCCGTGATTTCAAGACGGCGATGGTGTTGTACCAACAATCGATCGCGCAGGCCTTTGCCAGCCAGCCATTGAGCGCGGTCCTCCACGATCCGACTCGGCAGAAGACGTCCGACCTCGCCACCCAGGGCCTGACGACTCTGCCCGGTGGGGTGCAGACGCAGGACTATCAAGGGCGCGTCTATTTTCCACAATTACCCCTGCATTTATCGACTCGGGTCTTTTTTGATCCGACCATCGGCAGCAAAGGGAGCCTCTGCTTTCAAGGGCAAATCGTGAATGATGTCACCGGCTCGTACGTGTTGCTGAATGTGCTAAGCTCAAACGATCTTGCCTCCGTCACCGCGCTCTGCCCTGCCACGGACCCCAATGCGGGCAAGTGGACGGCCTTGGTGGCGGCTTTAACAACGGCAGTGGAAGTCTTCCATGAAAGCTCGACCGTGCCTGGAACCTACGTTGCGGACACGAACCTAACAGCCCTCGTGGGCGCCCAGGCTCTGGCGGCCGTCACGAATCAGAACACCGCGGTCGATACTTACGCGCTGACCGCCGTCGGCCCTGGGAGCGGCTACATCACCATTATTGAAGGTGGAGGCACCGCGTTCACGACACCGGGCGATCCAGTGGCGCTGCACATCATCAAGGTCGGCGGCAGCCTGTATTCGGGCGCTTTGAAAATTGTGGCTTCACCAAATCCTCTGAGCGAGCAGATCACTCTGCAGCACAACGCGGATATGGCAGCTCATTCCAGCGACTACGAATACCAATGGAAAATCGGCGCTCCCGTTGACGGTGTGCCGCCCTTCCCGGACCGCACGATGTCGAATTATCTGGCGCTCGTGTTGGGGCAGGATATTCCGCGCTACACTCTTGGCGGCGCTGGAGTGCAAGCGCTCTCGGACAATTACCTCGTGCTGCGCTATCGCCCCACGAATCCGGCACACCCTCTGTACAAGGCCTCACCGACCGAAGCGGATTGGTCCGCGTGGACGCCACCACAATTGGTGGAGGGATGGATTAAACGTGTGCTCGCCGGCATCAATCCGTTTAACCAGCGGACCACCGATCTGTTCAACAACACGGTGACGACCGACGCCAGCATCATTGCGCAGGCGGGACGCCGCTGGGAAGGCGACGTTGCTCTGAACGCAGACACGCTCAACAGCCACGGTTTGATTGAGATTTACGAAACGGTGCTCCGGCGCGGACGGTTGTTGAGCATTGAAGGCGGCTACAATTATGGCCCCGCGAATGACGCGCTGCTGCTCGCGGCCGGTTACCTGAACGATCTCTATATGATGTTGGGCAATGAGGCCGCAGCGGACGCGGCCAACCCCACCATCGGGATCGGAACCAAGGACAACGCTTATGGCGACATCGCCACGGCGTTATTCTCCTTCAAAGGCCAGGAGCCTTCTCTGCTTGAGGAAGAACTGGCGTTGCTTCGGGGGCGTGATGATTCATTGCAACCGGGTGTTCAGGTCGCTCCATTCTACAACCGCCTTGTGTGGAATTACACCCGGGGCATCGACTCGGGAGAGGTCATTTACGCCATCAATTACGACGTTAAGGATCAGGACCATGATGGCGTCGTCAATGCATCTGATGCCGCAGCGCTATACCCCCAGGCGCATGGGGACGCGTATGGGCATTTTCTTACAGCTCTGAAGGGCTACTACTCGCTGCTGATGAACCCCAACTTCGATTGGGTGCCGAGGATTGAAGCCGTGACGGTGGCTGGACAAGCCGTGGCTGTGGATTACCTGGATGAAAGGAAGTTCGCCACGGCTGCTGCCGGCGTCGCCACCACAGGGCGGAAAGTATTCGATTTGACTTGGAGGCGGGATTACCAACCGAGCGGCAATGTTGGATGGGATTACCTCAGCGCAACGCGTGTAAACGCCTCCCGCTCGAATAACGCGGTTCGGTATTGGGGCCTGGATCATTGGGCCAGCCGAACAGGCCAGGGCGGCTATCTTAGTTGGCTCGCGGGCAATGCAATTCTCCCAGCAACCGATCCGAACCCAGACCACGAAGGGATCCAGAAAGTGGACCGCACCACGGTTCCGGAGCTGCAGTTATTAGCTTTCGAAGCGGACGCGTTGCAAAGCGCAATGGACAGCGCCGAAGCCGGCCTGACGCCCTTGGGGCTGGCGGAGGGAAGCCTCGCGTTCGACATTGACCCAACACAGGTCGTTGGCGGGCAGAATG
>Ga0196963_10001563_pt1 | contig 15204 bp, 16 predicted proteins | sample S1_5metaG_FD_148600 | JGI IMG/M metagenome (GOLD analysis project Ga0196963, IMG submission 148600) | Soil microbial communities from Anza Borrego desert, Southern California, United States - S1_5 | ecosystem: Environmental > Terrestrial > Soil > Desert | place: USA: California | collected... | reverse complement strand
TTCCGCTGCGTGAGATGACCGACCTGCCCGAGCCGCTGATCCGCGACATCGTGCTGATGAAACTGAATGCCGTGGGCTTGCGCGGCGCGGCACCATTGCGCATCTCGGAGGTGTCCGGCGGCATGGCGCGCCGTGTCGCGCTGGCGCGTGCTATCGCACTCGACCCCGAGCTGATCATGTATGACGAGCCGTTCGCGGGGCTCGACCTGATCTCGATGGGCGTCGCGGCCAAGCTGATCCGCACGCTCAACGACATCACCGGTGCGACCTCGCTCGTCGTCTCGCATGACGTGCCCGAGTGCATGGCGATCAGCGACCACGTGGTCCTGATGGCCGCGCAAGGCCGCATCGTTGCGCAGGGCACGCCGGCTGAGTTGATGGCCTCCACCGATCCCGAGGTGCGGCAGTTCGTGCGCGGCGAGCCCGACGGCCCGGTCAAGTTCCATTACCCTGCGCCTGCCCTCGCGCAGGACTTCGGCTTGCAGGCCAACGCATGAACCTGCTGGCCCTGATCGGTGCGCGCTCCATCGTCGCCTTGCGCAACTGGGGGCACGCGACCCTGTTCTTCATCGAGTTGATGAAGGCGCTGCCCGCGGCACTGCGCCGCCCCATGCTGGTGATCACGCAGGTCCACGCGATCGGCAACCGCTCGCTCGTGATCATCCTGGCCTCGGGCATGGCGGTGGGCTTCGTGCTGGCTCTGCAGATGTACTACGCGTTGGTGCCGTATGGCGCCGCGGATTCGCTGGGGCTGGTGATCAACCTGTCGCTGGTGCGCGAATTGGGGCCGGTCGTCACCGCGCTGCTGTTCGCGGGCCGCGCCGGCACCTCGTTGACCGCGGAGATCGGCCTGATGAAGGCCGGCGAGCAGCTCTCCGCGATGGAACTGATGGCCATCGACCCGCGCGCACGCGTGCTTGCGCCGCGTCTTTTAGGCGGCATGTTCGCGATGCCGATCCTCGCCATCCTGTTCTCGACCATCGGCATCCTTGGCGCGTGGGCGGTCGGGGTGGGACTGATCGGCATCGACGCCGGCAGTTTCTGGTCGATCCAGCAGTCGCGCGTCGACCTGGTGCGCGACATCGGCAACGGCATCGTCAAGAGCGCGGTGTTCGGGGTGATCTGCACCTTCGTCGCGCTGTATCAGGGGCACGAGACACAGGCCACGCCCGAAGGCGTGGCCTACGCGACGACGCGCACGGTGGTGTTCTCGTCGCTCGCGGTGCTGGGGATGGATTTCATCCTCACCGCGCTGATGTTCTCGACGCCCTGAAGAGGCGAGCCAGCCTCCGTCCTAACGGGAGAAAGACATGGGTAAGAAGGGAATCGAGGCGATGGTCGGGCTGTTCGTGCTGCTCGGCGTCGTTGCCTTGCTGTTCCTGGCGCTCAAGGCCGCGAACCTTGCCAACTTCGGCAAGCGCGACACCTACACGGTGTCGGCGCGCTTCGACAACATCGGCGGCCTGAAGGTGCGCGCGCCGGTGCGCAGCGCCGGCGTTTCGGTCGGCCGCGTCACGAGGATCGCGCTGGACCCCAAGACCTACCAGGGCGTCGTCACGCTGGAGCTCGATTCGCACTACGTCTTTCCGAAGGACAGCTCGGCCAAGATCCTCACCTCCGGCCTGTTGGGCGACCAGTACATCGGGCTGGAGCCGGGTGGGGACGAAAAGAACTTCGCCGCGGGCGACGTCATCCGGCAGACCCAGTCCGCGGTCGTGCTGGAGAACCTGATCAGCCAGTTCCTGTTCAGCAAGGCCGCGGATGCCGGTGCCGGCGCGGGCGCGCAGGAGGGACCGAAATGAGCCGCATCATCGCGCTCGCGCGTCGCGGCCTGGCCGTGCTGCTGCTTGCCGCGCTTGGTGCCTGCAGCACCGTGCCTCCGGCCGGCAGCAACCAGGCCGCGGCCGCGGAAGACGCCACCATCGGCACGCACAAGTCCGACCCCTGGGAGCGCCTGAACCGCCGCGTCTACGGCTTCAACGAAGCGGTCGACGCTGCGGTGCTGAAGCCGGTGGCGCAAGGCTATCGGGCCGTCGTTCCGGAGTTCATCCGCACCGGCATCGACAACATGTTCGGCAACCTGGGCGATGCCTGGTCCACCGTGAACCTGCTGCTGCAGGCCAAGCCCAAGCCCGCGCTGGAGATGGGCATGCGCGTGGTCACCAACTCGGTGTTCGGTCTTGCGGGCTTCCTGGACATCGCGGAGGAGGCCGGTCTCTCGCGGCAGACCGAGGACTTCGGCCAGACCCTGGGCGTGTGGGGCGTGCAGAGCGGGCCGTACGTGGTGCTGCCGCTGCTGGGGCCGTCGACGCTGCGCGACACGGCGGCGCTGCCGGTCGACATGAAGGCGTCGCCGTCGGCGATCGCCTTCAAGGAAGTGCGCGACCAGAACGGCGCCACGGTGCTCTCCATCATCAACACCCGCACCAAGCTGCTGAATGCAAGCAAGGTGCTCGACGACATCGCGCTCGACAGGTACATCCTGCTGCGCGATGCCTACCTGTCGCGCCGCCGCAGCCAGGTCTACGACGGCGATCCACCGGACGAAGTGGAACCGCCGCCGGCAAAGTGAAACCAACCCGGCGGCTTCCCCGGTGGTCCAACCCGGGTGCTGGCGCGTTGAGTGACGGCGCTAACGGCCCATCGGGCCCATGAAAGGATGACTGAATGTTGCGACGTACTTGGATTTCCGCTCTCGCGCTGACGGCCGCCGCGTTCGCGGCGCCCGCCTCGCGGGCGGAACCGGTGGCCGGCGATGCTTTCGTGAAGCAGCTGTCCAATGAAGTGATCGATGCGGTGAAGGCGGACAAGGCGATCCAGAACGGCGATGTCTCGCGCATCCGAACGCTGGTGGACAGCAAGGTGATGCCGCACGTCAACTTCCAGCGCATGACGAGCATGGCGGTCGGCCCGCAGTGGCGCAGCGCCACGCCCGAACAGCAGAAGCGCATGCTCGAAGAGTTCAAGACGCTGATGATCAACACCTACGCTGGCGCGCTGACGCAGGTGAAGGACCAGACCGTGCTGGTCAAGCCGATGCGCGCGGCCGGTGGCGACGACATCGTCGTGCGCACCGAGGTGCGCGGCCGCGGCGAACCGATCCAGCTGGACTACCGCCTCGAGAAGGCCGGTGAAGGCTGGAAGATCTACGACGTCAACGTCGGCGGCTTCTGGCTGGTCGAGGCCTACAAGGGCCAGTTCGCGAAGGACCTCAGCGCCGGCGGCCTGGATGCACTGATCACCCGTCTGGCCGAGAAGAACAAGGCGACCAACGCGGCGCCGAAGAACTGAGCTGGGTCCCCACGATGGCCTCGATTGCCCTGCCCGCGGTGCTGACCTTGGCGGAAGCCCGTGCCACGCTGGCTGGCCTGCTCGACGCCATCGCGGCCGCCGATGGCGCACCGGTGCTGGATGCGTCCGGCCTCAAGACCCTGGACAGTGCCGCGATCGCCGTGCTGCTGCAATGCCGCCGCACCGCGCAGGCCCAGGGCAAGCTGCTGCAGGTGGTCGGCGCACCACCCAAGCTGGGCCAGCTGGCGCAGCTGTACGGTGTCGATGGCCTGGTCGGTCTCGGGGCGCCTGAAGTTCCGGCTCAGTCCGGCTGAGCGTAGCGCTTCGCTCGCAGGTTGCGCTTGATCTCCTGCAGCATCGGCCGCAGGCCGGCGCCCAGGCGCAGTGCGACACCGGTGGTCAGGATGTCGATGATCACCAGGTGCAGCAGGCGCGACACCATCGGGCTGTAACGGTCGAAGTCCTCGGGGTGGTCGGCCGCCAGCAGGATCTGGCCGTGGGCCTGCGCGAACTGCGCCAACGGTGAGCCACTCGCGGTGATCACGATCACCGTCGCACCCTTGCGCCGTGCGATGTCGGCGGCATCCAGCAGGTCGCGGCTGCGGCCCGAATTGCTGATGACCACCGCGCAGTCGCCGGGGCCCAGCATGGTCGCGCTCATCACCTGCACGTGGCCGTCGCTGCAGGCGGCGGTGTTGATGCCGAGGCGAAAGAACTTGTGGTGCGCGTCCTGGGCGACGATGCCGGAGTTGCCGACGCCGAAGAACTCGACGCGCTTGTGCTCCTTGCCTGCAACGGCCAGCGCCTCCATCGCACGCTCCACGGCATGGCCCGCAGCAGCGTTGCGATACTTCAGCAGTGCCGCCACCGCGTTGTCGATCACCTTGATGATCAGGTCGCCGGGCTTGTCGTCTTCGTCGACCGCACGGTGCACGAAAGGCACGCCCTCGTTGACCGTGCCGGCGAGCTTGAGCTTGAAGTCGGCCAGCCCGTCGTAGCCCACGCTGCGGCAGAAGCGCACGACCGTGGGCTTGCTGACGTGCGACCGCTCGGCCAGCTCCCCCACCGGCAGCATCGAGAAGCTGCGCGGGTCGGCCAGAAGCAGCTTGGCGACCCGCTGCTCCGCCGGCGGCAGCGCGGGCATCGAGGCCCGCACGCGCTCCAGCATGGTCATGTCTGTCTCCTCTGCGCGCGTTCCCGCGCTGTGCGGCCGGGACGGCTGCGCGCGCGATGGCGCTCGCGCAGCCGCTGGCTCACTGTTCTTCGTCCCAGGTGCAGCCGTCTCGCGCGACCATCGCGCTGGCCGCGGGCGGTCCCCAGCTGCCGGCCGCATACGGCCGCGGCCCGGCGGGGTCGGCTGCCCAGGCATCCAGGATGGGTTCGACCCAGCGCCAGGCTTGCTCCTGCTCGTCGCTGCGCACGAAGAGGTTCAGCTTGCCCGCGATGGCGTCGAGCAGCAGCCGCTCGTAGGCGCCCACGCGCTCGGTCGGGAAGGCCTTGTCGAAGTCCAGGTCCAGCTTGACCGGCGCCAGCAGTTCACCCTGGCCGCTCCCTTTGGCTGCCAGCAGGTGCAACTCGAGGCCGTCTTCCGGTTGCAGGTTGATCACCAGCTTGTTGGCCCGCGCCGAGCCCGGGAAGATCGGGTGCGGCACCTCGCGGAAGTTGACGACGATCTGCGCGTGGCGCGACGCCAGCCGCTTGCCGGTGCGCAGGTAGAAGGGCACGCCGGCCCAGCGCCAGTTCTGCACCTCGGTGCGCAGCGCGACGAAGGTCTCGGTCGTGCTGCCCGCGGGCACCTTTTGTTCCTCGAGGTAGCCCGGCACCGGCTGGCGACCGATCGAGCCAGCGCGGTACTGGCCGCGCACCACGTCGCGGGCGACGCTGGCCGGGGTGAAGGGCTTCAGCGACTTCAGCACCTTCAGCTTCTCGTCGCGGATCGCATCGGCGTCGTTGGTCGGCGGCGGCTCCATCGCGATCATCGTCAACAACTGCAGCGCGTGGTTCTGCACCATGTCCCGCAGGGCGCCGGTCTGGTCGTAGAAGTCGCCGCGGGTGCCCACGCCCAGCGCCTCGGCCAGCGTGATCTGGATGTTGGCGATGCTCTCGCGCCGCCACAGCGGCTCGAACAGCGCATTGCCGAAGCGCAGCGCCATCAGGTTCTGCACCGAGGGCTTGCCGAGGTAGTGGTCGATGCGGAAGGCCTGCGACTCGGCGAACACCGAACGCACCACGCGGTTGATGGCCTCCGCGCTCGCCAAGTCGTGGCCGAGCGGCTTTTCCAGCACCACGCGCACGTTCGGGCCGTTGAGCCCGGCGCGGCCGAGCTGCTCGCAGATGACGGGGAAGAGGTAGGGCGCGGTCGCGAGGTACATGACCACGGTGTCGGCGCCGCGCACGTCGATCCAGTCCTTCAGTCCGGCGTAGTGGTCGGGCTGCGACAGGTCCATGCGGCGGTAGTGCAGCAGCGCGGCGAAGCGGGCGAACTCCTCGTCGCTCGGGCGCTTGGCGCTTTCCACCTCGACGAAGCGCTCCTTGATGAACTGGCGGTATTCATCGTCGCTGCGCTCGTCGCGCGCCACGGCGAGGATGCGGCCGCCGGGCGGCAGCTTGCCATGGCGAAAGGCCTGGAACAAGGCTGGCATCAGCTTGCGCCACGTGAGGTCGCCAGTGCCGCCGAAGAAGACGAGGTCGAAAGACATGGTGGTGCTGCTGTCGTGCAGGTGTAACTCAGTTTCACTTTCCATGATGCATGAGTTTCTTCAAGGGGTCAACGCCGGCAGCCGGCCTGGGCCGACGAGGCGGTTGGCGCCGCCAATCGCCTGGGCGGTGGCGGGCAAGCGGCTCCACCAGATGCGCACCAGCGTCTCGGCATCGGGTGCTTCGTTGCGAAACTCGTTGCCGCGCAGCTCGAGCCGGCTGTCCGGCCAAGCGTCCCCTTCCGCGCCGAAGGACAGCATTGCGTGGTTGCGTGTGTGTGCCGATTGGCCGATGCGGTTGTCGGCGACCAGGGCTTGGCCGCCGTTCGGCAGGTCGATCTCGTAGGACGCCTCGCCCAGCGGACCGTCGACGATCTCGTTGCCGACGATGCGGCTCTGCCGAGCTCGGCTCTTGATCAGGTGGCCGCGGTGGCCCTGCGCAAAGCGGCTGCCGCTGATCTCGACACGGTGGATGCGGCCGACGTACAGCAGGTGCGCCAAGCCACCGGGGCGCTGCGGTGCCATCCCGAAACTGCTGTTGCGAACGACGAGTTGAGCATCGCGGTCGTTGCTGGTGAGAATGCCCATCTCGTTGTCGACGAAGCTGCAGTCGAGCACCTGCAGGCGGCCTTTCTCGAAGCGGATGCCTGCACCGTTTTCGCTCGGCACCCGGGCGCCGCGGAACTCGATGTTCTCGATCGTGACGTCGCCATCGCGCACGACCCAGATCGCCTTGCCCTCGGCATGCCCGCCAGCGGCATGGAACACCGGCCGCCGGCCGATGCCACGCACGTGCAGCCGCCGCTGGGTGAGCACGGCGGTGTCGGCGGTGTAGTCTCCCGCCATCACCTCGATCGTGTCGCCGTCCCGGGCCATGCGCACCGCTTCGCTGAAGCGCGGCGTGTCGCCGCCCGGCCCCACCGTCAGGGTCGCCGCGATGGCGGAGACCGTGGGCAGCGCCCAGGCCAGGAGCATGCTTGCGAGTCGAATTCCCATGGCCGATTGTCGAATGCAGCCCCTCCCGGGAGTCGCGGCGGGTGGTGGGCTGGCGCTGTCCCATGGCGGCGGCTTGTAACCGGCTCGGACCCCGAGGGACAGGCGATCGCGGTCTAATTCACGTCTTCCCTCCCGCCCCACCACACGCGCCATGAACCAGCTGGACCAGCTCAAGACCTTCACCACCGTGGTCGCCGACACCGGCAATTTCAAGCAGCTGGCCCAATTCGCGCCGCGGGACGCGACGACGAATCCCTCGCTGATCCTGAAGGCGGTGCAGCACGCCGATTACGCGCCGCTGCTCGCGGACACCGTCAGCGCGCACCGCGCCGCGCCGCTGGACGAGATCGTCGACGAGGTGCTGGTGCGCTTCGGCCGCGAGATCCTGAAGGTGGTGCCCGGCCGCGTCTCCACCGAGGTCGATGCACGCCTGTCCTTCGATACCGCCGCCACCGTCGCCCGCGCGCACCGCCTGATCGGCCTGTACGAGCGTGCCGGCATCGGCAGTGAGCGCGTGCTGATCAAGATCGCATCGACCTGGGAGGGCATCGAAGCGGCGCGCCGCCTGGAGGCCGAGGGCATCCACTGCAACCTGACGCTGCTGTTCTCCTTCTGCCAGGCCGTGGCCTGCGGCGACGCGGGCGTCAAGCTGGTCTCGCCCTTCGTCGGCCGCATCTACGACTGGTACAAGAAGCACGCCGGCGCGCAGTGGGACGAGGCCGCGATGGCGGGCCCCAACGATCCGGGCGTCAAGTCGGTCGAGCGCATCTACGACTACTACAAGCATTTCGGCCTCGCTACCGAGGTGATGGGCGCGAGCTTCCGCAATGTCGGCCAGGTCCTGGCGCTGGCCGGCTGCGACCTGTTGACGATCAGCCCGGAGTTGCTGGCGCAGCTGCAATCGTCCGACGCACCGGTACAGCGCCGGCTCGACCCGCAGGCCGCGCGCGCAGAGAACATCAAGCGTGTTCGTTTCGACGAAGCCGGCTTCCGCTTCGCGCTGAACGAGGACGCGATGGCGACCGAGAAGCTGGCCGAGGGCATCCGCGCCTTCGCGGCCGATTCCGCGAAGCTGGACGCGCTTATCGAGGCGGCGCGATGAGCCTCCCGGCCGCCCGCCCGAAAGCGCTTCGCTGCGATGCCACTGTCGCGTGGACTGCACTGCAAGGCCACTACCAGGCCCATGGCCGCGCGTTGGATCTGCGCGAAGCCTTTGCACGCGACCCGCAGCGCTTCGATGCCTTCGCGCTGGAAGCGCCCGAGGTCTTCGCCGACCTGTCTAAGAACCGCTGGGACCTGGCCACCCGCCGGCTGCTGATCGAGCTGGCGCGCGAGTGCGGGCTGGAGACTCGCCGCGACGCGATGCTGGCCGGTGCGCCGATCAATTCGACCGAGGGCCGCGCCGTTCTGCACACGGCGCTGCGCGCGCCGCGTGGGCAGGGGCTGTTCAGCGACGAGGTGCACGAAGTGCTCGACCGCATGCTGGCCTTCGCCGAGCAGGTGCGCGATACAGCGGCCAGCGGCATCACCGACGTCGTCAACATCGGCATCGGCGGTTCGGACCTGGGGCCGCAGATGGTCGTGCCGGCGCTGGAGGCCTTCGCCCATCCCGCCATCCGCTGCCACTTCGTCAGCAACGTCGACGGCCACGACATCGCGCCGGTGCTCCAGCGCTTGGACGCGCGGCACACGCTCTTCATCGTCGCCAGCAAGACCTTCACGACGCAGGAGACCATGGCCAACGCCGCCGTGGCGCGGCAGTGGTTCCTGGATGCGGGCCGGGCGCCGGCCGACATCGCGCGGCACTTCGTCGGCGCGACGACGAACCAGAAGGCAGCGGCCGAATTCGGCATCGAAACCACCTTCGGATTCTGGGACTGGGTGGGCGGCCGCTACTCGTTGTGGAGCGCGATCGGCCTGCCCATCGCGATCGCCATCGGCGCCGACAACTTCCGCGCGCTGCTGGCCGGCGCGCATGCGATGGACCGGCATTTCGCCGAGGCGCCGCTCGAATCGAACCTGCCGGTGCTGCTCGGCCTGCTGGATGTCTGGTACCGCAACTTCCACGGCTTCACCAGCCGCTCGGTCGCGCCCTACCACCAGGGCCTGAAGCGGCTGCCCGCCTACCTGCAGCAGCTGGAGATGGAGTCGAACGGCAAATGCGTCGATGCCGATGGCCAGCCGCTGCCTTTCGGCACCAGCCCGGTGGTGTGGGGCGAGCCCGGCACCAATGGCCAGCATGCGTACTTCCAGATGCTGCACCAGGGCACGGACGTGATCCCGGTGGAGTTCATCGCCGTCAAGCACCCGACGCACGATCACGCTGACTTGCACACGAAGGCGCTGGCCAACTGCCTGGCGCAGGCCCAGGCGCTGATGCAGGGCAAGACGAGCGATGCGGCGCTGGGCGAGAAGGCGCCCACCGCGTCCGCCACGCTGGACCCGCTGACGCTGGCGCGCCACCGCAGCTTTCCCGGCAACCGGCCCAGCACCATGCTGCTGCTGGACCGGCTGACGCCGCGCGCGCTGGGCGCGCTGATTGCGCTGTACGAGCACCGCGTGTTCACCAGCGGCGCCGTGTGGGGCATCAACAGCTTCGACCAGTGGGGCGTGGAGCTGGGCAAGGCGCTGTGCAACCAGCTGCTGCCGCGCCTGGCTGACGGACCGGCGAAGGGCGACGTGGCGGGGCTCGATGCCTCGACCGCGGGCTTGCTGCGCAGGCTCCTGGCGTGAAGCTCCACCCTCACTTCGCTGGCTGCCGCCCGGAGGGGGCGCGTCAGTGCCGTCGGGCGGCCGGGCGGCACTAGGACATGAAGCTGGTGTTCGATTTCGGCGGCGTGCTGTTCGACTGGCGCCCGGCCGAGCTGCTGAAGACCGTGCTGCCGGCGCGGGCAGTCGATGACGCGTCCGCGCTGCACTGGGTCGAGCAGGTGTTCCAGGGCTACGGCGGCGACTGGGGCGCCTTCGACCGCGGTGAACTCAGCGCCGACGAGGTGGCGGCGCGCATCGTCGAACGCACGGGCCTGGCCGAGACCGAGATGCGCGCCATCGTCGACGCCATTCCAGGCCTGTTGAAGCCGATAGCGCCGACGGTTGCCCTGCTGGACCGGCTGCGGGCGAGCGGCCTGCCGCTCTACTTCCTCTCCAACATGCCGGCGCCCTATGCCGAACACCTGGAGCGCGAGCACCACTTCGTCGGCTGGTTCCATGGTGGCGTGTTCTCCGGCCGCGAGCGCCTCTCCAAGCCCGACCCCGCGATCTTCGCGCTGGCGGCCCAGCGCTTCGGCGCCGCGCCAGAAGAACTGGTGTTCTTCGACGACCACTTGCCGAACATCGCCGCTGCACGCGAAGCCGGCTGGACGGCACTGCATTTCGTCGATGCCGGGCGGGCCGAGCACGACCTGCGTGCGCTGGGCTGGTCCGGAGCTTGAGCGAGGACGGTGCGGCACGCACCGTATCGGGGTAGATCCGGAGGCCAAAGCGCTGCTTCGCGGTGGCATGGATCTGGCTTCGTCGGCCACAATGAGTTGACCATTTGGTCAGGTCTCGCGCTGTCCCAGGCGCGCCACGACGTTGATGAACGCCCCCGACCGGCTGCAAGGCCTGAGTGCTCCCTATCCCCAAGCGGACCCTACATCCGCCGGCCCGGCCGTCGAGGTGCGGCGCGCCAGCGTCGTCTACCCGTCGGCCGATGCGCCGGTGCGCGCGCTGCACGAGGTGGACCTCACGATCGCGCAGGGCGAGTTCGTGTCGCTGATCGGACCCTCCGGCTGCGGCAAGACCACGCTGCTGCGCGTCATCGCCGACCTGGAGCCGATCAGCGCCGGCGAGGTGCGGGTCAACGGCATGACGCCGCGCGAGGCGCGGCTTTCCCGCGCCTACGGCTATGTCTTCCAGGCGCCGGCGCTGTTCCCGTGGCGCACGGTGCTGGCCAACGTGATGCTGCCGCTGCAGATCCAGGGCCGCGACAAGCGCGCCTGTGAATCGATAGCGCGTGAACAGCTCGGCCGCGTGGGCTTGGCAGGTTTCGAGCGGAAGTACCCGTGGCAACTCTCGGGCGGCATGCAGCAGCGGGTCTCGATCGCGCGGGCGCTGGGCTTCGAGCCCAAGCTCTTGATGATGGACGAGCCCTTCGGCGCGCTGGACGAGATCACGCGCGACGGGCTGAACGACCGGCTGCAGCAGCTGTGGCAGCGCGAGCGGCGCACGGTGGTCTTCGTCACCCACTCGATCGCCGAGGCGGTGTACCTGTCCACGCGCATCGTCGTGATGTCGCCGCGGCCGGGACGGATCCTGAAGGTCATCGAGTCGACGCTGCCCGACCGGCGCACGCTGGACCTGCGCGACACGCCGGAATTCATGGCGCTCGCGCACGAGGTGCGTGAAGGCCTCGCCGCCGGACACGGCCACGATGACGACTGACGCCGTCCGCTGGCACCAGAAGGTGCTGCCGGTGGCCGTGGTGCTGGCCGGGGTGGCGGTGCTCTGGTACGTCGCCGCGGTGGGCCTGAATGCCGCCGGCGCGATCGAGCGCGTGCTGGCGCCCAAGGGCGCGTACACGACCGGTGATCTGATCAGCACCACGCTGAACATGCAGCGCCCGGTGCTGCCGGCACCGCACCAGGTGGCCACTGACCTGTGGAGCAGCATGGTCGACTGGCCGCTCGATTCGCCGCGCAACCTGCTGTACCACGTCGCTGTCACCGCCGAGTCCACGCTGGTCGGCTTCGTGCTCGGCACGCTGCTGGGCATGGCGCTGGCGGCGGCCATCGTGCATTCGCGCACGCTGGACCGGGCGCTGCTGCCGTGGATCGTCGCGTCGCAGACGGTGCCGGTGCTCGCCATCGCGCCCATCGTGCTGGTGATCCTCGGCAGCCTGGGCTTCAGCGGCGTCGCGCCGAAGGCCACGATCGCGATGTACCTGTGCTTCTTCCCGGTCACCGTGGCGATGGTGCAGGGCCTGCGCGCACCGCAGCGCATCGAGACCGAGCTGATGCACACCTACGCCGCTTCGCGCAACCAGGCCTTCTGGATGCTGCGCCTGCCGTCGGCGCTGCCGTTCCTGTTCCCGTCGCTGCGCGTGGCCATCGCCGCCGGGCTGGTCGGCGCCATGGTGGCCGAGCTGCCGACCGGGGCGCAGGCCGGCCTGGGGGCCCGGCTGCTCACCGGTTCCTACTACGGAAACACCGTGGCCATCTGGTCGGCGCTGGTGATGTCGGCGCTGCTGGGGCTGGCTTTGACGGCGGCCGTCGCGGGGGTCGAGAAGCTGGTGCTGCGGCGGAGGCCCCGGTGAACGGCGGCCGTGTGCGCAGTGCGCTGCTGGCGCTGGGCCTGGCGCTGCTCGCGGCCATCGGCCTGTGGCTTGCGATGCCCGGCGAAGGCGCCGAGCCCGCGGGCTGGATGACGCCGGCCTTCCTTGCCACCCTGGTGCTGGCGGGATGGAGCGTGCAGCGCACCGCCGCGCTCGATGGCCAGCGCTGGCTGGGTACCGCCACCGCCGCACTGTTCGGGCTGTGGGTGCTGTTCTTCTGGCAGATCGGCGTCACGCTGTACCAGGTGCCCCGCGTGCTGCTGCCGGCACCGTCCTTCATTCTGCAGGCCCTCGTCGACCGCTGGGACGTGCTGGCCGGCGACTTCGTGCAGACGGTGCTGAAGGCGGTGCTGATCGGCTGGGCGCTGGGCTCGGGGCTCGGCTTCGCGGTCGGCGTCGCGATCGACCGCGCGCCTTTCCTGCAGCGCGGGCTGCTGCCCATCGCGTCGCTGACGAGCACGGTGCCGCTGGTCGCGGTGGCGCCGATCGCGGTGATGTGGTTCGGCTTCGAATGGCCCAGCAAGGCCGCGGTGGTCGTGCTGATGACCTTCTTCCCGATGCTCGTCTCGACGCTGGCGGGCCTGCAGGCCGCGGGCCGGCTGGAGCGTGAGCTGATGCAGACCTACGCCGCCAGCTACGGCCGCGCGCTGCTCGATTTGCGCCTGCCGGCGGCCATGCCCTTCATCTTCAGCGCGCTGAAAGTCAATGCCACGCTGGCGCTGATCGGCGCCATCGTGGCCGAGTTCTTCGGCTCGCCGACGGTGGGCCTGGGATTTCGCATCAGCACCGAGGCCGCCCGCATGAACATGGCGCTGGTCTGGGGCGCGATCGTCGTCGCCGCGGTCACCGGCTCCGTCGCCTATGCGCTGCTGGTGCAGCTGGAGCGCCGCATCGCGTTCTGGCATCCGTCGGTGCGCGCGGCTGCATGACGATGCGCACAGCGGCGGCATGAAGTTTCCTCGTCGCCGGAAGACCGGCTGACCGTATGTCCCACAACCATTCCTGAAGGAGCGAGTGATGAAGCGACTTTCGATCCAGCTGGCCGTGCTGGCCTGCGCCGCAGCCTGCAGTGCCGGCGTCCATGCCGCGGAGAAGCTGACCGTGCAGATGAAGTGGGTGCCGCAGGCGCAGTTCGCCGGCTACTACGTCGCTCAGGGCAAGGGTTATTACAAGGCCGAGGGCCTGGACGTGACGATCAAGCCGGGCGGCCCGGACGTGTCGCCGGTGCAGGTGATCGCCGGCAACCAGGCCGACGTGATCGTCAACTGGATGCCCGACGCGCTGGCCGCGCGCGAGGCCGGCGTGCCGCTGGTCAACATCGCGCAGATCTTCGACAAGTCCGGCCTGATGCTCACCTGCAAGAAGGCCAGCGGCGTCACGAGCCCGAAGGACTTCAAGGGCAAGACCCTGGGGGTCTGGTTCGGCGGCAACGAGTACCCGTTCCTGAACTGGATGGGCAAGCTCGGCTACAAGCCGGACGTCGACGTCAAGGTGCTGAAGCAGGGCTTCAACGTCGACCCGCTGCTGCAGAACCAGGCCGCCTGCATCTCCACGATGATCTACAACGAGTACTGGCAGGTCGTGGATGCCGGCGTGAAGGAGAGCGACCTGGTCACCTTCTTCTACGAGAAGGAAGGCGCGGCCTCGCTGGAAGACGGCCTGTACGTGCTGGAGCCCAAGCTCAAGGACCCGGCCTTCGTCGCCCGCATGGCCAAGTTCCTGAAGGCCACCTTCAAGGGCTGGAACGACGCGGTGAAGAACCCCGAGGAGGCGGCCAAGATCGTCGTCGCCGCCGACCCGTCCGGCAGTGCCACGCTGCCGGTGCAGACGCGGCAGATGAAGAACGTGGCCACGTTGATCAGCACCGCGGGCACCAAGAAGATCGGCTACCTGGAGCCTGCTGCCTATGAGCGCACGGTGAAGGTGCTGTTGACCGGGGGCAGCTCGCCGGTGATCAAGAAGGACCCGGGCAAGGCCGCGATGTCGCACGTGGTCTGGGAAGCCGCGCAGAAATGACCCCCCCCCGGAGCGGCCTGCGGCCGCTTCCCCCCCAGGGGGGCGGCCGCCGGTCGCCCGGCAGAGCCGGTTCGATGGCGTCTGCTTGGGAAGGCACGCGCACGCCAGCGGCCGCGGCGTCCGCGGCGCCGGACCCTGGCAAGGGCCAGATCCGCCAGGCCAACGAGGCATTGATCCTCGGTGCGGGCGAACGCGTGTTCGCCCGCGCCGGCTTCAACGGCGCGACGATGGCCGAGATCGCCGAGCTGGCCGGCCTGCCCAAGGCCAACCTGCACTACTACTTCGGCGGCAAGGAAGACCTGTACCGCGCGGTGCTGGCGCGCACGCTGCACGACTGGCTGGTGCCGATGGACAGCATCGTGCCGGAGGCCGAGCCGCGCGCGGCGCTGGAAAGCTACATCCGCGCCAAGATGGCGATGTCGGTGCAGCGGCCCGATGCGTCGCGCGTCTTCGCCAACGAGGTCCTGCACGGCGCGCCGGTGCTCGGCGAGCTGATGCGCACCGAGCTGCGCACGATGGTGCGCCGCAAGACCGCGATCATCGACGCCTGGATCGCCGCCGGCCGCATGGCCGCGGTGGATGCGACGCACCTCTTCTTCACGATCTGGGCCGCGACCCAGACCTATGCCGACTTCGATACACAGGTGCGCGCGGTGCTCGGCCGCGAGACGCTGGGCCCGCGCGACCAGGCCCGGGCTGCCGATCACGTCGTGGCCCTGATCCTGCGCGGCTGCGGCCTTTGAGGCGCCCGCGAACCTGACCACGCCTCCCGCGCCGGGTCGATTCACAGGCCCGGCCCCCTGCCTCCGGCGGGCAGCCGCCCAGGCAAACTGCGCCACACTTCGGGCTGTGATTCCGCACCCGTTCCGATGAGCGCCGGCACGCCACCCGGCC
>Ga0196963_10001562_pt1 | contig 15210 bp, 13 predicted proteins | sample S1_5metaG_FD_148600 | JGI IMG/M metagenome (GOLD analysis project Ga0196963, IMG submission 148600) | Soil microbial communities from Anza Borrego desert, Southern California, United States - S1_5 | ecosystem: Environmental > Terrestrial > Soil > Desert | place: USA: California | collected... | reverse complement strand
GCGGCCCAAGAAGACCAGGCGCCGGCTTTTGCCCCGCGCTGGGCTCCCTTCGGTGTCACCTCCAACGTCGCAACTTCTCAGATTCCGCTGCCAGTGCCTTTCGACCCCGGTGACTTGCTGATGCAGGAAGCATTCAATCGCTCTGATTTTGGGGCTGGTTATGCAGTCGGCGCTGTGGAAGATCCAGTTGCGGTCTTTCGCCTCGTTCCAAATGTGAACCTGAATGCATTGTACGATACGGGTGTTCCCGGCTCGAATCATTCACCTTCAAGCCTGGCATTATCGGGGTCACCCGAGGCCCGCCGCGGTGGCGTTTTCTCTATGAACGATACGAGGGCTAGCCTCAAGACGGACGTTCAATTCCCAACGATTACCTCGCAAGTCTATATGGAATTGCGCGTTGATCCCGACGACTCCCTGCGATTTCGCCAAATCTATGGGCGCGCCGGAAACTGGCTCGGCGGTTCCTACTTCTCTTCGTTTTCCGATAACGGAACTCTGCCGCAATCGATCATACCTGATTCAGCTCCTGCCGGCGCCATCGCGACGCCCGACGTTGTCCAGCTCCAGTACGTAAGATTGTACCAATCCGGCTTCCTGTGGGGCGCCGCGATTGAGAATCCGAACAGCGGTGACTTCACATTGGTGGATCCGAATGATGCCCGACTGCAAAGGTATCCCGATTTTGTGGCCCGCATCCGGTACCAGCCTCTGGACGCCTGGGGTAGCTTGCAAGGCGCACTATTACTGCGACAGTTTGGCTACGAGGACGTCAACGGCTTTGAACACTTTTCATCGGCCGTAAGCTATTCGGCGAATGCGCGGTTGAAGACGTATGGGGACAACAACATCCGTCTCGGCATAGTCGGCGGAGAAGGCGCCGGCAGCCGGATCTTTGGACTTAACGCCGACGAAGTTGCAGCGGGACCTTTGAATGGCGGAGTCACTCCGCTGAGGAACACAGGCGCGTTCGCCAGTTACCAGCACTTCTGGAACGATTGCCTGTGGTCAAACGCCGCCTATGGCTACGCATCTGCCAACGTCACGCCGGGGATGCCCGAGGAAACAAGAATCGGGCAGAATGGTTGGGTCAATCTGATTTGGAACAACCCTTCCGCCAATGTTGCCTTGGGTATTGAGTATCAGTTTGCTCAGCGCGAGGTTGGTAACGGGCAACATGGAATGAATCACGCAGTGCAGTTTTCGCTGCAGATCGGCAAAGGTTACGTTGCCCCGGACGCAGCCGCACCCGCCGCCGCATCCGGAAATGCTGCAGTGGCATCGGATTTCGCTCCCGGGCCTGCCGTCTCCCCTGGCGATCGAGGAGTCTTTCCAAGACTTTAAATCGGTATCTGTCAGCCAGCCTAATGTAGCGGAACTGCACGGTAGTTGGACCAACCGGGAAGTTTCCGGGACCTTTCCCCAGGAAACTAACCGTGTTTTACACAGGCCGAAGCCAATACCGCTGAAGCATTTCAGTCTGTGCTAGTCGGGTCGCGATGGGCGTTTTTTCCGTCGGGATGAACAGGCATGGAATCCCGAGCCGCTGCGATCCGCCAACCTTTGTCCTGAGCTCACTTTGCAGCATTAAGTTACGAAGCGCCAAATGCCTGGTCGCGCTTGATCGGCGAACATTGGGTCACTGGTTCGACTAAACTGTCACCTTGGCCAAGATGCGCCAGCGACCCCCGCATTATGCGACTTGCAATGTATTCAATGGCGAAGGCGGGACATGACGGAATCGTGGGAACTTGCTTGGAGCAGTCGTTTCGACGGGACAGCGAATATCCTATTGGTGGACGACAATCCGGCCAATCTTCTCGCATTGCGAGCGATACTTGATGACCCTATCTACGACATTGTAGAAGTTCGTTCCGGCGAGGAGGCGTTGGTTCGCCTGAAAATCCAGGAATTCGCCGTGGTCCTCCTCGATGTTCGGATGCCGGGTCTCAGCGGGTTTGAGACGGCCAGGATCATCCGCGCCGACGAGCGCTCCCGCCACACGCCCATTATCTTCCTGACCGCAGACGACATCGATCAGTCGAAGATCGATGAGGGCTACGCCCTTGGTGCGGTTGATTTTTTCGTGAAGCCGCTATCGCCGAAAGCCGTCCAGGCGAAAGTCCGGGGCTTCGCCCATCTTTTCCAAGAAAAGCAGCAAGCGAGGCATGATGCGGACCAGCTTCGACTTCTAGTTCAGGGGACCAAGGACTACGCCATCTTCCTGCTCGACTCGCAGGGCCACGTCGCCACGTGGAATACCGGAGCGGAACGCATCAAGCAATACACGGCCGAGCAAATCATCGGCCAGCACTTTTCAAATTTCTACCCGCAAGATGCCATCGATCGAGGGTGGCCGGCCCATGAACTCAAGGTCGCCGCAGCGGAAGGGCGGTTCGAGGACGAGGGTTGGCGAATCCGCAAAGATAGTTCCCGATTCTGGGCCAACGTCGTCATCACGGCACTACGGGACGAACAGGGACAACTGCGTGGTTTCTCGAATGTCACCCGTGACCTGACGGAGCGGAAAAGGGCCGAGGAGAATGACCGCCGCCTCTTGGAAGAAACGACCGCCCGCCGCGTGGCCGAGGAGAACGCCCGGCTCATCCACGGTGAGCGGGAGCTGCTGCGCGTCACGCTGGCGAGCATCGGCGACGCGGTCATTAGCACCGACGCCGAAGGCAGGGTCGATTTCCTCAATTCGGTCGCCCAGGAGCTTGTCGGTTGGAACAATGAGGAAGCCGCCGGCCGCCCGCTAGAGGACGTCTTCCATATCGTTAACGAGGCTACGCGATTGCCGGTCGAGAATCCGGCCCTGCGGTCGCTGCGCGAGGGCAGGATCGTGGGATTGGCCAATCACACGATTCTCATCTCGAAGGAAGGAGCTGAGAGGCCCATTGACGATTCCGCCGCCCCGATCCGGGACACGAGCGGCAATGTCATGGGAAGCGTGCTGGTCTTCCGCGACATTTCCGAGCGAAAACGCAACGAGCAGCAGGTGCGAGAGCAGCAGGAGTGGCTGCGGGTGACTCTGGCGAGCATCGGTGATGCGGTGATCGCCACCGACATCCAAGGACGAGTGACCTTTCTCAATCCCGTCGCCCAAGAACTGACCGGCTGGACGGAGGAGGATGCCCAAGGAAAACCACTTGAGGTGGTATTCCGAATCCTGAATGAACAGTCTCGTCAGGCCGTTGAGAATCCTGTCTCCAAGGTCCTGCGAGACGGGGTGATCGTCGGCCTCGGAAACCACACCGTCCTCATTGCGAAGGATGGGAGCGAGCGGCCCATTGACGACTCAGCGGCCCCGATCCGGGACACGTCCGGCAACATCATGGGTGTCGTACTAATCTTCCGGGACGTGTCGGAACAACGCCTGAGCGGCCGAGAGTTACGCTCGAGCGAAGCCCGCAAAACGGCCATCCTGGAGACCGCCCTCGATTGCATCATCACGATGGACCACGAGGGCAAGATTGTCGAATTCAATCCAGCCGCCGAGAGGACGTTCGGCTTTCGACGCGATCAGGTGATCGGACGGGAGCTCGCGGACTTCATCATTCCGCCGGTGCTTCGAGAGCGCCACCGCAGGGGTATGGCCCATTATCTCGCCACGGGCGAAGGCCCGGTTCTGGGGAAGCGGCTGGAACTCCCGGGGCTGCGTGCGGACGGCACGGAATTCCCTGTCGAGTTGGCAATTACTCGCATCTCGACCGATGGCCCGCCGCTATTCACTGCGTACCTCCGGGACATCGCCGAGCAAAAGCAGGTCGAACAGCACCGCAACCTCCGGCTTGCCGTAACCAGCGCCCTCAATGAAGCGTCGAGCATTGATGACGGCGCGAACGGCGTGCTGGGGTCCGTGTGCGAACACCTTGGTTGGGACGTGGGCTTCTTCTGGAGCGCTATGGGTGACCACCTGACGTGCCGGGCAAGCTGGCACAGGCCGGAGGTGACGGCAATCGACTTCGAGAAGGCCAGTTGTAGCCGGACTTTTAACAAAGGGGAGGGGTTGCCTGGCCGTGTATGGGCCAGTGGCGAACCCGCGTGGATACTCGACATCATCCATGACCCGAACTTCCCACGCCTTGCCTCTGCGGTCGATCACGGTCTGCACAGCGCCTTCGCCTGTCCGGTCGTCGTCGCGAATCGGACGCTCGGCGTGATTGAGTTCTTCACGAAGAGTATCCGGGAGGCAGACCCTGGCTTGCTGGAGACGATGGGGACTATAGCCGGAAACGTTGGCCAATTCATCGAGCGGAAAGTCGCCGAGGACGAGCTTCGGCGCAGCGAGCAGGAACTCTCCGACTTCTTCGAGAATGCGACGGTGGGCCTGCACTTGGTCGGACCCGACGGGATCGTGTTGCGGGCCAACCGGGCCGAACTGAACATGCTCGGCTACAGTCGAGAGGAATACGTCGGTCGTCCCATTGCCGACTTCCACGCCGACGAGAATGTGATCTGCGACATCCTCAGACGGTTAGAGGCAGGGGAGAACCTGATTGAGTACCCCGCTCAACTGCGGTGTAAGGACGGTTCGGTCAAGGACGTGCTGATCGATTCGAGCGTAAATTTCAAGGACGGCGAGTTCGTCCACACCCGCTGCTTTACACGGGACGTGACGGAGCGGCGGCGGGCGGAGGCCGAGGCGCGTGAACAGGAGCGGCGCTCCAGGACGATCCTGGAGAGCATCACCGATGCCTTCTGCGCTATCGACCGGGAATGGCGGTTCACCTACGTCAACCGGCAAGCCGAAGTCCTGATGGGCCGTAGCCGTGAGGACTTGCTCGGCAAAAACCACTGGGAGGAGTATCCCGACACCCTGGGGACTGAGTTAGAGAGGCAGTATCGCCGTGTCGCCGCTGAGAAGGACACCGCCACGTTCGAGTTCTTCTTCCCACCGCACGACCGCTGGTACGAGATCCACGCCTACCCATCACAGGACGGTCTTTCCGTCTACTTCCGGGACGTAAGTCAGCGGCGGCACGCGGAAGCTGCGCTTCGGGAAAGCGAGGGGAAGCTGCGACTACTGGCTGACACAATCCCGCAGTTGGCGTGGATGGCAAGGCCGGACGGCCACATCTTTTGGTACAACCGCCGCTGGTACGAATACACCGGCACAACGCCGGATGAGATGGACGGCTGGGGCTGGCAGTCGGTCCACGACCCGGTGCAATTGCCCAGCGTGTTGGAACGCTGGAAGGCGTCCATTGACACGGGCGAACCATTCGAAATGGTGTTCCCGCTCAAGGGAGCGGACCAACGATTCCGAACCTTCCTCACAAGGGTCAACCCTTTCAGGGATCAGGACGGCCGCGTCGTTTACTGGTTCGGGACGAACACTGACATCGAGGACCAGAAGCAGGCGCAGGAAGCGCTGGCGCAGAGCGAGCAGCGTTTCCGACAGCTTGCCGACGCCATGCCCCAAATTGTGTGGACAGCCCGGCCGGACGGCGACATCGACTACCTGAATAGCCGCTGGACGGAGTTCACCGGCTTACCGGGGACGACCGGAAACCAAGGGTGGAGACAGATTCTTCATCCGGATGAGGCTCAGCCGGCCGCTGAACGCTGGGCAACTTCCCAGCAAAGCGGCGCTCCGTTCGAGATGGAATTGAGACTCTTGAGTCGAGATCAGACCTACCGCTGGCACCTTATCAGGACCGTGGCTGTCCATGACGAGTCCGGTAAGGTCGTACGCTGGTTCGGCACCGGCACCGACATCCACGAGCAAAAGCGCGCTGAGGAATCTTCTCGTTATCTGGCCGAGGCAAGCGCTGCCCTGGCCGGCGTGGTGGATTACGAAAGTACGTTGCAGAAAGTAGCCACCTTGGCCGTACCGTATTTCGCCGACTGGTCTGCCGTGGATATGGTGAACTCAGATGGGAGCTTGCGGCGGCTGGCAGTCGCCCACCAGGACACCGACAAGATCGCTCTCGTGCAACAATTGATGCACGAATATCCTCCTGATCCCGACTCGCCGACTGGCGCCGTCGCAGTTCTTCGCACTGGCAAACCACAAATCATTGCCGAAATTCCCGACGAAATGCTGGCGCAAGCGGCAAAGGACGAACACCACCTGACCTTGATTCGTTCGCTCGGCCTGAAGTCGTACATTTGCGTCCCTCTGATCGCCTCAGGAAATCCACTCGGAGTCCTGACGTTTGCAACCGCCGAGTCGGGGCGTACGTACGGCGATACGGATCTCGCATTGGCGATGGACCTGGCGCAGCGGGCCGGGGCCGCGATCGAGAACACCCAGCTTTACCAAGCGCTTCGTGAAACGGACCGGCGCAAGGACGAGTTCCTGGCAACTCTCGCGCATGAGCTTCGCAATCCGTTGGCTCCCATCCGCAACTCGCTGCAAATCCTGAATATGCCGAGGGTCGACGAGGAGATGGCGCAGCGCTCGCGCGAGATGATGGAGCGGCAGGTTCACCATCTCGTGCGACTGGTAGATGACTTGCTCGATGTGTCGCGTGTGATGCGAGGCAAAATAGAACTGCGCAAGGAGCGGATTGAACTGGCCACTGTGGTCGCGCGTGCCGTGGAGACGGTGCAGCCGCTAATCGATGCCCAAGGACATCAGTTAAGCGTTCGGTTATCCCCTGAGTCGCTGGCGATCGATGTCGACCCGGTGCGGCTCGCCCAGGTCATCGGCAACCTGCTGACGAACGCTGCCAAGTACACCGACGCCAATGGGCATATTTGGCTGACTGCCGAGCGCGATGGCAACGAGGCGGTGTTGCGGGTCCGCGACACTGGCATCGGCATCGCCCCGCCTATGCTGCCTCGTATCTTCGAGTTATTCGTGCAGGTGGATCATGCTTCCACGAAGGCCCAGGGCGGATTGGGCATCGGACTGACGCTGGTCAAGAACCTTGTCGAAATGCACAGTGGAACCGTCGAGGCCCGCAGTGAAGGGCTCGGCAAGGGCAGCGAGTTCGTAGTGAGGCTACCGATCCCGGCACAACAGCTTCCCCAAACGCGGAGTGAGCCTGAGCGAAAGGCTGCCTCCATCGTCCCATCGGGCCTTCGGCTGCTCGTCGTTGACGACAACCAGGACGCAGGCGTTAGCCTTGCCATGCTGCTCAAGCTGCAAGGCCATGAGGTCCGGGTCGCCCACAGCGGCCCGGCAGCGATGGAAATGATGAAGGGTTATGTACCTCACGCAGTGTTCCTTGACATCGGGATGCCTGGTATGGACGGCTACGAGGTCGCACGCTGGTTGAGACAACAACCGGGCTTGGAAAATGTCGTGCTGGCGGCATTGACCGGATGGGGACAACAAGAAGATCGCCGTCGGACGTCGGCGGCCGGATTCGACTATCATCTCGTGAAACCCCCGGAGCCAAAGGCGATCGAGGAGGTCCTGGCGTTCCTATCAACGCGCAAATGACGCGCTCAACTGCTGGCGATGTCCGTTGCCCGTTGCAGCACCTCCGCGACTTCTTCGTTCGTCGCTTCTTTTTTTCGAAACATTACTTCCACCGTCGCGCTCCCAACCACGAATCGGCGTGTCGCGCCCGGGGCGCGTCCCACTCGCTTCCCCTGGCCTTTCTGTTTCAATCGTCGTGCCTCGCGATCAACTTGCTTCGCTGACAGCGATCCATCACGAACCTTGCCCGCCAAGACCTCCTGATCGTCGGCGGAAACTTGGGCCAGTGCTTCGAGCGTCGTTCTGTTAAACCTGCCGGTCGCATCGGATCGCGCCTCTTTCATGATGTCGGGGTTCACTTTGCCCAGGGAGAGAAACCGCGATACCTCGCTCTTTGACTTTCCCGTCTCTCTCGCGATTTCATCCTGCGTCATCCCGAGTTCGTCTTTAAGCCGCACAAGAGCGAGATGCAGTTCCACGGGTTCCAAGTCGGCGCGCTGCCAGTTTTCGATCACTTGATCGATCAGGGCTTCTTTGCCTTGGCTTGATTTTGCGTCGGCGAGAATGCATGGCATTTCCGCAAGCCCCGCCGCGCTGGCCGCTCGATACCGCCTCTCTCCGGCGATGATCCAGTATTTCCCGTCTGCATCGTCCCTGCGCACGCGAATGGGCTGTCGAATCCCACGTTGCTGGATGGATGCCGTCAGTTCCGCGAGCTTCTCCGCTGTGAACGACTTTCGAGGCTGCGTCGGATCGGGCTTCAGAAGACCGATTTCGACGAAGAATGCGCCTCGCATGCGCGTGAGTCCCACCGTCTCACCTTCTGCACGCTGCTCACCGAGCGGCAATGACGCCTTTCGCGCGATCGATTTTGCGAACGCCGCCGTCGCGGACTTGGACAGCTTCCGTGATTCGCCGGAGTGCTTCGTCGAAGAAGCGTCGAGCGATTCGGGCTGCGCTGCTTTGGGGGCTGTGCCGGGTGATGGGGATTGCGTCGGTGACCGCACGCTCGAATGCTGACAGATCATCGATGGTCGTGTCAAAGACCATTTTTCCGAAGTGCTCGCGCATGCCCGCCAAATAGGTTTGCTGGCAGAGACGGCGGGACTTAAAGCGAGAAACCAGGTAACCGAGGATCGACAACTGCGGATTGTAGTGTGATCGCACATACTCCACCGCTTCGGTAACCTGCGAGACCCCTTGGGCGCCCCAGTCGGCCGCTTCCATTGGTACCACGACGAAACGACTGGCGCAGAGCGCCGCGAACGACGTAAGGCTCAGCCGCGGGGGGCAGTCGAAGATGACGAGATCGTATATACGCTCCGCAGCCTTCACTGTGGAAATAAACGAGAAGTGCAGATCAGCCTTCTCCCGTTCTTCCGACACCCTGGCCGCTCGTACCTCGCGAACCGACGGGGCTGCAGAACGGGGGTCGCATCCTCCCCACGGTCGGGCCGCGACGTTGCGCCGCACCACGCCCCGTCGGGAGTCGATCGCGGAGCGACGACACGCCCGGCGAAGAGCCGGGCGACGCGACGTAAGAGCGGCCGGCCAGCAGGCCTCACTACATGTCCGCCTGCGATCGCTGCCCAGAGGCAGCGGGCGGACGCCTCATTCGATCCCTGCTGCGAGACTTTGGATAGCGCTTATGGGCAGGACGATGCCGACAAGAATCGCGAAGAAGCTATTGCATACGTCAATACGGTTCGGGATAAGTGAGTTATCAACCTCCGCTCCATTGCTGACTAAACTACGGGAAATCTTAGCGCACAAAGAGATCGAACAATGGCTGGACGCAAGGGAGCAGTGTTTGGATTGACTGATGACCTGGACTTTATTTATGACACAGAGGTGGAGCTGTCAGGACCCGTCGGTTGCTTGTTCATCGACGACACGCTGGTTGAGCACATCGATTACAGCAAGAGCTATGTGCTTGAGGTCGATGATGGCATTGAGCTCACCATCAAATTTACGCGCGTTGCTCTCGCAAGCGAAACCGAGCCGTGCGTTGCTCACTTCGAAGTCCAGTAGATCTGGTCAGTGTCGGCCTATCCGTGAGGTTCTACTTACTGCCATCTGTGGAGGCTGGTCGAGCACGTGGTCGACAATCGAACCTTCCGCTAGGAAGTACGGGAACCGCGCTTCGATGAGACGGATGAAAGACGGAGTCCGACTCGACGTTTGTCAGCGACTCAGGTTGGCGGCCGGTGAAATGCCCTGCGTGCATCCCCCGTGTCCAACCGAGCCGCACGTCCAAGCTCCGCTGCGCCAGCAGCCAAAGGGCTTCCTTCGCCCCTTCATCGCCGTGCTCGTCGCAATCCAGCAGAAGCGTTACCTTTCCGCCCGCAAGGTGTCGCGAGAATCGCTCGATCTTGTCGGCCTTCTTCAGTCATCCGGTTGGAGCAAAGGCCCACCGATGGCACGCCGAGGTTATCCAGCCCGATCACATCGTTGAATCCTTCCACGACGATGACGCCGTACTGGACGATGAATTCGCGGTACCCAGGCTCTTGGAGGCGTGCGGCGTGCTGGCCGAAGAGATGCGATCCGCGCGCAAAGCCGGCCGGAACTTTGCGCTTCTGCGGCGGCTTTTCCTTCGCGCGCTCTTCGGGAAGGAGTCGCAGGAACTCGCGTTCTTTCTCCTCGAAAGCCGGGTCGCGGCCGATCCACGCCAGGACCTTGCCGTCCTCCGCCTGAAGCGGATAGAGAATGTGCCCCCGCAGCTCCATCCGCGCTTGTCTCCGCCACCGTCCATGGGAAGTAGCCCACTCGCCAAATTTTTCATCGACTCGGGAGAGAGACAGGGGTGTTGGCGGACGTAGGACGCGGCGGCCGGGTGCATGGCAGCAACATCGGTGACGAACTTTTCATCGATCGTTGCGAGCTTGCGAACGTTTTCGTCGTCGTTCTCTTCCAGCGGCACGCTGCGCACGAGCACAGCCGGTGGTCTGGCCGTTGGCTGCGTTTCGGGCGTTGATTGTGCTGCAGGATACAGTGCGGTTCCGGCGAGCACTTGTTTCACCCGATTAAACTCCGCACCCTTGAGCTTGCCGCCGGAGGGGTGCTGGCCCGTGAGCCATCCATGGCGTCAGTTACACGAGACTCTGGAATCTTGACGTCGTGAACCTCATTCGCGAGTACGCGACGGATTTCCAGCCGCCACAGACCGCGATGAATGGCGGCACCGGCCTCTACGCCGGCGAGGAGGATATGTTTTGCTTCCTCATCGGTCCGACAGGATGGGCGGAGATCGAAGGGGAAGCCTTCGCGCCCGGATTCTTCGTGTGGAACAGTGAGGTTGGAAAGCGATCCGTTGGCATTTCCACGTTCTGGTTTCAGGCGGTGTGCCAGAACCACATCGTGTGGAATGCCGTCGAGGTCGTCGAACTCACCCGCAAGCACACGGCCGGCGTCGGTTCGATTCTCACGGACATCCGTCGATCGATCGATTCGCTTGTACGTCGCCGCGACGAGCGACGCGACGGATTCGTGACGTTCATGACCAAGGCGATGCACGAGAAACTCGGCGACGATGCCGAGTTCGTCCTAAAAGAATTGGCGAAGAACGGCATCCCACGCCAATTCGCCAAGGATGCGCTGGCGATTGCCGAACAGCAGGGGCGTTTCACGATATTCAGTCTGGTCGACGCGATGACCAGACTCGCGGGAAAGCTGGTGAACGCCGGCGATCGTCTCGATATGGATGCGAAGGCGGCACAGTTACTCGCGCTTGCCGCGTGAGTTCTATCCCCAGGCCACAACGGCCTGGGGATTTTCAAAACGCGGCGCCTAGAACGTGTACTTCACAGACAAATGACCTCGAAACCATGTAAGGTCGGTCTCGTGGTAGCCACCGATCCAACGCGGATCTTTGGAGTACTTCATTCGCGCCCTTCCACCTGTCAAGATCCAAACCGCGTCGTTCTGCCGGTCCACGCCGTAGCGATCCCGGTCGGACGCCAATAACACGGGCTGAAGTTTTGAATCCGAGGTGTAAAATGTCCACATTCGCGCACGCTTTGGAATGAGGAAGTGAACATACCAATCGGCCATCTTCAATTCCCAAACCAGTTTTTGATACCAGAACGATCCATAGCCAATGCTCGCGGCGTCCGCCGCGGTGGGTAGGATCAAGGAACCGATTGCAGCGGTTCCGGCTGCAAATGTGCACGCCAAAAAATCACGACGGTTACGGGTCATTGTTCAGCCCTTTCGAAGATGCAGTCACCTCAGATGCGGACCTCCCGCAATGCGTGTCTGCTGCCCATATCTTATGGTATGGGCGCGAGCCAATCAATTGCCATTTCGAACCTTCCGATCTTTTTTACGCCTCGTCCGTCGAGAGGGCAGGCCACTGGACCGAGTTTAGCACCACGATGTTTTTTCCTTCGGCACGCGACCGAACTTGGATCGACGGCTTGGTCTGGCGCTTTCCGCAAACAGCAACGATCGTAATAGGATTGCCTTCGTACATCAGTCTGCGCCCTGCCCGCCGCACTATTTGAGTCACTTCATGGATCGTGCTCACCGCATCCTCTTTCGTGTCAAACCTACGGCCCTCAAACGTCGCTAACCACGCGGCGAGTGGTTCGGCTATCGTTGACTGAAATCTTGAGATCTCGGCATTCAATCGATTTACGAGTTGGCCGGTACGATCGTTTGACTCGGTTGGCCGATCCTTATCTGCTTTTCCCATTGGACCACGCAGCGTGGCATGGTCCATAAGTTCGCGCAACTTCGCAGACCAGCTTTCCGCCAAACGGTGGTCAGTCGACGACACGGCGGCCAACGTGCATCGTTTGCGGGAATCGGAGAAAAAGGCAGTTGGCTGATCCTTCGACAGGATTCGTGGGAGGACTCGGCTCAGGCAAGTATCAAGCTTCAGAACATCCTTGCCCGCGAGCGTGGCGATGAGCAAGACACTGCGTGGGTCGCCGCTCGCGACTCTAGAAGGCCAATACGCCGGTAGGATTGTTGCCACCGTCGAAAGCAACTCGTCGGACGAGTTTTGAAACGAATGACGTTCATCCAGAGATCCATCGCCACGACACAACGCCACGAGCCAATTGGCTGACTTAGCCAATTGACGGCCTTGTTCACGAATCCATTCTTCGTCCAGCGTTGAGGCTGCGGTTCGAGTTAAACGAAGTGCCATTCAGCGGGGTACCCCTAAAAGTTCTGCCAGAGCGTCTGCAAGTCCTACATGCTCGAAGAGGAACCGCTCAAAGATCCGATCGGCTGCGAGGAGAACCATGACTCTCATCGATTCCGGGTGAAACGTGAACCGCAAAAAAGACACCACTGCGATTTGTTGAAGTTGGAAATTGGTTTCCGCGTACGGCGACCGGGAAGGGGCAATCGGGCTCAGGGGAACTATCCGGGCGAACGTGACGGCTGGAGCCGCCAGGTACTCGTGTCCCGAGCACGAGTCAAAATGCAGGAACGGCTCGTTGCCGGTGAACACACCGGCCTGCGCATCACAAATCTCAGCTCTTCCTCCTAAGCTTAGCCCCGTTTCGGGGCCGTGCCAGCACGTCCCATCGGGAGTCCAAATGGTTCGAGTTCGCCGGGTAACGAGCAGGCTCGAAACACGCTTTGGATAATAAAAACATAGCTTCCGTCTCGGCACGCTGAGATTGATAGTGCTTCCATGCAGAACCTCAAGGCTCGCTGGATCACGGGTCGTCTTGCCAACCAAATGGGCGCTTCGGGCTACGTCCTTACGGCGGATAGCGTGAGTATCTAGTGCGTTGTGAATCCTGACCCACGCGGGAGTGGCCCACACGATCGCCGGATACGTGCTGTCTTCACGAAAAAATTGCGCAATGAGATCGCCGAGAGCCTCACGATGTCCTCTTTGGGCCGGGAGCGTCGGCCGCTCACTGCCCATCGTCCTTAAAATCAAGTCGAACACCGCGTTACGGTGGCGATGAAACTGGAATTCTGTGCCGACGCCCAGATAGGTCGATCCGCTAGAGCACCCAAGTATCTTGTAGGCGTTGATGACTTCAACGGGCGGCTCGGAAGACCTCAATCGATGATGTCGAGAAGGATGCGTTAACAGTTGATCCAGCAACAAGGTCGCGTCGGCCGACAGAATCGTTTTCCAGGATTCAAGCATACGGGTACCCGGCTGTTGGACCAGTCCTGGTTTTGCAAGGCGTCCATTCTATCTCAGTTTAACCGCCGCGTTGCCGAAGCCTGTCATCCGGTTCAAAAGAATACGCAGCGGGCGCCCGGGTGCCCGATTTTACTTCAAATCGCGGAAAAAAGCCCCGTGCGATTGGCACGAGGTCGTGATCCTTCACGCTGAACGACGGTCAGAACGGAGTCTCGTCGCTGGAACCATTGCTACCTTCTCCGCCATCTTGGTCTGTCGGCTTTGCTCGTAACAATACGACGCGGCCACTGCTGCGATTCGCGGTCGAAGTAACGACGCGGGTTTGATCGTGATCGTGCGGAACATGCGCGGTCCTTGCTCGGTACTCGCCTCGTTTTTCCCGACGCCGTTCGGGAACGGCCCTATCTTTCGCTCGGGCGGATCCTTCTTGCGGCGTGTAGATGCGGCTCCCGCAAGACTGGCCATATCGACCGAGTCAGATTAGGCTGGCTTTTCGAACCGAAGCAATCCGCGCTGGCAATTTGCTTCGCAGTATTTCATTCTCTATCCTGAGATTCTGAATTTGTCGAGCCAACCGGTCTCCGTCTCGCCCCGGCGATCATTACCAGCGCAAAATTGAAGAAAGACATTGTTCGCCAGTTCACGAATTGGGCGGCAATGGGAACCGCGTCTCAGCAATCTCGACAGACTCGCGTTTGGAAGGTCGGCGCTTACCGATCAGAAGTTCGTTGTCCTTCCCCTGATGCGGACGATGCCTGTGATAGAAGTTCAACCATGTTTTCAGGACCTATCCAGATGCTGCGTTCCAAAGAACAGACAGTGATCCGGGCATTCCCGGCGAGCGGTGCTATGAATCGCTCGACAAAGGCATGAGTGTTGGGAGCGCGAATGGCTCCTTTGAGAGCCTTTACTCGTTTCCGCTTCAAGACCGCATCAAACCCAGCGTATTTGCCGTCGCGATCCCGTTGCACATATCGGACTCGCAGACCTTGCGACCGTGCTTGCTCGACAATCGTTTCCGTCTGAGAAGTCACCCAGGCCTCGTTCGGATGAAATGTCGCCGGCGAATGAATGACCCGCCGCGTTTCGACGTGCAGGAACGCCAGCACGAACGCTTCGCGGATTCCCGTCAACGTCAGAAACTTCTGGCTGAAAAAGTCACGCTGCCACAAGCTGGCCGCGTGCCGACTCACGAATTCGTCCCAGGTAGTGCCGGCCCGCTTGGGGCAAGGATCGATGCCCGCCGCTTTCAAGATATTGCGCACCGTGCTCTTTTTAATCGACCGGCCCCCAGCTTTTTGAGTTCACCCACGATCCGCACGAGCCCCACTCGTTTTCTTGTGCGATGCGGAGTTCCAGTCGTCGCAGTTGCTCCCGCGTGCACGGGCGACCACGTTTTGCCGGATTCGCTTCCCGTTTCGTCGCCCGCCGATCTTCACAAATCCAGCGGAGAAACGTATCGGGCGTAACAATCGTCATCAACTGGCGAATGGCCTTGCCCAGCTTCGCCCCGAATTTCAGCAACCGCTTCCGCTCCTGCGGTGTGACCATAATCCGCGCCGGCAATTTGCTTCGCAGCGTTTCACTCTCTACCTTGAGATACCGAATTTGCCTTACCAGTTCGGCCTGCGTTGCTCCGGCCACCAACAGCAGTAGGCGATTGAAAAACATGGTTCGTTCGTTTCATGAATCGGGCTGCGTCTGCGGACACGCC
>Ga0196963_10001561_pt1 | contig 15214 bp, 9 predicted proteins | sample S1_5metaG_FD_148600 | JGI IMG/M metagenome (GOLD analysis project Ga0196963, IMG submission 148600) | Soil microbial communities from Anza Borrego desert, Southern California, United States - S1_5 | ecosystem: Environmental > Terrestrial > Soil > Desert | place: USA: California | collected... | reverse complement strand
TCGGTTTTCGCTGGACGGGCCGGCGGATGCGATCGTCGAGAAGTGGTGTGAGCTGCCGGTGCGGGCGCCGGTGACGGACGCGGATTTGTCGGCGGACGGGAAGAGCCTGGCCGTGCTGGCGTCCGACGGGCTGCACGTGATCGCGCTGGACGAGCAGCTGCGCCCGACGGCGGAGGCGCCGCGGGTGCTGCGGGTGCCCAAGGGGCAGTTGGAGGGGGTGTGTTTTGCGGGTGAGGGGTTTCTCATTACCGCGGAGAGCCGGGAGGTGTACCGGGTGGGGCGGGAGTGACGGATGACCAATCTATGACGAATGACGAAGGCTGAGTGTCGCCCCATGTTGTTCACCGCAGAGACGCAGAGGGCGCGGAGGGGGCGCAGAGAAAACGGAGAGGGGGTAGTCGACGATCGAGCGCGGGTCGGCGTCCGTCCCGCGACAAGTCGCTGGACTCTCTATTTGCAATCCAGGGTCATGGTCTTCTCTGTGCCCCCTCTGCGCCCTCGGCGTCTCTGCGGTGAATCATCTCACGCCTCGAAGATCAGCGGGCGGAGGACCGTGCAGCGGATCTTGGCGAGGGCGTCGACGAGTTGCTGGTAGTGGCGGCCGTCGCGGTAGAGGCCGACGATGGCGCCGCCGCTGCCGGCGAACTTGGCGCTGGCGCCGGTGGAGCGGGCGACTTCGACCATGCGGAGGTTTTCCGGGGCGACGTTCATTATGGTCCGCCGGAGGTCGAAGTTCTCGTTCATGTGGCGCGAGAGCGCGTCCCAGTCGCCGGCCATGAGGGCGGTGCGGGCGAGGTCGGTCAGCTCGCGGTAGCGGCTCATGGCGGCGAGGACGGTGGGGTCGCCCTGCTCGAAGAGGCCGCGGAGGTTGCGGTGGGGGACGTCGGAGACCTCGGCGCGGAGCGGGTCATAGGCGACGTAGAGCGGGGGCATCACCGGCGGCTTGAGGGGGACGTATTCGCCGTAGCCGCGCGTGGTGAGGAGTTGGCGGTCGAAGTCCATGTAGACCATCCCCTCGTACGTCTGGATGACGCGGTCCTGGAGGCCGGCGGCGATGCCGAGTTCGTCCTTTTCGACCGAGAGGACGACGTTGGGGAGTTGCTCCTGCGGGATGTCGACGCCGTAGAACTGCATGAGGGCGCGGATGGTGGCGACGGTGATGGCGCTGGAGCCGGAGAGGCCGACGAGGCGGGGGATGTCGGAGTCGTAGCGGACGGTGAACGAGCGGGCGAGGTCGATCTCGACGCCGGCCTTGTCGCAGTAGTCGGCGAAGCGCTTGATGGCGGCTTTGACGAGGCGCATGCCGCCGTAGTAGCCGTGGAGGCGCTGGTCGCGGAGGAACTGGTGGACGGACTCGAACCGGGCGAGGTCGCCGTGGCCGGGGATGATCTCGAAGTAGGGGGATTCCCAGAGCTGGACGCGGGCGCGGAAGTTTCGGACGACGAAGGAGATCGTCTTGCCGAAGTAGCCGTCGGACGGGTTTCCGATGAGGCCTGCGCGGGCGAAGGCGTGCGCGGTGATGAGCATCTGAGGGGGAATTGTCGTCGCGCGCCGGGGGGCGGGCAAGCGGGCGGAATCACGTTGGGGAAACGTGAAACATGACATGAAACATGAAGAGGGGGAATGACGAAGGTCGGAATTCGAAGCTCGAATCAATGACGAATGACGAAGCTCGAATGACGAAACGGGGGGCGCCTGAAGTGGCGCGCGAGGGTCAGAAGAGGCGGGGTTGGTCGTCGCGGAGCTCGTCGGGTTCGACGGGGCGGGCGACGGGGAGGCCGGTGCGGGCGTCGGCGGCCATGACGGGGAACGGCTTGGGAGACTTGGCGTCGAGGCGGTGGGCGACGTAGGCGGCGACGTGGGGGCCGACGCGCCAGCCGAGCTTGGAGCGGAGGAGTTCGGTGGCTTGGGTGGCGTCCAAGGGGTGATCCTTTGAGGTGTCGGACGTCGCGTGGCCGCGACGGCTAAACGGGGGCGTCGACCGGAGGGTCGCTCATCTGTCACCCAGATCATACACGCGGTAGCCCGCGTTCTCATAGGCCCGCGTCGCGCCGGTGGGGCCGTCGCGCGCGGCGGAGGTCGCGCCGACGACGATGTACCGTGCGCTGTAGCGTCTGGCGACGGCGGCGAGGTGGTCGGCGCTCAGTTCGTCGTATCGGCGAACCAAGGCGGCGTGGGCAAGGTCGAAGCGGCGCGGGAGGGCCGTCAGCTTCGTCGCGAGCACGGCTTCGAGGCGGTTGCGCCATTCGCCGAGCTCGGCAGAGAGTTGGGGGACGCCCTTTAAGTTGATGACGATCGCCCGGCGGCCGTGGAAGCGCATGGCCTGTTCGGCGGGGGGGACGAGGAAGATCGCGTTTTTGTCGGTGTGGTCGCGGGCCCAGTGGCAGAGGGCGAGGTAGGCGGGGTCGGCGTGGGTGGGGACGTCGAGGTGGAGGCCGCGGAAGTCGTTGCGGGCGGTGAGGAGAGTGCAGGCGGTGAGGATGGTCAGGATCGTTGCGCGGGCGTACGTGCGCGCGTTGGCCGGTCTCCCGCGGATGAATCCGTGGGCTTGGGACGGGGCGGGGACGTTTGCGGCGGTGGGCGTGGCGGGTGGTGCGGTGAACGCGACCCCTGCGAGCGCGGTGACGAGCAGGGCGGTGACGACGCAGAGGGGAATCGCGTTGTGGGTCGCGAACGTGTGCACGGTCGCGCCGAGGGCACCGAGCAGCACGCAGGCGATCCCGAGGACGATTGCGATGGCGGCAAGCGCGAGCGTCGATCGTATTGTACGGGCGGGCAGTGAGAGGAGCAGTCCGGCGACGACGACACTCGCGATCAGCTTGGGGTAGATGCTGAACCGGAAAAGGCTCATCTGGACGAGGGGTTCGCTGACGAAGGTGACGCCGGCGAGGGTGAACGCGAGCAGGAGGATGAGCAGGAAGAAGGTGAAGACCCGGGCGGTGCGCGAACGGGCGCCGAGACAATCGGATTGATCGTTCCCTGTCGGACGCATCCGGGGCGGCGCTTCGGGCAGAGCCCGTGTGCTGTGCCCCGGCTTGTTTTGGCTTTTTGAAAGAGCGAATGGTGCCGCGGCCGCGACGAGGACGGACCACAGGAAGCTCGCCCACAGGGCGATGGGCCAGGAGAGGGGGTCGTAGTGGTGGGGGTGGCGGGTTCGGACGTAGAGGTCGACGAACTCGGCGAGGGGCAGTTTCGCGTGGCCGGCGAGGATCGTCCGGAGGGCGGGGAGGAGGTTGGGGGCGCTGAGGAGCGCGATGAGGAGGCCGCCGAGGATCCACGCACGGTAGCGAGAGACGCGCGAGACTCGCGGCTGCGCTGCGAATCCGACTCCACAGGAGCCGGCGTGGATGGACCTGAACGACGCGCAAGCGCCGACGATGAACCAGAATGTTCCGGCGACGATCGCGTGGTTGAGGTGGAAAAGGCCGGCGACGCCGAGGGCGAATGCGCTGCCGAGCGACCGGCCGTCGATCCACAGGACGAGGCCCCAAAGCATCGCGACATTGGCGACGTTGGCGGGGAAGAGGCTGGCTTCCTGGTCGAAGCGGTAGGCGCCCAACCCCACGCCGCCGGCGCTCAGGTAGTAGAGCACGACCGACAGCAGGTACGCCCGCGTCGACAGGCCGACCGCGCGCGCCAGGCGCAGCCACGCGGCGTGCAGGGCGAGCATCAGCCCGACCTGCGCGACCGCGAACGCGGGCTCGGCCACGCCCCAGCGGAGCAGACACGCCGCCAGCGTCGTGAACGCGACGTGGTACTGGAGCGTGTGCGTCGCCCACCAGTCGTGGTCGAGCAGGCCGGGGAAGGCCTGGCGGAGGGGGGCGACGAGGTAGATGGCGTGGTCGGGGCTGGCGAACTGGTAGCCGCGGGTCGCGAGGGTGATGGCGGTGGCGAGGCAGAGGGCGAGCGCGGTGTCGAAGCGCGAGGGGATCTCGTGCGCGGCGTCGTCGACCGTCGCTCCTTCCATGTCCGCATCGTACCAAGTGGCTGCAGGTCAACGACCTGCTGACGCGATCCGGTGCTCGTCCGCGCAGGAAACGTGTCTCGGCATTCCGCGCGTCAGCAACGCGTTGCGTTGCAGCTAACTGTTGTTCGCACGGTCCGCGGGCGCATTCCACCGGTCACCCATCCGTATTACTACCGACGGCGCCCGAATCCTTGTTATCCTTCCCGCCATGATCCCGCGCATCCTGCTCGTCGTGATTGTGGCGCTTCCGTCACTCGTTCGGGCCCAGCCCGCCCGGCCGAACGTCTTGTGGATCGTCAGCGAGGACAACACGTACGCGACGATCGGGGCGTACGGGATGGACGCGAACGCGAAGACGCCGACGATCGACGGGCTGGCGAAGCAGGGGGTGTTGTACCGGCACTGCTTCGCGCAGGCGCCGGTGTGCGCGCCGTCGCGGTTCACGATCATCACGGGCGTGTACGCGACGAGCGCGGGGCCGGCGCACCAGATGCGAGCGAAGGGGAACATTACGCCGGCGATCCGCGGTTTTTCGGCGTACCTGCGCGACGCGGGGTACTACTGCACGAACAACGCGAAGACGGACTACAACGCGCCGATCGACATGAAGGACGCGTGGGACGAGTCGTCGAAGAAGGCGCACTGGCGGAACCGCAAGGCGGGGCAGCCGTTCTTCGCGGTGTTCAACCACGAGGCGACGCACGAGTCGTCCGTGTTCGGAAAGGTCGGGCCGCTGGCCGGCGGGACGGACCCGGCCAAGGTGAATCTGCCGCCGTACACGCCGGACACGCCCGAGACGCGGGCCGATCGGGCGCTGTACCACGACAACATCCGGCGGATGGACAACCAGGTGGCGAACCTCCTCAAGCAACTCGAGCAGGACGGGCTGGCCGAGGACACGATCGTCTTCTACTACGGCGACAACGGCGGCGTGCTGCCGCGGAGCAAGCGGTTCTGTTACGACAGTGGGCTGCGGGTGCCGCTGATCGTGAGATTCCCGAAGAAGTGGCAACATTTGGCGCCGGCGGAGGCAGGCGGGCAGGTGGCGGCGCCGGTTTCATTCGTGGATTTCGGGCCGACGGTGCTCAGCCTGTGCGGGGTGGAAGCGCCGAAGCATTTCGAGGGCCGGGCGCTGATGGGGCCGAAGAAGGGCGAGGATCAGAAGTACGCGTTTAGCTTCCGCGCGCGGATGGACGAGCGGTACGACCTCGTGCGGACGGTGCGGTCGGACCGGTACCGGTACACGATCAACTACGCGCCGAACGTGCCGTACGGGGCGCGGAACCAGTACCAGTTCCAGCAGAAGGGGTATCGGGCGTGGAAGGCGCTGTTCGAGGCGGGGAAGCTCGAGGGAATTCAGAAGGCGTTCTGGATGGAGAAGCCGGCCGAGGAGTTTTACGACGTCCAGGCGGATCCGCATGAGGTGAACAATTTGGCGGTCAACCCGACGCCCGAGGTCGCGGCGCGGATGAAGGAGATGCGCGAGGCCCTTCGCCGGCACATGATCCGCACGCGGGACAACGGGCTGATTCCCGAGGGCGCGCCGGCCGAGGGGTACGTGGTGGCGAAGGACGCGAGTGCGTATCCCGTTGAGGCGGTGATCGGGGCGGCGGACCTCGCGATCGAGCGCGACCCGAAGAATCTGCCGAAACTCGTCGAGGGGCTCAAGGCGGAGAACGAGGTGGTGCGGCACTGGGCGGTGATGGGGCTGAACCTGCTCCGCGGCGACGCCGCGCCCGCGAAGGACGCGCTGCTCGCGGTTGCGACCGGCGACGCGTCCCCGCGCGTCCGCGTTCCGGCGGCCGAGGCGCTGGTGTGGATCGCCCACAAGGCCCCGCGCTCCGCCGCGGGCACGCTCCCGCCGGGGCGGACGTGGGAAACGAAGGAGCGGCCCGCGCCGGCGGATGCGGCGCTGGCGGACAAGGGGCTGGCGATCCTGACCGAACTGCTGACGCACGAGAACCCGCGCGTGCGATTGCAGGCGGCGAACGCGCTCGAACTGCTCGGGCGGCTCGCGCAGCCGGCGCTCCCGGCGCTCAAGAAGGCCGCGACGGAAGACGGCGACGACTACGTGAAGCGCTCGGCGCGGTACACGGCGGCGATGCTCGCGGGGGAAGTGGCGCCGACGGAGGAGAAGTGAGCGCTCATTTCCTGGCGGCGGACTCGGTCACGGATCTGGCCAAGCCGAACGCCCCGGATTGCGGGTTCCCCGCGGCGTGCCTCGCGAATTATCAATTGCGGTGAATGCCGGCCGAGTCGCCCCGCGCGCACGGTGGCCGGCCGCGAGGCGACACGGAGGTCCGCGCTGCAGGTCACGTACTGGTACATCGTCGTCGGCGTGCTCCTGGTGGTCATGGCGCTGGTCGGCACGCTGCTCAAGCGGCTGCCGCTGTCGACGTCGCTCCTGTACCTGGCGGTCGGCGTGGGGCTCGGGCCGTGGGGGCTCGGGTGGATCCGGCTCGACCCGTTGACGTCGGCCGCGTTGCTCGAGCGGGTGACCGAGGTCGCGGTGATCGTCTCGCTGTTCACCGCCGGGCTCAAGCTCCGCCTGCCGCTGACGTCGGGGCGGTGGTGGCTGCCGGTCCGGCTCGCCAGCGTCTCGATGGTGCTGACGATCGGGCTGATCACGGCGGCGGGCGTGTGGCTCCTCGGGCTCCCGCTCGGGGCGGCCGTGCTGCTCGGCGCGATCCTCGCGCCGACGGACCCGGTGCTGGCGTCCGACGTCCAGCTCGCGCACCCGTTCGACCGCGACCGGCTGCGGTTCGGCGTGACGGCCGAGGCGGGGCTGAACGACGGGACCGCGTTCCCGTTCGTCATGCTCGGGCTGGGACTGATGGGATTACACGATATTGGCCCGGGCGCGTGGCGGTGGGCCGCGGTGGACGTGCTCTGGAGCGTGGCCGTCGGGCTCGGCGTCGGCGCGGCGGCGGGGACGCTGGTCGGGCGGCTGGTGCTGTACCTGCGGCGGACGCACAAGGAGGCGGTCGGACTCGACGAGTTCCTGTCGCTCGGGCTGCTCGCACTGGCATACGGGCTGGCGATCCTGTTGCACTCGTACGGCTTCCTGGCGGCGTTCGCGGCGGGCGTCGCGCTGCGGGGCGTGGAGGCGCGGCACTCGGGGGAAGAGCCGCCGCCGGACGTCGACGTGACCGCGGCGGCGGGCGCGGCCGAGGACGCCGCGATCGACCCCGACAAGGCTCCCGCTTACATGGCGCAGGCCGTGCTCGGGTTCAACGAGCAGCTCGAGCGGATCTGCGAGGTCGGCGTCGTGCTGCTGCTCGGCGGGATGCTGACGCGGGCCTATCTGCCCGGCGAGGCGCTGTGGTTCGCGGCGGTGTTGTTCCTCGTGATCCGCCCGGCGGCGGTCTTCGCGGGGTTGGCCGGCACCCGCCTGCCCGGCCCGCAGCACCGGCTGATCGCGTGGTTCGGGATCCGCGGGGTCGGGTCCGTCTACTACCTGGCGTTCGCGCTCGGCCACGGGCTGCACGGGGATGCCGCAACCCGGCTGACCGGACTGACCCTGACCGTGGTGGCGCTCTCGATCGCGGTGCACGGCGTGTCGGTCACGCCGCTGATGGCCCGCTACGAGCGGGATCGGGCGGCGTGAGCGCGCGCGGCGCGTCAATCCGAGTCAGTCCTTCGGCTGGCGCTTGACCGGCAGGGGGGCGCCGAGCGTGTCGTCGCGCGCGGGCTTGAAGCCGTCGCCGTCGGTGTCGACGTAGATCGGGTTACTGACGGCTAGGGGAATGTCGCCCTCGCCCATGACGGGGCCGGTGGACGAGTTCTCGCCGGCGGCGATGACGATCACGTGGGCGTCGCTCTTGATCGTGACCGGGAGGGTCTGGTCGAACTTGACGACGCCGTCGCCGAACATCGCGGGGTGGGTGGCGCGGGTGAAGTTGAGGGCCGGGTCGGGCCGGCCGTTGATAAGGACTTGCACGCGGTCGACGTCGAACCAGTTGGGGCACTGCACGCGGGCCTTGAGCTTGCCGGGGCCGGCGAGTCTGAGGTCGTCGCCGGGGCCCGCGCCGTCGAGCGAGACGTCGAGGAACGGGCCGGAGGACATGACGACGTTCCCGCGTTTGGCTGCGCGGACGACGTCCATCTCGTTCACGGCGGCGGGGTCGTCGGTCGCGCTCCTGACCCAGTTGCGAATCGCGCCGCTGTCGTGGAAGCAGTGGTGGGCGTCGGTGTTGGCGACGCCGGGCAGGCGGTAGCCCTGGTTGAGGAGCTGCAGCCAGTTAAAGGCGCGGTCGTTGATCAAATTGCCCTTGATCTTGCGCGTGGGCTTGAACTTCAGGATCGACGGGGCCCAGACCTCGATCACGTCGGTGTACTCGAGCGTCATGTAGCCCGAGTCGTGTTTGCCGTCGCCGTCCTTGTCGTACACGAGCCAGCCGATGTCGGGGTGGTTCTGCTGGACGAGCTTCTCGGCGTTGTCGTCGTGGACGCGGAGGCGGCGCATCTGCGTGCGCGGGTCCTTGTCGATCTTCGGGCCGCCGCCGAACTGGGTGCGCGGGACCTCCTTCAGCGGGAACGCGTTGGCGTGGGCGAGCGGGAGCGGCGTGCCGGTGAGCTCGATGCCGTCGCTCGTGCCCATGAATTGCTCGGCGTTCATGGCCTTGAGGTACGGCTTGTACGACGTGATCCGCTGGTGCTCGGTCGCGGGGGCGAACTCGACACCCTCGGCGATCAGGGCGGCGAGGCGGCCTTCGACCTGCGTGGAGTTGTCGCCGCTCAGTGTCGTGTGGTTGTGGAAGTCGGCCGAGACCCACCCGGCGGAGTCGACGACGCGGGGCAGGCGGGCGCGGATCGTGGCGGTCTTGCCCGGGGCGAGCTTGAGCGTGCGCCAAGCCGCGTCGTACTCGGGCCCGCGCGAGATGACGACGTAGTAGTCGCCGGGCGGGAGCGGCACCTCGAACTTGCCGGCGACGGAGAACCAGAGGTTGCGGCAGCCGTCGGCGCGCTGGTCGGGGCCGAGGTCGGGCGTGGGCGTCGTGCCCGTGCCGATGAACTGCACCTTGGCCGGGGACGGGGCGCCCGCGCCGTCGACGACGTCGAACGCGACTGCCGACGCCGGGCCGACGTCGATTTGGACCGGCTGGCGGTCGAGGAAGAAGTCGTCCTCGGCGACGACGTGGCGAGTCTCGACGGGCGATCGGCCGGGCTGCTCGGTGATCAGCACGTAATCGCCGGGGGCGAGCGGAAGGCGGGCCTTTCCGGCGGCATCGGTGCGGGCGAAGGTGCGCGCCGTCAGGGCGCGGCGAGCCGCGGGCGCGGCGTCGGCCCACACGTCGGCGGGGTACGCAGAGACGGACGCGCCGGCGAGTGGGACGTCGTCCAACGGGGCGGCATCATCGGCATCATCCTCGGCGGCGGCGGCTCTGGCCCGGGCCCGCGGGGCGCCTCGAGCGGGGGCTTGGGCGGGGGCCAGGACGGCGACCGTCACGCCCGTCGCCGGGCCGGCCTTCAGCGCGTCGGCGGCGGCGCGCTGGACGGCGGCGGCGTCCGCCCCGACCAGCAGGAGGCGCGCTTGGGTGATTTCCTTGCCGGGGGCGAGCACGGCCGAGCCTGGCCCGGCGTCGGCGGACAGCAGGTCGGGGTAGTCGACCATCCCGAGCGAGTTCTTCACGGTCGGCAGGACCGGCGGCACCGAGAGCGCGCCGCGGTCCGCCCGCACGAGCCCGTACGCCATGCCGAAGTAGCGGTCGTACGAGTAGACCAGTGCGTGCCGCCCGGGCGGCGACGTGAGCGCGGGCTTTTCGTGGAAGAACCGGTCGGTCAGGCGGACGGCGCGGGGGGCCGGGCCGGTGTTGGTCCGGCGGGTGGCGACGCGGAGGAAGTCTTCGCCATCGTTTAGGGTGTATTCGGTAACGACGCCGACGGGGTCGTCGGTGGTGGGCCGGCGGGTCGCGCGGACGAGGAGGGCGGGGCCGTCGGCGCGGACGATCTCGACCTCGTCCGCCGCGGGGCCGGGGGCCGGTTCTTGGACCGGCGCCGTGGCGGGCGGAGGCGGCGTCGCGCCGGCGGCTGGCGCGGTCGTCGGGCGCGTCGCGGGCGCGGGCGGTGGGAACGGGCGCGACGGGAATCCGTGCGGGTGGAAGACGGTGAGTTGGTCGTTGTTGTCCGCCAGCGTCGTGAAGTCGAGCACGCACCCCTGGGCGCGGTTGATGCGGAGGTTGAGCTGGCGGTCGGGGTGGGCCGAGCCGATCACGGCCACGACCTTGTCGTTGCGGACGACGACGTCGCCGTAAATCGCGTCGACCTCCTTGCCGCCGGGCACGAGGTGCCAGTTGTCGGCCGACAGGCGCACGGCCTGCCCGGCGTGGGTCGAGAGCGGGAGCAGGACGAGGGCGAGGGCGGCGCCGAGCGGGCGGGTGAATCGCATAAGGGCCCGACTGTACCGGACCGCGTGTGTGGACTTGAAGAAAATCGCGCGAGGTCGGTGACAATGTCCCGCCGGCCCCACGTCGCGAGCGCCGCCCGGCGATCGGGGCGGGGTCTGATGCTGCACGTGTACGGCCGTGAGGCCATACCCGTGATCAGCGCCCGTTCCCTATCGACGCGCTCGACTGCGGGCGGCGCTGCGCTTGCCCTCCGGGTCGCGGCTAAACGTGAGCCCCAACGAACCGGGGTCGGGAACGCAATCCCAAGACTACGGCGCGGCCGCGGGCGAACAGGTCCACCGAAAGAACGCCATGCCCAGGTGCGCATTCAGCGACCGTTCGAACTCGGGATTACCGACATCGCGGTCGACGTGGTTGTAGATCCCGTCCGTGCCGACCTCCAGCGCGAGCCACGCGCCGTCGTCTCGCCGCAGGAGGTCGACGCAGCCGAACGAGTCGAGCAGGTTTGTCGCGTGCAACGCCGCGACCGCCACGCCGCCAGCGTCGGCGGGCGGCACGGCGCTCAGCCACTCGTACCGGGCCCCGCGCGCGTGGGCGACCCACGGCGACGTGCGCACGCCCGGCGGGAATCGCCGCACGTTCCATCCGAACAGTTCGCGGCCGAAGGCATACGTGCGGTACACCTCTGGCTCGGCAAGGCGCACGAACTCCTGCAGGACGATCGGCGTTGGCCAGTCGATGGGGACGTCGGCGGCGCTGGCAATCGTGCGGTGGCCGCCGGCGCCGCACCCGGTCGGGAACTTGACGCACCACTCGCGCGCGGGCTCCGCGGCGATGGTCGCATCGACGGCCTCGCGGGAATCGGCCAGCACCGTGATCGGGCTCGGCACGCCCGCACGGGCGAAGGCCGACGCGACCAGGCGCTTGTCGGACGCGATCCGATTCGCGCCGAACGGGATGAACGATCGTCCGGACGCGATGGGACTGTCCTCGTCCGTGCCGAGCACGTAGTTGAACTCGCCCTCGACGTCGCTGACGGGAATGCTCCAGGCGCGCGACAGCCTTCCGGCGACTTCTTCGAACGCCCAGGCGGCGGCGCCGCGGTTGAGGATCACTTCGGTCATACACACCTCCCTCTATAAAAAGGCAACGCCCGCGGGATCTGATCCCGCGGGCGTTGGTTTTCTAAGGGTCGCTACTCGGGGGTGGCCTTACTTCCGCTTGGCCTTGGCCTTGGCCTTCGGCTTGGCGATCTTGGCCGCGGGCTTGCTCGCCTTGGCGGCGGGCTTGGCCGACTTGGCGGACTTCGCCGGGGCTTGCTTGGCCTTGATGGCGGCGTGGGCCGCCGCGAGGCGGGCGATGGGGACGCGGAAGGGGGAGCAGGAGACGTAGTTCAGGCCGACGTTGTGGCAGAACTCGACGGAGCGGGGGTCGCCGCCGTGCTCGCCGCAGATGCCGCACTTGAGGTCGGGCTTGACGCCGCGGCCGAGCTTGACGGCCATGTCGACGAGCTTGCCGACGCCGCCGACGTCAAGCGACTGGAACGGGTCGCGCTCGAGGATCTCCTTCTTGATGTACTCGGGGAGGAACACGCCGGCGTCGTCACGGCTGTAGCCGAACGTCATCTGCGTGAGGTCGTTGGTGCCGAAGCTGAAGAACTCGGCGGTCTGCGCGAGCTCGTCGGCCGTCACCGCGGCGCGGGGCACCTCGATCATCGTCCCGTACATGTACTCGACGCGCGTCTTGGTCTCCTTGAAGACCGCCTCGGCCGTGTCGATCGTGATCTTCTTGAGGTAGTCGAGCTCGGCCTTGGTGCCGGCGAGCGGGATCATGATCTCGGGCAGGCACTTGATGCCGGCCTTCTTGGTGGCGACGGCGGCCTCGATGATCGCCCGCACCTGCATCTCGAGGATCTCGGGGTAGGTGACGGCGAGGCGGTCGCCGCGGTGGCCGAGCATCGGGTTGGACTCGTGGAGCTGCTGGACGCGTTGCTTGACGGCCTCGAGGGACAGGCCGAGCGAGTCGCCCAGGGCCTTCTGGTCCTTCTCGTTGTGCGGCAGGAACTCGTGGAGCGGCGGGTCCAGGAGGCGGATCGTGACCGGCAGGCCCTTCATGGCCTTGAAGATGCCGATGAAGTCTTCGCGCTGGTAGGGGAGGAGCTTGGCGAGGGCCTTCTTGCGGCCCTCGACGTCGGCCGCGCCGGCCAGGATCATCTCGCGCATGTTGTGGATGCGCTCGGGGTCGAAGAACATGTGCTCGGTGCGGGTCAGGCCGATGCCTTCGGCGCCGAAGTTGCGGGCGACGTCGGCGTCGTGGGGGGTGTCGGCGTTGGTGCGGACCTTGAGGGTGCGGAACTCGTCGGCCCACTTCATGATCTGGGCGAACGCGCCGGTCAGGGCGGCGTCGACGGTCGGGACCTGGCCCTCGTAGACCTCGCCGGCCGGGCTCTTACCGCCGTCGAGGGAGATGTAGTCGTCGGGGCCGTAGGTCTTGCCGGCGATCTTGAGGGTGCGGGCGGCGGCGTCGATGTGGACCATGCCGGCGCCGGCGACGCAGGGGGTGCCCATGCCGCGGGCGACGACGGCGGCGTGGGACGTCATGCCGCCGGTCGAGGTCAGGATGCCCTCGGCGACGTGCATGCCGCCGATGTCGGCCGGCTCGGTCTCGCGGCGGACGAGGATGATCTTCTCGCCCTGGGCGACGCGCTGCTCGGCCTCTTCGGCGGTGAAGGCGATCTTACCGACGGCGGCGCCCGGGGAGGCGGGGAGGCCGGTCGCGATGACGGTCTTGTCGGCCTTGGGGTCGAAGGTCGGGTGGAGGAGCTGGTCGAGGCTGGACGGCTCGACGCGGAGGATGCCCTCCTCCTTGGTGATCAGCTTCTCCTTGGCCATCTCGACGGCGATCCGCACGGCGGCCTGCGCGGTGCGCTTGCCGTTGCGGGTCTGGAGCATGTACAGCTTGCCCTTTTCGATGGTGAACTCGAAGTCCTGGACGTCGCGGTAGCGGGTCTCGAGCTTCTTCTTGACCTCGAGCAGTTCCTTCCAGCTCTTGACGGACCACTTGGCCATCTCGGTCTTGCAGTCGAGCGGGGTGCGGATGCCGGCGACGACGTCCTCGCCCTGGGCGTTGACGAGGAACTCGCCGTAGAAGACGTTCTCGCCGGTGGACGGGTCGCGGGTGAAGGCGACGCCGGTGGCCGAGTCGTCGCCCATGTTGCCGAAGACCATGGCCTGGACGTTGACGGCGGTCCCGCGGACGCCGCGGATGTCGTTGATCTCGCGGTACTTGATGGCGCGCTCGCCCATCCAAGACTTGAAGACGGCCTCGATGGCGGCCTCGAGCTGCTGGAGCCCGTCGGACGGGAAGTCGGAGCCGACGTGGTCCTTGTAGACCTTCTTGTAGCGGGCGACGACCTCCTTGAGGCCATCGGTGTCGAGGTCGGTGTCGAGCTCGACGCCGCGGTCGGCCTTGACGGCGGACAGCTCGTGCTCGAAGTGGTGGTGGTCGACGCCCATGACGGTGTCGCCGAACATGTTGATCAGGCGGCGGTAGCTGTCGTAGGCGAAGCGCTCGTTGCCGGAGAGCTTGGCGAGGCCGTCGACGGCGGCGTCGTTGAGGCCGATGTTGAGCACCGTGTCCATCATGCCGGGCATGGAGAACTTGGCGCCGGAGCGGGCGGCGAGGAGGAGGGGGTTTTTGGCGTCGCCGAACTTCTTGCCGGTGGCCTTTTCGACCTTGGCGATGTTGGCGCGGACCTCGGCCATGAGGGAGGCGGGGAGGACCTGGCCGGCGTCGTTGTAATCGCCGCAGGTGTCGGTGGTGATGGTGAAGCCGGCGGGGACGGGGAGGCCGGCGGTGGTCATGTCGGCGAGGTTGGCGCCCTTGCCGCCGAGCAGGTCCTTCATGTCGGCCTTGCCCTCGGTCTGGTTGCCGGGGCCGAAGAAGTAGACGCGCTTGACGGCCTTGCCCTTGGGGGCGGCCGGTTTGACCTGCTTGCTCTGCTTGAACATGTGCTTGAGTCTCCTGTTAACTCTGAAGTGTTCTGCTAGGGATTACTGGAATTGCAATGCGATATTGGGTGGGCGGTGGAAGATTCCGCCGCCGGTTGGACGCGCCGGGTGCGTCGCGCGCTCGGGTGTTCGTGTTCGTCGTGGCCTGCTGGGGGGAATGACCGCCGTTCCGGGTGAATCGAACGGGCGCGCGAGTGCCGTTGTCGTCCCCCCGTTCGCACGCGCCCCGCGCGGCCGGCGGGGGCACGTTTTGCCCGTCCTCGGCCCGCGAATGAGGGCGGCAGTATAGGAATGCCCCAAAACCCTGTCAAACCGGTGGTTTGGCGGACGGGCGCGGCGGTAGGTACGCGGTCGATTGTGATTGGCTCGGTGCGGCGGTCGATATACAGTTGACGTGACCGCGCGACGCGCGCGCCTGCGGGCGGCGCTGTCGCTTGCCCTTCGGGTCGCGGCTAAACGTGGTTGCTAACGCGGGAAATCCCATGAAAACCCTCCTGATTTTCGTTCTGTTGGTCGCCCTGGGTGGCGGCGCCTACCTGTCCAAGCCGTCGGAGGCTTCGTTTAAGGAGATGATCCGCAAGAAGATGGAGGGGGAGAAGGACGATCTGGTCGGGTACGTCATGCACTTCGGCAAGGGCAAGTCCGACCGGTTCCTGGAAGGGTGCACGTTTAAAGATCGTGTGCTGTGGCTGACGGTGGAGCACAACGGGAAGAAGATTTACTGGGGGGCGTTCAACTCGTGGTTCAGTTCGGACCTGACGATCGAAAAGGCGACGAATTAACGCTCTTGGGGCGTCGCCTGTCCAGAAGATTCCCTTAAACGTAGTTGATTAAAGTCCTTACGGTCGGAGAATGCCAGGGCAAAACCGGGCAAAACCGGGCCTTTTCGG
>Ga0196963_10001560_pt1 | contig 15221 bp, 25 predicted proteins | sample S1_5metaG_FD_148600 | JGI IMG/M metagenome (GOLD analysis project Ga0196963, IMG submission 148600) | Soil microbial communities from Anza Borrego desert, Southern California, United States - S1_5 | ecosystem: Environmental > Terrestrial > Soil > Desert | place: USA: California | collected... | reverse complement strand
TGTCGAATCCTTCTATGCTCATACGCAAATATATTCTTGTTTCATTTTTATTCAAAGATGGAGCAGGCTAATAGTTATATTCAATGATACTGATTGATGGCTAAGAATATCATACAAGTTTGTAAAATTTCACTAGGCTTCCAAACAACCTGTCCATCGCCTTTGCATTTACTATTAGCTCGAGGGCAGGAGCGTTGGTCGCATAACAACCGAGTGAAACATTTGGAAAATACCTTGCCGGTTAATAGATCTCTCTCACCGCTCGTCGGCAAGTACCGCGCCGAGCCAGTGCAGCCGAACCGTTAACGCTCATATCCCTTGTTTGCATCCGTATCGCTGCACCGCCCTGCGGGTGCTCCGCAACTCGTCACGCTCCTTGCAATTCCTCCTGCTTCGTTCGGGCAACTCCCTGTGTCCTGCAGACGATACGCTTTGCTTGGCCATCACATAGCTTCAACCGGGTTCCGTTCACTGCCTTCTCGCTGTTGCCCAGCGCGCTATGTCTTCTATCTTTGAGAAGATCGCGGTACAGTTGTTGGAGCAGGAACTTAAACAAGAACGACTTAATGGGAAAATTCGAAATTTGTATTTATACGATCAAACGAAAACCCTGATAGATAATTTGTCTATGCTAGTATTACCATTATTAGTAAGTTTAACTTTAAACACAGCAATGTTCTCGATGAACACTCAAGACAAGGCCAGATTGTATCTTGTGCGAAATTTTTCCGGCAAAGAGATTGGGTTTTCGCTGATCAATGATCAGCAGCTTGATAGTCTTAAAAAGACACATAATCTCTCAAAGTTAGACAGCAGTCTCATGATTGGTCATAAACCTACGTTTAAACTTGATCATCGGATAATCCATCAGTATTTTGTCGACAGAAAAGAAAAGTATCACCTATTTGAATCATATGATGATTATGTGAATTTTTTTGATTCGAAAGCTACAAACGGAGGACCTGCAATGGACTACACTTCCGATTATAAGTTAGTTTATTTTTATGACCTGAGACCAAAGGTAGTTCGAGAGGTATTTAAGGACATTTCAATTGCGGAACCCTTATTTACTTTTCCAAATAATCTGTACAAGGTGTATGAGGTAAAGGGATACTCGGGGGTGTTCATGCTTCTCAATAATGGGCACTTTCATGAGGCTTTTTGGTACCCTGACTACGAAACATTTCAGATCGACTATCAATTTCTAAGAAAAATGTATGGGCATTGAAAAGGTAAATAGGTCTCTCTCATTGGTCGTCGGTTGATCCTTTAACAGATGTGGTTGCAGCATTGATAGCAGGTATTGGAGGTGGAGGGAAGTTCTCTGTATTCGAGTTGCCAAACTAATACTGTGTTAGGGCCGAATACAACTGAGTTTTTTAATGACCGGTCTTATAACAGCAGTCGTCCCAAGGCTTACCTTAACTGGATACTGTTCAATGAACAATTGGTATACGACAGTGCCAGCAGCGGGTTTGAGCAGGTGCCTGCAGAGTCCAGTTTCTGGAATGGCACGGACTCGGTGGTATACGTGCACCAGCCTAATGGTTTAACAATTGGTAAAAGCGGGTATTTGTATATTTATGTGAGCAATGAAACGCCGGATATAGATGTGTTTTTTGACAATCTGCAGGTGACGCATTTTAAGGGGCCGTTGGTAGAGGAGACGCATTATTATCCATGGGGCTTGACGATGGCGGGTATAAGTTCAAGAGCATTAGGGCTCGGAGCGAAAAACAAGTATGAATACAATGGGAAGGAAAAGCAGGAAAGGGAGTTCAGTGATGGGAGTGGATTGGAAAGGTATGACTATGGAGCGAGGATGTATGATGTGCAGATAGGTAGATGGCATGTGGTGGATCCATTGGCAGATCAAATGAGAAGGCACTCGCCCTACAATTATGCGTTTGATAATCCGATCAGGTTTATTGATCCGGATGGAATGGCACCGGATGAAATTATTGGGGTGACAAAGCAGGATGCGAAGAAGATGAAAGAAGATATTCATAAAGTTTTAGCTGATAAAAAATTTGATCAGGTAAGGTTATTAATAGACGTAGTGGAAAGAAGTTTAAAAGTATTGATGGAACAGCTTTAACAAAAGCACTTGAAGGGGTTAATTTATCAGAAGATGAAAAAGCCTATGTTGATATGGTTACTAACACCATTAACTCTAAAGAAACGCATAAGGTAGAATATTTAAGTTATGCCGACAATGCATCATCCGAAGGGGCGGGAGCGGTTAAGGATTATCTTAATACAGTTCAACAAGATTTTGGTAACCGCATTGTGACGCCGGAGGGAGATTTAAAAGCGGCTGTTAGTAGCGCATTTGGCGGAGAGGGCTATAATGTTCCAACGAAAGACGGCTCTCATTCATTTATTATATCGGGAGCTCCTAATGGACAAAATACTGAAAGAGCAGTTACTTCAGGACACGAAGTGTTTGGGCATGGAATTCCATCTGCAAGGAAAGAAACTACTGCGCAAAATAATACTAATGCGATTAGAGCAGATAATTTAATAAGAAGAATATTGGGTTTGCCTCAACGGGATGGCTCAAACCATGCGGGCGGTAAAGAAGGTCAGATCGTTGACCCGTATAAGTTGCCATATACAAAATGATAGTCTAATGAGTAAAGCGTTGTTAATACTACTATTTAACTTGAGCTTTGGCCTTGCCAAAGCTCAAGTTAATCAAGATTACATCAGCAGGGAAAGGGCTGATAGGATATTAAGGCGGTTTGATAGTGTAAAATCATGTAAACTGGTTTATTCAATATCCGATATTTACTATTACGTCCTTTTTAAGGAAGGCAATAGCTATAAAGAAATATGCATCCGGGCAGATACCTTGGGTAATATAATAAAACAGCAGGTAGTAAAAAGCAAAAAGGGGAATGACGCACTGTTAAATCAAGCTTTAAACATAGGTGTTTATCACAAGAATTATATTACAAGAGTAGATAGCGCAACGGTTGTACAAGGGAATCCTTCATACTTCGTAGTTAAGGATGTTGAAGGGAATAGATATGGTGAATACAGCTTACCTATTATAACTTCTCCGATTCCAATTAATAAGGATTTATACAAATATCTTGTTACCGAGCTAATAAAATGTGTTACTGAATAACAAGCAGTTACATCACTGCAGGCCTTTTACTTTATGACGCGTACGCCTTAGCGGAGCTTACCCTACGTTAACAGGTGGGTCAGTTGGTAATACACTCACACAACGCACAAAAACAGATAAGTTATTCGGTTACCCTCCCAAATAATAGAGACATGAAAAGTATATTCTTATTCGTTTTTGTTTTTATGTGCTCTAATGATCTGTGGGCTCAAAATGAACAAAAGCAAGCGTTGGATTTTGGAGACGTTTTCGTTATTAGAGTTGAAATTTAAAAGGACGTTATTAATGGAAAGTGTTCTTGTACTAAAAATGAACAATGTACGCTAAAGGAAATGGTAGTATCTAAGGTTATTTATTGTCCTCCGAATAAAAGCTTTGATAGTGTACAGCTATTGCAGGTAAAATATCTTCTTCTTCTTCAAAAGGATAATGATCTTCTGAATATGGACAGTTCTTTTGTTATTACCGCAAAACCATCTGGGAGTAAATACTATCTATCCTTTTCTAAGATTTTACGAATTGAAAATGCTGAGAACTATCGATTTTATCATCCTTATGCTTATCTATCAGAGTTAAGTCCATGCAAGCGGAAAGACAAATTTGAAAAATACATTAAGAAACACTACTAACAACGAAGCCTCAGACGCGAAAGGGATATTCAGAACTATACGTATGAACCAATGTATGCGTCCGAAAGTAGCAATCGGAATTCAACAACCGACATAATAGTTTTGGTAATACTCAACAGTTACTTAGGAAATCAAAAAGTTGATAGAAGGCTGGATCGAATAAAGAAGCTTGAGAGAGATGGAACGCAATAAAAACCCCATGGCTGGTCCAAAATTTTAAAGCATGAGAGTATTTTTAGTTTTATTTCTATCGTATTCCCTGGCATCGTGTAATTTATCAGATCAGGGATGTGAAGAGGATGCAAATGCCAAAGATGGAATTAACATTCAGTATCATTCTAACAACACACCTCGGTTGATATATGAATTAGACACTTGTCGTTTAAATGGCATTGATTTAAAATTCCATGAAAATGGAAGAATTAAAGTATACGGGTATGGGAAAAGTGGCAGAGAGTATGGCCATTGGTTTTTCTATGATGAATCTGGTAATTTTATTTCCAAGCACTTTTATCAAAATGGCGATTTTGTCTATGCTTCCACACCTGCGGAGGAAGTAAAATATTTTAAAAATTCAGGAAAATTGGTTTCAGATTCGTTTGAGATTGACTGTCGCAAGATTCTTTGATACGAAGATCACACTATTCAGAATTCTTAATTAAAAATAGTCAATTGAAAATATTGTCATCTGAGATAAGGCCGAACAAATATTTGCAATGAGTGACACGCAGATATTATACTTCCGATTTTTAATTGGTTAACTAATGGATGAAGGAATAATGGGGTCATTTCAAAAAATGAAATGCTTTATATGAAAAGCCATTAACCAAATAATGCTACAAAAATTAGGATATTTAATCACACTAGGAAACGGAAATGAGAACGAGGCTTCTGTACATAATTTATCCTTTGATATTATTAAGCCTATTCCCAATTATTCAACACGAAGTGTATAGAAGAACTATTGAACATGAAGGAGCTGCAAAATTTTTGGATTTTGTTCCGACTATGGTTTAGTGACCCGACCTTTGAGAAAGCCATGGTAAATGATGCAATAAAAGGAGGAGAAAAAGTTGCTGAACAGGTAACTGTCAAAGCCAACAATGGAGTAAAAACAAGAATAGATGCTGTAAGTAAAACACAAGATGGAACTATAAAGTTAAGGGAAGCAAAAGCTTCATCCACAGCGCCATTAACTAAAAATCAAAAAGCTGCACATCCATCTATTCAACAAAGTGGCGGCGTAGTTGTTGGCAAAGGAAAGCCCGGTTTCCCCGGGGGGACAAAAATTCCCCCTACAAAAGTTGAAATTGTACGAACCAAAAATCAAACGAATAAAATTAAATTATGTCTGTAGAAAATAGAGATGTTATTGATTTAATCCATATTGAGGACAGGAACGTGATTTTAAGTATCTCTGACCATCTTGAGTGGGATAGCAAAAATGAACACCTTCTGATACTACAGGATAAAATAAACGCTTACTTGGAATCTATTGAAGGTGAGGACTTATACGAAAGGTATCCGAAGATCAAAGGTAAGAATATTGTAATAAGAGTTGTTGCATTGCATAACCCAAACGATGAAGCGAACGAGTTTTTAAAAAGAGTAAAGGAAACATTGCAGGCTGCTGGCTATGATTTCCAGTTTAACCAGCGAACATTAAATGAGTGATACTATTTCTCCTTGGAAGCACCAACAAGCACACGTCAAGAATTTGATATTTCATCTGCATGCGTGCCTGTAGAAGGGGAACACCAACAAGATTAAGGGTTAAGTGGCGGCAAAGTCGGAGCAAGCAATAAACATCTTTTTTCTAGTGAAAAGACAATCTAAAAGCAAACTTAAAGGAAATAGGTCTCTCTCACCGGTCGTCGGCAAATACCGCGCCGAGCCAGTGCAGCCGAAGCGGATACCACTCATGTCACTCTGTATGCATCCGTACCGCTGCACCGCCCTTTGGGTGCTCCGCAACTCGTCACGCTCCTGGCAGCTCCTCCCGCTTCGTTCGGGCAGCTCTCTGTGTCGTGCAGAGGACTGCGCTTCGCTAGCCTAGCAATAGCTTCACCTGGGTTCCGTTCAGCTTCCCTCACTTGCCAGCAGAGCAGCATTGTTTTGTCTCACGCTGATGTGGTCGCGGCATTGGTTACGGACATCGGAGGCGGCGGAAAGTTTTCTGTAGCTGAACTGCAAACCACCAATGTGTTAGGTCCGAATGCAACTGAGTTTTTCAATGACCGGCTTATAATAGCAGCAGACCCAAGGCTTACCTTAACTGGAACTGTTCAATGAACAATTGGTATACGACAGTGCCAGCAGCGGGTTTGAGCAGGTGGCTGGAGAGTCCAGTTTCTGGAATGGCACGGACTCGGTGGTATACGTGCACCAGCCCAATGGTTTAACAATTGGCAAAAGCGGGTATTTGTACATTTATGTGAGCAATGAAACGCCGAATATCGATGTGTTCTTTGACAATCTGCAGGTGACGCATATTAAGGGACCGTTGGTAGAGGAGACGTATTATTACCCGTTTGGGTTGACGATGGCGGGGATAAGTAGTAAGGCTGCCAGCACGTTAGACAATAAGTATGAGTACAATGGGAAAGAGAAGCAGGAGAAAGAGTTTAGCGATGGATCCGGACTTGATTGGTATGACTACAGTGCCAGGATGTATGATGCGCAGATTGGAAGATGGCATGTGGTTGATCCGAAGGCAGATACAAAAGCAAATATCTCCTATAGCCTTTATACTTATGCTTTTAATAATCCAATTTTATTCATTGATCCGGATGGCAGATCTGGAGAGCCGGCAATAGACCATAAAGCCCGGACTATCACAATAACTTCGCATATTGTTTTTTACGGGTTGCCTTTAGAAGGCACGGATGAAAGCAAGTTTCTCATGTTGGAAGTATATAAAAATATGGCAAAATCATATGCTTCCGATGTTAGTAAAGCATGGAATGAAGCAAATGGTAAAGTTTCCATCGGCGGTGTAGACTATTCTGTTTCTTTTAATATAACTGGCGAATATCGTGAAGACTTATCTGAGAGTGAAGTTTCAGGAAATACGGACATAAAAAACAATTACATAAAACTGACAGGTGAAGGTATTGACGTTTCTGAAATGGATGCCATCGGCTCGAATACTGATAGATGGTTATTAAAGAATATTGAAGGGCCAAATACTACCACTGAAGCGCATGAATTTGGACATGGTTTTGGACTAACGCATCCAGCGGGTTACGATCAAAGAGGTAAATTACAGCCCGGAATTATGTTTGCCAGAGGTACACTAGTTGACGCACCATATACGTACGATCCGTCAAAAGGAGCATCGACAATTTCATCAACAGGAGCCCCGGTGAACTCCATCGATCCTGAGAAAAGAAAAGTAACACAAGCCGACATAAATGGCCTAAAATTAAATTTAATTCACTATGACCCTGTAACTGGTAAAGGGAGTTTAGGGGCTTTAACAAATATATTTCACCAATGAAGATTTTAACTTGTTGCATTTTGTTTTTGCTTTCATGCAGTTACTTAAGGATAAGTAACCCAACCAAGTCGGATAAGCGAATTGTTGGACGTTGGTGTTTAACTACTAATCAAACTAACTATCCTTCAATTACATTTAGAAATGATTCCTTATCGATCTTTGATAGTAGAGGTGATACAATTTATTGGTTTAAGTATTATGTAAGCAATTCTGTTCTTTGGCTCATTCAACCAAATGGTGAATTGAATGGTAACAGGATAATGAAGCTTTCTAAAGACAGCTTGATTTTTGAAACACTTTTAGAGCATCAAGTAAAGCAATCGTATTTTAAATGTGATAATATGCATTAGGGAGCTGTGGCAATGAGGTGTATACTGCCTTCGAAGAGCTGGTCAGCCGTTGATGTTTGAGTTGTGATATTTTCACCATGCAGAATTACAGGTGGTGGGATGAATGGAGGAAGAGAAATTTAAAGAGTTAGCAACAAAGCCCGGCGATGCCGGGCTTTGTTCTTTTATTGAGCGAGTTGCTGGAGTTGTCTTTTAGTAACGAGTGCGTCAATCAAGTGATGTAGAACGAATGAAGGAACTGGAGGAAGAACAACCGCCTTAAGCGTATCATCGGTAACATGACCCTTGAAATGGACGCTATCAAATACGTCCTGGAAAAAAAGTTCGGCGGCCTGCCGACAAACGGGAAGCGGTAAGCATGATGGTGACGGATAAACAAGTGAGTGTTCGTCAGGCCTGCAAGATCGTATCCTTACCTCGCTCAGTGTATACTTACCATCCTAAGAAAAGGATGTCGGATTCCCCGATTCCTGGGCCATTTAAAAGTTAGCGAAAATCGTTAACTTAATGGTACAGATATGAAAAAGACAAGGTTTTCGGAGACGCAGATCGTCTCCATCCTCAAACAGCATGAAGCTGGCAAATCGGTCAAGGACATTATCAGGGAACATGGCATCAGTGATGCGACTTTCTACAATTGGAAGGTTAAGTATGGCGGCATGGAAGCAAGTGATGTAAAACGAATGAAGGAACTGGAGGAAGAAAACAACCGCCTAAAGCGCATCATTGGCAACTTGACCCTTGAAATGGACGCAATTAAGCATGTCCTTCAAAAAAAGTTCGGCGGCCTGCCGACAAACGGGAAGCGGTAAGCATGATGGTGACGGATAAACAAGTGACTGTTCGTCAGGCCTGCAAGATCGTATCCTTACCTCGCTCAGTGTATACTTACCATCCTAAGAACAAGGATGACAGCTCTTTGATTGACGCCTTGCATGAACTGGTGGAGAAACATCCTTCCATCGGGTTCTGGAAATGCTATTACCGCCTAAGACGAAAAGGCCATACATGTAATCACAAGCGCCTCTACCGGGTCTATACGTTGCTTAAGCTAAACGTGCGCAGGCGAGCAAAGCGAAGGCTGCCACCGCTTCTCGGACGCAATTATGGCTATTTACCATCTCGGGAAAGGAGGCTTGACGCAACAAAGGGTGACCCTCGCTACCACGAATATGCAGGTGAGTAAAAAAACAGTTCCGATTGGTATAAAAAAACCTAGTTAAAATGAAATATATTTTTTTGTTGTTATTAGCCGGAATTTTAAGTTCATGCCGGTCTTCTCGCTGCATTGGAGATAAAAGTATTGTTAGTGAGTTTAAACAAAAGATGGAATTGATCAGATCTTATCAGGAGAGGAATGTGGAAGTGTATAAGGACGACTATCTGGCGGCGCTTATTTTTTTGACTAACGTAACCGGCATTCCTTCCAGGGCAGAGTATAGTCACTCTTTTGGATACAGGAACGATCAGCATTATCGGGAAGACATGCAAGCGTGGAATAAATGGCTTGACAGCAATAAATGTAAGCTAACGAAGGCCTATGTAGACAGTGCTTTATCCAAAGCAAAAAGATAATAAGCAATTAAAAGCAAGGCCAGAAGTACAATAAAATAAAAGAGCGGCAGCAGTCGCTGCGGCTCTTTTATTTTACCCCCGCCAGATTTTTTTGCAGGTCAGCTTTGAGCAGGTAAGCTGAACAAGAGATTTTTTAGAAAAACGAGACAGTTATTGAAAGAATCGGGCAATGAGACCTTTAACGCAAAAGCGATCCGTGAGCAGCTTCGCATCAATCCGGGCAATATGAAAAGATACCTGGCTGAGTTAGTTCGTTATGGCTATATCAAAGCAAATGGCAACCGTTACTGCAAATAGTAAAAACTAATATTGTCAAGGTGGACAGATTAAAAACAGTTAGCAAATGAGAACATTCAGTATTTTCCTATTATTTATATTTTCTTTTTCGCTTCTGCATGCTCAAAAGACAAAGAAGGAAAAGACTATTGCTGCGGTAAAGTTATTTAAGCAATTGGACTCTATTGTTATGGCAAACCCCGGTGATACGTTTTTTTACTGTAGCCCTCATTTAATCAAAGACGCAGAGACTATTACGAAACTAAAAGCTACTAATGCTGGTGGATCTTTTGTTGGGAAAATTTATTTTACCCTTGAGAATTACAGGCGGTGGGATGAATGGCGAAAGAAGAATTTAAAGACTTAAAACGACAAAGCCCGGCAGCGCCAGGCTTTGTCGTTTTATTGTGCGAGTTGCTGCAGTTGTCTTTTAGTAACCAGTGCATCGATCATCATTTTGATGCAAGCCTTGTCCTCATTGCTCATTTTTTCTACAGAGCGAAACAGTGAAAGCAGTTCATGTCGTTGATCTGCGCAGATGCTTTATCCTGTGCGGAGCCGTGCATTAAAAAATCTGTAGTAGTATTAAGCGCACTGGCTAGCTTTGCCAGCACATCAGCCGAAGGGACTGCCCCTCTTTTCTCATATCTTCCAATCTGCACATAGGCGAGCCCCACTTTGGCCGCCAGGTTGGCCTGGATCATGCCTGCCTGGACGCGCAGGTTTTTGATACGTTCTGTAAGTGTAAGTCCCCCTAAATCTCCTACAGTAAAGAATTAGACAAAATTGTTTACATTCAAATACTGTAGATTATAAAAAAATCACAATTCACAGAGACGCAGATCACCGGTGCCATTAAGGCTTACGAAGCCGGCAAGGACGTCAACCAGATTTGCCGGGAGATGAAGATCAACCGGGCGACCTTTTACAACTGGAAGAAAAAGTATTCGGGTATGGATGCGGAGCTGCTCCGGCAGTTCAAAGAGATGCAGCGTGAAAATGCTGAGTTGAAGCGGATGTACGCCGATTTAAGCCTGGATCACTCCTTACTTAAAAAGGTCATTGAAAAAAAGCTCTGAGGCCCTGCCAGAAGCGTGACATTGCTGAGGAACTTGTGCGGGAGGACAAGGTAAGCATTGTCAGGGCCTGCCGGATTGTTCAGCTGGACCGCTACATGTTTTATTATCAGTCCACCAGGGATGACAGCGAAGTGGAGGCAAAGCTTAGCAGCTACGTTGAAAGCAAACTTCTTTGCAACACAGGCTGTCCGGAGTATTACAAGCGTTTGCGTAGGGAAGGATTGCCCTGGAACCATAAGCGGGTGGAACGGGTCTACCGGAAAATGGGCTTAAGCAAACGCCGTAAAAAGAAAAGGAGAATACCCAACCCTGAAAGAAGGCCATTACTGGTGCCACCGGTGATGAATGATACCTGGAGCATGGACTTCGTGGAAGATCGTCTCGAGAATGGCAGAAAGATCCGGACCCTGAACATCATTGATGATTACAACCTCGAAGCATTGGCCATGGAGGTATCGTTTTCATTTCCTGCAGACCGGGTTATTGAAATTTTATCACAGTGCATTGAATGGAGAGGAAAGCCAAGCAAGATCAGGTCCGACAACGGCACTGAATTCATAGCCCATAAAACCAAGGAGTTCTTTAAAAGCATCGACGTTGAGCATATACCGATTCAGAAAGGCAAACCAGCTCAGAATGGATACATTGAGCGATTCAACAGGAGCTATAGGGAGGGCGTACTTGATGCGTACATCCTGAGCACTATTCAACAGGCAAGAGAAGAAACATTTATATGGATGGAGGACTACAACAACAATCATCCTCATGACAGCCTTGGAGATAAGACACCGGCGGAATACACATGAAGAAAGTTCTTAGTAATTCTAGGCAAACGGATTAATCGCCCTTCGGACTGTAGGAAATACGGGGGACTTACAATCAGGATATAATAAAAACGAGGCTTTACTTATTACTATGCAAATAAGAAAAACTTGCAGGAGGAGGAATAAAAATGAAGATATTTTCAATTGCAATTCTGCTTAGTCTTGTCGCCTGCAACTTGTTTGAAAAGGAGGAAACTTCTTTAGCGGAGCATGTTTGTAGTGATGGCAAAAAAGTTAATATTTACTACGTGGGGCTAGGAGCAACAACGAATGATGTGATACAAGTAAAAAAATCGGGTTATGACAATCCTTTTTGGGTATCTGAAAAATATAATTATCTGAAGAGTTCGTCGTTACTTAACGATACGACATTGCAGCTTATCTTAACTGATACAGGTTACCACAACTACAATAATAAACTTGATACCATAATTGTAAAACTTAAATAGCAATCCGTGTTTATGATGCCAGTGCGTTTTTAGCCTTGACGTTCTGGATGATATTATCATTACAAAATAGAGCTTCTCCTTTACATCGGTGTCGAGCTTCTGGAGATCCTGCAGTCGCTTGCGATTTTTTTTATCGAAAGATGCGTGAATGCCTTCTCCCACCAGGTAATCCATGGACACTTCAAAGGCATCTGCGATTTTTTAGCCGCGTCAATGGAAGGCACGGCTTCTCCACGTTCATACTTACCGGACATCTCCCCGGACACACTGTTTGCTTTTGCCAAAACTCGGTTTATGCTTACGCGGGAGTGCGCAGAATTCGGTAGACAATAATTGGGGCACAAGTACGCCATCGCACATTGCCCCGCTGCATACTTGCGCCAAATTGGTGATTTTCAGAAATGTAATTCCTGGCAGTTGGCCACGGGCAAACTTCTTACCTGGATCGACTTCACTTGGCGGCCAGCGTGGTAGGTCTACATTTGCACTCGGTTTTTATATAACTTGGGGTTAGTTAACTTGGCAAGGATATCGACACTTTAAAACGCAGCCAATTTCTGAACAATTTAGACAGGTGGCAATATATCAGTCTACCTATGGAGCTTCAATTGCATATGACATCGCAAATGGCCAGTACTAAAATTTTACAGTATGCGAAAAACTACTCTGAATGACCTGAAGGTTTTTTCTTTAAGGAATTTGAAATTGAAAAAAGTAAAATCGAAAAAAATACATCAATATTAAATGACTTTGAATTTAAAGGAGATGATGTTGATGAACTTTTTGCCAGGATAGTCAGGTATTTTAATGTGGATGTAGTACGGTTGAACTTGTCAAGGTTTTCTATTGAGGACGAGCCAGGTGATTTATTAGTCCCATACTTAGATTTTTCAAAAATGATGATGTTTCTAAAAAATCTACTCTAACTGTTAGTGATATTGAGAATTTTGTTAATACGGGGTGTTAGAATAATTGTTTGTACAATATTTTGCCTCGAGTTAAACCCTAATGCACCGCTTATCTAAGAAGAACGGTGCAGTTCCGAGTAACAGGAAGATGAAGCAATGTAACCAATAAAACTAACCGCCGAAGCTGTTTAGTGGGAACATGGAATTTCGAAGTTAATCCCCGTGCAATTTCATGGAACATAGTATTAAACATATGCCTCATTTGGGATTGTATGCTGTATTTGATAATGATTCGTCCTAACTATTTTAAGCAGCGTTTGGCTGCAGAAAGTGTGAACACCAAATGCAGCGATTCAAATATTACTTTTGTGAGCGACGATCGCGGACAAGGTAGTAATTACAGTTCATTACTTTGTTAAACTCATTATTTTATGGTAAAGGTAACGCCGGTAATTATACAGAAGAATAAGTTACGCCTGGAACCGGAAGTTCAATTAGCAATCTTTGTGGGTGCAGTTGCAAAGGTTGAAGGAATGATCGTAAACGAAACAACGAATCTTGTTGTAGGGCAAATTGAAAAACAGGTTGTCAGCAATGTCGAAAAACAAGGAATTGTTTCGGCTGAAAAAAGCCCCCTTAGAAAACAAATACTTCCCGATAACGCTGCAGTTGCTCGTGACGGAACGAATGCTCCTCCGCAAATTGCGACTGGAACAAAAAACACATCCATCTGGTGTTACTGGCATTTCTGTTGAGTGCGGAACCAAATCAGGCGAGAGCATGAACACCTTAATTATGAAAATTATAAATTTTTTACTTCTGACATTCATTTTTATGTCAACTTTTGCTCAAAAACAAGGTAAATATTATGAGCAGATTAATAAGTTGCGTTCAATTGAGGCGATGCCCTATGGCCCAGAACTCTCAGGTGATAGTTTATTTTGGAATCTTACAAAAGAAAAACTTGCCATTGTTCCCTTTTTAATCGAAAGAATCGATGACACTACTCAGACTAACGCACCTGTTCCCTATTTTAGCGGTAATTATGCGATAGGGGATATTTGTATCAGAGCTATTGAAGAGATCATAAAAGAATTTCCAACTGTTAAGCTGATAACAAACAATGACAATGAGGTTAAAGAAAAAGGTTACGGAGTTTATTGGGACTACGTAAAGACAGGGTTAAAGAATCGCCGTATGCTGAAACAGAAAGTTAAGCAATGGTATGCGAAAAATAGAAATAGGCTAACCTGGTATCAGGATGACAAACTCTACGCTGCATCAGATAGTAAAAATGCTCAATTAAAAAGACGTCCTGCAGGGGGTTACTATATTATCAAAAAATGAAAGCAAGATTGAATAACTGGAGGTAAATACGTCTATCTCACCCATTAGCCTACGATCACCGCAACAATCCAATTTTATCTTCCTGCGGCAATGCAGCCACTTCTTTAGAATAGCGGATCACTTCAGTATCCTGCAGCACAGCATTGGCCTTATTTTCTGTATTGCCATTTATTGGAAAAATCAGCGGTGGTATCTTAAGTTTGTCCCGGTCAGCAGCAACATCTTGACCTACCTCCAACGCGGAGGGCTGACTCAAGCAGCCAGACCAGGCTGGGAGTGCGTTCACAAATCTTGACAGGAGCAGTGTCGAATGCGGCGGCAGGAGCTGTCAAGAACGTTAGTGGGAATACTAGCTCTACCAGTAACACGAGTAGTAATAGGACTAGTAATTCATACTTCGATAGCGATAAAAGGCCTGGAAATGCATCAGATAATACATCTTTAAAAAAGATCATAAATTTGTAGGCGTGACAAGGTTACTTTTTCTGACTGGCATCCTTTTCCTTCTCGGATCTATTGTATTACTCGTAAGCAATTATCCCAAACTGGAAATTCAGTACAACGGGCAGTTGGTACAAATGAAAATAGAAAAACTTCCTGCTTCGTGTTTGGGAAGTAAAGTCAGGTATTTTATTACATTTAGTTACAATGGAAAATTTTATGAAAAGGCAACCCGTGGTAATTTCTGCGAAACACACCGAGTCGGACAGCTTGTTGATATGAAAGTTCTAGGTGAGTCAGACACCATACTCTTTGCACATGAATCTGCACTTTTGGATCTTATCTCTTTTATTGGATTAGCTTTTTTGGGATTGGTACTTTGTATTGTCCAATGGAAAAAAATGAACTGATGAAATACTTAATAGGTGCAGTTACTTAGAAAATCAAAAAGTGGATAGAAGGCTGGAGCGAATAAAGAAGCTTGAGAGAGCGATAGAACGCAATTAAAACCCCATGACTGGTCCAAAATTTTAAAGCATGAGAATATTTTTAGTTTTATTTCTATCGTATTCCCTGGCATCGTGTAATTTATCAGATCAGGGATGTGAAGAGGATGCAAATGCCAAAGATGGAATTAACATTAAGTATCATTCTAACAACACACCTCGGTGGATATATGAATTAGACACTTGTCGTTTAAATGGCATTGAT
>Ga0196963_10001559_pt1 | contig 15234 bp, 14 predicted proteins | sample S1_5metaG_FD_148600 | JGI IMG/M metagenome (GOLD analysis project Ga0196963, IMG submission 148600) | Soil microbial communities from Anza Borrego desert, Southern California, United States - S1_5 | ecosystem: Environmental > Terrestrial > Soil > Desert | place: USA: California | collected... | reverse complement strand
AAAGCCAGAGCGCCCGCTTCGAGGTCCCCTTCGATCACAGCGTCGATCAGGCCGTCCGCTTTGGCCTTGGCGGCGGAGATGGGGTCGCCAGACAGGATCATGGCCATGGCCGCCTCAGGTCCGAGCAGGCGGGGCAGGCGTTGTGTGCCGCCGGCACCCGGGATCAGGCCAAGCTTGATCTCAGGCAGGCCGAGCCGTGCACTGGGCACAGCGACGCGATAGTTGCAGCCCATGGCGAGTTCCAGCCCGCCGCCCAGTGCCGTGCCGTGGATCGCCGCGACGATCGGCTTGGTTGATGTGTCGAAGCGCGCAATAACCTCGACAAGAATCGGATGGACCGGCGGTTTGCCGAACTCGCGCACATCCGCGCCCGAAGGGAAGGTGCGGCCGGCCGCGATCAGCACCAGCGCCTCTGCCTGCTTGTCGGCCAGGCCCTGCTCGAGCGCGGCGACAAGACCGGCGCGTACGGCATGGCCCAGCGCGTTGACCGGCGGGTTGGCGATGGCGATGACGCCGATCCGGCCTTTCAGCGCATAAGAGACGGGGGAGGACATGCAGAATCTCCGATGAATCAGGGAGAAGGCGTTACGACCATCAGGGCGTCGAGCGCAACGACGCCTTCGGCGGACGCGCGGAGCGGATTGATTTCGATCTCGGCAATGCTTGGCGCCGCGCCAATCAGGCGCCCCAGCGTGGCTGCAATCCGCGCCACCGCAGCCAGATCGACCGGCGGCGCGCCGCGAAATCCCTGCAGGAGCCGCGCGCTCTTGAGCGCCTTGAGCGCCACGATGATGTCATCCTCACTGGCATCCGCCGGCAGGAGGCGTACGTCGTCGAGCGCTTCGGCGAGCACGCCGCCCAAGCCGACGACTAGGATCGGGTCCCACTCCCCATCTCGCCGCGCACCGAGGAGAAGCTCCATGCCGCGCGCCGCCATTGCCTCGACCAGAACACCGTCGAGCGCCAGGTCGGGCTGCGCGCGTCGGACATTGGCCTGCAGGCTATCCCAGCCGCTGGTCAGTGCTGCCGCGTCCGCGATACCCGGGATGACGCCGCCGGCATCGCTCTTGTGCGGCAGTGCTGCGGCCTGCGCCTTCAGCACCACCGGATAGCCGATACGCGCGGCGATCGTCCGGGCCTCGTCCGGAGTGCGCGCCAAGCCCGAGGCGGGCATCGGCACGCCGGTGGCAGCCAGGAAGGCTTTGGCGCGATACTCGGGTACGATGCCGGGGGCCGGGAGGGATGGCAGGGTGGCCGGTTTGGCGGTGGGGCGCGGTGCGGCGAGCGCCTGGCCGAATGCAGCAAGGCGGGCCATGGCGCGCAAGGCACGATCGGGCGAGCGCAGGAACGGCACGCCGGACTGGCGGATGAAGGCGTCACAGTCGGCGTCGAGGGGCGATTGATCGCCCATGTAGACGAGCACGATCGGCTTGTCGGATTCCCGAAGCACCGGCAAGAGCGAGCGGGCCTTGTCCATCTGCTGCCGCGGGTCGCCGCCGATCACCGAGACGATCAGGCTGCCGATGGCGGGATCAGCGAGCAGCGCGCTCGCCGCGCCTCCGAACAGGTCGGGATTGGTCATGCCGCCGGTGGTGACATCGAGCGGGTTGTCGGGCACGGCCAGCGGCGGCAGGACGGTGGCGAGCCGGCTCTTCGTCGCGGCGGCGATCTCCGGCAGCGCCAGGCCGAACTCCTCGGCGAAATCGAGGGTCAGACCACGGAAGGCCCCGGAATTGGTCAGGACCGCGGCGCCGTGCGCCGGGGGGCGCGGATAGCGATGGAGAAGCTGGGAGACGTCGAACAGCTCGTCGAGCGTGTCGACCAGCGCCACCGCCTCGCGGGCGAGAAGCGTGCGCATCACCGCGTGGTCGCCGGCCAGCGCGCCGGTGTGCGACTGCGCGGCCTCGCGGGCTTTGGCGCTGCGACCGGGGTGGAGCAGGACGATCGGCTTGCCGGCGCGCCGCGCTCGCGCCGCCAGCTCCATGAAACGCTTGGGCCGGCGGATCTGCTCCAGGAAGAGCGTGATCGCGCTCGTCGCCGCGTCGCCGATCAGGTACGCGAGGAAATCCTCGGCCCCGAGATCGGCCTCATTGCCGGTGGAGATGACATGGGAGACGGGCAGCCCCTTGCCGGTGAGTGCGTAGCGGATGGTGCCAGCCATGGCGCCGCTCTGGGCGATGACGCCGATGCCTGGGCCGTTCAGCGTCGGCTTCTCGCCCAGTGCCTCGAAGGTGAGCGGGATGCCGGCAGCGTAGTTGACCGCACCCAGGCAGTTGGGGCCGAGCAGCGCCAACCCGCCCTGACGCGCAATGGCCGTGAGCTGCTCCTGCGCGGCCTTGCCGCTGTCATCCGCCTCCCCGAAGCCCGAGGCGAAGACCACGGCGGTCCCGGCCTTGCGACGCACGCACGCCGCGACCGCGTCAACGGTGGCCGCCGCCGGCACGACAAGGATCACGGCGTCGATGCCTTCGGGCAGCGCGTCAATGGTGGCCACGCAGGGCCGTCCGCTGATTTCCGTCTTGCTGCGGCTGACGAGATGGAGGTCGCCGGCGAAGCCGAAACGCATCAGATTGGCCAGCACCGCGCCGCCGAGCGAACCGGGCTCGGGCTGTGCGCCGACCACCGCGATGGAACGAGGCGTCAGCAGCCGGGCAAGGGCGGCGGTACGGTCACTTGTCACGGCGATAGGGAGCGAGGCCGGGCTTGTACGACTTCTCGTCGAGGAATTGCCCCATGCCTTTTTCGCGGCCGCGCTCGGGATCGTTGAACGAGGTCTGGTCGGACTTGGCCATCAGGTATTCGCCCGCGGCGTCCCAGGGCATCTCCGCCGCGTATTTGAAGGCCGTCTTGGCCTGGCGCAGCACGGTGGGGTTCTTCTTCATCAGGGTCTTGGCGATGTCGATGGTGCGCTCGCGCAGCTTCGCCTTCGGTACCGACTCCGTGACCATGCCGATCTGGGCGGCGCGCTTGCCGTCGAACGTCTCGCCGGTCATCACGTAATAGAGGGCCTCACGCTGACGCACGACGGTCGACAGGGCCTTGGAGACGATGCCGGCCGGGATGATGCCCCAGTTGATCTCCGACAGGCCGAACGTCGCCTCGTCGGCGGCCACGGCAATGTCGCAGGCGATCACCGGTGTGAAGGCGCCGCCGAAGCACCAGCCGTTGACCATGGCGATGGTCGGCTTGGGGTAGTTGAGCAGGCGCCGCCACTGCCAGGTGCCGTTGGTGCGGTAGAGGCGGGCGCGGGCCACGGCCGTATCGGCGTCGGAGGAGCGGAAATAGTCCCGCAGATCCATCCCGGCGCAGAAGGATTCGCCGGCTCCCGTCAGCACGAAGACCTGGCAGCGCTCGTCGATCTCGAGCTTGTCGACGACGTCGACCATCTCGGTCGCCATCTCGGCGCTCACCGCGTTGCGTTTCTCGGGCCGGTTGAGGGTCACCCAGGCGATGCCGTCCTCGAAGGTGACCTGGACGGTCTTGTAGTCATAGGTCAGTGTTGCGCCGGCCATACTCGTCTCTCCAATGAAGACGGCGCGAGGCCGAAACCTCGCGCCGTTGCTGCTTTCGTGTGCTCAGGGGCGCTGAGCGGTCATTGTGGCTCGATCTTCGCGAGCTTGATGATCTCGCCCCAAAGCTTGAGATCGGCCTGCACATGGTCGGCAAGCACCTTGGTGTTGCCGAGCCACGGCTCGGCGCCGACATTGTTGAGGGCCTTCTTGGTATCTTCCTGCGGCACGATCTGGTTCAGCCATCCCGCCATCTTGTCGACGATCGGCTGCGGCGTGCCGGCCGGGAACCAGGCAGCCCACCAGGCGCTGAGGTCGTAGTCCTTGATGCCGACGTCTTCCATGGACGGCACGTCCGGCGCCAGCGAGCTGCGCTTGGCCGTGGTGACGGCCAGCGGCTTGACCAAGCCCTGGCGCGACTGGTTGAGCAGGAAGGTCGCGTCCGAGATGACGAAGTCGAGATCGCCTTTCGCCAGATCGGGAATCGACTGCGGCGTGGCGTTGTAGGCGACGCCCAGCGGTTTCAGCCCCAGGCGGGTCTTGTAGAGCTCGGTGGCAACCTGCGAGAAGGTGTTGGGGTAGCCGTAGGTGCCCTTCTCGCCCTTGCTCTTGAGATGCGTCTCGAGGTCCTTCATCGAGTTGATCGGCGATTGCGGCGCCACCACCACCATGAACGGCAGCTTGATCAGCGTCGTGACCGGCGCGAAATCCTTCAGCGGGTCGTACTTGATGTTCTTGTAGAGATGGGGGTTCGCCGACATGGTCGAGTTGCCGGCGGTGATGAACAGCGTGTAGCCGTCCGGCCGGGCGTTCTTGACCTGCTCGGCGGCGAGCTGGGTCAGCGCGCCGGGCTTGTTCTCGACGATGATCGGCTTGCCCTCGGTGAGAGGCCGCAGCCGGTCGGCGAAGATACGCACGATGACGTCGGCACCCGTACCGGCGGCGTAGCCGCAGATGATTCGGATCTCGCGTGCCGGATAGGCCTCCTGCGCGCCGGCCGGGCCGGCGACAGCGGCGACCGCCAGGGCGGCGAGAGCCGTCGTGGCCAGGGCGCGGCGGCTAAACGATTGAAACATTCCATTTCCTCCCGTTTGGGCACCTTCCGGCGCCGCTTCACCGACTACTCTAAGGGCTTCGCGGAGAGGGTCAAGGCAGGGTTACAGCGCGAAAAGCCGCGCTGCATTGGCGCCGCGGACGGCCTCGCGCCGATCGGCCGGCAGGGCGTCGACCCGGGCCAGGATACCCGTCATGTCGCCGATGTTGTGCGGGTAGTCGGAGCCGTACATCACCTTGTCGGCACCGCCCACTTTGATGCACAGGGCGAGCGATTCCTCCTGGTAGGTGACCGCGTCGTACCAGATGCGCTTGAGGTATTCGCTGGGTCGGACCGAGATCTTCTCGCGCGCCGGCGGCATGGTCTCGAAGCAGATATCGAGGCGGCCGGCCAGGTAGGGGAGGGTGGCGCCGGCATGGGCCGCGATGATCTTCAGGTTCGGGTGACGATCGAGGAAGCCATCGAAGATCATGCGGGTGACAGCGGCGGTCGTGTCCAGCATGAAGCCGATGGAAGCGGTCAGGTTATAGACGTCGAAACCGAGCTCATTGACGCCCGGGGGAGCGGTCGGATGGACAAGGACGGGCAGCTTGCGGCGGTCGACCTCCTGCCAGACCGGCGCCAGCTCGGCATCGGTGAGGTGCCGGCCGAGGATGTTGGCCAGGACCATAACCCCGACCGCGCCCTTGTCGGCGGCGCGCTTGAGCTCCTCGACGGCAAGGGCCGGGTACTGCCAGGGCAGCGAGGCGAGAAAACGTATGCGTGTGGGATGCGCCGCCTGGCCTGAGGCCATGTCGTCGTTCTGCAGGCGGATGGCCGCTGCACTCGTCTCGGGCGATCCCCAGTAGGTCGGTCCCGAGACGCTGACGATGGCGACATCGACGCCCGCCGCGTCCATGTCCCTGATCCGCAGGTCGTAGTCGAACATCGGCGGCGTCAGGGTCATGTAGGGCGCGCCGTCATAGGTGATGACGTCGAGTCCCGCCTTGGTGCGGCTGCGCACGTAATGCGGCCGGCCTTCCGCGATCGCGCGATCGAGGAAGGCCGCCGAGATCATGTGGGTATGCACGTCGATGACGGGCATCGACGCGACCCTCAGATCTTGAATATCCGCTTGGCGTTCTCGCCACGCACCGCCTTGCGTTGCGCGTCAGGCAGCGCGTCGACGCGGGCGAGACAGCCCTTCATGTCGCCGATGTTGTGCGGATAGTCGGAGCCGTACAGCACATGATCGGCGCCCCCGACCTTGATCGCCATGGCCAGGGCCTCGGGCGTGAAGGTGACGGAGTCATAGTAGATGTGCCTCAGATATTCGCTGGGCGGGCGCTGGGTCTTGGTGCGGCAGGCCACCATGTTCTCGAAGCATATCTCCAGGCGACCGGCCAGGTAGGGCAGCGTACCGCCGGCGTGCGAGGCGATCAGCTTCATGTTCGGGTAGCGGTCGAAGAACCCGTCGAAGAACATGCGTGCGAAGCACAGGCTGGTGTCGAACATGAACCCAATCGAGGCGATCAAATTGTACTGGCGCATGTCCATGCTGGGCGTGCCGGGCGGAGCGGTGGGGTGCACCAGCACGGGCAGGGCGAGGTCGTCGATCGCCTTCCAGACGGGCGCGAAACGCTCCTCGGTCAGCGAGGCGCCATTGATGCTGGCCAGCACCATGACGCCGACCGCGCCTTGGGCGACCGAGCGCTTGAGCTCGTTCACCGCGGCTGTCGGGTATTCCCAGGGCAGCGAGGCGATCCAGCGGATGCGATCGGGATACTGCTTCTGGGCGCGGGCCATGTCGTCATTGACGATCTTGGCCGCTTCGAGGCTGATCGCCTCGCCGCCCCAATAGACGTTGGGGCAGGTGAGCGAGACGATCGCGAGATCGACCTTCGCCTCGTCCATGCGCCTGATGCGCTCCTCGTAGTCGAAATGGCCTTCCTGCGGCGTCATGAAGGGAGCGCCGTCGAGGTGAATGCCCTCGGGCGCCGGATAGTCGAGGCTGCGCTTTACCTCATAGCGCGGCTTGCCGTGCTGGCGCAGCAGCTCGAACCACTGCTTGTTGAGCATATGCGTGTGGACATCGATCGACGGCGTCGTCATGGGTCGTTTCCTCGTGGTCTTTTTCCGCCGGTGGCCCTAGGCTTGGCCGACCAGATTTGAGGATGCAGAGCACCATGACCGCCTCCGCCACGCAAGCCTATACCGGCGTGTTTCCGATCGCCCCGACACCGTTCGCTGAAAACGGAGATCTCGATACCGAGGGCATGCGCCGGGTGCTCGACTGCATGATAGACCAGGGTGTCGACGGCATTTGCATCCTGGCCAACTACTCCGAGCAGTTCCTGCTCTCGGACGAGGAGCGCAACACGCTCCTCGACCTGTCGCTCAAGCATGTCGCCGGGCGGGTGCCGGTCATCGTGACCTGCAGCCATTTCAGCACGCGTCTGGCGGTGGAGCGCGCCCGGCGCGCCGAGAGGGCGGGCGCCAAGATGCTCATGCTGATGCCGCCCTATCACGGTGCGGCGCTGCGCGCGGATGAGAAGGGCATGATCGAGCATTTCGCGCGCATCGCCGAGGCGATCTCGATCCCCATCATGGTGCAGGACGCTCCGCTCAGCGGGGTTACCCTATCTGTGCCGTTCCTCGTGCGGCTGGCGAAGGAGGTCCCGCAGGTCAGCTACTTCAAGATCGAGGTGCCGGGGGCGGCGGCCAAGCTGCGCGGCCTGATCGAGGCCGGCGGCAAGGCCATTCTCGGCCCGTTTGACGGCGAGGAGTCGATCACCCTGATGGCCGATCTGGATGCCGGCGCTACAGGGACGATGCCCAGCGCCTTGCTGCCCGACCTGATCAAGCCGGTGGTCACCCAGGTCCTGGCCGGCAGGCGGGCCGAGGCGGCGGCTGCCTATAACCGCATCCTGCCGCTGATCAATTACGAGAACCGGCAATGCGGCCTGCGCGCCACCAAGACGGTGATGGCCGAAGGCAAGGTGATCAAGAGCGACGCGGTGCGCCACCCGCTGGAGCGTATGCATCCGGCGACCAAGGCCGGGCTGCTGGAGCTGGCGAACGAGTTGAAGCCGCTGGCGCTGAGGTGGGGAAAGTAAGAAGAATAAACCTCATGCTGAGGAGGCGCATAGCGCCGTCTCGAAGCATGGCCGCACTTTCCCACCCTTTGAGGCTCGCTGCGCTCGCACCTCAGGGTGAGGCCGGGTAACGCTCACAAGCCCAGATACGCCTGCCGCACGCGATCATCGTGCAGCAACTCGTCTCCGCTGCCGGAGATGACGATCCGGCCGGTTTCGAGCACATAGGCGCGTTGGGCGAGCTTCAGCGACACGGCGACGTTCTGTTCGACCAGCACGATGGTCAGGCCTTCCTCGTGCAGGCGCTTGATCACGCGGAAGACCTCCTGCACGAGCGCCGGCGCGAGACCGAGCGACGGCTCGTCGAACATGATCAGCTTGGGCCGGCTCATGAGGCAACGGCCGATGGCCAGCATCTGCTGCTCGCCGCCCGAGAGTGTGCCAGCGGCCTGGCGTTTGCGCTCGGCCAGGCGCGGGAAGCGGTCGTAGACATAGGCCAGGGATTCGGCCGCCTTTGTTTTCGCTGCCGGCGAGATCGCGCCGAGATCGAGATTGTCTGCGACGCTCATCGTCGGGAAGATCTGGCGGCCTTCGGCGACCTGGCCGATGCCCAGTGCCGCCACCTCATGGCTCGGCCAGCCGGCGATGTCCTTGCCTTCGAACAGGATGCTCCCGCGCGCGGGCGTCTCCATGCCGGCGATGGATCGGATCAGCGAGCTCTTGCCGGCCCCGTTCGCCCCGACGATGGCGACGATGGCCTTTTCAGGAATCTCGAGCGACACGCCGTCGAGCGCTTGGGCGTCACCATAGAAGAGGTCGAGGTTCTGGACGGTTAGCATTGGCGACTGCCATGAGGCACCCGCAGCCGCAGAGATGGCTGCGTCGGCGAGGCGAGCGGCTTGGCGGGCGGTGCGGGGCGAGCCGATCTGAACATGATCAAACAGCCTCTTCACCCAGGTAGCATTCGAGCACGGCCGGGTCGCGCACCACCTGTTCCGGCGTGCCCTCTGCGATTTTCTCGCCGTGATTCAGTACGATAATGCGCTGAGCGAGCGCCATCACGGCGCGCATCACGTGCTCGATCAACAGGATGGTGACGCCGAGGTCGCGGTTGATCTCGCGAAAGAAGCCCACCATCAGGTCGACCTCGGTCGGACGCAGGCCCGCCATCACCTCGTCGAGCAGCAGAAGCTTGGGCTGCGTGCCGAGCGCGCGGGCAACCTCGAGCCGCTTACGGTCGGGCAGGGTAAGGCTCGCGGCCAGCTGCCTGCGTTTGGAGCCGAGACCGAGCCGGTCAATGATCTCGCGCGCCCGGCTCCGGGCCTTGGTCATGTCCTTTTCCGCATGCAGGCAGCCGACCAGCACGTTGTCGAGGACCGAGAGCTCGCCGAAGGGCCGGACGATCTGGAAGGTGCGGGCCACACCGGCGGCGCAGACCTGGTCCGGCCGGAGGCCGTTGAGGCGCTGGCCGTTGAAGGTCACCTCGCCGTCGTCGGGGGCATAGACACCGGCGATCAGGTTGAAGGTCGTGGTCTTGCCGGCACCGTTGGGTCCGATCAGGCCGATGATGCCGCGCTCGGGGACATCGAAGGAGACGTTCTTCACGGCCTGCAGACCGCGGAAGCGCTTGGAGATGCCGCGCACCACGAGGTTGCTCATTGGGCGCCTCCGGGCGAGAGGCGGAGCTTCCGGCGGAGCCAGGGCCAGACGCCGCGGCGCTGGAAGACCACGATGGCAACGACGCACAGGCCGTAGAAGACTTGCTTGATCCCGTCGAACTTGAAACCGAGGTCGCGCAACGGCTCGAGGACGACCGTCAGTCCCTCGGCCAGCGGCGTCAGGATGAAGGCGCCGATGATCGGGCCCATCAGGGTGCCGACACCGCCGATAATGGCGCCGAGCAGCATGTCGATGGAGCGGCTGATCGAGAAGATGGCGCTGGGGAACAGGTTGTTGTTGTAGAAGGCGTAGAGGACGCCGCCAAAGGCGGTGAGCGCCGCCGAGAGCATCACGGCGAAGATCTTGTAGCGGAAGGTGTTGATGCCCAGGGCCTGCGCCGCCTCTTCGTTCTCCCGGATGGCCAGCCAGAAATAGCCGAGCCGGCTGGAGAGTACGGCTCGGCAGAGGATCAGAGCGCCGACGGTGAAAGCGAGCCAGGTATAATAGAACATCTCCGGCGAGCCGCGCAGGCTGAGGATGTCGTTTCCCGTGCGCCCGCTGACCGGGAGGAAGAAGCCGCCTGAGCCGCCGACCCAGAGCCAGTGATCGAAGAGGATGCGAGTGAACTCAGCAAAAGCGATCGTCAGGATGGCGAAATAGACACCGCCGATCTTGAAGCGGAAGCCCAGCGCACCGATCGCCGCCCCGATGACGGCCGCCACCGCACCGCCCGCGAGCATGCCGAGCCAGGGGCTGACGCCGAAATGCACGTAGAGCGCGGCGCTGGCATAGGCGCCGAGGCCGAAATAAAGTGCGTGGCCGAGCGAAAGCTGCCCGGCGAAGCCCATCATGATGTTCCAGGCCTGGCCGAGGTAAGCGAAATAGAAGACCAGGACAAGGACCGAGAGCGCATAGCCGTCGACGAACAGGGGGGCGGCCAGCAGGACGGCCAGCAGCAGGCTGAAATACAGCCGGCCGCGTGGCGGAATCTCCGCGAGCCACAGCTTGATCATCAGGGCCCCCTTCTCAAGCCCGCTTGCCGACGAGGCCTTGCGGCCGGAAGAGCAGCACGAGGATCAGGAGGCCGAAACTGAACATCGACTTGAGCGAGGGCTGGATGAACAGGCCGGCCAGGGCTTCGGAGACACCGATCAGCACCCCGGCGAGGAGGGCCCCGGTCAGGCTGCCCAGCCCGCCGACGATGACCACGACGAAGGCAAGCAGCGTGTACTCGACCGCGAGGAAGGGCTGCACATCGACCAGCAGCAGGAGGATGCAGCCGGCGGCGCCTATGCAGACCGAACCGAGGCCGAAAGCCAGCGCGAAGAGATGCTTGACGTTGAGGCCGGTTACCTGGGCGCCGACGATGTTGTCGCCGCAGGCGCGGATCGCCTTGCCGATCCAGGTCCAGCGGAAGAAGGCGGCCAGCAGTCCGGCCACCGAGATCGCGGCGATGCCGGCGAAGACGCGCACCTTGTCGAGCAGCAGCGGGCCGATCTCGTAGGAATCGTAGGCGTAGTCGAGCTGCACGTTCTGGGCGTTGGGACCGAAGATCATCAAGCAGCCCGAGACCATGGCGATGGCGATCGCGGCGAGCAGGATGAACTGCATGTGGTCGGGTACGTCGATCAGCCGATTGATCAGCCCCGCTTGCAGCGCATAGCCGAAGGCGAAGAGCGCGCCGCAAACCAGGGGGATGCTGAGAAGCGGATCGAGGCCGAAGTATTGGAAGGCGAGGAGGGCGAGGTACATGGCAATGACCATCATCTCGCCATGCGCGAAGTTGACGATCTTGCACACGCCGAAGATGACCGACAGGCCGAGCGCCGAGAGGCCGTAAATCAGGCCTGTCAGCACGCCGCTGACGATCTGGTTGAGATAGACCTCGATAGGCATCGGAAAGACGGCGGCGACCGGGTTTGAACGGTCGCCGCCTTGCCGCTTTAGCGCCGCTGCTGCCAGCCGGGCGCGGGGAAGACCACGTTGCGTTCGGCCGAGGAGAGCGGCAGCACAACCTTGGCCTCACCATCGAAGTTCTGGATGGCGGCGATCTTGAGGCCGTTGTTCTGCCCCTTCTCGTCGAACTTGATGCCGTCGGAGAGTGCCGCGTTGTCCTTGATGTCGGTGGCGCGGATGGCGGTGGCCAGAGCCTGGGGCGCTGCCGAGCCGGCCCGCTTGTAGGCGTCGGCGGCAATCAGCATCGCCTCGAAGGTGAACACGGTGTTGGTGTCGATGGCGGCACCGGGGAACATCTTCTGGTGCGCCTCGATCATCTTCTGGGCCAGCGGCTTACGCGGGTCGTACCAGGGGACGGCGGAGAGCACGTAGTTGCCGAGCTTGCCCAGCGTCTTCATATAGGCGCCTTCGTAATAGCCCGGCCCGGCGGCGACGATGCCCCACGGCTCCCAGCGCTGTTTGACCATTTCGCGGGTAAGCAGGATCGCGTCGTTGAGTCGGCTGACGGTCATCAGCAACTCGGCCCCCGTCGCCTTGGCCTTGGCCACCTCCACCGAGAGGTCGCGCGCCTGCGGATCGTAGGCGATGTAGTCGACGATCTGGTATGGCATGTTCTGGCGCGGGAAGAGCGCGCCGAACGCCCCGCGCATGGCGGTGCCGAAGGTGTCGTTGGCGTGCAGCACCACGCATTTGCTCGGCGTCTTGCCGGTGGCATTGAAGAGCTGCTTCTGCACGTCGAAGGCGCCGGTGACGATCTCGGGTGCCCGCGGAAAGTTGCGGAAGACGAATTTGTAGCCCTGCTCGGTGATCGGCGGCGCGGCAGCGATGTTGATGACCAGCGGGATGCCGCGCTGCTCGGCGACCTGGGCCAGGGTGGTGGTCTGGCCGGAATCGAACGCGCCGATCAGGAGCTGCGCGCCGGCGTTGATCAGGCGTTCACCGGCGGCGCGGGCCACGTCCGGGTTGGACTCCGTATCGCCGAGCATGATCTCGAGGCCGGGATAACCCATGTCCTTGAGCACCGGCAGGGCCGCCTGCGCGCCGCGGTTGCAGGCCTGTCCGATTTGAGCGAGGTAGCCGGAGCTTGGATGGATAACGCCGACCTTGAGCGGCGCTCCCTGGGCCAAAGCGTGACGCAGCGGCGTCAGGCCAGCCAGGGCGGTTGCAGACGCGCCCCCGATGAAGGTGCGGCGTGTGACGGGCAAACGGGTCTTCGGCATGGGGTTCCTCCAGCTGTGGGGCGCGCGTTCTATCGGGTCGCCTTTAATGTCGGCGGATTGTGAAGTTCGGCATTGGAAGCGTCAACGGCTCCAGCGGTTTTCCGCGGTCTTGTGGCCCTTGAAGCGCCCCCGTCCTCCCTGCTCAATTGTTATGGAATATAACAAATTCGCCGCTGGCAGACTACTCACGTCGAGGCGTCTCGGATTCGCCTCAGCAGGCGCATCAGGTCGCGCTTCTCTCGTGAGGTGATCGTCCGTGTTACCCGGCGCTCGTGTCCGGCCGCCAGCGTCTTGAGGCGCGCGAGGGCCGCCCGTCCTTTGGCGGTCAGGCGCAGCCCGTGGGCACGGCGATCACCGACGACGGTGGCGCGCTGGACCCAGCCGCGCCGTTCAAGCTCTCCCACCAGCGCGACGAGGTTGGCGCGGCGGATGCCCAGCGCCTCGCTGATGGCGGTCTGCCGGATGCCGGGATTGGCCCCGACGAGGGTCAGCACCGAAAACTGGCCCGGCCGCACGTTGAGCGGTGCCATGGCGCGGATGATGTGCTGAAAAATCGCCACCTGGGCGCGCCGCACCACATAACCGATGTGGCCGGGGAGTTCACCGAGATCGACAATTGGAGGTGATGCCTGCGGCGCGGCTTTTGGGGAGCGCGGCATCGGGCACGATTACAGGCTGACCTTGCCGGCTTTCTTGTCCAGGAAAGCCCGGAGCCGGCCCTGGGCCTCATCGGTCCCCTGGACGAGGCCCGTCACCACGGATTCCATGAACAGGCCCTCGGCCATCGGCATGTCGGCGATGCGCGGCAAGGCGTTGAGTACGGCGTAGTTCGTCATGGGGGCGTTCCTGGCGATGCGCGCGGCAAGCTCCAGCGCCTTGTCCAGGGCTTCACCCTTGCCGACCAGATAGTGCGACAGGCCAAGCGTCTGGCCGGCCTCGGCATCGTAAGCGCGACCGGTGAGCATCATCTCGGCCATCCGGCTGGCACCGATGAGGCGCGAGACGCGTACCGAGGCGCCGCCCCCGACGAAAATGCCGCGCTGGCCCTCGGGCAGGGCGTAGAAGCAGCTCGGCTCCGCGACTCGCACGTGGGTCGCCGACGCCAGCTCAAGCCCGCCACCGATCACCGCACCGTGCAGCGCCGCCACGACGGGCAGCCCGCCGAACTGCACATGGTGGAAGGCCTCGTGCCAGAGCTGCGAATGGCGCATCGTCTCCGGCCCGCTGCGCGTCGTGAGCTCGCTCAGGTCGAGGCCGGAGCAGAAATGCTCGCCGGCCCCATGGATGACGACCACCTTTGCGCCGTCGGGCGGAGCGCGAAAGAAATCGCGGATGGCCACGATCAGCGGATCGTTGATCGCGTTGCGCTTATCCGGCCGGTTGAGGCGCAGGACCGCGATATCGCCGCGCAGCTCCTGGACGAGAAGATCAGTCATCGAGAGCGGAGCATCCTTCTAGCTGGCGCGGCGCAGGTTAGGCGGCAGTGCCAGTTGCGACAGCTTGCGGTCGAGGCGCTCCAGCAGGAAGTCCAGATCCTTATGGTCGTCGGCATCCAGTGATCCGCCCGGTGTGCGCAGCTTGGCCGAGGCGATGATGCCGCGGCGGCGCAGGATCTCCTTGCGGATGGCGAGGCCAACGCCCGGCTGGTTCTCATAGCGGACCAGGGGCAGGAACGCGTCATAGAGATCGTTCGCGCCCTCGACATCGCCGGTGGCGAACTTCTTGCAAACGCTAACCAGCATCTCGGGATAGGCGACACCGGTCATGGCGCCGTCGGCCCCACGTGCCAGCTCCTGCGGCAGGAACATGGCGGAGTTGCCGACGAGGATGCTGACGCGGCGGTGCTCACCCTTGGCCTCGGCCTCGCGCACCTTGGTGATCTTGCGCAGGCCGGGCACGTCCTCGGCTTTGAGCATCTTGATGCTGGGGAATTTGGCAATCATGCGGTTGATCAGCGGCGCCGACATGTGGACGGCGGTGAGCTGCGGATAGTCCTGCAGACAGATGGGCACCTGCTCGCCGAGCTCCTTGATCAGCCCGCCGAAATAATTCTCGATCTGCTCGTCGGTCTTGAGGCCGGCATTGGGCGAGATCATGACACCCGCCGCACCCAGGCCCATCACCGTGTCGGTCAGGCGCTTGAGGTTGAGGTTGCCGGCACTCGACACGCCGACGACGATCTGCACCTTGCCGTTGACGCGTTTGAGCACGCGCTTCACGAACTCGGTCGACTCGTCGTTGGAGAGCTTGGGCGCCTCGCCGAGCACACCGAGGATCGTGATGCCGTCCACGCCGCTGTCGAGATAGAAATCGACCAGCTTGTCCGTGCTGTCGTAGTCGATGTCGCCCGCGTCGGTGAACGGGGTTGCCGAGATGATGTAAACGCCCTTGGCGGATTCATCGAGCAGGCGGCCGGCCATGTATCGTCTCCAGAATGCTGAGAAATGCTGCCGTCTTTGTACCGGCTGGGCGGCGGCGGCGCCAGCCTCTCGGTGCAGAAGGGCGGATGCGGTATAATCGCGCCAATCGTTTGCCAAGGGAGGCACCCATGGACCCGCGCATCATCCATCTCTATGACGAATACACCCACGCGCCACTCGACCGGCGTGTGTTCCTGGAGCGCCTGACGGCGCTGGTCGGTAGCACGGCGGCCGTCACGGCTCTGCTGCCGGTGCTGGAGAACAACTACGCCCAGGCGGCGATCGTCGATCCCGCCGATGCGCGCCTCAATATCAGCACGGTCACCTACAAGGGTGCCACCA
>Ga0196963_10001558_pt1 | contig 15239 bp, 14 predicted proteins | sample S1_5metaG_FD_148600 | JGI IMG/M metagenome (GOLD analysis project Ga0196963, IMG submission 148600) | Soil microbial communities from Anza Borrego desert, Southern California, United States - S1_5 | ecosystem: Environmental > Terrestrial > Soil > Desert | place: USA: California | collected... | reverse complement strand
ACAACAGCATCCGCATCGGCGGCTGGACCCGCGTGGACCTGGGCCTGCGCTACGCCACCACGCTGGGCGGCCGCACGCTGACGCTGCGGGCCGGCGTCGACAACGTGGCCGACCGCCGGGCCTGGAAGGAGAGCCCCTACCAGTTCAGCCATGCGTACCTGTACCCGATGGCGGGAAGGCGGGGGCATGCGACGGTGAACGTGCAGTTCTGACGGGGCGGGGCATGGCTCGCCGTGGTTCCTCGGGTCGCTGATCGCCGGCCGCCCGAAGAAAAATTCACGCAGCGTGCCCACCCGTTGCCCAGGCCCCAAAAACGACGCTATACTGCGCGGCTTCACTTCCCCGATAGCTCAGTCGGTAGAGCGCCGGACTGTTAATCCGTAGGTCCCTGGTTCGAGCCCAGGTCGGGGAGCCAAATAAGTCAAGGGGTTAGCTTCGCAAGGAGCTAACCCCTTTGTACTTGGTGTGACGGATTTGTGCCGTGGGTTCGCGCCCGGTCTGCTGGCCCGCTGGGCCCGCCTGGCACACATGGCCGAATCGATGCCATCCTGAAAGCCACCGGCACTGGCAGTCTAGGCAACCCTGACGAGCATTGCAGCTCGCTTTGCGCGCGTCAGTGCGACGTACATCAACTTCCGTTGATCGCCTGTCTGTTCAACGTCGCCGAAGTACGCCTCTGGCGCAACCACGACCACGGCATCAAACTCCAGGTGCTCACCCGCCTGGTGGCCGTGGGCAAGCTCGAACGGGTCGCGCGAGGTGTCTATGGCCTGCCGACCCGCCCGCTGAACGAGCACTGTTCACTCGCCGAGGTCTGCCTGCGCGTGCCTCGCGGCGTGGTTTGCCTGCTGTCCGCGCTCCGCGTGCACGACATCGGCACGCAGGCGCCCTTCCAGGTCTGGCTCGCGATTCCGCATCACTCGCCGGCGCCTCGCCTGGATCGCCCAGCCGTTCGAGTCGTGCGCATGTCAGGCCCTTCGCTGACAGAAGGGATCGAGCCCATGACGATCGACGGCGTCCGCGTGCCCGTCTTCAACGCGGCAAAGACGATCGCCGACTGCTTCAAAGTTCCGCAACAAGATCGGCCTCGCCGTCGCGCTGGAAGCTCTGCACGATGGTTGGTCACAGCGCAAGCTGAAGATGGATGACATCTGGCACCACGCGACCGTCAACCGGGTTGCCAACGTGATGCGACCCTATCTCGAAAGTGTGGCGGCATGACGCGCAGCAGCAGCGGTCAACCACGGCCCCGGAGCGACACGCTGAGGAAGCTTGGGCCGGACCACCCCCCTTCCAAAGCTTGCTTTCACAGTGCCGCCTCAAATTAAAGCATGCTTTAATATCTGACCGACCTTTCAAAGCCTGCCTTCGTACGATGCGCTCGACCGGCACCTACGTGACTACCACCACGCTCGGCGAGTCGGTGCGCGCATTCGTGCCGCGTCCCTTGCCGCCAGCCAGGCCCATGCTGGCGCCGGAGTCCTACGAGACCGGCAATCGTGCCGCCGAGCTCGCACTGGCCCGACTCTCGGGCGTGTCAGGCCTCGTGCCCTCGGTGGAGTGGCTGCTGTACAGCGCGATCCGTAAGGAAGCGCTGCTCACCTCCCAGATTGAAGGCACGCAGGCTACGCTCATCGACCTGTTCGACGACGAGGCGGGACCGGCGGTCGCCAACACCGACGACGTGGAGGAAGTCAGCAACTACCTCCGCGCCTTCCGCCTCGTGCGGGAGAACCTGCATGCGCCGCACGGCCTGCCGCTGTCAGTGCGGCTGCTCTGCGAAGCTCACCGCCTGCTCCTGGCCGGCGCTCGCGGGGCCGGCAAGCAGCCGGGCGAACTGCGGCGCTCGCAGAATTGGATCGGCGGCACGCGGCCGGGAAAGGCCGTGTTCGTGCCCCCGCCGCCCGAGCGTGTGCCTGAGTTGCTGAGCGACCTCGAACACTTTATCCATGAGCCCGACCCCAAACTGCCTCCGCTGGTGCGGGTGGCGCTGGCGCACGTGCAGTTCGAGACCATCCGCCCCTTTCTCGACGGCAACGGCCGCATTGGCCGTCTGCTGATCGCCGCACTGCTCGAACAATGGGGCTTGCTGCCCGAACCACTGATGTACCTGAGCGGCTACCTCAAGCAGCACCAGCGCGAGTACTACCGCCTGCTGTCTGCCGTGCGTACCGATGGTGACTGGGAGGCCTGGGTCGCCTTCTTCCTGGAGGCCGTGGCGGCCGCGGCCAGCGAAGCCGAGCGTGCGATCGTCGACATTGCCAGCCTGGTAAACGCCGACCGCCGTCGCCTACTCGCCGCACCGCGCGTCGGCGCGGTGGCGCTGCGACTGTTCGAGGTGCTGCCGGTCATGCCGCGCTTCACCATCGAGCACGTGCGCCAGAAGCTTGCGACCACCTTTCCGACTGCCACGGCAGCGGTCAAGCTGCTGGAGGAGACAGGCATCGTGACCGAGCTGACCGGCCAGAAGAAAAACCGGAGCTTCAGCTACAAGGCTTACGTGGAACTCCTGGGGCGCTGATCATGAGCGATCCTGCACCCTGACAACTATTGATAGTCGAGCGCATGAGTTGCCGATGATCCAATGGCTGTATTTCGAGGCGAACGACCACTTGGATGTCGTCCGCTTGGTCGGGGATAGACAGGACATCATCGCCATCTTGAGTGCAGATGAGTGACTGCGTTTGCGCTTGAGCGGGCGTCATCTGAACAGTTCGCCAGCGGGCAGCTGTTCGGCGGCCACCATCCGGTACCCCATCGCTCGATAGCCGACCTGCCGTTTCGTCCACATGCGAAGCAGCGCCGGATGACCGCAGTCCACGAAGTCGATGATGCGCACGTCGTCCTTGCCTGCATGCTGACGATGAAGCCGGCCCGCGTATTGCTGCAATGTGCCCTTCCATGAGATGGGCATGGCCAGCACCAGCGTGTCCAGCGGCGGATGGTCAAAGCCCTCGCCGACCAGCTTGCCGGTCGCCAGAAGGATCAGAGACGCCTCAGGCGGCAGCCTCTCCAGGTCGGCCAACAGGGCCGCGCGCTGCTTGCGGGACATCCGTCCGTGCAGGCACAGCGGCGCGGGAGTCGTGCCGACCAGAGCGGAAGCGATGGCATCGAGATGCTCGGTGCGCTCGGTAAGCACGAGTACCTTGCGCCCCTGTTCGACCGCCGCGCGAACCTCCGCCGCAATGGCCTCCGTCCGGGCTGCATCGTTGGCCAGGAAGCGGAACACATCCTGAATGCCGGCCTCCGCAGGCACGTCGATGCGACCGAGCCGCTGGCGTGCAACCACCTCCAGGTCATGCGGCGCGTCCGACGGTCGACCCGCGCTGTGGCGAATGGGCCCGCATTGCATGAAGATGATCGGCTGCTGCCCGTCGCGACGAAGCGGCGTCGCCGTCAGACCGAGCACGAACTTCGCCCGCGCTCGCCTGAGGATGGCATCAAAGGACACCGCCCCCACGTGATGACACTCGTCGACGATGATGTGGCCGTAGCTCTCGACGAGCGGATCGACCTCGCCTTGCCGCGAGACCGATTGCATGACCGCGATGTCGATCCTGCCGGTAGCCTTGCTCTTGCCACCGCCGATCACGCCGACCAGATCACTGCCACTGCCTGCGCTCATCTCCAGGAATGCCTTCAGGCGCTCCTGCCACTGCCGCAGCAGTTCGGTGCGATGTACCAGTACGAGCGTGTTGACGCCTCTTCGCGCAATCATGGCGGCCGCGGTGACGGTCTTGCCGAACGCGGTAGGCGCGCATAGGACACCGGCATCGTGGCGCAGCATGGCCGCGACGGCGGCGTCCTGGTCCGGCCGCAGCACACCGGCAAACGTGGCATCGAGAGGCTCCCCGCACGTGCGCTCGTCGCGAATATCGAGGCGAATCCCGTTGTCGCTCAGCACCGCTCGAGCAGAATCGAGGCACCCGCGCGGAAGTGCAATGTGCAGCGGGTAATTCTCCGCACAGCCAATAACGCGAGGCTTGTCCCACACCGAGAGCCGCATCGCCTGAGCCTTGTAGAACTCCGGGTTCTGAAAGGCGGCCAGACGGATCAATCGGTTGGCCAGTGCTTGCGGCAGTTCAGCCTTCTCGAAGTACAGGCCGTTGGCCAGCGTCATGGTCAGCGACTCGGGTAACGGCCCTTGCAGCTTGCCTGACGCCGACGTGGCGCGCCTCCACGGCGTCGCCAAGTCTTCGTCATCGATGAAGGTGACATCCAGTGGATGCCCGCCGCTGGTCGCCTTTAGGATCGTGGGCTCGATGTCGTTTGGCGGCATCGGACGGATCGAAACCAAGAAGGCCCATTGATCCTGGAACGGCTGCAGGTCGTCGTCGACGAACACGCTGTTCCCTCGTTCTCGCGGCGCCTTCTGCAGCGGCAGTGCAATGAGGTTGCCGAAGCCGCCCTTCGGCAAGGTGTCCTGGTTCGGAAAGAGCCTGTCGTACGACGCAAGCTTCAGCTGCCGCGTGCGCGCGCAAGTGTGGCTGATGATGGCCGTGCCCAGGCGACGCGCATCGCGTGCCGACACACGGGACGCGAAGAAGATCCAGGCGTGCGCGCCCTGCCCCGAGCGCGAAACCTCCACCGCCACCGGCACACCCAGCTCCTGGCACGACCGCGCGAAGGCACGAACGTCGTCCCGCCAATCGGCATCATCGAAGTCGACCGCCAGGAAGTAACTGCTGTCGTCCTCCAGCAGCGGGTAGACGCCCACCGTGTGCTCGCCCGCCAGGTGGTCGTAGATCACCGAATCCGACAGCGGGACCAACGACCGGTTGCCGCAGTCAGCGCACTTGATGCGCGGCTTTTCGCAGATGCCCGGTCGCCACTCGTTGGCGCACGCGGGGCTGTAGCCCGCCCTGCCCGACGTCTTGCTTTCCCACCGGATCGGGTACACGTCAGTCCGTCCCCGGAAGAGCCGACGGAACAGCGCGACCTTCTCTGTCGTCGTCAGCCTTGGCGGGTCCACTTCCGTCGAATGCGTCGGAGCCGACGACGCCTTGCGCCAGTCGATGCCATGCGCCTCCAGCAGCGCGATCAGCCGGGCGTTTTCGGCGTGCAGGGCCGCGACGCCGTCAGAGTCAGCCGGCCCGCCCACCTTGAGCCCACAACTCGTTTACATCGTCACCGACGCCATAGCCGATGTCCTGGCAACGCTGCCGCACGGCGTCCAGTCGGGCGAGGAACTCCGGCCGCTGCGACTCGGGAAGCGCCACCACGGCCTTTAAGGCTTGCTCGAACATCCTCACCAGCGCGCCGAGGTAGGACTCATCATCCATGCCGACATCGGCTGCGAACCCCGACGCCTGTTCGCAGAAGAACGCCGTCAGCTCCGCCAAGCCATGCGGCTGGCCATCGGCCTTCCTGTAGTCGGCAATCGCCTTCTTGGCCTTGGCGACTGATGTGTCCTGGCCGCGGAACACGTCAGGCCAGAGCCATCGCGAGATCGTGACTTCGTAGGGCTTCAGCACGTCGTCGCCCACGCCGAAGCGCGTGTGCAGGAACGCCTGATTCTCCTTGCCGGCGGCGTAGAGATCGTGCACCAGCGCGAGCAGCGCGGAGCGATCGAGTTCCGTGAGCTTCGCCTTGACGTCACTCCAGCTGGCACCTGTTCGCTTGGTTGTCGGCATGCCCGTCCCTGACCGTTCACCATCCTCGAAATGTCGAGTATATTCGACACCAATTCATCGACATCGCTCCGAAATGAACCTGGGTGAGCTTGGCGACCTCGTGCGCTCCCGTCGAGAAAGCGTCGGCCTCTCGCAGGAGCGGCTTGCCCGCCTGTCCGGCCTGTCTCGCGCGACCATCAACCAGCTCGAAAACGGCACGCTGGTCGACCTCGGCGTCAGCAAGCTCGCCAATCTGATGGACCTGCTCGGACTGCAACTCGAAGCCAATCCTTGCAAGCCGACATCCCGCCACGCGTTGCGGATGGCCAGCCGCACGGCCAGCGTGAGCTACCGAACGCCGATCGGCACGCGTCAACTCGCGGACGCGCTCACGACAGGCGAGCTTCCTCCCAATCTCATCGCTCACGTCTCGACCTTCCTCGATGAAGCGCCGCTCTCCCTGGTCGTCTCGGCAGTCGAAGAAGCTGCCCGGAGCCGCGGCGTTCCCCCAAAGCGCATCTGGCAGCACCTCACTCATTGGGCGCACGAACTTCGATCGCCCAGGGCTGCGTGGGCCTGATCCGCGGCGACCCGAATGAGTAGCCAACCGCGCCGGCTCCCGGCCGGTCCTTGGAAGGGCCTGCTCGGCCATGCGCTTCGGCTGGTCGACGAGATCGCGAAGCATGGCGATCCTGATCCCTTCTGGACGTTCGGCGGCGGCACCGTGCTCATGCTGCGTTATGAGCATCGACGCAGCAAGGACATCGACATCTTCGTGCCCGACCCGCAGTACCTGGGATATGTCTCACCGCGGCTCAACGACGTCGCGGAGAGTGTTGCCCACGACTATGTCGAAGCCGCCGGTTTCGTGAAGCTCATTCGGGAAGAAGGCGAGATCGACTTCGTCGCCTCCGAGAACCTCACCAGCAACCCGCATGAGACGTGGACGCTGCTTCGGCGCAGCGTACGGGTGGAAACGCCTGCCGAGATCGTTGCGAAGAAGCTCTGGCACCGCGGGGATCGGCTGAGCGCACGGGACCTGTTCGACTTGTCGCTGGTCATCGAGCGCGAGCCTGAGCCACTGCGGGCAGCGTGGCGGTACCTCGTGAGGCATCGGGCACCGTTCCTGCAGCAGTTGGCTGAACGAACCGCGGTGCTGCGGGCGCAGTTCGACGCCATCGATGCGCTGAAGTACAAGCCGACATTCGACGATGCTGCTGCGCGGGCCAAGAGCTTTCTCTTGAGCCTTCCGGAGCCACGGTGAGGGGCAGACTTGCCGCATGCCCGCTGTGCCGAATTTGTGCCGTGACTTGCGAAAACCGACCCCGAAACGGTCCACTTACGGCACAAACCTCAAGCACCGCAGAAAGCCGTTTTCTCCAGCCGCGACAAGCACTTAGCACTCATTCTTGCGGCCGCTCAGTTCGACTGTTAATCCGTAGGTCCCTGGTTCGAGCCCAGGTCGGGGAGCCAAATCCTCCTATGCGTATTCCACGCGATCCCGGACACCGTTCCGCTGTGATGGCGGACAGCATTCCACGGTGATCGCGGACACCGTTCCACGCTGATGGCGGACAGCGTTCCAACCTGATCGCGGACACCGGCGCGGTGTTCTGAGTGACCCAACGAGGCATAGGCTGCGCCGTTTTTTTGACCGGAGAGGCGATGCCCACACCAAGGGTCCTCATGAGCAAGATCAGACGAACGCTTCAACTGTTGGCCGACTCCGGCCTGAGCACGCGGCAGGTGGCCGCGGCGCTGAACATCAGCAAGTCCACGGTCAGCGAGATCGCGCTGTACGCGCGCCTCGCCTGGTGGTCCGCGCAGGTCGGGCACATCGCGCTGCAGGACCTCACCGACGACGACGTGTTCGCGGCCATTGAAAGCCTCGCGCGCCAGCACGCCCGCTTCTACGCCAGCATCGGAGTCAGCCGCCCTGCCCACGTTGAGCCCACAACTTGTTCACATCGTCACCGACGCCATAGCCGATGTCCTGACAACGCTGTCGCACGGCGTCCAGCCGGGCGAGGAACTCCGGACGCTGCGACTCATCCAGCGCAACCACGGCCTTCAAGGCTTGCGCGAACATCCTCACCAGTGCGCCGAGATAGGCTTCATCGTCCATGGCCACATCGGCTGCGAATCCCGACGCCTGTTCGCAGAAGAACACCGCCAGCTCTGCCAGGCCGTGCGGCTGGCCGTCGGCCTTCCTGTAGTCGGCAATCGCCTTCTTCGCCTTGGCGACCGAGGTGTCCTGGCCGCGGAACACGTCAGGCCAGAGCCAGCGCGAGATCGTGGTCTGGTAGGGCTTGAGCACCTCGCCGCCCATGCCGAAGCGCGTGTGCAGGAAGACCTGGTTCTCCTTGCCGGCGGCGTAGAGATCGTGCACCAGCGCAAGAAGCGCGGAGCGATCGAGCTCCACGAGTTTCGCTTTGACGTCACTCCAGCTCGCACCTGACTTCTTGGTTGCCATGTCGGTCTCCGGGCGGAGACTGTGCGGCAGCTTGCTTCGCGATCGCCGGCACGCCATCTCGCAACGGCGCGCCGGATCGCATCTCCGACGCCATGTCCATCTTGACAACTATTGATAGTCAGACGGATCATCGCGCCATGAGCACCAACACCATGAGCTTCGCCCTGCCGGAAGCCATGCGCAGCTACGTCGACCAGCGCGTGCGTTCGGGCCAGTACGGCAACACCAGTGAGTACCTGCGTGAGCTGATCCGGCGCGACCAGGAAGAGCAGGCCAAGAAGCGTCTACGCGAGCTGATCGAGGAAGGTCTGAACTCCGGCGCCGGCCGGGCGCTGACGCCCAGGCGTGCCGCCCAGTTAAAGAAACAGGCCCTCGGCGACCTGTGAAGCCCGCGCACCTGCGTCCGCAGGCCGAGGCGGACCTGGTCGAGGCCGCGCGGCACTACGCGAAGGAGGGCAGCATCGAGCTTGCCGAGCGCATGTTCGATGCGGCCCTCGCCGCACTCGAGCCGATCGAGCGCATGCCGGCGATGGGCTCGCCCCGACTTGGTCAGCTGTGCGAGATCCCGGGGCTGCGCTCCTGGCGCGTCAAGGGGTTCCCCATGCAGTGGCTGTACTTCGAGGCGGTCGACCACCTGGATGTCGTCCGCCTGGTCGGGGATCGGCAGGACATCATTGCCATCCTGAGCGTGGATGAATGAGGGCGCCGGCGCTCGAGCGGGCCGGGCGATCTGCAGGCATGGTGCCCGTCCAACGGACTGTGCCGGATTTGTGCCGTGACTTGCGAAAACCGACCCCCAAAAGGTCCACTTGCGGCACAAACTTCAAGCACTCAAAGACGCCACTTTCACCGGCCCCGACAACCACTTAGCGCCCATTCTTGTGGCCGCTCGGCGCGACTGATAACCCCGGCGGCCACCCGAACTCCCCCACTGATGGCCACCCCAAATTCCCCCACCCCGGCGACGTCGCGATGACGAGCTGAGGACGCCACGCGCGGCGCCGGGCCGAACCCATGCAGGACGTTACTTTGCGCCCCCTCCGACCCCCGAGGGAGTCATGAGGAGTGAACGTCTTGAAGCCGCATCTGCAAACCACCCTGCGCACTCTGCTGGAGGCCGGGGCCAGCCAACGAGAGATCGAGCGCGTCACCGGCATCGACCGCAAGACGATCCGCTCGTACCAACGCAAGTTCGCCGAAGGCGCAGCAAATTCCCCCGGGGTGGCCACCGACCCTGAGGGCGAACTTCCACCACCCCGGCCACCGACTACGGCCGCGGCTGGGGTGGTGACTTCCGCTTCGGCACGCTTGCCGCTCGATCCTTGCCAAGGGGAAGGTCGTGACGCCGGTCGATCTGCTTGTCGCCATGCAACTGCTGTCTTCGGGCCATCTGGAAGACTGGCGCCACGGCCGGGTACCGTACCTCGAGGGCAGGTCATCGACTGCAACCTGACGCGCCTGTCGCGACTGCTGCGCATTCTTCCCCTCCATGCGCACGACCTGGACCTCGTGCCGGTGCAAGCTGCGTATCGCCGCCACGGCAAAGGGCCCAGGCAGTACCTGCGCTTTACGAGAACGGGCGACCCGAATCTCGCGGCCGCCTATGCGCGGCACTTCGTCCGCAGGCCCCTGTTCCAGCTCACCCGACCCACCGAGGTCGCCGATTCAGGCCGGCGAAAAAGGCTGACATGCCCTGGCAGCTTTACCGACCTACGCTGCGTGCACACCATTCTCAGGAGATGTGCATGAGCAGCCCCCACGACTTCGACTTCTTCCATGGCCGCTGGACCGTCCACCACCGCCGCCTGAAAGACCGCCTGGCCGGCTGCACCGAGTGGGAGATCTTCGGCGGCACCAGCAGCGTGCAGCCCTTGCTGGGCGGCGCGGGCAACGTCGACGATAACCTCATCGAACTGCCCGCCGGCACCTACCGCGCGGCCACGCTGCGCGCCTTCGACCCGGCGACGAAGCAGTGGGCGATCTGGTGGCTCGACGGCCGCCATCCGCACACCGTCGACGTGCCGATGATCGGGCGCTTCGAGAACGGCATCGGCACCTTCTTCGCCGACGAATCCTTCCGCGGCCAGCCGATCAAGGTGCGCTTCCTCTGGTCCCGCATCACGCCAAGCAGCGCGCGCTGGGAGCAGGCCTTCTCGCCCGACGGCGGCAAGACCTGGGAGACCAACTGGGAGATGGACTTCACGCGCGAGGGCTGATCTGGGGTCCGTCTCGGGCGCGATCCCGGCAGCGGCGACAATACCGCTCCAGAACAAGCACTTCGGCCTCTGGCCCCAGTGCTTTTTTTTCGCCAACCGAGACAGGAGACCTCCCCATGAACGACGACCAGCAGATGACTGCGGCCGAGCAGTCTGCGCGCGACGCGTTGGAGTCGCACGCCATGGAGGGCAACATCAAGGCGGTGGCCGTGCTCGCGGAATCGGCCAGCCCGCTGCAGCAGGCGGAGCACATCCGCGGCGTCGTGGCGGCCACCATGGCGCACTACTCCTCGGAGGCTTCGGCCGCCACGCAGGCCCATGCAGCGAAGTGGCGCGCCTGGGCTCTGGGCCTGATCGAGAAGCTGGACGCCCCGGCCCAGCTGGCCGGCGATCCACCCCGCGCCTGAGGTTGCCCGACCGACCGGGCGCTGAGTTCAAGGACTTTCGCGGGGCAGCCTGCCCAGCCTCAGCGCTTCAACCAAGGCTCCAGCGCCTGGGCCAGCCGCTTCAGCATCGCCGGATCAGGCAGGGGCAGGCGCAGGCTGGGTTGGCCGGTCTGCGGGTCGGGTTCGACGCGAACGGCGGGCGCAGCACCCGGCTGCCGCTGAGCGGCCAGGCCTTGCAGCATGGCCGCACCGGCCTGGAGCAGCTCGGCCCAGGGGTCGGCACCCGGCGCCACCGCGCCGTCCGTGCGCGCAAAGGCCGGTGCGTCCGGGTCCTGGGCCGCCGTCGCTTCGCCGGACATGGCATCGGCCGTCACGGCCGCTGACCCGCTCACTTCAGACGTCATCATCGGTTCCGGCGCCGGCGCCGGCGCACCGCCGCCGTTGGCGGCTGCAGCAGCATCGCCCTCGCCCACGCCCTCGCCCACCCCCATCGCTCCGGCCACCTGCTCCACGCTCTTCATGAAGCTGGCCAGCCGCGTGCCCTGCAGGAACACTTCGCTGGCACCGCCATCGAGCACGCCGGCGAACAGGCTCTTCTTGAAGGCCAGCACACCGAGCATGCCTTCTTCGATGCTGCCCTGGCCGATCAGGTTGATCACCTGTACGCCGCGCGATTGCCCCATGCGGTGCACGCGGCCGATGCGCTGTTCGAGCACCGCCGGATTCCACGGCAGGTCCATGTTGACGACCAGCGCGGCGGCATGCTGCAGGTTCAGGCCGACGCCACCGGCGTCGGTGCTGAGGAAGATGCGGCAATCGGGGTCGGCGTGGAAGCGCTCGACCAGCGCGCCGCGCTGCTCGCCGGGCACACCGCCGTGGAACAGCACGTGGCCCCAGGGGCGGTCCTTCAGCCGGCGGCGGATCAGCTCGTGCGTGCCGACCCATTGGCTGAACACCACCACCTTGGCTTCCGGCGCCTCCAGCCATTCGTCCAGCAAGGTCAGCAGTTCGTCGGCCTTGTTGCCGTGGTCGGTCTCGTGGTCGAGCAGGAAGGTGCTGTTGCAGGCCATGCGCATGTTCTGCACCGCGCACTGCAGGCGGCGCTGGTCCACGTCGGACAGGTAGCCGGTCTTGCGCCAGCGGGACACGATGCGCGTGACGATGGCGCCGTTCTCGTCGTGGTGCACACGCTGCTCGGGCGTCAGTGGCACGAACATCCGGCTGTCCACGCGTTCGGGCAGCTGCGCCAGCACCTCGGCCTTGCGTCGGCGCAGCATCACCGGGGCCAGGGTCTGCTGGATGCGGTCGAGCGCCTGGTAGCCGATGACACGGCCGGCCTCGTCGCGGGTCTGGTGTTCGTCCAGCAGCTTCCAGGTGGGGCCCAGCCGGTGCTGATCGACGAACTGCACGATGGATATCAGTTCCTCGAGCCGGTTTTCCAGCGGCGTACCGGTGAGCACCAAGGCGTAGGGGCTGGCAATGCGCTTGAGCGCGCGGGCCGCCACGGTGTTCCAGTTCTTGATGCGCTGGGCCTCGTCGGCGATGACGAGTTCGGGCGCCCAGTCGTCGATCAGGTCGGCGTCGCGCGCCAGCATCTCGTAGTTGACGATGCGGCAGAAGCTGTCTTCGGCGTACTGCGCCTGGCGCTGTACGCGCTGGCCATGGACGACCTGCGCAGTACGGCCGGCAAAGCGCGCGAACTCGGCCTTCCATTGGTGCTTCAGCGAGGTCGGGCACACCACCAGCACCTTGCTAACGCCGAAATGGCGCGCCATCAGCTCAGCCGCGGCGATGGCCTGCACCGTCTTGCCCAGGCCCATCTCGTCGCCCAGCAGGGCCCGGCCGGCCTGTGCGGCGAACAGCGCGCCTTCGGCCTGGTACGGGTACAGGCGGGACTTCAGCAGCTTCTGCAGTGCCTTGTCGCGCGCGCCCTTGGGGTAGGCCTGGGCCAGCGTGTGGCGGCGCTGTTCGGCATCACGCACCTGGGCGATGAAGGCCCAGACATCGTCGCCGATGCGCAGCTCGTGGCCGGCGGCCTGCGCCGCGCGCGCGAGCGTGCCGACGTCGTCCAGCCGGCTCCACGGCAGCGCCCAGCCGGCGTGGGGGTCGAAGCTCTGGCGCGCGCGCTTCAACAGCGCCGGCGGGCAGGCGCTGCCGGGGTGCAGGCGCAGCTGGCGGGCGCCTTGGTAGTCCAGCCGGATCTCGCTGTGGTCAGCCACATGGCCGCGTGCCAGCGCGGCCTTGCCGCCGCGGCGCGCCTGCAGGCGCGCCAGCGTGAACTCGACGTGCTTGCAGGTCCCCAGGTGATTGGTGGCGAAGTCCCAGCAACTGCAGTGGTTGCTGCCGGGCTCCAGGCCACGCACGGTCACCAGGTATTGCGTGCCGCTGTCCGGGTTGTCGACGCGGAAGGTCGAGAACACCGGCTCGGTGCCCAGGTTGTGCAGGCCGAAAGCCTGTTCGCGGCCGAACTGGCGGCGCAGGGCCGCCTGCCAGTCAGCCACCGGCAAGGCATCGGGCCGGCGGGTGCGTGACAAGCGGGGTTCGGCGGCGGCCTTGGACCGTGTGGCAGGCGGTGATTTGCGCAGGGAGGCAGCGGGCATGGCGGATGTGGCGGTGAAGCGACCCCTGCATTGTTGCCGCAGCAACCAGGCTAACCGGCCAGGGAAGCGACCGCCCGTTCGACGCAGCCGAAGGCGATGCGCTCCTGCTCCAGCCGCAGCGGTTCGTCCCGCAGGCGGCGCCAGCGCAGGTCGTCGTAGAGGCAGCGCTCGTCCTCGTTCAGGCGCGGCAGGTCGCGCTGCGTCGGCTGCGGTTCGCCGGTCCACTGCACTTCGTGCGCGAGGAAGGTGTCGCGGTCCATCAGGAAGGACTGCGCATGTGGAAGCTGCGTGCGCAGCTGGTCGAGGATGGCGAAGCCATGGGTATCGACGTCACCCCAGTAGTGCAACGCGCGCTCGTGCAGCCAGGCGGCTTGCGCCAGCGCATCGAAGCCATAGCCCGCACCGAAGACCACCAGGCTATCTGAGGCCGGCGGGAAGGCCAGGAAGTTGATCTCGTTCTCGGTGATGAAGACGCGCCGGGCCGCCGGCACCAAGCGCGCGAATGCATCGTGCGACAGCGTGTAGTCGGCATCGGCCCCGGGCACCCACGCCTCGTGGTCCGGATCGAGAAAGCGCAGCCGGACGCGTGCCGGCTTGTCGCGAAACCCGTAGCGGCGCGCGAACTGCCCGGCACCGCTCACTTCAGCGTCTATGGAGTCGGCCGGCAGTGCCAGGTCCAGCAGCTCGGCCAGCACGCCGCGCTGCGCCTCGATGAACTTGCTGTGGATACCGGCCAGGTCCACCTGCCTCAGGTAGATGCCGGGGCGCGGGTGGGCCTGCAGCCAGGCGACGACGTCGAGCAGCTTCGGCCAGGCGTCGGCCAGGGCCAGGGCGCGCAGCGGCTGCCGCTGCAGCCAAGACAGCAGGGCCGGCTGCCGCGGCCGCGTGGCGGCGAGCAAGGCCTGGAACGCCCGCGCGTCGCGGGCCTTGCCGATGAGCCGCAGCGCGTCGTCCAGCGTGTCGACCCAGGCCTCGCCCGGCAGGCAGTTCTGGCCGATGACGCGGTGCCGCACGTCGCGCATCACCAGCCGGTACCCGGCACGGTTGCCCTGCTGCAGTTCGGCGGCCCAGGTGCGCACGGCATCGAAGCGCTCGGACAGCTCGCTCGACGAGGGCGCGCGCAGGCTCAAGCGCAGCGGGAACAGGCCAGCCGGTTCGACCAGCTCGGCCAGCAGCTCGCCGCGTTCCCAGCGCCGCAGCACCTGGCTGCGCAGGTCGGCGGCCGTGGTCCATGCCGTGCTCATGCGGTGGCATCGCGCTCGACGCGCAGTTCCTCCACGCCGCGTTGCGCCCGTTCATCCGCCACCCCGCGCTGCGCCCGGTATTCCTCGATCGCCAGGTTGCGCAGCCGCGATGCGCTGCCGTCCTCGTTGTGCACGAAGCCGACGCTGGCCACGAAGGGCTCGATGATGTGGATCTTCTGCAGCGGCGTGACGATCAGCAGCTGCAGGTTCAATTGCTTGAACAGGCGCAGGCCGTATTCGGCCGATTCGTCGGAGCCGCGGCCGAAGGCCTCGTCGATGACCACGAAGCGGAACGAGCGCGAGCGCGCGGCGCCCCATTCCAGCCCGAACTGGTAGGCCAGGCTGGCGGCCAGGATGGTGTAGGCCAGCTTCTCCTTCTGGCCGCCGGACTTGCCGCCGGAATCGGCGTAGTGCTCGTGCTCGCTGCCATCCTCGCGCCAACGTTCGCTGGCGGCAAACTGGAACCACTGCCGTACGTCGGTCACCTTGGCCGCCCAGCGGCGGTCGGACTCGGCCGAGCCTTCGCGGCCGCGGAAGCGCTCGATGATGCGCTTGACCTGCAGGAACTTGGCCTCCGAATACTGCGCGTCGTCCGAGCCGGTCAGCGTTCCTTCGGTGCAGGCGCGCAGTTCGGTCTGGAAGTCGCGCACGTCGGCGTCGGTGGCGGGCTGCGCTTCCAATGCGATGTAGCGGCCGGGGTTGTAGTCG
>Ga0196963_10001557_pt1 | contig 15251 bp, 18 predicted proteins | sample S1_5metaG_FD_148600 | JGI IMG/M metagenome (GOLD analysis project Ga0196963, IMG submission 148600) | Soil microbial communities from Anza Borrego desert, Southern California, United States - S1_5 | ecosystem: Environmental > Terrestrial > Soil > Desert | place: USA: California | collected... | reverse complement strand
GTCGCCGTCGGAGAGCCCGCCCGAACCGCCCCCGCTGTTACTCGCGATCACCGCGAAGTTCGTCCCGTCGCACTCGATCAGCACGCCCATCCCTTGAGTCAAGGTCAGCGTGGTGTGCGCCCCGTCGGGATCGCGGAAGGTTTCCGAGCCGTCGGCGTCGACGGTGATCGTGCCGCTCCCGCTGTTGAAGACGCCGAAGCAGAACCCCGACTTCAACGTGGCCGCGGCCGTCACGCTGACCGTGAACGTGTTCGCCGTGCAGTCGATGATTTTCGAGCGGTCGGTGGCGACGACGGTGTAGGCCCCGGTCTTCGCAACGCGGTCGAACCCGCCGACGTGGGTGTTGATCGACCCGTTGCCCACCAGCAACTTGAGCGTGTCGGTGGTGGTCAGCAGCTCGCGCGCGGCCCCGGTCGGGGCGGTCGCCTCCAGGCCGCCTCTTAACTTAAGCGTGGTCATTCCCACTCCCCGCAGTCGAGGCCGATTTCAGTGTCTTCCCACATGCCGCCGCTCCTACCATGTGCCGCCGTCAATGGTGGTCGTGCCGCCGACGACACCGCCGTTGTTGATGAGGATTTCGCCGTTGTTCGTGCCGCCGACTGTTAGTTCGCCCGACTCGCCTTGCGGACCTTGCGGACCCTGCGGGCCGCCGCTGAGCCGGTGAATCCAGAACTGCTTGGGGTTGCCGCTGGAGGGCGGGGTGGGGTCGTGACCGGACGCCTCCCACCGGATCTCATTCGACGCCGGGACGAACAGGCCACAGTGGACGTAGTCGCCCTCCTCCAAGTAGGCGACTACGTTGACGTGGGCGATGCCGCCGGAATAAGCAGTCGGTCCAGAGGCGAGCTTGTCGCCGTTGAACTCGTACCCGCCGCCCTCGTCGTAGCCATTACGGATCAGGACCAGGCCCCCGGTCAGGTCCGTTCCGAATGGCGGGACGAAGGAGCAGCCTCGGCTGGCCCCGATCAGGTAGTAGCCCGCCTCGGTGATCTCGAAGCGGTTTTCGGCGGCGTTGTAATAATTGTCCGTGTCGTAGACGACAGTGTCGTATTCGCTCACGATGTAGCCGTAGCCCGGCCCAGTCACGTCCTGATAAGTGGACGAGTAGACTGCCGCGCCACTGGACGTCGACGTGCCGCTACTCAGCCCCCCGCCCACGCTGCCCACGCTGGACACGAAGCAGCCAACTCCGTCGCCATTGAATCCCACAAAGCGTGCGTGCGGTATGTAGTCGCCGACTGCAAACCCGGACCCGATCGGGTCGGCTATGCGAACCTCCGTCGTGTCGAGGTCGCTGAACGTGCCGTCGGAGTCGTCCCACTGCTGAATACGCGCCGGGTAGCCGAAGTCGTCGGGGTCGCCGGCCTGGATCTGCAGAACCTGGACGGCGTTCCCTTCGGCGGGCACGCGGCGAGAGTCGCCCCGGTCGCCGATGAGCTGTTGTTCGACGCGGCGAGTGGCGCGGGCCACTCGCTTGAAGTCGGTGTCGGTGAGTAGGTGCGATGCTTGCATTAGCAATCGAGGGCCAGCCAGTCGAAGTCCATTCGCTTGTGCAGGATGAACGGGCCGAACGTGGACGGTGCCTCGCCGTCGAGGTAGACCGGCGTGCCGCCTACGGCGAGCTCGCCGCCCGTGCCGTCGAGTAGTGCCGGGGTCGCGACCGGCATCCCCGAGCCCTTGTCGATGATCTTTCGTCGCTCACCGTCGACCAGCTTGCGGAAGCCGCGGTCGAGTGGGGCCGGGTTCCAACCCAGAGGGTCTTGCGAAATGACAATGGTCACTTGGTAATAAACCGGCGTGTTCTCGGTCGCCGGAATCTCGTTGTAAGTGAGCTTCGACACCCGCAGCGTGTCGGCGTCGTACTCCTGGTCGCCGATGGTGAACGGGAAGGCGTTCACCGCGTTGGCGAAGTCATCGAACCACACTTCGGAGACGGAAGTCTGCGAGCGAACGAACGTCCACTCAGCGAGATTTTCCTCAGTCGTGATGGGCGGGTCGAACGGGTCGCCGGCGCTGTTCTTGACGAGCAAGCCGTTTCGGTCCTTCTCCCAGGCCTTTTGCCGGCTCCAACTGCCCCGACTCCTTTGCTGCGTCGGGATGACTGCGGGGATCGCCCCGCCGCCGCCGCTTCCACCGCCTTCGCTCCCGGCCCCGGTTTCCGGGTCAGATGGCGCGGGCGGACTGCCCGGCGCTTCGGCGTTGATCTGGGGATAGGCGTAGCTGACGGTGACTCGCCATACCGATGCGTCCCCGTCGACCGGCTCGCCGGTCTTCTGGATCACTCGCGACCGCGGGTCTTCTTCGTTGCTCTCGCCGTAGAACGGAATGCGCGAGACTTCATCCGACGGGATGCTGCCGGAATTGCTGGCCGTGATCGCGGCGACGATCGACGAGTTGAAGTCGTCGAACTCGACTTGGTAAACGTGCGTGGCCGTGAAGCCGGCTGTATCCTGCACGGACAGGCCGCCGGTCAGGCCATCGGGGACTCGATAGATCGCGGTTACGGTCGCCATGTATTACTCGGGCATATTCTTGTCGTCGATGAGGAAGCCCTTCTTCTGCAGCTCGCGGGCAATCTCGCGATTCACGTCGAGAAGAATCTTCCGCTGCTCATTGGCCGCGGCGAGAAAGTTGGCAACCCGCTCTTGTGCGTTCTCGCGGCCGACGTTCTGTTGAGTGATCGCGGACACGGCCTCGGCGGAATCTTTCAGGGCGGCCCCGGCGAGCTGCGGGCGGCCGGCGCCCATCGCCCCCTCGGCCTGCTTGAACATTTCACCGATCTGGAATTCGAGCAAGTCGGCCCCGCCCTGCCGGAAGAAGCCGCCCCGGCCCGCGACCGCGGCGAGGTCGAGCACGTCTTTTTTCAGGGCCCCGACCACATCGAAACGGCTGTTGATGTCTTCCACCCGCTTGATGTCCGCCGCCCGCAACTTGTCGGACGCGAGCTTGAATTCGTTCGCCATCTTCTCGGCTTCCTTGCCGGCGCGGCCGAACATATCCCAAACCTTGTCGAGGTAGCTGGCCTGCGGCGCCTCGATGTCGAAAATCTTTCGCATCTGGGCCTCGAAGAGCCCGAAGTTCTTTTCCCACGTCCCGGCGTTCTCGCTCTCCTTGCCGCCGCCAAGTTGTCTGTTGACCCACGACCACGCCCTCACTTGGTCGCGGGCCGCGCCGGTGAGGCTGAAGTGGGAGTCGCCCTCGCCGGTTCGCCCCAGTTCGTCGAGCATGTCCATCGTCTGCGCCAGCGTGCGAACCATCGTCATGCCCATCTGGAAGGCCGCTTTTCCGGCCTCCTTGAACGCCGCCGCGATCTCCTTGACCAGCGGGCGAATCGCTTCAAGGTTGTCCTGTCCGAAGCGGAGCGAGTCCGTCAGGTTCGTCACAAAGTCCTTGAGCCCGAACTCGTCAATAATCATCTGGCCCAAGTCCCACCGGAAGTCGTCCCAGGCGTTCTTGAGCATGTCGAACCGGCCGGCGAGGGTTTGTGCCCGTCGTTCCGTTGCGCCGAAAAATTTGCCGCCCTCGGACGTCGCCGTTATCAAGGCTTGCTGGAAGTCCTTGACCGAGACCCGTCCCTCCTCCAGCATGAACTTCAACTCGGTCGTGCTGACGCCGAGTTGCTTGGCGAGGTCGCCGGTCAGGAAAACGCCCTGCGCGGCGAACGCCTTGAGCGTCTTGCCGCCCACCTCGCCGGTGTCGATCACACGACCATAGGCCGACGCCAGCCCCTTCAGCTTCTCCTCGTTCCCCATCGCCAGGTCGCCGAGCATCCGCAGCGCGGGAACGATCTGGTCAGCCTCCAAGTCGGCGGAAAACAAATCCTTCGCGGCCTCCGACGTGGCCCGAATGTTCATCCGCATATCGTCGGACGCGCTCTCGATTTCCTTGAACAGCGCCTCGCCCGTCGCGGCATCGCCGAGCATCGTCTGAAAGCTGGCCGCGACGTCCTCCATTTCGGCCGCGATCTTGATGGAATCCGTCAGGAAGCTGGTGATTGAAAACCCGCCCATGATGCCGCCCGCAAGCCCGGCACCCATCGGCCCCAGCATCCCGAGCCCGGCCGTGAGCCCGCCCGCCCCGAGCGACAGGCCGCCCATCATCTTCCCGCCGGCCCCCTTGAACGTGCGGGCCAGGATCGATTCCGACTTCTTTCCGAAAGACTTGATGTCGTGCTCGCCCCGCTTCAGCGCCTGAGACAGTCCCGTCGTCGATCCAGTCACCTGAACCGAGAGGTTGCCGATGTTAGTTGACATGGCGGGCCTCCGTCACGGTCCCGCCGAGGGCGAGCGTGTAGGCTTTGAACTCAGCCTTCAGCCGCCGCGGGTCTTGCCGCCGCGCCCCGAACTTGGGGATGAAGTCGGCCGGCTTGAAGGGGCGGGAGTTCTTGCCGCGGTAGGGGTTGCTGACGGCCGCCGCGAGGATGCCCATGCGCAGGTCGTCGCGCTGCTCGCCGCGGGGGTTGAGCGCCTCGGCCGCGACGTAGAGCATGTAGTCGGCCGTGGTCATCCGCTCTTCCAGTTCGCTCAGTAGCATTCCGAAGCGGTAAGAGAGTTCGATCCTGAACTCGAGGTCAGGATCGCTCAGGATTTTTTTTCGGCGTCCTCGGCCGCGTCCTTGTTGAGCGCGTTAAGCTTCATGGCCGCCTGTGCAACACGCTTCACCGCCGACGCCGACTTCTCCACCAGTTGAGGAATGTCGGCCGCCGTGAAAATCGGCTCGCCCTTGTCGTCGATCGCGCACACGACGACGAGATTCGCCGCGATAATCGCGTCGTCCTTCTCGTTCTCGATTCGGGCCGCAAACTCCCGATGCTCTTTGCAGGTGAGCGAACGGCACCGCACGCCGCCGCCCCACTCCGGCACGGCCACGTCTTCCGTCTTCCGGTCGTTCGCGGCGAAGATGTCCGCCTTCGTCAACAGTCGCATTGATTTCCCTTGCAGAAGAGCGGGCCGGGCAATGGGTGAATGCCCGACCCGCAGTGAATCACGAGTAGGCGGTGAACTGCGGCTTGCCATTGACCTCGAAGCCGACGGAACACTTAATGCCGTCGTCCTCTTCCACCGGCACGCCGAGCGAGCCGAGGAAGCCGTGAGCCGACCACGTACTGAGGTGGGTCGCGTCGTCCGGCTCCGGGATGCAGACCTGAATCCAGAACTCGGTGCCAGCCTCTTCGTAAGCCTTGAGGGTCGCGAAGTCGGTCTTGTCGAAGTGGCCGTCGAAAGTCAGGACGCCGGGGTCAACGAGACCGGGACGCTTCCGCTTGTACTTGTTCGTCTGGTTCAGCCGGGTCGCGTTGATCGCGGTCGTCTTGGACTCCGGGATCTGGATGTTCGTGGCCTGCCCGAACGCCGTCATGGACGGGATCGTTTCGGGGGTCGCCGCGCTCCAGGTGCCGGTCTTCAGGATGGTCCCGAAGCTGTGAGTCGTTTTGTCGATCGCCATGCTCAGGACTCCTATTCGTTGAACACAATCACCGCGTCAAAGCCCGCGTTGAAGACCCTCGCCTCGCCGGCCGACTGCGGCGGCTCCGAGCCGTGGCGGACGTTTTCGATCCGGCAGGACTGCACGTAGGCCGCGGTTGCGCCGCTGCCGATTGTTTCCTGCAACCCGTCGAGGCCGCCGTCCGCACTTCTCGCCGCGACCAACTCCGCGACCTCTCGGACCTTGGCTTTTACAAGCCCCCAGAAGTCGAGCTGATAGCGGGCGCTCACGTCCTTGTTCACGCCCGCCAGCTTCCTGCTCCGATCCGCCGGCCCGATCAGCGTTATCACGCCGTAGGGGAACGTCGGGTTTTGTGGGGCCGCGTCGTCGGCGTAGAGCCTGCCTTCGATCAGGTCGCTCACGCCGTCGATGCTCAGCACCTTCGTTCTCAGGGCCTCGTCGATCGCGTAACGCGCCACGCTACTTCGCCCTTTGCGCCTTCAACGCATTGCCGAGCACGCGGCCGACGATGGCCTTCGTGCCGCTCTTGTTCTTGTCCCTCGCCGGCCGAATGAACGGCTGCGGCCTCGCGCCGGGGTGTCGAAATCCCCGCTGTATTTGCTTGCTGGATCGGCCCTTTCGCCGAAGCCGGTCGCCCGCTCCAATCGTGTGAGGCCGCGTTCCGAACTCAACCAGATGGGCGTAATTCGTCGGGTCCATGTAGACGGCCCGTCCCTGCGAATCCGTCCCCACCTTGACCCGGAACTTATCCGTCCGCTGTCGCTCGCCCTTCTTGCCCTTGAACTGCTTGCGGACGCCGACGATCCCCGTCGCGACGAGTCCGCCGCGGAACGTCTTCGTCTTGCGGCCCAGCGCCTTCTTGAGCAGCTTCGTATCTGTTGCGACTCCGGCCTTGGCGTCTTTGAGGATCGGCTTCGTCGCCTCGTTGATCGCTTCGCGAAGGGCTTTGCGCGCCACCTTCTTGTCGATGTCGGCGAGCCTCCGAAGAATCGCCGGCGCCCCCTTCGTTCGCAGCGACAAGCCGAGCACGCTACACCTTCTCCTTGCAGAAGAGCACCAGCATTCGCCCCCGCTCTTCGATGTCCGACACCGACTGAATTTCGAGCATTCGGCCCTTGTGCTGAACCCGGTTCTTCGGCGTCACGCCCACGAGGTATCGCAGCGTGACCGTGTGCGTCACGTCGGCCTGGATCGCCTGAGCCCGCAGGTACTCCCGGCCGCTCGTCTCGATGGGCTCCACACTCGCCCACCGCTCGGTCAGCGTGACCCACTGCGGAAGCGGCTGACCGTCGGCCGAGACCGTCTCCGGGTTCGCCTCCTCAATCGTGACCCGGTGCCTCAACTTCCCGGCTCGGAGCGGCTTCATTGCGTGTACACCGTCCAGCGGTTGAGCAGGCTGCGGACTGCCATCGGCAATTCCGCCACGATGTTCCCGATGTTGATGGCCTCCCGGTTCTCGTACCAGTGCCCGACCAGCAAGAGGATCGCCTGTTTCAAGCCTCGCGGCACGGCCGCGGCGCTCGCATACCCGGCCTCCACGTTGACCCAAACGCCGTTGCTGGCGCCATAAGTCGTCGGCCACGTCTCGCCGCAGGCCGGGTCGATCCTCGCCGGCTCGCTCGTCACGTCCGCCCGGTAGTCATCGGCCGCGAGGGTCGTCTCGGTGCCGTCGTCGTCGAGGTACTTCAGGCTCGCGACGGACCGAACCGGATAGACCGCGAGCCGAAGCGTTCCGCCGTCTTCCGGGAAGTCGTCGAAATACTGCCGGATCGTCTGGGCCATCAGGGTGCGACCCGTCTCCCCTTCGACCAGTTCCCTCGCCGCGGCGATCAACCCTTCGATCAGCGTGTCCTCTTCGGTGCCGTCGACGCGAAGGTGCCGCTTGGCCTCTTCCAGTGTGACGGGCTCCGAGGCCGCAGCGGATACGACGGTCAGCGTGATCGGCACGTCGCCCTCGTTAGGTGGTCGTGACGCCGGTCACTCGCAGGTCGATAATCAGGACCGACGTCGAATGGGCGTGGCCCAGCCGCGTCGTGTACCATCCGCTCGAAAGGTCGTCGGCCGGGCAGATGTCGCCGGCCGTGGCCCCCAGGACGTAAATCTCGCCTTTGGTCAGAATCGCCCCGTAGCTGATCGGCCCGGCCGTCTGGTACGTCACCGGCTGGCCGGTCGTGGCCGAGTGGACCGCGATGCCGACGACCTGCGCTGTGGCCTCGCTCGCGTTGGCGTCGGCCAGCTTCAGCTTGTCGCTGTCGGTCGAGTCCTTGTAGACCGGGTAGCCGGCCGTGATCGCGGCGCCGGCGATGCCCCGCTCGTAGGTCGGCGTCAGGCCCGACACGCTGGCGGGGACGACGTTCGACGCGGTGATGGTCAGAGCGGCCATTGATTACCCCACGACGATCTTGATGGTTCCCGTCTTCGTGTCGCCGCCCGCGGCGACGATCACCTTCACCCGATCGTTCGCCGCGACCACGTAATCGCGGAGCTTCGTCCCGCCCGCGGCGTACAGGGCGTCGGCCCCCGTCTCGTCGTCGATCGGCACGCGGGGGTAGAAAACGCCGGCCGTGTTCTGGTTGGTCAGCGTCAGGATCGCCTCGCCGGTGTTCTCCAGCGTGATCGTGAAGTCGACCCCATCGGCGAAGTCGGTCTTGACGTAAGCGACGGTGAGGATTCGGCCCGTGACCGGCGTGCTGTACGCCGTGCAGGAGCCGTCCGCGGCCGTCGTGAGTGCGATGCTCTGGCGTTCGGCGTGCATTAGGCTTCCGCGGTCCAGGTGCCGGTGTAACCCATGACGGCCCAGGTGCCGTCTTCGACGCACATCAGGTGGACCGTCTCGCCCGCGGCGTTGGCGGTCAGGTACTTCCCGGCCGCACCCGGCACGCCGTTGGACGGCAGGGAAATCGTCTCCGTCCCGTCCGGGTCGAGCCGGAGCTCCTGCGCCTCGCGGACGCCGAAGAAGAACTCGAGGCCCGTCACGGCCGCGGGCAGCGTCAGGGTGATGGCCCCGGCCGCCCCGTTGTTCGTGTGGACGGACCCGGACTCGGCGGCCGTCAGGGTGTCGTCGGCCGTGTGGGCTTCGACCGTGCGAACGGTCTTGCCGGCGAGGGTCAGGGTCGAGCCGGCCTGCACGTCGAGCGTGCCGCCGGACTTGACCTCGATCTCGCCGCCCGAGGCGACGATCATCTTGTCGCCGCCCTGCTCGCGGTAGACCTTCGGCTGGTAGGACATGGCTTTGATCCCGTTGGTTGCCCCGGCTGAGGCCGAGTAGTCACTCAGGACACGGTTCGCGGTTCGATCAGTTGACCTGCGTCGACTGCGGCACGTTGCGCGGGTGGCCCTGAATCCAAGCGCCGCCGAGGAACACGTTGCCGGTGTTGCTGCCGGGTGTGACGGTCACGCGGACGTAACGCTTCGGCCCGATGTAGCCGATCTTGAACGTCGCCCCATCGTCGGCGAAGTCCAGGCCCATCGCCTCCACGCCAAGAAGATGCTCGTCGGCGACGGCCGCCGCGTCCGACAGATTCGAGGCATCGCCGTCTTCGACGAGAACCGTGTAGGTCGCGTCGGAGTCGGCGTTTGTGCCGAGCACACCCACCAGCTCGCAAGACCCGAAGTTCGCGGTGTCGACGATGGTCGAAACCTGCGCGGTGTTGTCGGTCACAGCCGCCTTCGGCGCGAAGGCGGTCGTGCATTTGATGTGGTTGTGAAGGTCTCGCTTCATGTTCGTTCACTCCGAAGCCGCGGTCGCGGCGTGGTTCAAGGGGTCGACACCGCCGCCGATTAGCCGAGCTTCAGACGGCCAAACGCTTCCGCCAGGACCGGCATGGCGTCGGTCTCCTTGCGGCCGATCCAGCCCACCTGGTTCTTGCCCGCGTAGAGCTCGTCGAGACGCTGGATTTCCAGGTCAAGGCCGTCCTGGATGTAGAAGAAGCTGATGTCGCCAAAGAGGGCGATGTACTGGCCCGTGGTGAAGGTCGACGGGGCGTTCTCGTCGACGATCATCGGGCGCTCGAGCAGCGTGTCCATGCTGCTCGCCGTCGCCATCGTCATCAGGTATTGGCCGTTGCCGTCCTTCAGCTTGCGGCACATCTTGCGGAAGGTCCGCGAGACGATCCACTTCCCGTTCTGGCGGTAGGCGTCCTTGACGCTGTGCTGCAGGTCGATCAGCTCGTCGGCCGTGAAGACCGTCGTGCTGGCGCAGGTCGTGTCGCGGCTGGTCGGGATGCCGTCGTTCGACGCCGTGAACAGACCGATCGGCTGGTCGGCGCCGTCGCCGGTGAGGTACGCCTTGTTCTCGGTGATGGCGAACTTGTACGCGAGCCGCTGGGCGAGGAACTGCTCGACGTTCAGGGAAGAGTTCCGCAGCATCTTGCGGCTGGTCTTCACCATCTTGGAGAACAGGTGCGGCGTCAGTTCGCGCTTGCCGAACCGGGCCGCCGAGTCCTCGCTGATGTCCGAGGCCGGAACTTCGGCCGACCAGTCGGCGTCGTTGTAGTCCGTGTCGTAGCTCAGGGCCCCGACGGACTTGAGCGAGGTCGGGGCCAGGACGGTCGCGTGCTGCCGGATGGTCGCCGCGTCGTCGAGGAACTTGATGAAGTTCGACAGGAAGCCGGTCGCGGCCGTCACACCGCCGCGGGCGTCGTCGCCGACCACGAGGCCGAGCTGTTCGCCCGTCCGCAGGTAGCGACCGAACGCCTTGCCGTACTTCGGCGAGCTCAGGGTCTGGAAGCGGCTGGCAAGCTGCGGGTCGACCTCGGCCAGCATGTCGATCGAAAGCTGACCGGCGCGGCCGTAGTTGACCGTCAGGCCGGAGGCTTCGTCCTTGCCCAACTTGCCCGGCTCGGTCTGCCGGGGGAGCGGGCGGTCCATTTCCTTCGCCAGCGACTCGGCTCGCTGGCGGCGAACCTCGTCGTCCGTCCGGCCCTTGATCTCCTCGCCGAGCTTGTCGATCTCGGCGTCCCGCTTGTCGTACTCCGACCGCTCTTCGGAGTTGAGCGCGCGGCCTTCGGAGTCGGCCTTGTTCAAGAGGGCCTTATTCGCCTCGAAGAGCCCGGCCCGTTCGCTGGTGAGTTCTTTGATGGACTTCATCGAAGCCGCTCCGGTTTGTGCCGCTGAAAACGCCGATGCGGGCGTGTGATCCCAGCGGCGGGATTGTGACCCGCTACCAGTGACCCCAGCCCGCAACGGCGAGAGGTGGTTCACTTTGATTTGTGAGCAGCCGGGCGACGGCCCGCGGCTCGTGTAATGTGACGTTACAACGGGGGAGCGAGGGGCGGGAAGTGGGAAAGCGGCGGGAATCCGCCGCCTTCCTATCGATGGGACGGCGCTTGGATCAACCGGCCTTTTCCTTCAGCCGGAGCCGACGTCGCATCACGTCGGCGAGGTCGGACGCGGGCGGCACGGCCGGCGGCGCTTGGGGCCCGTACCGCTGGCTCAGGTAACGGTCGAGAAATGCGACCACTCGCAACTGGACCACTTCCCGCGAAGCCCCCGGAAAGAATTGGTCTAGCGCCTGCGTCGCCATCCTGGCCGCGCCATCCGGCAGTTCTAGCGCGTCTTCAACGGAAAGAAAACTGCCATGCACAGCGTCTCCGTCGCCGACCACATCGGAGGCGTGGAGAGTGACCGGCATCCAGACCGGCGGAATTGGATTGCCGTCCTTGTCCGTCTTTGGCCGCTTAAGGTCATCGAGGACGGGGATCTGTTCCGTCTTCAACACCAGCGACGAGCCGAATAGGTCTGGGTCTTCTTCGGCCATGCGCAGAACCTTGTCGCCTTTGTAGTCCCCTTCGGGTCCAAAAGCGTGAGCAGATAGGTACATATTGGCACGCACCCGAGTGCCGTCCAGCCAGGCGTCTTTGGAGCGGCCAATCGTCGTCGCGAGTCCATCGGAGCTCATATTTGGATGGCTCGACCTCACTTTGATTCCGTTCGGCTTTTCTTGGTACAAGGACACAATTTTTGCGAGCGATTCGGCAGTAAACTGCCCGCGGCCGGGAGTCTTGAAGTAGCCGAGTTCTGCAACAACATAGCCGTTGATGATGCGCTTCTCTTTGTCGACGCCGATTGGGCGACCGAACGATCGGGCGTCGAGCCATTCGGGAACGGCTGGCATCTTACTCATGGTTTTCTCCCAGGATTCGGGCCGCTTCGTCCGCCGGCCGACTCGGTTCCCACTCGCGGAATAGCTCGTCGACCGCGCCGGCGAGCTGAGCGGCGGTCGCATTGCCGGCGACTCCAAGCAGGGCTTCGCGAGAGCGAAAGCAATACTTGAAGGCCCATGCCTTGTGGTCGATCCAGGTGGTTCCTCGCGATGCGCTGAGCACTTTCGCCGGAGCCTCTAGCGCCTCCGCAAGGGTTTCTTGGAACTCGCCGTAGAAGCTATCGATCCACGCCAGGAACTCGCCCGGCTTCTTCGCGGCTCGCCGGCCCTCGTTTAGTTCCTTCCGCTGCAACCGGGCGAAGGTGTCCGTCAGCAGCGAGCGAAGGGCGGCCCGCATTTCGTCGGGCGACTGTTCTGTCTCGCCTTCCTCTTCGGCCTGCGGCGGCACGACCACGGGCGGGGGTGGCTCCGGCGGATTGATGGCCCGGTCGATCGGCTGCATGTTCACCGGAACGAAGTGGACGTCGCCCTCCGGTCCGATCGGGTTCATGTCCTCCAACTCGCGGATCTCGTTGATTGTCTTCCCGCCGATGCCGAAGAGTTTGGAGTAGAAGTCGCCGCGAGCCGCGGAGTCGCCGCGGAGCAACGCCGTGACATTGTGCTTCGAGTACAGCTTCGGCGGGCTCAGTAGCTTCCGGTCGATCTCCTGTTCCTTCATCACCAGCGTCGGGCCGAGGCAGTGCTGGACGAACTCGATGCCCTGGTGTTCGATGTTGTTGTTAGTGCTGCGACTGAGGTCGTAGAGGATGTGCGGCGGCACGTTCAGCCAGCGGGACACCTCTTCGGTCGAGAACCTGCGGGCCTCGATAAGCTGGGCGTCGACGGGCGAAATACCCCCGGCCTCCGCGATGTACTTCCATCCGCCCCAGACGACGGCCGTCTTGAATGCCTTGTCCGGCCCCTGATGCGTCCGCTGCCAGGAGTCCTTGAACTCTTCACGCTGTTCTTTCGTCGGGGTCGCGTCGTGCTGCAGGATGCCGCCGGGCCTCGCGTCGTTGCCGAAGAACCGCTCGCTGAACGTCTGGGCCGCGATGCTCAGTCCCAACGACCCGACCGCGTAGTCGATGAAGGACTGCCCGCAGATGCCGTCGCTGGAAACGAGCGTATTGTGCAGCATGTCCGACGGCAGAATCTTCCGCCGGTCGCCGTCAACGCTGTAGTAAAGCTGGCCGCGGTCGTCGCGTTTGGGCTTCACCCGCCACGGCTCCAGCGGGTAGAGCGCCCCCGGCTGGCTCGCGCCGGTCCAGACTATTTCCGTACACTCCTGACCCCACAAAAGCCGGTGAAACTCGGACGTCCGCCGGCCGATGAACGCCGACATTTCCGGGTTGTATTCCGTGTGCAGCAGCCGATGCGCCTTGTGCGTGTCGGCTACCTCCCGCCGCTTGCCGTCGTTGCGGTAGACGGAGAGCGGGAGCGCCGCGATGATGCTGGACAGCTTGCTCACGGCCGCGAAGACCGCGGACAGCGACATGGCGCTATCCTGGTCGACGTCGACGCCGGCACCGGACGTGCGCAGGTTGTAGAGCGTGCCGGGCGTCTCCGACAGCGGCCACGATCCGACGCGCTTCGCCAGCGATTCACGCCGGCCCAGGAGTCTTTCCAGGATCACGCAAGAACCCCCAGACGGAAATGCCGAGCAGCAGGCCACCGGCAACGATGAACCCGAGCGGCAGCCACGCCAGGCCGAAGCCGGTCGACAGCGTAACCGCCCCCGCGATCGCGCACACGTCACGCATTCACCACGCCTCCACGCCGCCGCCGACCGGCTTCGGCTCGCCCTGCATCGCGCGGCTAATCGCCATGATCGTCGCGGGGATGCCGTCGATCTTGCTTCTGCTCTTCCGGCGGTGCGGCATGATGTTCCCGACCCCGTTCTCAACCGTCACGCACCCCCCGACCATCCACCGGAGAACCGGGTTCCCATCGTGTTCGACCCGCCTTGTCCGCACGGCCGCCTCCAATTCCTTTGTCGGCTCGTTGTAGTTCGCCATCGTCTGGCCGAACTCGACCATGTTCACGCCGTCTTCGACGAGCTCGGCCGCGAGCTGGCGGGCGTTATACGGGTCGAACGCAACCTCTATGAGCTCGTACTCCCGGCTGGCCTCCAGAATCGCGGCCTTGATCTCCCGCCCGTCGATCATGTCGCCCGTCGCTTCGACCACAAACCCCGCTTCAATCCAGGGCCGGAGCGTTTCGCGTAGCCGCTCGCCGACGGAATCCCTCGCCGTCTCCGCGCACCAGAAGCGGACGTAGACCTTGTACCGCTTGCTCCCGCCTTCGTAGTTCGGGAACACCAGCGACAGGGCCGCGAGGTCGGACGTGCTCGCCATGTCGAGCCCGCCGAAGCAGGGCGAGCCCTTCAGGTCTTCGATGTCGAACTCTGCTCTGCAGCGGTCCCAGACGTCCAGCGGAATCCACGCATTGAGGGCCGCGGTCCTGACGCAAAGGTGGTCGCGCTTGAACCGATTCAGGCCGGCGATCGTGCGGCCCATGCGCCGAAGGCTTTCCCTCAACTTCTCGGCGCTGACGGTTACGTTCCAATTCGGGTTTGCCTTCTGCCAGGTCGATTCGTCCGCCGGGTCGTCGCCATCATCGGCTGTGGCGAGGAAGCCGAAGAAGGCGTCGTCGTGAACGGTTCCCTCCAGGACCGATTCAAGGTATCCGTGCAGCTCCGCGTAAATCGAGTCCTCGAGATCGCCAGCCGTTGTGATCGCGAGCGTGAGAGGCTGCTCGCGGGCCCCGGTCGCCGTGTCCAACACATCCCATAAATCGCGAGTGGCCCAGCGGTGAACTTCATCCGCAATGATCCCGCTCGGATTCAAGCCGTCGAGCGTGTGGGCTTCGGAGGAGACCGGGAGAAACACACCCTCACCCTGCCGGAGCTGCAGCGACTCACGGTAGGGCCTCACTCGCTTCTTCAGCGGTGGGCACTGCGCTACCATCCGCTTCGCCTCGGAGAAAACGAGCTTCGCCTGATCGCGCTTCGTTGCGGCCGAGTAGACCTCGGCGCCCGGCTCGCCATCGGCGACAAGCAAGAGCAGCGCCAGCCCGGCGGCGAGGAACGTCTTCCCGTTCTTGCGGGGGATTTCCACGAATGCGACCCTGAACCTTCTGGTGCCGTCCGCACGCATCCAGCCGAACAAGCTGCCCACGATGAACTGCTGCCACGGCTGCAGGACGAACGGCTTGCCCGCCCACTTCCGGCCCTTCGAGTGCTTCAGCCGCCCGAAGAACCCGAGTGCAAAGTCGGCCCTCGCCTGATCCCACCAGAGGCCCCGGTCGTGGGCGTTCTCCAGGTCGGCCAGGTGCCGGGCCGCGGCCTTCTTGATCCACTTCGCTGCGGGCACTTCGCCGGCCACGACCCGCCGAGCATAGTCCCGGACCGGGCAGTCAGGACGCGGATTCGCTGGTCGGGCGGTTGGCGAGGAAATCGTCGAACTCCTCAATCTCGGCGTCAGGGTTGGCGGCCTTCAGCGCCCCGCGAGCGGCCGGGCTCAGCCCGAAGTGGCGGATGCCGCGTTCGATCTGGGCCTCCACGATCTCCAGGGCCTTGAAGTGCAGGTTGATCGTCTTCGTCTTGTTGTGCAGGTCGATGATCAACGGCGACGTCTCGAGTTCTTCCTGAATCGTGCGGTACAGGGCC
>Ga0196963_10001556_pt1 | contig 15252 bp, 12 predicted proteins | sample S1_5metaG_FD_148600 | JGI IMG/M metagenome (GOLD analysis project Ga0196963, IMG submission 148600) | Soil microbial communities from Anza Borrego desert, Southern California, United States - S1_5 | ecosystem: Environmental > Terrestrial > Soil > Desert | place: USA: California | collected... | reverse complement strand
GCAATTCAATTTCTGCCAGACGTTGGGGGGAGTGCGGCAACACGGGCAATTCTAGATGAGAATCAACCGCCGTGTCGCCGTGACCGGGAAAGTGCTTGGCGGTTGTCAAAACGGGGTAACGTTGAGCGCCCCGGATAAACGCCGTCGCCAGTTGACTCACTTCCTCTGGTGTCTCCCCAAAGGCGCGGACATTAATCACAGGGTTATCAGGATTATTATTGACATCCACGACCGGGGCTAATACCCAGTTGATGCCAATAGCTAAAGCTTCGGCAGCGGTAATCGCTCCCATTTCTTCAGCATAATGCTGGGCTGTACTCGCGTTTTTACGGGCGATCGCACTCAGCGCCATCGGTGGGGGAAACCAAGTTGCGCCAGAAAAGCGCTGACCCACTCCTTCTTCAATGTCGGCGGCAATCAGCAGCGGGACTTTTGCCCAGGATTGCAGTTGTTGCGATCGCAGCGCCAACTCTCCCGCACTCCCGCCTAAGAGAATTACCCCCCCAACGCCTAAGTCTTGTAACCAATGCTGTAGCGTTGCTGCGGGGGGTTCCCAAGTTGGATACTGAATTTGATGATCGAACAGATAGCCAGAAGCTCGCACCACGACCATCTGAGCCACCTGTTCTGCTAACGAAAGGGTATCCAGATCAGGGAGTGACGGAATTGAACGCAACCCAGTAAAAGACTTCAATATCTATCCTCTTCCTCAGCCGACACAGCATAGTCGCTCTCTTCCTCTTCTGGTACTAAAAACTCCTGAGGACGTTCTTCTTTCAGTTGATTCAACAGCGACAAGACACGATTCCCACGTTCTATGGAGCGGTCTTCTAAAAATACTACCTCTGGGGTGCGACGCAGACGTATGCGTTGCCCTAACTCGCTGCGGACATAGGGCGTTGCAGACTTTAGCCCCGCCATAGTTTCCGATCGCGCCTCATCGGTACCATAAATACTGACAAAGATTTTGGCGTGTTGTAGGTCACCGGAAACATTCACATCAGTGACACTGACCATACCTGCTCCCACCCGGTCATCTTTGATGCCATTGAGCAACAGTTGGCTGACTTCGCGCTTAATCAGTTCAGCAACGCGAGAAACGCGACGATCTGTAGCCATAGTTTTCGCCTCCAATACACAGGATGGTCTAATATTCTTTGCCTCGCGACTGCTTCCTCTCAGACCCTGGAGCTTGCTAGAATGACTGACTTCATTCCCCAGTTTCTCGCGTTTTCCTTCCAGGAGAGTCACGGGAATTAACCATGGCATTCTAGCAAGCAGGCTGGGGGATGATGTATCCTCCCACTGAAGTAAAGCGGTTGCGCCGATTGCCCCTCTACCTAAACAGGACTAAGCCCTAACATGGCACGCAGCGTCAGCGATATAAAAGCCATCCCTGCCACCAAGAAGCCAATCAGAGCGATCGCCGTAACTGGGCGCTTTAATAGGGGTGCCAACCATCCAAAGGTGAAAAAGAAGATCCCCAAGATGATGGTGATAAAGTAGCGGGGGTAGCGCGCAACGTTCTCCCAAAAGCCATTAAACGTTACAAACATAGTAGAGAGCAGCCAACACCAGCTCTAATAAAGATCACTGTTTTTTAGGGTAGCAGAAGAGTTATTCGTCAGAATTCAGAAGTCACGACTCAGAAGGCAGAAAAGTCAGCCTTACGTGCGATTTCTTGGGAAAAAACTCAAGACCTACTTTGAAAGCGGATTCATTCTTGTTCCTGAATTACTAGCTTATTCCGAATAAACTGAGCGTTTTTATAGCAAATCAATGGTTTCTCAGACTAACCTCTCTATCTTGCCTCGCCCTTTTCTCAAATGGGCAGGAGGAAAAAGTAAACTGATCCAACAATATCAAGCTTACTTTCCCAAAATATTTAAAACTTACTATGAGCCGTTTTTGGGTGGCGGTGCGGTATTTTTTCATCTACAACCCTTTAACGCCATATTGATGGATATTAATGCTGAGTTAATTAATACCTATTGCTGTGTAAGAGATCACGTAGAGCCTCTAATTGAACGCTTGGCAGAGCATCAAAGCCAACATGACTCAACCTATTATTACCAAATGCGATCTTCGCTTTATAGCACTTCGCAACAGAACCAAATTACATCTGCTGGATCTCTGACTAATGAAGCTGATATAGAACGGGCAGCTAAATTTATTTACCTCAATAAAACTTGCTTTAATGGTCTTTATCGAGAAAATTCTAAAGGGCAGTTTAATGTTCCGATTGGCAGCTACAAAAATCCTCAAATTTGTCAACCTGATGTGCTGCGTTCTGCTTCCGCTTGTCTTAAGTTAATTCATCTCAAAGTGCAACCTTTTGCCAATATTCTAGAGTTGGCAAAAACTAGTGATGATTTTGTCTACTTTGATCCACCCTACCATCCTTTAAATCAGACAAGTAACTTTACGGCATACAGTCGTTATTCATTTAGTGAGGCAGATCAAATTAATCTTTGTGACATCTTTATGCAGCTTTCAGATAGAGGAGTGAAACTGATGCTTTCTAATTCTGATTGCCCTTTTATTAGAAAACTTTACTCTAGTTTTAAAATTCATACGATCTCTGCACCTAGATCGATTAACTCTCAAATCAAAAAAAGAGGTAGAGTTTCTGAGTTGCTAGTAACCTCGAATTTAGATTATAATGATAAAAACTAAAGTTAATAGTTTTTTAATTAAAAGTTTAAGCCTACAATTTTATTACCTATATCTACAATAATTTAAGTTTCTATAAAATTAATATTTCTTGCCTTTAAATCATCATGAATTAAGCTGTAATTTAAAACCTTATTACTTCTAGACAACGTAATTAATTGTGCTTAAACCAGAAAAAGGGATGAGGTAAAAACTATGTGTGGCAGATTCACTCAGAGTCAATCCGCTGAAGTCATTGCCAAAGCATTTGATGTCGCGAATGTTCCAACCATAACCCCTCGGTATAATATCGCGCCGACGCAGTCAGTGGGAACAATCTTACAGACGGGAGAAGATTCACGAGAGTTTCGGCTATTACGTTGGGGTTTGATTCCTAGCTGGGCGAAAGATATTCAAATAGGGGCAAAGCTGATTAATGCTAGGGCAGAAACCGTCGCTGAAAAGCCTTCTTTCCGTTCAGCCTTTCGCCATCGGCGTTGCTTAGTAATAGCTGATGGCTTTTATGAATGGCAGCCACAAAAGCGGAAGAAACAGCCTTTCTATTGTCGTCTGAATAATGGACAGCCTTTTGCTTTTGCTGGGCTTTGGGAGCGTTGGGAAGGCGCAGATGGCGAGAAGATCGACTCTTGTACGCTGATAACAACGGAAGCCAACGAGTTAATGAACCCGATTCATGACAGAATGCCAGTGATTCTTGACCCCAAAGCATATGATTTGTGGCTCGATCCGCAAGTGCAAAAATCAGAGTTATTACAGGCACTGTTGCGCCCCTACGCCGCTGAGGAAATGACAGCTTATCCCGTCGGTACCCAAGTAAATAAGCCCGTGAATGATAGTCCTGAATGTATTCAGCCGGATGAAGCGATCGCCCACTGATTGGATGCCCAAGATATCACCGTCTAAATCCACCCCTTGCGATAGAAGGTAAAAATTGACTTAGAGGTATGCTGACAGTAAATGTTCTGCGTTGAGAGAGTCAAGATTTATGACAGAAAGCTTCTTACTCAGTCGTGTATTACTTCAATTTAATGGCAAAGCTGATAACCCCTTAGGCGAAGATTTATCTGCTATTGCTATAACGCCTGATAATTGTTTGTGGGTAGCTTCAGATGAAACGAGAACGCTAGAATGTTTGTCTCCCACAGCGCCTTATGTATATAGCAATCATCAGCAATTCTTACTGAAGAATTTTATTGATTTATTTAATCAAGAAGATGAGATTGATATAGAAGGGATGGATTATGATAGTCCTTACCTTTGGCTTATCGGCTCACATAGCACCAAGCGTAAAAAAGTAAAAGGCAAGGATCTGGAAAAAGATCTTAATAAGCTGGCGACTATCAAAACAGAACCCAATCGTTACTTATTAGCTCGGATTCCTGTCCAAGACAAAAAGTTATTCAAATCAGGTTCACATCCAGAGCAGACAGACAAAAAAATTACCTCAGCGGTTCTGCAAAAAACAGACGATGGTAACTTACTGATTGATGCACTCAAGACAGACCAACATTTAGGAATTTTTCTCTCCAGCCCGATTCCATCTAAAGAAAATGGTTTTGATATCGAAGGATTAGCGGTTTGCGGAGATAGACTTTTTATCGGGTTACGTGGCCCCGTTTTACGTGGCTGGGCGATTATTTTAGAGATAGAAGTTGAAGAAAGAGAGCCAGGAATTTTAACGCTAAAACCAATCGGTCAAGAAGGGAAGCCTTACAAGAAACATTTCCTTGATCTGGATGGTTTAGGAGTGCGGGATCTTTGCTTATCTGGGTCGGACTTAATCATTTTGGCAGGTCCCACAATGACTCTAGATGGCGCTCTGAAAATCTTTCGTCTCCCTAATGTTTTAAAACGTCCTGAAAACAGCCTATCTGCTCAAAAAGAGGGAGAGTTAGAATTATTGTTTAACCTTCCTTTCCGCTTGGGTACAGATCATGCTGAAGGGTTGACGCTGTTTCCCTGCTTAGAACAAGAAAATTCTCTTTTGGTCGTCTATGATTCACCGGATGAGATGAGAAAACTGAAGTCAAATGCTCTCTTTGCAGATGTATTCCAGTTGAAGCCATAAACATCGCATTCTGTAATCCCGTCCATACTTACGGCTTCCTCATGTCACCATAGTGCGATCGCATCTTCATCAGCACTCAGTTGAGCCATGTCTCTGGTTGAACTGGTCGCCTGCTGGTGGATGTCGTCATACAGCTTATACTGATTGCTGTAGGGAAGCGATCGCCTCGTATTGCCTACAAATTTCGGATTCTATGGTTTCATCACCACTTCACCTTAGTGATGAACTCTAACGACTATCCAACTTTTTGGATAGAGATTTTCGCACCAGCAACCTCTAACTGCTGCTTAAGCTTTTCAGCCGTTGAAAGATCAACACCTTTTTCCAATACGTTAGGCGCTGAATCAACAAATTTTTTAGTCTCTATCAGAGTCCAATTTTTGAGATGGTATAAGATTCTGATGCACTCTATCCTTTTGTCGGCTACAACTGCTTCTAAAATTACCTGATAAGCAGGAGGTTCTCCGCAGAGACGGCCTGTAAAAGGCAAACGAGGTGTAGCCATCACGCCGAAGGATTCTTCAATCTGAATTACTAATTCAGCAGTTTCTAATAAAGTTAAGGATTTAAGCAGATTGAGAATTTCAGTAGTGGTTGTAGACATAGGATATCGTCTATATACAAAAGTGAAGTGGTCGGTAGTAGTCTATTGCTAAAAGTCTTCTTAAAACAGCATAATTCTTTACTCAGACTATTTTGCTAATCTGGTAAAACTACACTAATGAATCGTGTTTTTCTTATTGTAAATGCCTAAGTTAAGGTTTATTTTTCGCCTGGTTCATCATCATATTTATCCAACTGACCAGGATGGGAGTGAAATATATTAGAAGTTTCACACCGACGACACTCAGCATAGAACTGCAAACCCTGCTTGCGGATTCTCTCTGGTTCACCGCAATTTTGACAAACTGAATCAATCCTGCGATTCCCACCACAATCTCTGCACTTAAAGTAATAGCTATACCCAAACTCTATAGACAAGTTGCGGGATTGGCATTGGCGACAGATGGTAGTGGAAACTGTATTAGCTTTCTTAACCGGGGGTTTGATTGCAGGTTTAGATACTTTTTTGAGGGGAAAAGCTGTAACCGATTTAGCTGAATTTGTAACGGTTGTTGAGGGTGGATTAGCAATTAACTGACTAATTTGATGAATTTGCTCCGGCGTTAGGTAAACTTTTTCCCGACTTGTTAAATATTCGAGGAGACGTGGGACTCCCCAAAATACAGGCATAGAACATTCTGTTGTCCTTAGCCATTGAGTTTTCGTCATTACCACGACTGGTACTACCCAAAGCTCAAGACTGGCAGCAGGTTTGAAGGGAAGGTATTGAGATAACCATTGGCGCAACAATCTAGCATGACGTAAATCATCACTATAGGCGGCAGGCATAATGGCACTTTTGATTTTCTTCGTTTCACTCCTTATGCCGCAATCCTTTTGGAAACAGCTATATAAATTGTCCTCACTTGTGTGTCCACTGCTAAACTACCGCCCAAATCCACCTCTTTCGATAAAAGGTAAAAATTTACTGTGAGGTAGATTCCTCTCTGGGACAGGAATTTAGCTCAAAGGGGGTAAAAGAGGCTACTAACCCATGAGAAGCTCAGCAAATATCAGGTTAGTTTTATCTCCATGCAGGGCATTTTAAGTAAGGGCAAGTTGCCTTTACTCAATGTCTTTCAGCATAACGACTCCATTTCAACAGGATTACAGATGATAACTTCTAGCACTACTCAGCTAAACCTAGAAGACCTTGAACGCCATAAATACCAGATCAACGACCTTACCTACTGGAAAACCATCGATTTTTTTCCATATGATGAGCAGAACGCTGTTTGGTTCAGTGATCTCCTAACAGGCGATCAGGAGACAATTGAAAGTAGTCTTCAGGAGATCGCAGCAACACTAGATATTTCAGTCGAGGTTCTCAAGCAGCAGCTCGACAATTATTCAAAAGTCAAGCAAACTCCCTTTTGCATCTGGCAAATTGACCCTGCTTCAGGTGAGCAAAAGGCTACCTTTTTTACCTCACTCGATACACTGGTTGCGAAGAATAGCCCAGTGTCAAAACCAATTGGGGCTTTAGAAAAGTTTTTCAACATTTCTAAGCGCATTACTCCCTGGATTTGGGCAACGGTTGTGGTCGTCGTGATCATTCCAATCATCGGTCAGTGGTTTATGGTGCGATCACTCTCTGATGATGCACCGCCCCCTGCGCTCGTTCAGACTGATACCGCCCCTAACTCTGTCATCCAGAATGCGCCGCCTATGAGGGATTGGGATCAGTTCGAGCGTCTTGCTAAAGATAAAATGCGGAACGCCCATGCTAAAACAGAAGTTCTTGCCCGAAAGGAATTGGATGATTGGGCTGCTGGTCTAACTCAACGCTTAGACGAAAGCTTTCTGGATTGGTACTTTGGCTACTTCCATCAGAAGCAACTCCAGTACAGCAGCTTTTTTACAGGTATTTCTGGAAAATTCCAGCAATGGCTCGACCCAAGCAAGCCTTCCCCTCAAGAAAAAATCGCTGAAGAGATCACCAAAGAATTTCAGGAAGAATTTGCTAAACGAGTTCTCGTTCCGCAGATCTCAGAATTTCAACTTCAAAACATCGCCCTGAAAACAGCTAAATCATACATTCGTGAACTAGGACAGGAATTCAACCAAATCTCAGCCGAAAGCAGTATCTCTGCTGCCGAGTGGGATCGTTACCTGCGCGAAACCTCAATTTCCATACCTAGCACGGAAGGGAATCTAGTTGCATTGCCTCTCAAACAGATGACGGCAGTCGGTGCCTACATTGCCCTCAAGCCTCTTATCCTACCTTTAATTCCTAAAGTTGGGAGTGCAGTTGCTGGCAAAATGGTAGCCAAGGTTGGAGCCAAACTTGCTGCCAAAACAGGCGGAACCCTAGCCGCAAAACTGGGCAGTACTTTCCTGGATGCTACCGTCGGTGTCGGCATTCTCCTCTGGGATGTCTGGGATACCAATCACACTGCCAACATTGAAAAGCCAATTCTCCGCAAAAATTTGATTGACTACATCGCTCAAGTTGAAGAATCCGTTCTAGAAAATCCAACTAACGGAATCATGACCGTCACTAACAAAATTGACGGAGAAATCTTAAGGTCAATTCACATAGTAAAGGATGCTCAAGCATCTTTTGCTGGAACCAACTCATAGGAGACTTAGCATGAACTTCTTGAATGGTTCAAAACGAATTGTGGGAATTCTGCTATTAGCCACTTGGCTTTGGTTGGCTCCACTGCCATATTCGATCGCATCAGCCGATGAGATGTCCCAACCAACTGCCACGCAAGTAGTCGTAACCACCAACACAGATTATGACTGGTCAGAGATTGATCAACAGCTTGTCAATTCCTTGCATGAGGCGAGCCAAAGCACAGAGGAGTTTGTAATCAGGGAGTTGGATCGCTGGGCACAGAAGCGTATTGAGAGAGTTGATCATCCTTTTCTAGATTGGTACTTCGATTTTCTGCACCAGAAAGCAACCGAATTTGGGGTGCCCTTTGCATGGATGGTATTCAAATTAGATGCTCAACTCAAAATCTTTCAAACTGAGGAGGAGAAGGCAGAGAACCTAAATGCCGATCAAATTATTAAAAAACGCATGGAGGCAGATATCAATCGAAAATTTGCTGAAGACGTATTGAATCAAGAAGCGATGTCTGACCTAAAAGATGTCATTGAGCGTACTGCTCAAAATTATGCTTCAGCAGTTGGTGTAAAGTTTTCCAGCATCAAAAGTCGCTATCAAGTCACGGACCAAGACTGGGAACGGCACTTGGATAACCTCTCTCAAATTGTTGCTAATACTGGAACTGAAGGGCTAGGACTATCTGGTAGTGCATTAACTGGCAATCTCACTACTAAAGTTCTTGCTGTAACTGCTGCAAGTGCAGGAACCAAAGTTGTTACCTCTTTAATTGCGAAATCAGGCACTAAGCTTTTAGCCAAAGGAGGTGCTGCGATCGCAGCTAAGTGGGGTTCAACCCTTGTAGATCCAGCGTTAGGCATTGGTTTGATTGTTTGGGATGTTTGGAACTATCGCAACAATGTTGACCATGATCGCCCCCAACTCCGAAAAGACCTAATCTGCTACATCACCGCACTGAGAAATTCCATTCAAGAAAATCAAGAAGGGAATGGAATTATGGATGCGATCACGTCCCTTCAAATGGATCTAATTAAAGGTCTACACCTTCGCTATGGATAAGACGAAGCAGAAGAAAGAGACTAAAGCAGAAAGTTGAGAAAAAAAGATTCGGTATTACTGAGGCAGCAGACCTGTGAAAACATCTGCTGAAATTCGCCCAACCTTGGTTGATGCCCTCAGAATTGCTCGGGTCAGTGGATAAAAAGAAGCGCAAACTGGAGGGATGACCGTGCATTCCCCAATCTGCATCACTCAGTGTTCCGATTCAAGCCACTAAAGATTCGTTTGAAATTGAGATTCCTAGCGGTAGTGGTCTAACCTTAGTCGTGAGCTATCGCCCAGTTCCAGTTAGTTACCCTCGCAGTCTCTATCTTTCTCGTGAACTACCCTCAGATGCACTTCAGTAAGAAGGATGTGTCCTTTGCCTTCTAAACCTGCCTGATTGTGCAGTGAGTGGAGAAATTTGTGCCGCGTTCAGACCTACGAGGCTGAGACAGCAAAGACTCGGATAAGGCGATCACTCTTAGTGCTTTTGATCAGTCTTTTCTGGGGTTAGGTACGTTATCCCCTTAAACGCCCTGAACGCAAAATACTAATGACAAGCCATAAACCCAGAAAGCTAGCAACGGCAAATAAAATATTACTCAAAAAAGAGAGTTGAGATGTTCGGGCATTACTAGAAATAATTGCTGCCCCAATAATTAAACAACCAACCACAATACTAAATGAGAGACGGTTTGCCGAATCATCTAAACTCCGGCGCAAGGGATCGAGATCTTTTAGGGTTAAATTCCACCGTAAAGTTTCCGAAGTCACTCTATCTAATAGCACCTCCATTTGTCGCGGAGACTCAAGCGAGAGACTTTTAACATCAAGTGCAGTTCTTAACAGAAGTTGTAGGGGATCATCCCCTAATAGTTGACGACGAAATAAATCTGTAATCAGGGGTTTAACCTGTTCTATCAAATTAATATCTGGGTCAAAAGTGCGGGTAACGCCTTCTAAGTTCGCTAAGGTTTTCGCATATAGACCGAGATTGCTGGGTAAGCGAAGTTTATTGTTGCGGGCAGTTTGCAACACCTCATAGAAAACTTGACTAAAGTTAATTTGTGATAGGTTGAGATTAAAATATTTGCGTAGCATTCGCGCATAGTCATTTTCTAAACGCGAAAGATTTGCGACTTGGGCTGAGTCAGATAATTTTAAAGTTAGCTGAGTACAACGTTGGGCATCTAAATCTACGATCGCTAATAACATCTCGGTTAAAATTTGCTGCGATCGCGGATCAAGCCGCCCCACCAAACCACAATCAATTAAAGCCAGTCGTCCATCGTTGAGATAAAACAAGTTGCCTGGGTGGGGATCAGCATGGAAGAAGCCATCAATGTAAATCTGCTGGAAGAAAGCCCGAAAGAGCAATGTAGTAATTTCTCGTCGATCTAAACGGGGAGTTTTCCCATTTTGAGTCTCTGAAAAATCTGCTGATAGTAGGGGTACACCATTTAACCACTCCATCACCAAGAGTTTTCCCGTCGTTAGATGCCAATAAATCTCTGGCACTACCAACTGTGTAGGATCAAACCATTGACTTTTAGCTAAGTTGCGCCGCAATTGGTCGGTATAGCTAGCTTCTAATGTAAAATCCAACTCTGCTCGCAAAGCAGTCGTAAATTCTTCGGCTAACGAGACAATATCGTAGTCTTGCCCAAACTCTGTACGCGAGGCTAAATCTGCTAAACCTTTAATCAGGCTAATATCCTGCTCCACGATCGCATCAATACCAGGACGCTGAATTTTTAGCGCCACGTCCCGCCCATCTGCTAGGGTTGCCTTGTGCGTTTGGGCAATAGAACCCGCCGCAACAGGTTGAGGATTGATAACGGCAAAGGTTTGTTCTAGGGGTTGTTGAATTTGTTGGCGGATGACCGTTTCCACCTCTGACCAAGGCACTGCGGGTACTTCCGCTTGCAGCGTAGATAGGGCAATAATATATCCCTCTGGAAGCAAGTCTGGGCGAGTACTCAGTAGTTGACCCAACTTGACATAAACAGGCCCTAAATCTACTAGGATGTTACGCAAGACTTCTGGGGGTGGCAATTTAGGTTCATCAGCTTTGCCGCCCGTCAGTAGCACTCGCATGTAGTCCCAGCCGTTGCGAAAAACGACCTCAAGAATTTCTCTCTGTCGGGAACTGGTTTGCGTTAAGGAAAACACAGCGTCTCTCTATGACTAAGGTTTACTTGCAGCTATACAGTCCCAAAGAAAAAAGGCTGACTCAGGAATAGCTGTTATTTGGTATGACACACGCTGTTGTAACCTTCTGTAGCCCTTAGTGCCAACGTCCCAGAGAAGTAAATCAGGGGTCAGGGTCAGGAATGAGGGATTTTAGTTATCTGCGTAGGCAGGTTTGTATGTGTAGCTGTGGTTTTAACTGCCAAGTGCAAGACTTTTTCCTGACCTCTGTACCCCTGACCCCTATTCATCTAAAGCAATTTTTCCCACTTAGGGTGATCTTGCAATTGCTTGAGAACCTGCTTAATGTCTTGGGTGCGATCTTTATTCACGATCAGAGTGACATTGCGATCGCGCACAATTACGACATCCTCTAAACCAATCGTGACAATCACCTCTTCAGCATCCTCAGAATAGAGAATTGCTCCCTGCGTATCCATCCCCACATGATTGGCTAACTCTACATTCGCCGCATCCCCTTTTAGCAGACGCTCAAGGGCATTCCAATCGCCTAAATCATCCCAACCGAAGGATGCAGGGAGTACATAAGCTAGCTGCGTTTTCTCCATCAAAGCGTAGTCAATGCTCTTCTTGGGCAATTCTGCATAAGCTTCAGCACCCTTGGCTTCCAACAGATTAAGTATTTCCGGTGCATGGGTGCGAAGTTCTGCTAAGACAACTCCGGCACGAAAGACAAACATGCCACTGTTCCAAGTATAGGGACACGTTCCTGTGGCTCCCTTCGTCGCTAGAAAAGCTTCTGCTGTCTGACGATCAGGCTTTTCTGTAAAGCGGTTCACCCGATAAACAGGCAGTTCCCCAAACGTTCCGGTTTGTTCACCCTGCTCAATGTATCCGTAACCAGTAGAGGGGTAACTAGGAGTAATGCCCAACGTCACAATCGAGTCTTCAGTCCTAGCCAGTTGAGCCGCCGCTTCTAAAGTTTTTTGAAAGGCGGCTTCATCGGCAATCCAGTGATCCGCTGGAAAGAAACCAATGACCGCATCCTCTCCATAACGTTTGCAGACCTCTAGGGTTGCCCAGGCAACGGCTGGGGCAGTATCGCGTCCTTCTGGCTCAACGAGGAGGCTTGGAGCCGATAATTGAGGCAGCTGCGATCGCACACCCTCAGCCAACTGCCCCGATGTCACCACCCATAAACCCTCCCAGCTACCAGCCAGTGCCAAAAGCCGCTCAGCCGTTGCCTGTAAAAGGCTCTTGCCACTGCCATCCAAACTTAAAAACTGCTTAGGTCGGTGTTTGCGACTCAGAGGCCAAAACCGTTCGCCTTTACCACCAGCGAGAATAACAGGTATTAAGGATTGACTCATTGGTTGCAGCAGATATAATCCAGCTTGATATTACTCCATAGAATGATCCATGCAGGCTGGAGACAAAACCAGTGAGGTGAAGGTGGCAGAAGTCGAACAGTCCAAAACAGGTTCTCATCTCGAATCGTCTAACGATTCTGACAATTCTCACTCAACCCCGGATCAGAATGTTGAGCATGATCCCTCTGTCATGCCACCACCCCCTTTAACAAGAAGTATTGTGACAACGTTTTCTCATAAAAGCTCAAGCATTGCTCACTGGATTTTCTGGAGTGCTGCCTTTATCCTCACGGCAACCGTTTCTGCCACCCTAGGAGCAACACTGGCATTGATGGTGCCACTAGCGCCGTTCATCGCACCTCACCAGCAAGGGCAAAAAGGGGAACTATGGCGTCAAGGCTTTCGCTACAATCTAGCTCGACCTGTGAACATCTTAGTCATGGGCATTGACCGCGTCCCCGATCTTCCGGCTAATTCTCCTGATCGCTTCAATGGTCGCAGTGATACGATGCTGCTGTTGCGGCTAGATCCTACCGACCACTCAGTGAGGATGCTGTCAATTCCCCGAGATACCCGCGTCGATTATTCCGGACTGACGATTGCCAAAGTCAACCAGGCAAATGCAGATGGTGGTGCTACGTTCAGCGCTCAAGTGGTTAGTCACACCCTGAATAATATTTCTATTGACCGATACGTTCGAGTCACCACCGATGCCTTTCGAGAAGTGGTCGATTTTGTGGGTGGGATTGAAGTGTATGTTCCTGAACGCATGTCTTATGTGGATAATACTCAGAATCTCCACATTGATCTCGAACAGGGATGGCAAACCCTTAACGGGGATCAAGCGGAGCAATTTGCCCGGTTCCGTCAAAATAAACGCGGTGATATTGGTCGAGTCCAACGACAACAAACCCTGATCAAAGCATTACGCCAACGGCTTCAGCATCCCACTGTAGTCCCTCGGTTGCCTCAACTTATCCGGTCAATGTGGAAGTATGTTGACACTAACCTCAGCTTGGAAGAAACCTTGGCGATCGCGAATTTTGGTCTGGGTCTGCAACCGGATGATGTCAAGATGGTAATGTTGCCGGGTCGCTTCAGTACGCCGGGTGAGTACGCCGCCAGCTATTGGATTATGGACTCAGCAAGTAAAGACCAAATTATGAGCGAGTATTTTGGGCGAGAGTCTGCTGAGTTGTCCTCGGAATTTAGCCGTTCTCCCGTCCGACTGCGAATCGCGGTGCAAAATGCCACCACTGAACCGGGATTGGCTTATCGGGTGGCTGAGAAGCTGGAACGTAAAGGCTTTCGCAATGTATATGTAGTGCAGAATTGGCCAGATTCACAGCGTCAAACTCAGATTATTGTGCAAAAAGGGGATTCCAAGGCGGCGGATGTGGTTAAAAGAGAGCTAGGGTTTGGGAAAGTTGAATCTAATTCCACGGGCGAGATTTCATCGGATATCACTATTCGTGTGGGCGAAGATTGGAGTCAGGCTCCTCAGTAGGAGTGGCTAGCTGCTGACAATCGTCTACGCTTTGTGATTAAAAAAGCATTCTACTGGACAATTAAGAAACAGGAAAACAATTCATGCGGGGCAGTGAAATGGAACCAGAGAGCACAGTGGCAATTGAGCACCAAAATGTCCCAGCAGAGCATCAAGGTTTGCACAGCTTTTTATATAGTTCGGAAGCAGAACACGCGGCTACAGAAGTTACGATTCCGGCAGATTTAACCAATAATGGTACAGAAATCTTACCCCTAGAGATTTGGCGATCGCTCTCCTCCAACGCCAAAATTGCTGGAGTGTATGCTGTTTTAGATGCCGCCCAGCAGGTGCAATATATTGGTTATTCTCGCAATGTCTTGGTGTCCCTCAATGGACACGCAACTCAAAATGGTTTAGCGAAGTGCGCTTTTGTCCGCGTGCAAGTGGTTAAATTTCCCAAACGGGAAGCAATGGAAAGTTTGCGGGATGAGTGGATTACCGCATTAGGCAGCGTACCGCCGGGAAATGCTGAAGAAAGCGGAATGTGGGCAGCAACGGTGGGAGAAGCTACGCGGGTGGCAATGTCTGATGCCGAACGCCAAGCCTATGAAGAGAAAAAGCTCAAGTTGCGAAAAGCAATGGCAGATGGGACCCTATCTCAGGAAGTCGCCAATGATGCGAAGGCAGAGGAACGCCGGCAGCAATTAGAAGCTGCGGTAGAAAATGATGACTGGAGTGCGGTGATTAAAGAACAGTGAAGGTATGAGGGTTCTCACGGCTGATAATTTTTGGTCATTAAACTCTGATCTGCTGATTCTTCGCGACTTTGCCAGTCTTTTGCCACTTTATCAATGCCGTAGAAACGTTGCCAAAAGGTATCAACGGCTGCGGTTGGCAACACTTTAGTCATCATAAATAAGAGAAAACTTCCCCCTGTGGCAGCAATGTAACGCGGACGGGGATTAGCATCCGTAATAGCTTGGAGAATCACCTTAGCGACTCGTTCAGATGTCCAGGCGCGGCTACTAGTGCGTTCTTTCAGTCCCTTGAGCCGTTCAAAAGCAGCCCGATAAGGAGTGGTTTCTGGATTCGCTACTGCTTTTTCTACCATCTGATCCGCAGCGTCAAAGAAATCGGTCGTAACTGGCCCTGGTTCAATCACGCTGACTTTGATGTTAAAGGCTTCTAGTTCCATCCTCAGGGCGTCACTGATGCCTTCTAAAGCAAATTTAGAGGAACTATATAAACCCCCAAAAGGAAATGCCAGCCGTCCTCCTAG
>Ga0196963_10001555_pt1 | contig 15253 bp, 15 predicted proteins | sample S1_5metaG_FD_148600 | JGI IMG/M metagenome (GOLD analysis project Ga0196963, IMG submission 148600) | Soil microbial communities from Anza Borrego desert, Southern California, United States - S1_5 | ecosystem: Environmental > Terrestrial > Soil > Desert | place: USA: California | collected... | reverse complement strand
GGCCTGGCAGCTGCTGGGCGAGGCTATGGGCGCCAACCCGACTCCGGTGGCCTTCGCCGAGCTCTACACCGCGCTGCAGTCGGGTGCGGTCGATGGCCAGGACAATCCGCTGCCGACCAGCCGGACCATGAAGTTCCACGAAGTGACCAAGCAGTTCGTGCTGACCAACCACCTCGTCGGCTACGATTGCTTCTCCGTCTCCGCCAAGATCTGGGACGCGATGTCGCCCCAGCAGCAGCAGGCCTTCCAGGCGGCGGCGGACAAGTCCATTGCCGTCAGCACTCAGAAGCACCTGGCGCAGGAGAAGGAGATGGTCGACTTCTTCAAATCGCAGGGGCTTGAGGTCTATTCGCCCAACGTCGCGGCCTTCCGCGAGGCGGCCCAGAAGAAGTACCTGGCCTCCAACCTCGCCGCCGATTGGCCGAAGGGCGCGCTGGAGCGTATCAACGCGATCCAGTAATATGGCCTGGACGGAACCGGCCGGCCTGCAACAGGCCGGCCGTTTTCGTATCCGGACTTCGATCACATGACCCTGATTTCCGCCGGGCACTGGCTGCGCCGTCGCGCCGAGAACATCGCCGTGCTCCTGCTCATGGGCATGTTCCTCGCCTTCATGATTCAGATCGTCTTCCGCTATATCTTCAACTGGCCGACCGGATGGACATCGGAGGCCAGCATCCTGTGCTGGCTTTGGGTGGTGCTCTGGGGCGCGGCCTTCGTCACCAAGGAACGAGACGAGATCCGCTTCGACGTCATCTACGGCCTGCTGAGCGACCCGATGCGCCGGCGCGTCACGGTCCTCACCGGCCTCGCAATCCTGGTGATCTACGGCATGTCGCTGCCGGCCGTGACCGACTACGTACTGTTCATGAGGGTGGAGAAGACCTCCTACCTCAAGCTGCGCTTCGACTATGCCTATTTCGCCTACGTGATCTTCGCCGTTGCCGCACTGGGGCGCTATGCCTGGCTGACCTGGAACGCGCTGCGCGGCCGCACGGCGGAAACGCTTCTCGATTCGACCAAGAGCGGAGCCACGCAATGAGCTTCGCCAGCCCGTTCTCGCTCGCACTGTGGGCGATCACGCTCCTGTCGCTGTTCGGCCTGCCCATCGGGCATTCGATGATCGCCGGCTCGATCCTTTACCTGTTCTTGGCCGGTCAGGACATGGGCCTCGCCGCCGAGCAGATGCTCAACGGCCTCTACAATTCCTGGGTTCTGCTCGCCGTGCCGCTGTTCCTGCTCTCGGCCGAGCTGATGAACGTCGGCAGCATGTCGGACCGCCTCCTGCGCTTCTGCGACGCGCTGGTCGGCCGGTTTCGCGGCGGTCTCGGCCACATCAACATCGTGCAGAGCATCATCTTCGCCGGCATGTCGGGGTCGGCCATCGCTGACCTGGCGGGTACGGGCAAGGTAATGATCAACATGATGTCCAAGGACGGGAAGTATCCTGTCAGCTACGCCGCGGCCATCACCGCCGCCTCGGCGGTCATCGGGCCGATCATTCCGCCCTCGATTCCGATGGTCCTCTACGCGCTCGTCTCGGACGCCTCCATCGGCTACCTGTTCCTCGGCGGCGTTATCCCCGGCCTGCTGATGGCCATTGCGCAGATGGCGATCAACGGCGTCATGGCGCATCGCAAGGGCTTCCCGGTCGAGAAGCCGATTCCGCTGCGGCAGTGGCCGGGCATTACCGTCGAAGCCTTCCCGGCGCTGATGATGCCGGTGATCCTGCTCGGCGGTATTTACAGCGGCGTCATGACGCCGACCGAGGCGGCCGCCGTCGCCGCCGCCTACGCCTTCCTGATCTCGGCGTTCCTCTATCGCAGCGTCACCCTGCAGGACACCTACAACGCCTTCCTGACCAGTGCCCGCTCGACCGCATCGATCGGCATGCTGATCGCGGGGGCGCTGGTCTTCAACTACGTGATCACCATCGAGAACATCCCGCAGACGGTAAAGGGCGTACTCGCCGGCTATGAGCTGACGCAGACCGTCTTCTGGATCCTGGTCAACATCATCCTGCTGGTCCTCGGTTGCCTGCTGGAGGGCAGCACTATCTTGCTGGTCATCGTACCGGTGTTCATTCCGACGGCCCAGGCGCTGGGCATCGACATGGTGCATTTCGGCGTCGTGGTGGTGTTCAACATCATGATCGGCCTGGTGACGCCGCCCTACGGGTTGCTGCTGTTCATCGTCTCCAACCTGTCCAACACCTCGCTGCGCCTGGTCATCCGCGACACGATACCTTTCGTCTGGGCGATGATCGTCGCGCTGGGCATCATCACGTTCGTTCCCGAGACAGTGCTATGGCTACCGCGCGCCATGGGCTACAGGGGCTAAGTGCGTATCGTGATCGAGTGCCTGGAATGACTCTCATCGGCAGCGCACGGGTCGAGGGACAGACGTTTTCGCCGCTGGCGACGCCGGGGGTGCTCGTGGGCCTCATCGGCGCGGGAATACAGCTGTCGCGCAGCCCGCGGATGCACGAGGCGGAGGCGGCGGCACAAGGGTTTCGCCTCGTCTATCGCTTGATTGACCTCGAAGTCCTGGGCCTCGGCGCTGAGGCGCTACCGAACCTGCTGGCAGCCGCTCAAGACGCGGGCTATGCGGGGCTCAACATCACCTATCCGTGCAAGCAAGCCGTGATCCCGCTGCTCGACGACCTTTCCGAGGACGCTCGTGCCCTGAGTGCTGTTAATACGGTCGTGTTCCGGAACGGCCAGCGCATCGGCTACAACACCGATTGGTGGGGCTTTGCCAAGAGCTTCCGCCGTGGGCTGCCCGATGTGCCTCTGGGCCGGGTCGTACAGCTTGGCGCCGGCGGAGCGGGATCGGCCGTCGCCCACGCGTTGCTCACTTTGGGGGTCAAGCATCTCATGATCGTCGACACTGACGATCTGAAGGCCCAGGCGCTGTCTCAGTCTCTGGCCCAACGTTTCGGCGCCGACCGTGTTGCGGCCTTGCCCGACGCGACGACGGCCTTGGCGCAGGCCAACGGGCTCGTCAACACAACCCCCGTCGGCATGGCCAAGCATCCGGGCCTGCCGCTGCCGGCCGAACTCCTGACCCGTGCCCAGTGGGTGTCCGACGTCGTCTACTTCCCGCTGGAGACAGAACTCCTCCGCGCCGCCCGCCTGTTGGGCTGCCGCACGCTCGACGGCAGCGGCATGGCCATCTTCCAGGCGGTGGAGGCTTTCCGCCTGTTCACAGGCCGTCAATCCGATCCCAGCCGCATGACGGCCGCATTCGCAGCCCCGGGAGCCTGAAGACACAATGCTCGGCCGTGGATTCCTGGCGATCTGGAGCGACATCGATGCCCAGCTTGAAACCGACTACGTCCATTGGCTAACCCACGAGCATACGACTGAGCGTGTCAGCACCGATGGGTTCATGGCGGTACGGGTCTTTCGTGCGCTGAAGCCCGTAACGCGCCGATACCTGATCATCTATGAGCTCGAATCGCCCGACGTAGTGAACAGCCCCGCCTATCTGGACAAGCTGAACAATCCGACGCCGTGGACGCAACGTACCCTGCCGATATTGAAGAACTTCATGCGCGGAGGTGGTCGGCTCGCCCATTCGGCCGGGACCGGACATGGCGGCTTCGTCGCCGCCCTCACCCTTCGACACTCGCCCGCCGATGGAAAAAAGATCGTGGCCACGCTCGTTCTATGCGATCGCGTCGTCGCTGTGCGGCTCTATGAAACGGATCAGGAGCGAACGGCAGTCAAGACGAAGGAAAAAGTCGTCCGGCACGTCGAGCCGGGCGCCGATGATCGCTCCTTCTCCGGCGTGCTGCTCATCGAGGGGATAGACGAGAGCTCGCTTGAAGCCGCCATTGCGCGGCTGAACGAGATCAATCCCGAGATGGTCCGCCACTCGACCGTAGGGGCGACCGTCTACACCTCGGTGTTCAGCCTCGAAAAGCGGGTTCTGTAAGCGCTCGACAGCGCCTACGACCGGCCGCCATCCACGCTGAGGATCTGACTGGAGATCCAGGACGCCTGGTCGCTGGCCAGAAAGAGCACCGCATGGGCGATATCGATGGCCGTACCGAGCCGCCTTGTGTGGATGCCCTCGATCATGCGTTTCTGGCGCCCGGGGCCATAGGATTGCCACTGTTTTTCGGACGACGGGTTGGAGCGCACGAAGCCTGGAGCCACGGCGTTCGCTGTAATCCCAAAACGACCGAGATCCTGCGAGAGCTGCTTGGTCAGCCCCACCAGCGCATGCTTGGCCGCGGTGTAGGCTTGGATACCGGTCAGGCTGGGTCGCAGGCCGGCGCCCGAGGCAATATTCACGATGCGGCCGTAACCCTCCTTGCGCATCGGCTGTGAGGCGGCTTGTGCCAGCCAGAAAGCACCGTCGACATTCGCCTTGAAGATCGTCTGCCAATCGGCTTCGGCCACCTCTTCGATGGGGCGGCCAACCTGGCCGCGTACACCACCGGCGGAGTTGACCAGGATATCCAGGCGCCCCTCGGCCTGGGCGATACGCTCGACTTCGGCATGTGCCGCGGCGCGGTCGGAGACATCGAAGATGTGCGCCGTCATATCGTTCTGGCCTGCAAATGCCGTCACAGGCTCAGCGTCGATATCGGCGAGATGGACGCGCGCTCCCCCCTCGGCGAGGCCTCGGGCAATAGCCTGCCCGATGCCTTGGGCGCCGCCGGTGACGAGCGCTACGCGGCCGGTGAAAGCGATGTGCATGCGTCGATCAGCCGTTTGAGGGTAGAGAAGGAGCGGTCCCGTCGTCCCTCCTCCACGTCATGAATCAGGTCCACCAGAGTCCGGATGGCAGGCGTATCGACACCGACCTCGCGGCCCAAGGCTGCGATGATGCCGATCTGCGGATCGATTTCGGTCTTGCGCTTGCGCACCGCGAGATCGCGCCAGATACCGGAATGGGTCTTGGCGGAGCCCCGATTGAACACCACCAGCTCCGCAACACTGGCCCGGGAGCGAGCTTCGGAAGCCCCCGGCGAGAAGGCCGTGGGGTCGAAGCCGTTGAAGCCCAGAGGCTTCACCTGGCGGGCTGCGGCGACCTCCATCACCTCGCGCGCCAGCCGGTCAAAGACGACGAAGCGGGCCGGATCGGCAAAGTTATCGGCAATCGAATCGTCGGTCAGCGCAGTGGCGAAGAGCATGGCGCCGTAGGCCAGCTTGCCCCACAGATAGCCCCAAATATTGTCGGTCAGCACGGCGTTCGGTTCGAAGATCTTGAGAAGCTCGTGCATGGCTCGAGTGCGATCACGGATTTGTCCATCGATCTCGCCGACGATCACGGCGGCCCGGTTGCCGCGGACGATCCGACCCGGGCCGAGCCAGTCGGCCCCGAAATTGACGAAGCATCCCATGGTGCGTTCGTTGCCGAGGCGCTTGCTGATAGCGATCTCGTTGAGCCCGTTCTGAGCCGAGAGCACGTAGCCATCGGGCTTCAGATGCTTCTCAAGGCGCTCCAGGGCCGCCTCCGTTGCCGGCGCCTTGACGGCCAGAACGATCCGTGAGTAGGTCCCTTGGAGTTCGTCGGGCGTCACGGCCGGCACGACCTGCGTGAAATTATCGACCCGCCCCTCGATAACAAGGCCCGCGGTGCGGCAGGCTTCGACATGCTCACGCACGATATCGACGAAAAGAACCGGCACGCCGGCGCGGCCCCAATAGGCGCCGATCGTACCGCCGATGGCCCCCGCTCCCCAAATGACAATGGGCTCCTGCGTCGTCATGCGGCGCTCAGCCGATGGACTTCGCGGTGGGTCGCGACATGGGCGACGCCGTCGGCGCCGATCCAGCCGCGAGCCATGCCGAGGGTGTTGAAAGGCACCACGACGCGACCACTGGCATCGACAGCGACCAGACCCGCCCCGATCTTGTGCGAGCCCAGCGTCTCGATCACGGCCGCCGTCGCCTCATCCAGGCTCTGGCCGGCGTAGTGCATGCGGGCGGCGACGTCATAGGCCGCGACCCGTCGAATGAAGATCTCGCCCTGGCCGGTGCCCGAGACGGCGCACACCCCGTTGCGGGCATAGGTGCCGGCGCCGATGATCGGCGAATCACCAACGCGGCCCGCCGGCTTGTTATTGAAGCCTCCGGTCGAGGTGGCGGCCGCGAGATTGCCGCGGCCATCCAGCGCCACGGCACCGACCGTGCCATGCTTCTCCGCCTCGCTGGCGAGGCCGATCGTTCCGCGCGCCTTGCGCGCCTTAAGCGATGCCAGCGCCTTGACCCGCCGTTCGGTGGTGAAAAAGCTGTTCTCGACACGCTCGAGGCCGACCCGGCCGGCGAAGTCGTCAGCCGCGCTACCGGCGAGCAGCACGCAATCCGACTTCTCCATCACCGCGCGTGCGGCCCGGATCGGGTTGCGGATGCGGCGCGTGGCGCATACGGCCCCCGCGGCCAGCGACCCGCCGTCCATGATCGAGGCGTCGTGTTCATGCTCGCTGTTTTCCGTGAGGGCGGCGCCGTAGCCGGCATTGAAATGCGGGCTGTCCTCCATGACCATGACCGCCGCTTCGACCGCATCGAGCGCCGAGCCCCCGGCCGAAAGTATCGTCCAGGCGGCTCGCAATGAATCTCCGAGATGCGCCCGGGTCTCCGTCCATTCCTCGTCGCTCAGCAGCTCCGGCGCCAAGGTGCCGCAACCGCCGTGAATACCGATCGCCAGAGGAGCCATCTCGTGTCGCCGCAGAATAAGGAAAAAGAAGAGGGAGCGCCGCAGCGCTCCCTCGGACGATCGCCGTGCCGTTACCCGCCCGGCTTGATGTTCATCGCCAGCGTATCCTCGTCCACACGCGGCTTGATGGTGACTTTGCCCTTCTGCATCGCCCAGGCAGAGCCGACTGCTACCAACGGCAAGCGTGGACGATCCACATGGACCAGCTCGTTGGCCTGTTCGAGGAACGAGCGGCGCTTGGCCTCATCCATCTCCACCGCAGCGTCCTGGATCAGCTTGTCCATCTTCGGGTTGACGTAACCCAGGACGTTGAAGGCGCCGAACTTCTTCGCGGGGTCGTTCGAGTGCGCAACCGACGAAAGCGTATAATGCGCCTCGCCCGTCAGCGTCCCCCACCCCGACATCGACATCGAGAACTCGCCACGCGAGCGCGCCGGGAAGAACACGGCGGCCGGCTGGGCGTTCGCCTGGGCGTCGATGCCCACAGCCGCCAGCATCTGGGCCACCGACGTTCCGACCTGGCGATCGCCGGGCAGACGGTCGCTGGTGAAGCTGAAGGTCACCTTGAAGCCGTTCGGATACCCGGCCTCGGCCAGGAGCTTGCGCGCCGCCGCCGGATCGTATTTGAGTTCCGGCACCTTCTTGCTGTAGCCGAAGATGCTCGGCGTCACGAGCTGGTTCTGGGCCTTGCCCAGCCCTTCCATGGCAATTTCGGCCAGCGCTTTGCGGTCGATGGCGAGGTCGATGGCCTCACGCACCCTTGCGTCCTGCATCGGATTCTTGGCGAGGGGCGAGCCGTCCTTGGCGGCGACCTGCGGGGCCTTGTCCCGCATGTCGAGCTCCATGTTGAAGATGTAGACAGTATCCACCGTCACGACCGTCAGCTTGGCATCACGCTTCAGCGTCGCCACGTCCGTTGCCGGTACGCGGGTGATCAAATCGATCTGGCCCGCCTTGAGCTGTGCCACGCGCGCGGCATCGTTCGGGATTTCCTTGCGCACATGGCGCTGCCAGGGCTCCTTGGGACCCCAGTAGCCGTCGAAGCGCTCCAGGATCAGCTGCTCCTTGGGCGTCCACGAAACGAATTTGTAGGGCCCGGTGCCGATCGCCGCCTTGCCATTGTTGAAGGCTTCGTTCGCCGTATCCTTGGTCAGGCCGGCCGCCGCCTTGTGCGAGACGATGAACAGGCGGATGAAGTCATTCGGCAGGTTGGGAGCCGGCCCGTCGGTCATGATCTGGATCGTGTGCGGATCGACGATCTTGATCGATTGCACGCGGCGCACGTAGATCGTCGTCGGGTTTGGGCCCGCGACCGTCGGGATACGCTCGATGGAGAATTTTACGTCCTCGGCCGTGAAGTCCGACCCGTCATGGAACTTTACGCCACGCCGCAGCTTGAATTCCCAAGTCGTATCGTTGATCGCCTTCCAGCTTTCGGCGAGCCGCGGCTCGATCTCCAGCCCGTCGCCCGACCAAGTCAGGGAATCGAACACGTGCTTCAAGGCTTCGGCATGGGTGCCGGTCGCCGTGAAATGCGGGTCGATCGATTCCGGACCCGCGCGCACACCGATGGTGAGCGTCTGGGCTTGGGAAGAAGTTGCGCCAAAGGATACGAGGGCGCCCGCGATCGCCAATGCGGCCAGGGCGCGTTTTTGCGTCATCATCACGAGTCGTCTCCCATCAGTTGATTCGGCCAATTCGGCGTGTCCTCCACTAACCGAGCGAGCAGGGTGGACAATGTCCGCTGCTCGTCTGGTGTCAGGACCGACAGCATGCGCTGTTCGCGCTCGACCATCGGCAACAACGTTTCATCGAAGATGCGCCGCCCTTCGGCGGTAAGACGCAGCACGTAGCTGCGCCGGTCCCGCGCGTCGGGGGCGCGTCGGATCAGCTTGCGGCGCAGCAGCTTCTGGATGGCGCGGCTCAGCGTGTTCTTGGGGAACCCGCCCGAGGCACAGACATCCTTGGCGGCGAGTCCGTCCCGCAGGCCAAGCGAGTAGATGATCACGTATTCCGGGCGTACCAGCCCGTAGCGCTGCTCAATCCAGCCATAGACCGGGACGTTGAACTGCAGCCCGAGATAGTTGATGCGGAACGAGAACCAGCAGGGGTTTTCCCACAGCTTCACGGAGATGAGCGGATGCAGCACGGTGCCGCCGGCGGCCCGGTTGCGGTTCAGCACGTCCCCTTGCGGTGCTGCGGCCATCTCGTCCGCCCGAATAGTTCCAGATGGAACTTGACGACAAAGGCGACGCTTGGTCAAGTGGTCCGTGCGCCGCAGGCGCGTTTGAGCGTCGCTCCGGGGGAGATGAGCCATGCGTATCGCCGACACGAACTGGATGCAGATCGAGGAGCGCGTGAAGCGCGACAATCGCTGCGTACTGCCGATCGGCAGTACCGAGCAGCACGGCTATCTAAGCCTCTGCGTCGACATGATCCTGTCCGAAAAAGTGGCCGTCGATGCCAGCGAACCGCTTGGCGTGCCGGTGTATCCGGCGGTTCCGTACGGCACGACACCTTACTATGCCGATTTTCCGGGCACCGTCACGCTGCGGCTGACGACCTATATCGCACTGATCGAGGATATCCTCGAAAGCCTGTACCGCAGCGGCTTCCGCCGCATCGTCGTGGTCAACGGCCATGGCGGCAATGGTCCCATCCTTGGCTTCCTTAAGGAGTGGATGAGCCGCCGCACGGACGCGCGGGTGAAATTCCATGAATGGTGGAAGGCCCCCAAGACCTGGGCCAAGACCATGGAGATCGACCGCGAGGCCTCGCACGCGAGCTGGATGGAGAACTTTCCCTGGACCCGCATCCCCGGGGTCGAAATGCCGAAGACCAAGAAGCCCCTGGTCGACATGGTCCGGATGCAGACGTCGAACCCGGCCGAGGTGAGGAAACTGATCGGCGATGGAAATTACCACGGCCTCTATCAGCGGCCCGACGAGGAGGTCCTGGCGCTGTGGAAGGTCGCGGTCGAGGAGACACGCGGCGTTATCGAGAACGGCTGGAACTGACGCGCTGGTGAACGGGAGGAACCGCGCGTGCTCGGCTTCCTGATTCAGCGCCTGCTGCAGGCGGCCGTGGTGATGATGGTCATCTCGGCGCTGGTCTTCATCGGCGTCTTTGCCGTCGGCAACCCGATCGACGTGCTGATCTCGCCGGACGTCACTCAGCAGATCCGTCTCGACACCATCGCCGCGTACGGCTTCGATAAGCCGCTGTGGGAGCAGTACCTGGCATTCCTGGAGCGCCTGGTGCACGGGAATTTCGGACGTTCGTTCGTCTTCAACATGCCGGTGCTGAGCCTGATCTTGTCGCGCCTGCCGGCGACCCTGGAGCTCACCATCGCCGCCGTTCTGGGCGCCACCTTGATCGGCATCCCGCTCGGTATGTATGCCGGCTACAAGCCCGACAGCCCCGTGACCAAGCTGATCATGAGCGTGTCGATCCTCGGCTTCTCGGTGCCGACTTTCTGGATCGGCCTGGTGTTGATCATGACCTTCGCCGTCTGGCTGGGCTGGCTGCCGGCGGGCGGCCGCGGCGACACAGTGGCGGTGTTGGGCATTGAATGGAGCTTCCTGACGCTGAACGGGCTTTCGCACCTGTTCCTGCCGGCGCTCAATCTGTCCCTGTTCAAGCTCGCGATGATGATCCGGCTGGCCCGTGCCGGAACCCGCGAGGTCATGCTCTCCGACACCATCAAGTTCGCCCGCGCCTCCGGCCAGTCCGACGGCACCATCCTCCGGCGCCACGTCCTGCGTCAGATCTCGATCCCAATCGTCACCGTCTTTGGTCTGGAGTTCGGGTCGACCCTGGCCTTTGCCGTGGTCACCGAAACGATCTTTTCCTGGCCGGGGCTTGGCAAGCTGATCATTGATTCGATCCAGTCGCTCGATCGGCCGGTGATGGTCGCCTACCTGATGCTCATCGCCTTTCTCTTCATCATCATCAATTTCCTGGTCGACATCGCCTACGCCGCCCTCGACCCTCGCCTGCGGGCCCGACGCTCCTGATGGACAGCGCCGCTCCCCTCGCCCGCTTCTGGTTCGAGTTCCGCCAGAGCCAGATCGCCTGCGCGGCCCTGCTGGTCATCGTGCTAATCGGGGCACTCGCCCTTCTGTCACCCTGGATCGCGCCGCAGAATCCTTACGATCTCGCGACGCTGGTGCTGATGGACGCCCGGCGTCCACCGGGCCATGTCGGCGCTGGCGGCTATGTCTACTGGTTGGGCACGGACGCCCAGGGACGCGACCTGCTCTCGGCCATTCTCTACGGCCTGCGCATCTCAGTGCAGATCGGCCTCGCGGCCGGCGCCGTCGCCTTCGTCATCGGCGCGACGCTGGGAACCACGGCGGCCTTCGTCGGCGGCCGCGTCGAGATGCTGATCATGCGCTTCATCGACCTGCAACTGTCCTTCCCTGCCATCCTGCTCGCCCTGGTGCTGTCGGCCCTGCTCGGCCAGGGCAAGACCCAGATCGTCATCGCCCTGGTCACTGCGCAGTACGCGTATTTCGCACGCACCGCCCACGGCGCCGCCTCTTCCGAACGGGCCAAGGAATACGTCGAAGCGGCGCTGTCGACCCCGTTGCCGGCCCGCCAAGTAATCTTCCGCCATATCCTGCCGAACTGCATGCCCCCGCTGATCGTGGTCGCCACCGTGCAAGTGGCGAACTCCATCGCGCTGGAAGCCACGCTCTCCTTTCTCGGCCTCGGCCTGCCGGTCACCGAGCCCTCGCTCGGCACGCTGATTGCGAACGGCTTCCAGTACATGCTGTCAGGCCGCTACTGGATCTCGATCTACCCGGGCGTGGCCCTGATCATCCTCATCGTGGCCATCAACCTGGTTGGCGACCAGATCCGCGACCAGCTCAACCCGCGGCTTCGGCGATGAATGCCCGGCTGCTCGAGGTCCGCCATCTGGCGACGCACTTCTTCACCCGGGCAGGGGTGGTGAAGGCCGTCGACGACATCTCGTTCGATCTGGAGGTCGGCGAGGTCATCGGCCTGGTCGGCGAGTCGGGCAGCGGCAAGAGCATGACCGGTTATTCCCTGCTCGGGCTTATTGATCCCCCAGGACGGATCGTCCAGGGCTCGATCAAGCTCAAGGGGCAGGAACTGGTCGGCCTGCCGCAGGAGGCCCTGCGCAAGCTGCGCGGCCGGCGGCTGGCCATGGTCTTCCAGGACCCCATGACCACGCTCAACCCGGTGCTGAGCATCGCCGACCAGATCCATCTGGCCATCAATGCCCACGAACGCGTCTCGGAAGCGACCGCGCGCGACCGGGCGGTCGACGTACTGACCCGCGTTGGGCTGCCGGACGCGGGACGACGGCTCGATTCCTATCCGCACGAGTTCTCCGGCGGCATGCGCCAGCGCGTGGCCATCGCCATCGCTTTGCTACATCGTCCGGATGTGATCATCGCCGACGAACCGACCACGGCCCTCGACGTGTCGATCCAGGCACAGATCCTGGCCGAGATGAAATCGCTGGTCCGCGAGCTGGGCATGGCCCTGATCTGGATCAGCCACGATCTGGCCGTGGTCTCGGCCATGGCCAGCCGCATCCTGGTCATGTACGGCGGGCGCATCGTCGAATCAGGCCCCACGGCCAGCGTCTTGCGTGAGCCGCGGCATCACTACACAAGGGGCCTGCTCAACTCCTTGCCCTCGCGGGCCGCCCCCGGGCAGGAGCTGACCCAGATTTCCGGCCTGCCCCCCTCGCTCGGCGCTTTGCCGCCGGGCTGTGCGTTCCATCCGCGCTGTCCGCGCGCGGATGCCGTCTGCCTCACCGCGCCGGAGACAACGGGCCACGATCGTCGCGCCTGGCGCTGCCACCACCCGCTGATGGCTGCATCCGCATGAGTGAGGCTTTCGTCACGGTCGACGGCGTCTCCCGACAGTTCGTGCCCCAGGTGTCACTGGGTGACCGCATCGCCGCAGCTCTCGGCAGCCCCCTGGAGCAGCGCGCCGTACGCGCCGTGGAAGATGTCTCCCTGACCGTGAAGCGCGGCGAGGTTTTGGGCCTGGTCGGTGAATCCGGCAGCGGCAAGAGCACGCTGGGCCGCATGATCTGCGGCATCATCGTGCCGAATGCGGGTGTGGTGCAGATTGACGGCAAGTCGGTGATGACCGGCGGGCGGCGACCGCGCAAGAACACCACCCGGGTGCAGATGATCTTCCAGGACCCCTATGCCTCGCTCGACCCGCGGATGCGCGTCGGCGACACCATTGCCGAAGGCCCCATCGCCCATGGCCTGGTGCGGAAGGCTGAGGCACTGGCCTACGTGCAGCACTGGCTCCGCCGTGTCGGGCTCGATCCGGACGCCGCACCGCGCTATCCGCACCAGTTCTCCGGCGGCCAGCGTCAGCGCATCGCCATCGCCCGCGCCTTGGCCATGAAGCCGGACGTGCTGGTCTGCGACGAGCCGGTGGCCTCGCTTGACGTCTCGATCCAGGCCCAGATCCTGAATCTGTTCCTGGCGCTGAGGCGCGAGCTGTCGTTGACCATGCTGTTCATCAGCCATCACCTCGGCGTCGTGCGGCACGTGTCCGACCGCGTGGCCATCATGTATCTGGGCCGCATCGTCGAGATCGGCGCCGCCGATACCATTTACACGAACCCGCAGCACCCCTACACGCGGGCCCTTCTGGCCAGCGTGCCCCAACTGGTGCTGGAGGACGATTCCACGGTCAGCTTCACGCCGATTCCGGGCGAGCTGCCGTCACCGATGGCCCCACCACCCGGCTGCCATTTTCATCTGCGCTGCGGCGTCGCCGAGGCGCGCTGCCGGGTCGAGAAACCGGCGCTGCGGCGCACCGCCCCCCATCACGAGGCGGCGTGCCATCTCGTCACGGAAGTACGCGGCAGCTAATCGTGCGCAGCGTGAGCCCGCCACGGCTGGGTGAGAGAAAACTACCGGTGCACGTGCTAGTTGCTGTTGGAACTTGCGCCCGCTAACCTGCCTGGCGGCCCGCCCTCCGTCACGCCGCGTGGATGTCCCCAGGTGCAGAACCGCGAATCTCTCAACGTGAAACCTGCCGGCCGCAAACCGAAGCCTGTTCCCAAGGAGGCAACCGGAATCGCGGAGCGCATCGACGGCCTTATCGCGAAGGGTCGCCATCCCGAAGCGCTCGTTCTTGCCGAGACATTGACGCGCGAGAAGCCCAGGGACCCTTCGGCATGGAACGTCCTCGGCGTTGTCGCTCGTACCATGGGCCAGCCTGCTGTAGCGGTCGGTGCCTACACGCGCGCGCTCGAGATCAACCCCGACCATCCTGCCGCCCGCAGCAATATCGGCAATGCGTGGCGCGATATGCAGCGTTTCGATGAGGCGATCAACTGTCATCGTGCCGCCTTGGCCCAAGCCCCCAGCTCGGCGTCCCTGTGGTCGAACCTGGGGGTCGCCTTGCGCGATGCCACGCGATACGAGGAAGCGCTTGTCGCCTATGAGCAAGCGCTGCGCCTTGAGCCGACGAATGCGCGTATCCTTCTCGACCGAGGTCAGGTCCTCCTCATGCTGGGGCACTACGAACGGGGCTGGCGTGACTTCGAGGCGCGATGGAGCCTTCCGGAGCTGCAGCCGGGTCGTTTCGCCAAGCCGGCCTGGGACGGCTCAGTACGGAAGACAGATACACTTCTGCTGTGGCCCGAGCAGGGGTTTGGCGACACGATCCTTTGCGCCCGCTATGTCGAACTGGCACGAGCACGAGTCGGGTCCGTCACCCTCGTCTGCCAGCGCGAGCTGCGGCGGCTCTTTGAAAACCTTCCTGGCGTGGATACCCTCGTCATCAAGGGCGATGCGCTGCCGCCCTACGATGTGCACGCTCCCTTGATGAGCTTGCCACGGTTCTTTACGCCGAGCCTTCGTCATATTCCGCCGCCGGTCCGACTGACGGTTGCGTCGAGCGCCCGGTCGAAGCTGACGTCACTTCTGGAACCCCATCACGACCGCCTGAAAGTCGGTATCGTTTGGTCGGGTAGTTTGACCTTCAAGAACAACCGGCTTCGCGCCAGCACTCTCGATCGCTTCCTGGATCTGATGGCCGTTCCGGGTGTACGGCTGTATAGCCTCCAAAAGGGTCCGCGGAGCGACGATATCCAGGCACTCGGTGCGACAAGCCTGGTGACGGACCTTGCACCGCTGCTGGAGGATTTTGCCGACACCGCCGCGGCCATCCAGAGTCTCGATCTCGTCGTGATGACCGATTCTTCGGTCGCTCACCTGGCCGGCTCGCTGGGCAAGCCCGTGTGGAACTTATTGTCGAAGATGCCTTACTGGCTATACGGACCGGACGGAGACAACACCCGGTGGTACCCATCGATGCGATTATTCCGGCAACCGCATCACGGGGACTGGGACGGCGTGTTCAGCGAGGCAAAAAAGGCGCTGGCGATCCATCGCGCATCCATGGCGCGGTCAAACGGCACTGGTTCCCGCTAGGGTCTGGCGAGCACCAAGGCTTGCAGATCCAGAGCCGCGCGTACCATCCGATCCGCTTCCGCCGCCTGAACCGCATCGAGAGGCGGCGGCAAACGGCAGCGGTCGGTGGCAAACAATCCTTCGGCGTGCCGCAGGCG
>Ga0196963_10001554_pt1 | contig 15270 bp, 6 predicted proteins | sample S1_5metaG_FD_148600 | JGI IMG/M metagenome (GOLD analysis project Ga0196963, IMG submission 148600) | Soil microbial communities from Anza Borrego desert, Southern California, United States - S1_5 | ecosystem: Environmental > Terrestrial > Soil > Desert | place: USA: California | collected... | reverse complement strand
GGATTGCTCGGATCCACTCGGTCCTTATAGACGCCCTTGAAGATGCGAAACATGGGCTCGGCCTCGCTCACCGCTCGGGCTCCTCGCCCAGCCAGAGCGGAAGCTCCTTGGTGGCGACGTTGTAGTAGAGGCCCGCCGGCGTGACGTTGAGGAGCGCGTTGCCGAATCGCTTCGCGGCCCCTTTGAAGTTGCCTTTCGAGCCTTGGTCGAAGACCGCCATCGTCTCGGAGATCAGCGGCGGGAAGGCGCGTCCCGAGGCGAACGGCGCCATCGCCGACAGCGGGTGCAGACCGGCCAGGTTAGAGCTCATGCTGTTGCCGGTACCGACTGCGAGCTGCGCACGCGGGCTATCGCGGAGGCCCGATTCCTGGATCGCGACTTCGGCGCCTGCGAGCACGGCCGCCGGCCACATCCACTTCGAGAGGCGCTGGGCACGGCGGAACGCATCGATGTCCGCATCGCCGCCGCGGTTCACGAAGAGCTGCGCAATGTCTGCGCCGACCGAGGTGGGCCACTTAGAGAACATGGCGAGAAGGGGGCCCATCTCGCGGCCGAATTCATGGAGGGAGGCGCGGTTGTAGTTGAACTGGGTCTTGCCGTTCAGGTAGGCGCGAAGCGACTTGGCTGCCCGCTCGCCGTCACCGGCGCGCAGCGCGGCGCCGACTTCGTTTCGGTAACCCGCCCCAAGGGAACGCACGAGGGCCGCCGCCCGCTTCTCTCCCATCGAGAGAGACGAAACCGATCCGCCTTCCTGGATCTTCTGCACCGCTTTGAGCGCGTCGTCTGCGAGGACGTCCGCGCTGGCGGCGGTGAGGACGCGGTTCATCGAGTCGGCCTTAGTGTAGAAGAACATGGCGAGGTCGGTCACGCCGCGCACCATCCAAGATGCCGCCCGTCCGACCTGACTCTCGGCCACGCCTTTGCGGATCTCGCGCTCTGCTTCGAAGAGCTGACTCGGTGGGGCGAGGCCGTCGTCCTTCAGGACGCTGCGATACTTCTTATGATCCTTCGCAAGACGTGCGAGGGCGCGAACGCCCACGCTCGCGCCATAGCGGCCGCCGAGTTCGGGGAGGGCGATCGTCGGCCACTGGAGCGAGTTGCGGATGGCAGAGAAGGAGCGCGCTCCGAGGTAGGCCGGGTACATATTGGCCGTCATCTTCGAGAGGACGGCGATCGGATTGGCGAGCTCGCGGCGAACGTCCGCCCGGAACTCGAGCGACTTCGCCTTGAAGCCCTGGCCGGCGGCTTTCGCTTCCTTGGCTCGGCGTTCGAGCGTACGCACCGACTTGAGGACTTGCGCCTCCTTCGCGGTGGCCCACTCCTTCGCCTGACCCCAGAACGTATCGCCTCGAGCGCCGCCAACGTCTGCGAGAAGGTTGCGGATCCACTGCGACGCTTCGCCGGCTCGAGAATCCGTAACGCCGGACTTCTCCGCTTTGCTGGCGGCGGCCTCGATGGCGCCCGCCTGCGCAATCAGCTCTTGGCGAGCGTCGCGGGTGCGGAGGTGGGTGAATACGTCGGAGGCCCATCCGGTCGCCAGGCGCCCGAGATCTTTGTCACGCACCCACTCCGGGATCTCCTGGCTGCCTCGCTCCAGCGTCGCGCGGGAGTAGGTCTGCAAGCGCTCCGACGCCTGGCTCGGATCCAGCGCCATGTCGAGACGATCTCGGATCTCCGTCGCCGTCTTGGGCAGGTGCTCGTCGCCGAGCGTGATGCCCTTGAGGAAGGCGGCATCGTCGCCGTCCGGATTGGCGGCGGCGCGAGCGGCGATCTCCTCGGCGCGCTTCACGTTGAACTTACCGTCGGTGAGGACACCCATGGCCTCGGCCTTCTCGCCGACCGCCGCGATGTACTCCGGTCCCGGGAGCGTCCGGTTAGGGACGTAGCCTTTGGCTCGGCCGGCCTTCGCCTCGAGCTTCGTGATCTTCGAGCCCATCGATTGCGCGGCCGCCAGGACGCTGTCGAGCCAGTCACGCCAGGCGATGGCGGCCTTGGTGACTTCGGGCGACAAGCCGAGCGCGCGGATCTCGTGCGGCGCGTCGCCGGCCTCAAGCGCCCGGTATATGTCCTCCTCGCTGGCCCCCTTCCGGAGCGCTGCGCGGGTCTCAGCGATCGGTTCGCGGGCCTTGTGCAGGGCCACGAGCACGTCACCTTGCGCCTGGTTGATGCCGGCCGATAGACGATCGACGGCGGGCTCGACCTTGGTTCCGAACTTGTCGTCGATTCCGCTCGCGACGTAGCGCGCGTCCGAAACCTTGCGGCCCCAGCGGCCGAGCTTCCACGTGCGACCCGTCACCGCCTCGGCATTGGCGGCGAGGACGCGGCGCGCTCGAGTCACGTCGCGGGACCGACGGAATGCCTCTTCCGTGAAGTCACTAATCCCCTGCTCCGCAGCCTTCGCCGACGGAGCCTCGGAGCCCTGAAGATTTTCGATCGACGCGCCGGACTTCGGCGCATGCCCAAGTTGGAAATGCCACGAGTCGAGCGCCTCGTTCAGGAACGAGCCGACGTCCTCGATCGGGTCCGCCTCGGGGGTGCCGCGCTTCGCTTCGAAGAAGAGCCGCTGAACGTCGTCGGGCAACGAGGCGGCGAACGCTCGCGGATCCTTGCGGATCGCTGCGCGGCTCTTGTCGTCGGAGAGTACCTTCCACAGGGCGTCGTCGAGTTTGCGCTCGCCGGGGGCCAGCTCGGCGGCCTTGGCCTCGAGCGACTCATCGATGCCCGTTGCCAGCTGCTCCGCCATCCGCCCCTCGCGGGCGCTCTTGCCAGCGAAGTGCGACACGATCGGCGAGACCGCGCCGAGCGCGCCACCGATCACGCCACCGAACACCGCCCCCTCTTTCTCCCGCCCCGTCTCCGCCCCCATCGAGCCGGCGACCGCGCCGCTCGCCACGCCCCCGCCAACCGTCACCGCAGCCTTCGCCGCCGAGGCAGCCTTCGTCCCGCCCTTGATTCCCGCAGCGACAGCGCGCACACCCTCCGACAGCGGACCGCCAGGCGCGGCGACGCCGGCCACGAGGTCCGTGGCCACGTCCCAGTACGACGTCTTGGAGCGATCGAGCGCGGCCACGTCGTCGAGTGCCCGCTGCTCTGCGGTCGAGAGGGTCGCCTTCTTGATCGCGTTCTGGGGAACGCCGGCGAGCACAACGTCCGACATGCCCCACGTGCCGGCCTTCAGCGCGTCGCCGATGCCGGACTCCGAGTGGAGCACGCCGAACCACGGCGAGAGCTCCCGGAGGCGCTCGACCGGAACGCCGTTGCGCTCCGAGATCGCCTTCAGCTCGGCATCGGAGATGGTGCCGCGCTCGGGCATCGAAGACTTGTCGCCGCCAGTGCGCTCCGCGAACTCCTTCGGGGACTCGTCGGGCGCCGACCCGTCGGACTTGGTCGCCGCCGGCGCCTCGGCCGCGTCAGGCTCCCCGCCAGCGAGCTCTCGCCAGTCAGGGACCGCGCCGCCTGCGCTCGGGGCAGGAGAGTCGGGAACCACAGAGGGGGCGGTCTCGCCCCCGCCGGCATCGAGGTCTTTCCAGTCAGGGATGCGCGTACCCATTACTTCTTACCTCCGCCGAGTCCGCCGCGAACCGGCTTGGCTTCAGGGAACCGCTCGAGCGCCGCAGCGATGTCCTCTTCGGTGGCATCGACTGTGAACTGCTTGCCGTCTGGGAGCTCAAAGAGAAGCTTCGACCGGGGTACGCTGTCGCGAAGCCCTTGGATGCCCTTCTTCGCCGCTTCGCCTTTATCGGAATCGAAGAAGTGCGCCTCGTCGGCCTCGTCCAAAACCTTCTGGATCTTGTCCGAGCTAATGCCGGCCTTGCCCATGCTGGCGTAAACCTTGGCGAGGTGCTCGTCCTTCTTCTTCGAGTCGGTCTCGGACAGGAACGCCTCGAACTCGCCGTAGCCGGCGTCGTATGCCGCGAGACGCGACTCAGTCGCCTTGACCTTGGCGTCGGCCGCCTTCTGCGCCTGCACATCGGCTTTGTCCGTCTTCGTCGCCGCCTCTTTCGCCGCCCGCGCCTCGGCCGCCAGCTTCGCCCGATAGTTCTTCCCAATCTCGCCGACGAGGAACTGCTTCTTCACCGCCGCCATACGTACGCCAGCATTGTCGGCGTCGGCTGCGAGTCGAGCATTGGTCTCGCTCGCGCCTTGAGTTTGACGGGCATTGAACGTCGCATCCTCGACCTTCATGCGCTCGCCTGCGGCGACGTAACCGCGGCGCTCGGCTGAGAGGTTCTCCGCCGTACGCTTGTTCTCGCGCAGGTCGGCAAGGCGCTCCGAGTGAGCTCGCATCTTGATGTCGAGCGCGGTCTTGTAGTCGTCCATGATGCGGTCGCGCTTGCGCTCCCAGTCCGCCTTGACCGTCTGAACGTTCGATAGGTCGACGCCCTTCTTCAGTCCGTAAGCAGCGGCCGCCATGCGGATGAGGGCGTTGCCGACCGTCTCGGCGACCTCGGACCAATCGATCCGCTCGCGTGCATCCATTGCCGAGCGCAACAACTCGGACTTGTCGTTCTCGTAGGCGCGGCGCTCCTGCGGCGAAAGAGACACCTCGGTCGGAGCCTCTGGCATCCATTTGATCACCTCGGCCATTGCGCGCGGGCCGCGCTCAGGATCGACCAGGGCGGCCTGCACCTGGCGAACGGCGGGGCGGGCGTCGCTGCCGTCATCCATGCTGGCGAGCACCGCATTCATTGAGGAGAGGACGTCGTCCTCTTTGGTTGCAGTAGTCTCCTCGTCTGGCTCGTCCTCAGTCGCGGCCATCGTCGCCGGGGGCGTCGAGCCGCCGGCGTCGGGCTTCGGCTCCGCCTCGGTCGCGGCTTCGCCCGGAGCGCCGGATGCTGCGCCAGCAGCGATTGCACCCGCGCCAGCTGTGCCCGCAACGGCCGCCGCCGTGCCCGCGCCAGGGACATCGGGGAGCTTGGACGTATCCTCGACTCCGGTCTCGAGCGACTGATCGAAGCTGCGAGAGGCGGGCGCCGCATCGGGGGCCATCGCGTCCGCGAGGCCGCCGGCAGGCGGAGGAGTCACGGCGGGGGCGGTGGATGCGGGGGCGGCGGGAGCCGACGACTTGAGGACTTCTGCGAGTTCGGGGCGGGGGGCTTCAGCCCCCTCTGTGGTCCCGGTCTCCACTGCGGGCGGAGTGGCAGGGCCCAGCGCCTTCTGGAGGTCGCTCGCGGCCTCGGCGTCTTTCGCCTGGAGCGCCGTGACGAGGTCCGCCGTCTCGGTCGGCTTCAGTGACGCCGGCGCGTCGCCGGTGAGGGCGACGATCGCTTTCTTCGCGGCGTTGCGGACGTCGGGCGACTCAGCGGACTCTTCCGCGAGACGGCGCAGTGCGTTGACTAGATCGGCCACGGTCGGTCTCCGTTAGAAGAGTGAGTTAGGAATTCTCGGCGGTGGCGCCTGCCGCGGTGCCGACACCGGCGCCGACGGTGGCTCCGGCTCCCGCGCCCGCGGGGCCGCCGATGAGCGCGCCGGCACCGGCTCCGATGATCGTTCCGGCCGTGGTCCAAATCGCCATGCGGTTGGCGGCGTCCGCCTGCTCTCTAGCAAGCTTGGCTTCGAGCTCCGCTTTGGCGCGCACGAGTCGCTCTTTGGCTTCCCGATCGAGGGCGGCGATGCGGCCGTCCGCTTCCATCTTGAGCGTCGCTTCGATGCGCGCCTGCGCGGTGCGGAGGAGCGCGAGCTTGCGTTCGGACGCCTGCTGTACGGCCTGCATCCGGCCGAGGAATTGCTCCTTCGACTGCGCGGAGACGACAGACCAGTCGGCGAGCTGCGCCTGATTTAGCGCGAGGCGTCCCGCCTCATCCCGCCGGAACTGGAGCTGCGAGTCGAACGCAGCGCGGTCGACCTGAAGGCCGAGCGCGGAGAGCCGGCGGTCGGCGTCGATCCTGTGCTGCGCGAGCGAGAGCCGGCGCCCGGCGCGGCGCTCCTGCTCGGAGCCCTCCGCCTGACGCAGGTCGATCGAGGCGTCCCGGGCGGCGGTCTGCACGCCCTGCTGCGCGGATTGCACGGCCGCCTGACCCTGCTGCTTCGCCATCTCGCCGGCGCCCGCTTGGAGTTCTCGCACGCCGCCACCGCCAGGGGCAGCCGTCGAGGCGCGCACGGCCTCGCGAGCGCGAAGAGCGTTGGCCGCGTCAATGCCGGATGCGGCACGCGGCGACTTCGGGCGGTACTTCCAGTCGTTCGGTCCGGCCATTACTTAATGCCCTGCTCTTTCTTGTAGGCGTCGATCTTCGCCTGCTTCTCGGCGACGCCCTTCTTCTGTTTCTCGTCCGCCTTCTCGGAGGCGTCGTACGCCTGGATGCCGCCGGACACGACGCCCGATGCGCCGCTGGCGATCGCGGCGGTGTTGGCCGCGCCCGCCTTCGTCTCCGCAAGATCGATCGCAGCTTGGAGGTCGATCTGTCCGAGCCTCTCTTGGAACTCGCGATCGTCGGCGGCCATGATCTCCTTCCAGCCGAGGAACCTCTGGAGCGTCACCAGTTCCTCGCCGAAGACGTCGTTGATGAGCGCTTCCTTGAAACCGGCCTCGTCTCCCAGCCGCGAGAGAGCTCCGGCCTGCTGAAGGCCCTGGATGTACTTCTCGTTCGACAACCGGCGCACGAACTGCGCCTGATCCAGCGACGCCTCGTACGCGGCGAGGTCGCCCGCGGCTTTGGCTTGACGTGCGCGTTCGAGAAGCGTGCGCTCGTGCGCAGCGGCGCGCTCGGACATCTCGAGCTCGGCGAGGGACTCCTCGCGCTTCGCGGTCTCGGCGCTTCGAGCGATCGAGTCGGATGCAACCGCCACTTCGCGCTTGGTTTGCGCCGCCTCGGTGGCTACGTCGCGGAGCTGCTCTGCGGCGCCTATGTTGCCGACGGTCTCCTGGACGTTGGAGACCTTGGGGCCCGTACCGGGACCCGTCGACGGGGCCACGTTGCGCATCGCCGCACCGAGCCCTTGCGCCTGCACCAGGTTGGACCCGGGCGCGGCTGACGGAGCCACCGCGGCGCCAATGCCGGAGCCGAGCTTGTCCTTCGTTTGGCGGAGCAGAGTGAGCAGGTCAGCCATGGTTACGACCCCGCCGGCAGCAGTGAATGCGCCGCTTCCATCGAACTCAAAGCCGCCCGATACGAGCGCTCTGTGAATGGATCCAAGCCGCCCGCGTTAAGGACTTCTCGGATCTTCCCCTCGGCCGCGTACAGCGCCTTCCGGCCGCCGAAGATCGTCGCCACTTGGTCGGGTGAGCCGCGGAACAAAACCTGCGTCATGTCCGCCTTTCCGGCCGGGATTCCCCACGCCTGTTGCAGCGCCGAGCCGACGTCGTTCTGGGATGCCCTGAAGAGCACCTCCGCGAACGCTGGCTTCTGGTGGAGATCCGGGTCTAGCATCTCGAGGTCTCGGTACATCGCAGCTGCCGAACGCTTCGGATTGATCGGGGAGCCCGCGGTGAGGATCCGCAGCGCAGCGTCGACCTCGGCTTGTTTGTCGAACTTCTGATCGTTGCCCATAGCGTCGGCCAAGCCGACGGTGACGGAATCCTCGCCGCCGAGCTTGCCCTGAGCCTTGGCCATGAGGTCGCCGATCGGCCGCCCAAGCGGCTTGATCTTGTCGCCAGCAGTGCCGCGCGCAACGGCACGAGCGAGGGCTTCCAAGTCGATTGGTTCGTCGCCACCCAGCTTACCGTCGTGATCCGGGTCCAGAGACTCGCGGAGGGCCTCGCCAGTCTTCGAGAGTTTGCCGGCCGAGAGCTCGAGGCGAAGCAGCTTCTCGGCGTCCTGAATCGTTCCGCCCTGCGGGAAGAGCACACTCAGCATGGACTCAGCGTCGACGATCTCTCCAGAGGCCGCGCGGCGTTCCAGCTCCGTGATCGCGCCCATCTCTCGGGCGTGCGCGACGAAGTCGATCCACTGGTTGCGATTCTCGGCATTCGGAGCCGCGCCGAGGCCCAGTCGGTTGACGAGGTCCGCAACATCTCCGTACTCCCCGGACACGAGGTCCTGGTACAGAGCAGGATTCGTCTTCGCGAGCTCGCGCAGCTGACCGCCGACTTCGGTGGAGTCGATGCCCGGAAATTCCTGTTGCAGCTCGACCGGATTGAGCAAAGCCTTGGCGACGTCGGAGCCAGCTTTCGCCGCCTCGCGAATTGCACTCGAGGACGACTCATCGAGGCCGAGGTCTTCGGCCCCTTTCCACCACGCCGACTCTTGGTTCGCGGTGTCAGCTTTCTTCTGGGCCTCTTCTCGCTCCGACTTGACTGCGGCCTCGACGGCGGGGAGGTTCGACTCGGCCCACTCCGCGAGATCGGGCTCGTCTTTGGCAAGGCGGTCCCGCGTCGCCGGATCCGCCGCGATGAAGTCCTTCAGCCACGACGAGACGCGATCGTCGGCGAGCGCCTCTTCGAGCCGGATCTCAGATCCGCCGAAGCGAATCGATCCGCCCTTCGCCACTTCATCGAGTGTCTCGGAGACAGCCTGAAGCGAGCCCGCCGTCTGCTCATCCGCGGCGACCGCTGTAGCGTCCGCGGCGGAGCGCGCGTTGGCCCCGAGCCGAAGATCAGCGGCGGCAGCGTCGGCGACCGACGACTCGGCCTGAGCCGTGGCGCCTGCCTTCGAGAGCGCCTCGCGCACCTGAGCGGCCGTCATGCCGACGGGGTCGCGCCCGAGAGCAGCTGCGAGCTGCTCGCGCCCACCCATGCTCTTGAGGTCCTCTTCCGTGAGCTTGTAGTTCGCCGTCTCCTCGAGCGCCTGCCGTTGCGCGTCCGCGAGCCTGGTTGCAGCGTCCCGCGGGTCCGCGAGAAACTGGTCGGCCGTGACTTGCGCTCCGGGTGCGACGACCCCGACGTCGGCCGCGCTGCCGATGGTGGGTGTCGGGGCCATCGCACGTTGGAGGGCTTCCTCGCGGCGCTTAGCCATGAGCTCGTCGAGCCCGGCGAGTCCGCGAGTGGAGGAGGTGAGATTGCGCGCCGCCGCACCGAGCGCTATGGCGCCGGCGTCTACTGCGGGCGCCTGGTAGCGCATGGCGGCGGCGAGGTCCGTAGGGGCTCCGCCCCTTTGTTGGTTGGGGGCTGCTGTTGCCTCCGCGATCCGTTGCTCGGGAGTCGGGGTCGAGCCGACCTGCGGGCGCGGGGACTCGGGCGCTGCGGGCGCGCCGCTCGAGCCGCCGCCGGTGACCGGGGCCGAGGCACTCCGAGACGTAGGAGCTACCTGTGATCCCGCCATCTTAGCCGCGTCGGGCGAAGCGCCCTGCGCCGCGGCGTCGGTCGGGCTCGCCGCCGGCTGCACGCGCAGCGCGTCCGCCAGGCCTTTCGTCTGGCCGACGCCGCCCTCTACGGGTCGCCCCGTGACCGGGTCGATGACGGTGGCGGCGGTCTTCTTCGGCCGCTTCTTAGGGTCTAGCGGATTCGGTTGCTGGACGGCCATTATCGCTCCGAAGTGGCGATGGGAGACGTCGGCCCAGTCGGGCGTTTGGATGAAAGGCACTGGAAGCAGAAGGAGTTGGAACCACCGTCAAGGGGCGGCCCCCGCCCCATCGCTTATGAGTCGTCTTCCGCGGCCTGTCGGACGCCGTGTTCGCCGATCGGATCGACCAGGAAGACGAGCTCTGTAAGCTCCATCCCCTCGTCGATCGCAGCGTTCTGCACGCGTAGCGTCATGAGGTCGCCTTTCCGATTCGGCGCCGAGAGTCGGACGTCTTTGAGGTTCGCGCTCGACTCCGCGGTGAGCGCGTCGTCTTCGTCTATCTCGAGCTCAAACTCGTCGAAGTCCTGGAAGGCGAGGCGGGCAGAGTCCGCCCACGACATTTCGGTCCCCGACTGAGTCGTCTCGGTGCGGAAGCACGCGACGAGGCCGCGCAGGACTTTGCGGAGTCCCAGTGCGCCGAAGTCGAGGAGCTTGTAGATGCCGTCCGCCTCGATCGCCTGGTCGTCGTCGCGGAAGTCCGATTCGTCCCCGGCGCGACGTCGAGAGAAGACCCGCTGCGCAGTCGATGCCATCAGCGAGTCCTGGCCGAAGTTGGCCCAGCCGAGAGCGGGGTGCGCGAACTCGTACTCGGTCCACGACCCGAGACCGCCGGCGCTCGCCGCGTCGGTCGAGGCAATGGTTGCCACCTCGCGCGTGTGGTCGTAAACCAGCGCGGCATCGGATCCATTCTCGGCGTTGACCGGAGCGTAAGAGAAGGCGTACCGGTTCCGCTCCCGATCGTTGTGGCCGCAGGGGACGTCCGTGTCCACATCGTCGCTGCGATCCACATTCTTCCACTTACGCCCGAGGATTTCTCCCAGGTACGTAAGGTCGAGCGAGCGGTTCACCTTATACATGCCGCCGCGGTTTGCGAATGCCACCCCGTTCTTCGTCAGCGCGACCGAGCGGGGGAAGGATACGCCCTTGCCGAGCTGCAAAGAGCGCACTTCTTTCGTCTCGACGTTCACGACGTACCACTCGTCCTCCTTGGAGACGAGCACGAGTGCGTCCTTCAAGCCGGCGCCGAAGGTGGAGTCCCCGAAGAGCGGGATAGCCGCCACGACTCGTCCACCCGTCGCCGGATCGATATCGATCGCGGAGTCGCTCTGCTTGTCGTCCTGTACAAACGGGTTGTCGAAGATCTCGGGATAGTTTTTGTAAGAGACAAGGAGCCGGTAGGGGAACTCCTTCGTCTCCGCATCCTGACGCGAACCCGTAGCAGCCGCCCCGTTGACGTATGCCTTGACCGGGTATGTGGCCGACAGGTCTATTTCCACGGTGGGCGTCGTCGTCTCGGCGACCGGCGACTCTACGAATAGCTCCCCGGGGGCGAAGTCTTCGCCCGCTCGGGCGTGAAGCCAGGGGCGGAAGCCGGATGTCGCGACCGCCGCCGACTGCGCCGAGTTGATCGCGTGCGCTAGCCAGATGGCAATGAAGTTCGGGATGGCCAGGCCGGACGTGACCGACTGGAGCGGGAGCGTCTTGTAGCCGTCCCACGTCGAATCAGCTTCGGTGAAGTCCGGGAGCACCACGGGAACGCGTCTCGGGTCGGAGGCGAAATAGATGGAGTAGTCGTTCTCGGTGCCGTCGTCGATGAACGCCGCTGCGAAGATGGCGTAACGGGACCCGGAGCCGGTCGTCGTGAGATCCACGGCTGACGAGAGCTCGGCGTCGGAGTACAGGGAGAACGCGGTGGCGCTGGTCGCAGCGGCGTAATACGTGCGCTGCTTGACGATCGGCGCCGGGAGCGTGCCGGCCGCACCTGCGGGGCCGGAGAGGTCAAAGGCAGCCAGGTCTGAGAACGTCACGGGCGACACCAGGCCGACTGGGATGCCATGAGCCGACGCGAGAGTTATCGTGTTGGCCGCGGTGTCGACCGAGGAGAAGGCGAACGAGCGCTTCGTAGACCGGGTCACCTCGATATAGTTTCGTCCTGAGTCGATTGCCGCGATCTGGAACCACCCCGTGAAATCCTGGTGCGCCATGGTGCCGGCGAACGCGAGAGCGTCGTCCCGCGTGGTGAGATAGACCCAGTCTCCGACGGCCACGCCGACTGGAAGCGCGCTCGGCGCGTAGACTTGGAAACGGCCTGGGTCTGAGTCGGCGGAGGTGTGGACTTGGCAGTTGTCGCGGTATCGGCTCGAGTCGTCGGAGTCGACGAGCTCGAAGACCTGGACGCTCGAGTTGTCAGGGGTCGTCGACGTGGCGCCACCCCGGCGGAAATAGAAAACCGCGCCCGCCAGAGATGAGCCGTTGAACGACTGGTCGATCTTCGAAGTGTCCGGCTGCAAGACGATCGAGAATCGCGGGTACGACTTCACGTCCCCGAGGATCACCCGAGAGGATGCCGCCGTTACGACGCTGGCCCGAGGGACGAGGTCCCACGTGGGCGCCCGTTCGGCACCGACCAGTGCGTCCAGCACGCGGTCGCCGTCGAGCTTCGGGGCCAGGTTCGGGGCGAAGAGGGCCGCGTCCGACGCGAAATCGCGGAAGTCGATGTAATACTCATCGGTCGTCCAGTCGACGAGGTAGCGCCGGAGCAGGGAGAAGACCGGCTCGCCGGTGAACGGGCGACGATAGATCTCAATTTCCCAGCGGGCGTGGTCGAACCCCGCGAACGCTGCCGGGCGAACAATCTTCAGCTGCGACAGAGAGGCGCGACCGAACGAGTAGAGCTGATCGTTAATCTGCGTCGTGGCGGACGCGGTGGTGCGCCCGTTGCGGTCTATCGCGTTGAGGCGCACGTAGTAGCCGAGCGTCACGTCGCGGAAGAGGGTGCCCGACGAGTCGCCGCGCTCTGCTGCGCGACCGGCCGTGCCCACGATGGTGTCGCCATCGGAGTCGATGACGAGGCCGCCGTACTCGGAGGAATCGACCGCCGTCCCGTTCGAGAATCGGATCTGCGTCCCGGCCGGGTACTTCGTGGCTTGGCCGGCTGCGACCGTAAAGACACCGCCGGAGAAGGCAGAGACCGCGGAGCCCGCATCGGGGTTTTCGATGCGGCCGCCCGGAGGGGCAAGTCGCGTGGTGCCGCCGAGGGAGGCGAGCTGCAACGGCGGCAATCCGGCCCGAGAGATGCTCACGCCGTCGTACTTCTGCGGCTCGTCGTACCCATTGAATAGGTACATCGAGTCCGACGCCATCGCGGACCGGAGGAACGGCTGCTCATCCGCCGCGAAGTAGTCGAAGTGCCGATTCGTCGTTGCGTCGATCAACGTCGAGTTCGCCGACGTAGGACGCTCAACCGCCACCCAGCGGCGATGCGGGATGAACGTAACCGAGTTGTCGCGGGCGTCATCGACCAGCTCGATCGCTTCGTCCAGAGCAACGACGTCGGCGAGGACCTCCATACCTGCGGTCGTTTCGGTCGCCTCGACGGTCGAGGTGAAGGTGAACTGGGTCGAGGAGAGGACCTCTACGATTTGAATGTCGCCCGAGAAGTTCTCCGAGCCGATGAGCAGATGCCAGTCGCCGGCAGACAATTCGGACGTCGAGCTCGTGGTGGCCGTGGCCAGCTCGCCGTCACCGACGATCGACGAGATCGACAGGCTGGCGGTGTTCGAGCGCGCGTTTACGATTGTCGGGCGTTTGGAGGGGTCCGGCCACTCCGGAGCTGTCCACGCGTCGCCGTCCATCCCGTCGACTTTGAGAACGTCGCCCTCGACAAAATTGGCGATCGAAACCGTCGCGGTGGCGTCAGCCGTGCGCAGGCGCCAGACACGGCCGGCGCGCCGCCCGGCGAGAATCGCCCCGCCAGACACCACGAAGCTCTGAGTCACTCCGTCGAATGCCGTGCGAGTGCCCGAGCACGCCACCGTGCGCCATATGGCGGCGTCGTCGACGCGGCGAAAGGTGTGAGTGCCGACGCCGGCGGACGTGAAGTCGATCGGCGACCCGCCCGGCTCCTCGGTGAGCCTCAGGCGATCGGTGTTGCCCGGGACCATCCGCGCATAATACGTCTCGCCCACCTCGAGACCGCCGATCGCCGTGCCGGACGCAGAGACATAGACGAGCGCCTCCCCCTCCGAGAAGCCATGCTCGTCGCCGTCGTCCAACCAGTTGTTGGTCGTATCAACCTGAGCTGCGGTCCACGCCTCCTGCGTGGCGAGGGCAACGTCGATCTCCGTGTCCGGCGGGAGAGCGCGATCAGACGAGACAACGGAGTCGGTCAGGACCGAACCGTAGGCAAGGATGGAGCTGGCGTCGAAGCGGCTGTCGGTCACGCTAGCGATGGAGCAGTCGATCGTAAGCGTGGTCCCGTCGAGCGTCGCCCCCGTGATCTTGTGCGTGCCGTTGAGCGCGGCGTACGGGGCCTGCTCGACCGTGAGCCGATCGAGGTTCGCGCGAAGGATCGTCGAAAGGGACCCAGCGCCAATCGTCACGGCGCCCGACACGGTAAAGCGGACGGTCGTCCCGGAGACCCAGGCCACCGCCGAGAGGGGCACGACGTGCTCGCTCGCATCCGCGTGAATGAGGCAGCCCCGGGTGAGCGCGGGCGAAGGCGCCGACTCCCAGAACGCGGGACCAACCCGGTGCTCGGTCGATGCGACGGCGCGAAGCCATGGCGCCCGGGTCGTGGAGAGAGACGAATCGTAGTCCGCCTGTTCCCGGGCGGCGTACAGGACGCCTTCCATCGCGCACACTGGCCAGGAGTCCGACCCGCGGCGATAGGTGTCGAGGTGGTGGACCCAGCCCGGACGCGAGCCCGCGCTCGAGGAGATCGCGTCAAAGCGCAGGACATCGAGGCCGTAGACGTTCAGCTGTGGAGACGTGTCCGACGTGGCGCCCGTGTTCGCGGTCGTGACCTCGATGTAGGTCGACGTCGCCGTAAACGTGGCGTACTGATAGGTAGCGTTGTTCGCTGCGATCGAGCCGATCGTGGCCGTCGCGCGGCCGAACATGATGATGGGTCGCGACCGAAAGGAGGAGTGATCCACCCATGAGCCAAACGAAATCCGAAGCGCGGTCCCGGACCTCGTCAGGGACGCCACGCGAAGGGGGACCAATCCCCCGAAGCGTTGATAGCCCTCGCGCTTCTTCAGCGAACCGGAGTGAAGGGGGTCCAGGTTCTTCGAACGAAGCCAGTAACCGTCCCGGAGTTTGTTCTCCGGACGGAATCCGTCAAGGCCGCGGCCGAGGTCGTCATGTCGAAGAGGCGTCGCCATGCCGGTCAATCCCTATCGTCAATGAATTCGAGGAGAGCCGCTACCGCGTCGGCGTCAGGAGCCGGAGACTGGTCGCCAGCGGTTTCCACCCCAGGTCGGCCACTGCGGGGCGCTCGCACGGACGCGGTCCGCGGGCTCCCGGCCGTGGTACTGGGACTCGAGCCCCTCTTCCGCCGCCTGCGCGATCGCCGTTTCGAACTGCGCTTGTCCATCGAGCGAGAGCCTCATGCGGGAGACGCCGTACTCGATCAAGTGATTCACCAGCGACCCCTGAAGGAACGGAACGCACGAGCCCTCGGAGAGGCACACGAAGTCGTCGAAGTCGGCGCCGCACGTCGCAAGCGACGCCGAACCGGAGATCGCCTGGCCTCGAACCGTCGAGCGAATGGGCGTGGGCTTGAGCGTGACGCGGCCGTCGGTAATGTTCTGGATCTGGAAGGCAGCGCGGATTGCGCCGGTCTCCCAGTTCACGATGTTCACGTACGAGCCGAGGCGATCGGACTCGGACGTCAGGTCGTTGCCGTAGTGATCCTCGGCCTCGCCTTGATCGATCACGACGTAGTCATCGCCGATCGCGGTGATGCGGCCCTGCGGGAGGACGATCTTGGGCGGGCGTCGCACGTAGGTCACCGTGATAGAGCCCCCCGCCGGAGTCGGAACGAGCCGAA
>Ga0196963_10001553_pt1 | contig 15278 bp, 11 predicted proteins | sample S1_5metaG_FD_148600 | JGI IMG/M metagenome (GOLD analysis project Ga0196963, IMG submission 148600) | Soil microbial communities from Anza Borrego desert, Southern California, United States - S1_5 | ecosystem: Environmental > Terrestrial > Soil > Desert | place: USA: California | collected... | reverse complement strand
TCGCTCGCGCGGCGCACCGAGCGCATCGTTCCCGAAGCGGACCTCCGCAAGAAGCTCGAGGCGTCGGCCAAGAGCGGCAAGCCGCTTCGGATCAAGCTCGGCATGGACCCGACCGCGCCGGACGTGCACCTCGGGCACGCGGTGCCGCTGAAGATCGTCCGGCAGTTCCAGGACTGGGGGCACAAGGCCGTGCTGATCATCGGCGACTCGACGGCGCGCGTGGGCGACCCGTCCGGGCGGAACAAGACTCGGCCGGAACTGTCGGGCGAGGAGATCGACGCGAACGCCAAGACGTACATCGCCCAGGTCGGGAAGATCCTGCTGACGGGGCCGGAGAACCTCGAGTTCCGGTACAACGGCGAGTGGTTCAACCAGATGTCGTTCGGGGACGTGCTCAAGCTGCTCGCCCGGCGGACTGTCGCACAAATGCTGACGCGCGAGGACTTCGCCAAGCGGTACGCCGAGGGGACCGACATCCGCCTGCACGAACTGGTCTACCCGCTGATGCAGGGGTGGGACAGCGTCATGATTGACGCGGACGTGGAGATGGGCGGGAGCGATCAGTTGTTCAACAACCTGGTCGGACGGGACCTGCAGGAGGCGCAGGGCAAGCCGGGGCAGACGGTAATCGTGACGCCGCTGCTCGTGGGGCTCGACGGCACGAAGAAGATGTCGAAATCGCTGGGGAATTACATCGGCGTGACGGACCCGCCGTCGGGGCAGAACGGCATCTTCGGCAAGACGATGTCGCTGCCGGATGCGGTGATGGAGACGTACTACCGGCTGCTGACCGACCTGCCGATGGAGGACGTTCGGCAGCAGATCGCAGCGAATCCGCGCGACGCGAAGGTCGCCTTGGCCAAGCACGTCATCACGTGGCTGCACTCGGCCGACGCGGCGCAGGCGGCGCACGACGAGTTCAACAAATTGTTCGGCGCGAACAAGGATGCCAACGCGGTCCCCGATGACACGCCGACGATCTCGGTCGGCGACATGGGGCCGGGCCCGCACAAGCTCGCGCCTCTCTTGGTGAAGGCGGGACTCGCGGCGAGCAACGGCGAGGGCACGCGGAAGATCAAGGAGGGCGCGGTGAGCGTCGACTTCAACAAGGTCACGGACTTCTCGGCGACGCTGACGATCGACAAGCCGACGGTACTCAAGCTCGGGCGGAAGTTCGCGCGGCTGGTGCCGTGAGTGACGCACGGTGAAACAAATCGCGCGCGACGAATCGCGAGATTCCTGTTGAACGGCCTCGCGTAGCTCACTATATTGATCGGGCAAGACAACTCACTCATCGGACCGGAAGTGGTGGCTCCCTTCCGGTCCGATTCTTTTTTCCATGCTGCATTGTGACGTCGGGGGGAGTCGACGGGACATTCGCGAACGACGGTGCGAAGCCGCGAGCGGCACGGTGAGTCGCGCATTCGAAGCCGACGCCTCGGGTCGGGCAGGCGACCCCTCGTCTGCCCAACAAATCTGCGCATTTCCCACGCAGGTGGGTGATTTTTCTGTCGCATCCATTTCCGGGGCACGTTACCCTTCCCCCGCGACCCGACGAACCTCCGGTCGCGCATGACGAACCCACCGCGCGACGGTGATCCTGACCCGCCCCTTCGATGATTTTGAACGGGCGACCGATCCACCGGCCTTTTCCCGGCGTAATCGTTCGTAGCGGCTCCTTCCCGGGCACCGGACTCAGCCGCTCGTCCCCCACATTTTGGTCTCTCAGAGGGCTGTCCTGATGCGACGTTTGCTTCTGCCTCTGGTCGGGTTGTGCGCTTTGGTTTCGGTCGGCGGGTGTTCGCAGATCATCGCCGACAAGGTGCTGGTCCCCCCGCGCAACCTCACCCGCGAGGCCGGCCTGATGAAGGCCCGGCACCGGATCGAGGCCCGGTGGGACAACAAGCTCCGGCCGTTCATCTACAAGTCGTTCGACGGTGCGCAGATGGCGGGGATGTTGTTCGAGCCGCGCGTGCCGAAGGCCGAGAGCGCCGGCAAGCCGACGACGCGCCCCGCGGCCGGGGACGACGCGCCGGTCAAGCCCAAGGGCGTGATCGTCGTGATCCACGGGCTGACGGACCGGAAGGAGTCGATGCTCTCGGTCGCCGAGTCGTACGCCGAGGCCGGGTACGTGGCGGTCTGCCCCGACCTGCGGGCGCACGGGGAGTCGGGCGGGAAATACACGTCGCTGGGGTACTACGAGAAGCGCGACATGATGGCGCTGCTGAACCACCTGCAGCAGCAGGGGTACGACGTGTCGCGCGTCGGGGCGTTCGGCGGGAGCCTGGGGGCGGCGATCTCCATCCAGTGGGCCGCGATGGACCCGCGCGTGAAGTCGATCATCGCCGTCGCCCCGTTCGCCGACCTGCGGAGCGAGCTGACGCACGCTTATGCGAAGTTCAACATCGGCGGGCTGATCGCGGCCGTGATCGAGGACGCGGCGCAGCGGGAGGGCCGGTTTAAGATCGGCGACGTCTCGCCGCTGCAGTCGCTGGCGGCGATGGACACGCCGCTCTACCTGGCGCACGGGTTCAAGGACACGCTGATCCCGGACTCGCACTCGCAGATGCTGTTCGATCGGGCGCGCGGGCCGGTCGTGTTCCAGCGGGCGATCGCCGGCCACATCGACATCCGCGACGCGCTGGGGCGGCCGTTCATGAAGCGGTCGATCGAGTGGATGAACGCGTACGTCCCGGCAGACGCGCCGGCGCTCAAGTACCCCCTGTGGGTCGCGAACTACGGGTCGCGGAACTTCCCGATGACGGCGCCGGTGGCGGTGTCGGATCAGGCGGACGGCGCGGCGCCGACGCCATGAGCGGAAGATTCACCCCGGCGACGCCGAGGGCGCAGAGAGAATACCCTTGATTCGCATCGACTCGTGCGCGTGCCTCTGAGGCGTGCGCACGCGTCGTTCGTTTGAGGGTGACGCGGGGGAAGACAATCGCGGGGCGGGGGGCTACACTCTGCGACCCGTTAGGGGACTCACACTCACACAGGAGACGAATCACATGCCGACTCGCAACGCCACGTCCGTCTGGAACGGTGACCTGTTCAAGGGTAAGGGCGACATCAAGCTGTCGTCGGGGGCCTGGTCGGGCCCGTACTCGTTCGGCACGCGGTTCGAGAACGCGCAGGGGACCAACCCGGAAGAGCTGATCGCCGCGGCGCACTCGTCGTGCTTCTCGATGGCGCTGGCGGCCGGGCTGGGCAAGGCGGGGTTCACGCCCGAGAGCGTGTCGACGACGGCGGCGGTCACGGTGGACAAGGTCGGCGAGGGGTTCAAGATCACCGGGATCAAGCTGACGACCGAGGCGAAGGTGCCGGGGATCGACGCGGCCAAGTTCCAGGAGATCGCCGACGCGACCAAGACGGGGTGCCCGGTGTCGGGCGCGCTGTCGGCGGTGCCGATGACGCTCGACGCGAAGCTGGTCTGATCCCCCGCGCACGTCCGAAACAATCCGGGGCAGAGCGCACGGGCTTTGCCCGTAGCGCCGCCCCAGATCGTCCATTTTTCGGGTGGTCACCGCATGTCGCGCCCCACCGTCGTCGCGATCGGCGAGATCCTCTGGGACCTGCTCCCGGGCGGGAAACAACTCGGCGGCGCGCCGGCGAACTTCGCGTTTCACGCGGGGCAGCTCGGGGCGGACGCGGTGAGCGTGTCCGCCGTGGGCGACGATGCGGACGGTCGGGAGATCCTCGCGCGTCTGCATGCGCTCGGGCTCACGACGGATTACATCGCGGTCGACCCGGGCCATCCGACCGGCACGGTGACGGTCTCGCTCGATGCGGCGGGCGTGCCGTCGTACACGATCCACGAGGGTGTCGCGTGGGATTTCGTTCCCGAGACCCCCGGGCTGCTCGAACTGGCGGCGCGCGCGGACTGCGTGTGTTTCGGGTCGCTCGCCCAGCGGAGCCCGGCGACGCGGGCGACGATTCGGTCGGCGCTGGCGGCGACGCGGCCGGACTGCGTGCGCGTGTTCGACGTCAACTTCGCCAGCGGTACTTCGACCGAGACGTGGTCGAGGCGTCGCTCGGGCGGACGACGGTACTCAAGATCAACGATCAGGAACTGCCGGTGCTCGGCGAACTGCTGGGCATGGCGGGTGACGACATGATTGGGGATCTGGTCGGCACGTTCGGGTTGCAGTTGGTGGCGGTCACGCGCGGGGATCGAGGCGCGGTGTTGTATGCGGCGGACGGAACGGTGGCCGAACATTCCGGCTATTCGGCCGAGCCGCTGGCGGACACGGTGGGGGCCGGCGACGCGTTTACGGCCGTGCTGGCGATGGGGCTGCTGCGGGGCGCGCCGCTGGCGCGCATCGCGGACGCGGCGTGCCGGGTGGCGAGGTACGTATGCACGCGGGCGGGGGCGACGCCGGAACTGCCGTGGGAGTTACTCGGGGCGTTGGGAGACGGAGGCACGTGGTGACCTCTTGTAGCCGACCCGCTTGCGGGGCGCGTCTAGTTCGTGTGTTCGCGAAGTACCGCTGTGACGGGGGAACGCGCCGTTGGACGCGCTGGGCAAGCCCAGCGGTTAAAAGGGGGATGGGGTTGGACATGAGGGGCGGCGGGGATCAGAATCCGCGAGTCGGGTAACGCCGCGCCATCGTGGCGCATAAACGGGGTACGGGGAAAGCCGAGGAGAACACACATGGCGTCGACGATGGGCATGTTCACGCTGCTGATGGCGATGCTGTCGGGCGGGGCGTCGGAGTTGCTCGATTTCGTGCCGACCGAGGCGTACTGGAAGGCCAAGGGGGTAACGGTGTCGACCGAGCAACTGCTGACCGACGCGGCGCCGGCGAAGGGGGCGGACGCGTCGAAGCTGATCCTCAAGCTCGGGGCGGGGACGCCGGCCGACCGCGACGCGGCGGCGCGGGCGATCCTGAAGCTGGGCCCGGCCGTGCTGCCGCAGCTCGAGAAGGCGAAGACCGACCCGGACCTGGAGATCGCCAACCGGGCCGGGGCGCTGATCGGGCAGATCAAGATGTCGCACAAGGCCGGCGGCGTGCGCGCGCTAATGGCGATCCGGACGCTCGGCGAGCGGAAGAAGCCCGAGGCGCTGACCGGGCTTCAGGCGCTGCTCGGGTCGAAGGAGCCGTTCGTGGCGGAGTACGCCGCCCGGGCGATCGCGCAGATCGAGGGCCGGCCGGTGCCAGCGCGGCAGATCCCGACCGACGGGTTCAAGGCGGACCTGGCGATGATGCCTGCAAATCTCGGGGCGCTGTCGCAGATGTCCGGACTGTCGGGCGGGCGCGTGTCGATCGAGGAGGCGCTCAAGGCGCTCCCGCCGGGCGAGGACGCGAAGCAGGCGGTCGAGCAGATGACGGCGGCGCTGATCACGGCGGCCGACCAGATGGGCAACGTCCGGCTGGACGGCGTGACGATGGGCGTGTCGGACGACGTGGGCGACAAGACGGGGTTCGTGGCGATCGTCGCGCGCGGGCAGTTCGACGCGGGCGCCATCGCGGCGATGATGGTCAACCTCAACGTCCCGAGCCGGAGCGTGGACGGCGTCGACGTGTTCAGCGGCGAGCGGCAGGTGGCGTTCTTCTTCCCGTCCGACGACCGGGCGGTCCTGCTCGTCGGCCCGAACCAGGACGTGTTGCCGGTGAAGGAATTGATCGCGGCGAGCCGGCAGGAGAAGGCCGGCGCCATCGCGAACGCCGCGCTGGCGAAACTGGTCGCCGGCATCGACCCGAAGGTGGTCGGGTGGGCGGTCGTGACGGTGAACGACAATTACCGCAAGGCCCCGATCCTCAGCGCGTTCGACCAGGTCGTGCTGACGATCACGCGCGGCGGGGAGCTGACCAAGTTCGCCGTGAAGGCGGACGGGAAGGACGCGAAGGCGGTGGAGGCGGCAGTGGCGCAGGTGGACGCGGGCGTGAAACAGGCGCAGCAGCAATTGCCGCAGATCGTGCAGATGATGCCGGCGATGAAGCCGATCGCGGACTTCGTGCAGAGCGTGAAGGTGGAGGCGAACGGGGCGTCGGCCGGGATGTGGGCGGAGCTCAAGGGCGATCCGTCCGTGCTGCTGATGGGCCCGGCGATGATGTGGGGGGTGAGCGTGCGGGCCCCGGTCGAGAGGGCGGTGGAGGCGGCACCGGCGGTGATCGAGCGGGTGGAGCCGGAACCGTTGCGACCGGGGAAGTGAACGGCGCGATGACGCCCGTGACCCCGTTTAGCCGCGACCCGTAGGGCGAGCGTCAGCGCCGCCCGAAGGCGAGCGCGTCGGCGCGGATAGGAAGACACGGGTAAGGCCTCAAGGCCCTACCCATGCCACAAGAAATCCACGCTCGCCGCTACCCTAATCGCGATAACTCGGCTTCGACCTGCGCGAGCTGGTCGCGCGTCTGCTGGACGAGCGCGGGCGGGGCCTTGGCGATGTAGGACTCGTTGGTCAGCCGGCCGCGGAGCGTGTCGCGCTGTTTGGTAAGGTCGGCGCGGCGCTTGTCGTTAGCGGCGGCGTCTGCCCCGGCGGATGCGGCGGGTTGGCCGGTCTCGACGAACACGTCGAGTCCCGCGGCGGTCGTGCGGATCGCGCCGGCGGGGGCGGTGACGTCGGGGCCGATGGCAGCCAGCGTGCTGGCGGTCAGGAACTCGATCACCTCGCGATTCTCGGTCAATTGGCGCGTCGGCTCGGCGGGGGCTGTGACGGAGACCGTCACCTTCTGCTTGGGCGAGATTTGGGCGAGGTTCCGCGTGTTGCGGATGGCGGTGACGACTTCCTGAACGCGCGGGAAGATGTGCTCGGCGGCTCCGGCGAACGAGCCGACGTTCGGCCACGGAGCGCGAATCAGCAGGGGCGACGGATTGCCGATTGCCGATTGCCCGTTGCCGATTGATGGGCATTCAAGCCGGCCCGGCAGGCCGCGGGTGGGGCGGACTTCGTTGAGCTTTTGCCAGATCACTTCGGTGATGAACGGCGTGGCGGGGTGGAGCAGGCGCAGGGTGCCGTCGAGTAGGGCGGCCAGCACCGCCGCGGTCTGGCCGGCGCGGGCCGGGTCCTTCATCGCCGGCTTGACGGCCTCGACGTACCAGTCGCAGAAGTCGCGCCAGAAGAAGTCGTAGGCGGCGCGGGCGTAGTTGTCGAAGCGGTAGTCCTCGATCGCCGCGTTGACCTCTTCGACCGTGCGGTTGAAGCGCGACACGATCCAGCGGTCGACGAGGGACCACTTGCTTTCATCGGCGGCTTCGACCGGGGCCGATTCGAGGTTCGACAGCACGAACTTCGACGCGTTCCACAGCTTGTTGCAGAAGTTCCGCCCGAGGTCGAACTTGCTGCTCGTGTTCCGTGCGAGCGGCATGTCGGCGGTCGGCTGGGCCTTGCCGGTCGCGTACCCGTAGGACGAGACCATTTTCCTCTTCGGGTCCTTCGGGCTCTCCTGGATCGGGGCGGCGACGGTGTAGCTACCGGACTGCACGAACTTGGGTGTGAACGACTCACCAGTGTGCGGGTCGACGATGTCGACCGGCATGCGCACGTCCTGCGTCGTCGTAGCCATGTGGGCCATCGCGAAGCGCAGCGCGTCGGCGCCGTGCGACCCGATGATGTCCATGGGGTCGAGCCCGTTCCCGAGCGTCTTGCTCATCTTCTGGCCGTGGCCGTCCTGGATCATCGCGTGGATGAACACGTCGCGGAACGGTAGGCGGTTGAGGAAGTAGAGGTTGAACATCACCATCCGGCTGACCCAGAGGGTGATGATCTCGCGCGCCGTGCAGAGGACGCTGGTCGGGTTCCAGACGTTGAGGGCGGACTTCTTCAGGCCGACGGCGCGGCGGTCCGGCCACTCGAGCGTGGACATGGGCCAGAGCCCGGAGCTGAACCAGGTGTCGAGGACGTCCGGGTCCTGGACGAAGCCGAGATTGGCGAGCAGTTCGACGGCCTCGGCGTCGGACTCCTCGCGGACGCAGACGAAGCTGTGCTGGAGGTCGATCGCCTTGCCGGAGGCCTCGGCGCCGGCGGCGTGCTGTAGCGCGACGCGCTCGGTGTCGCGGAGGAGCACGAGCCGGCGGAGCAGGGCGGCGAGCTCTTCATCCGACTTGGAGTCGACCGCCGCATCGTCGCGGAAATACCAGACGGGGATGCGGTGCCCCCACCACAACTGGCGGCTGATGCACCAGTCGCGGATGTTCTCGTGCCAGGTCTGGAAGGTCTTGGCGTAGCGACCCGGATAGAAGCGGAGGCTTGCAGTGGCATGGGCATCCTGCCCATGCTGGACGCGTTGAGCATCGGCAACGGTTTGGCCTTCGGATGCCGCTTGCATGGGCAGGATGCCCATGCCACTTTCGCGCTGGTCGGCCGACATCGCGCGCAGCGCCGCCCCAGCCAGCCGGTCGTCCGTCACCCGGCAGTACCACTGGTCGGACCAGTACGGTTCGATCGGGACGTGGCTGCGGTAGCTGTGGCCGACGCTGTGACGGTACGGCTTGGTTTCCTCGTGCAGGCCCTTCGCCTTGAACCACTTCACGATCCGCACGCGGGCCTCGAAGCGGTCCTGCCCGAGCAAATCGCTCGTCACGAACTCGTCGGCGCGCGCGAAGTCGTCGGCGGGCCAGCCGTGGTCCTTCGAGATGCTCGCGGTGGGCGAGAAGACATTGATGACCGGCAGGTTGTGCCGCTGGCCGATCTCGTAGTCGTTCGTGTCGTGGGCGGGCGTGACTTTCAGGAAGCCGGTGGCGAGGACGGCCTTTGCGTCTTTCGGGTCGCCGCCGAACTGCACGGGCATGACGACGTAGTCGTCCTCGACGATCGGGATCTCGCGGTTGACGATCGGGAGCAGGATCTTCTTACCCTTCAGCGCCGCGGCGCGCGGGTCCTTCGGGTTGATGGCGACGGCGGTGTCGCCCAGCATCGTCTCGGGCCGCGTCGTCGCGACGGTGACGTGGCCGCTCCCGTCGGTCAGCGGGTACCGCAGGTAGTAGAAGTTCCCGTCAACCTCCTCGTTCTCGACCTCGTCGTCGGCGAGCGCCGTCTGGGTGACCGGGTCCCAGTTCACCAGGCGTTTGCCGCGGTAGATCAGGCCGTCGGCGAACAGGCGGTAGAAGGCCTCGCGCACGGCGCGGGCGCGCTTCGGGTCCATCGTGAAGGCCTGGCGGTCCCAGTCGCACGAGCAGCCCATGGCCTTGAGCTGGTCGGTGATGCGGACCTCGTACTCGTCCTTCCAGGCCTGGATCTTGGTGACGAAGTCGTCCCGTGCGAAATCCGTCCGCCGCTTGCCCTCCTCGGCGAGCACGCGCTTCTCGACGACGGTCTGCGTGGCGATGCCCGCATGGTCGGTGCCGGGCAGCCAGCACGTGTTGTCGCCGAGCATGCGGTGGTAGCGCGTCAGGATGTCCTGGAGCGTGTTGTTGAGCGCGTGGCCCAAATGCAGGGCGGCCGTGACGTTGGGCGGCGGGATGACGATCGAGTACGGCTGCCCCGGGTCGGTCGGCTCGGCGTGGTAGGCGTTGGCCTGGCCCCAGAGGTCCAGGGCCTGTTGCTGGGCGGTGGCCGGGTCAAACGCCTTGGCGAGTTCGGTGCTCATGGGTGGTCGGTCTGCGCGAGAAAAATCGGTCGAAAATCGGGACGGGGATGTTACACCCCGTGGGGGGTAAAGGCTATGCGCCGCGGGCACGGTGTTGGGCGCACGCGTCTTGCGTGCCCCGACGGCGCGGATTCGCGCATCGCGCCGTTCAGTGCAGGCGGGACGCGTGCACCACAAGGGCCATACGCTCCGACCGGTGTTCCTTGACCGCGCCCGGGGGGGTCGTATGATCGCGCGGTCTTATGCCCAGCCTTTCCTCGACGTTCGCCGACCTCCGCGCCCGCGGGCAGATCGGGCTGTTGCCGTTCATCCCGGCCGGCTATCCCGACTTGGCGACGACGCAGGCGCTGCTGCCCGCGCTCGAGGAGGCCGGGGCGTCGGCGATCGAGATCGGCATCCCGTTTTCGGACCCGATCGCGGACGGGCCGACGATTCAGGCGGCGTTCACCGCGGCGCTGGCGAAGGGCATCAAGCTCGCCGACGTGTTCAGGGCCGTAAGCGAGGTGCGGTCGAAGGTATCGATCCCGCTGGTCGCGATGGTCAGCTACAGCATCCCGTATCGCTACGGGCTCGAGCGGTTCTTGGCCGACGCCAAGCGGGCGGGGTTCGACGGGATGATCTTCCCCGACCTCCCGCCGCCCGAGGGGCAGCACGTGTGCGAAGCGGTCACCAAGGCCGGCCTGGAGCATACGCTGCTCGTCGCCCCGACGACGACGGCCGAGCGCCGCAAGCAGATCGCGGGGATGTGCAGCGGGTTCGTGTATTACATGTCGCTGTCGGGCATCACCGGCGAGCGCGACAAACTTCCGGAGGACTTGGAGCGCAACCTCCAGCAGATCCGCTCGTTGACGGATCGGCCCGTCTGCGTCGGGTTCGGCATCTCCAAGCCCGAGCACCTCGCGCAGCTTAAGGGCAAGGCCGACGGCGCGATCGTCGGCTCGGCGATCGTGAAGCAAATGACTCAATTCCTCACCAGTAAGCCGGACTCAACGCCCACCGAGATGGCGAAGCAAATCGCCGACTACTGCCGCTCCCTACTCTCCAAAGTCCGATAATTGCGGTTTCTCGCGAAGAAAATGTCCCCTTAAACCGCGCGTGGACGACCTTACTATAGCAATGGGCGGATGTTAGACTCCCGGGCACGGATCGCCTCGCACCCCTAACCAGCGGCCTCGTGCCGTGTCCAATCTCATGGAGCCAAAAGCGGCGCACTCCTCTCCCGACTCGAGCCCGGACGTGGGCAACGGGGAGGCCGCGCCGCCCACGGCGGACGCGCAGCTCGTGCAGAGGGCGCTGGACGGTGATCGGACGGCCTTCGACGAGCTGATCGTTCGGTATCAGCGGCAGGCGGTCGCGGTTTCATATCGCTTGCTCGGGAACACGCAGGACGCACTCGAAGTAACGCAGGACGCGTTCCTCAAGTCGTTCACCAGTCTGCCGTCGCTTCAGAAGCCTGAGGCGTTCGGCGGGTGGTTGATGCGGATCGTTTCCAACCTGTCGCTGAACTTCCGCCGCGGGCGCAAGTCGGGCCGGCAACTGCCGCTCGACGATCTGCTCGGGCAATCGGATTCCGGCGGCGACGCCGGGTCGGGCAGCGACTGGGCCGCCAAATCCGGCGACCCGGTGCGCAACCTGGAGAGCCAGGAACTCGGTAAGAAGCTTCAGGAAGCGCTGAACATGCTCCCGGAGAAGCAGCGGTTGGCGATCATCATGTTCACGATCGAGGAGATGCCCCAAAAGCAGGTGGCCGAGAGTTTGGAATGCAGCGTGGAAGCGGTGAAGTGGCACGTGTTCCAGGGGCGTAAGAAGCTGAAAGAGATTTTGCGGGAGCAGATGGCGGAGTAGGTATCGTAGAGTTCAAGACGAAGCGGCTTGGGCACCTCGGGTGCCCATGAAACAGACGAAACGACCATGGACCAGGAACAGCTCGAGTTCGCGATCGCCCGGTACGCGGAGGGAGACCTCCCGGCGGACGAGGCGCGCGCGCTCGAGGCGATCCTGGAGTCGGACGCGGGCGCACGCCAACTGCTGGCCGAAGAGCGGAAGCTGTCGGCGATGCTCAAGGGCATGCCGGGGCCGGCGGTCGCGTGGGGGGAATTGGCGGCGGATTTTTCCGCCGTCGTGACGGGCACGGTCGACCCGGCTGAGCGGGTCGCGGATCAGAAGCTCAACACGGCGATTCGCGCGGTCGGTCCCGTGCCGGCGATCCGGTGGGACGCGCTCGCCCGGCACATTTCCGGTTCGCTCGACGCGGAACTTGCCGGCGAGTCGGACGACGCCGAGCTCACGCGCGTGCTGCGATCGGCGGCCGCGCTGCCGGCCGTGAAGTGGGACGCGTTGGCGAGCCAGATCTCGTCACACATCGACAAATCGGAAGCGCAGGCCGAAGAGCGGCTCAACGCGATGTTGCAGTCGACGCTCGCGCCCGAGGTAGATTGGGACCAGCTCAGTCAGCAGATCCAAGCCAAGCTCGACCAGGCCGAGGCGCGAGCCGACGAGCGGCTCGACGCGGTGCTTAAGTCGTGGCCGATGCCGCAGGTCAACTGGGACGTGCTGCAGGCGTCGATCTCATCGAACATCGATGCGGCCGAGGCTCGGGCGGATCAGGAACTGGATGCGGCGCTGAAGTCCGTGCCGACGCCGGCCGTGAACTGGGACGCGCTGGCGGCGACGATCTCGGGGCGCGTGGCCGCGGCCGCAGACGAGCAGGCGGCGACGGAGCGGAAGCAAAGCGAGCGGATGCGGATCGGGTTCGGCAGCCGGGTCGTGCGGAACGTTACCCGAATGGCGATCGCGGCGGCAGTAGTCCTCGCGGCGGCGGTCGGAATCCGCATGTACCAAGGCGGCGATCAGGGTGGCGGGCAACAGCCGCAGCAGCCGGTGGCGGTCGCCATCGTCGAAGGCCCGCAGCGCGAAGAGGCGACCGCGGCCGCTGTGGTCGACGTGCAGATCGGGCCGTCGAAGTCGTACGCGGCCCGGACGTACGAGTACGAGGATTACGCGGCGCTGGGCGGCCGGGCCCCGGTCGTGTTCGCCTCGCCCGTGCGGGTGGCCGAGGATACGGCGCCGTCGGGGTTCTTCGAGTAAAGGCTTGGAGTTGTCGCGAAGGCGCGAAGGCGCAAAGAGGAACGAGACGGTGTCCAATCCGCACTGCCCACGAGGCGGGGCGGATTGGGTTGTTTAAGGTGGCACCCGCGCTAGGTGGGACAGTGACGAGAAGGAGCATCATGAAACTCATCGCCCCAGTACTCGTGATCGCCCTGGCGCTCGTGCCCGCGCTCGCGCCGGCCCAGCCGACCGAGTCTTCGGCGTTGATCAACCAGGCGCTCGACCGGCAGACGAAGCTGAACTTCACGGGCACGCTCCCCGAGGCGATGCAGTACATCGCTAAGGAGACGGGAGTGCCGATCGAGGCGGACCCGGCGGTGTGGGAACTGCTCCCGTGGGGGAAGGACACCGAGGTCCGGGCGAAGATCGAGAACCAGACGCTGCGCGAGGCGCTGACGGCGATCACGCGCACGCTGGGGCTCACGTTCGTGTTGCGCAGTGAGGCCATTGAGCTCACGCCGCAACCGGCGCTGCGCCGGCTGGGCGAGAAGTCGACGCTCTCCGAGCTCCAACTGCTCGACGCGCTGGCGAAGACGAAGCTGGACTTCAAGGGCGGGGACAAGGCCAAGCTGAAGGACGTGGTCGAGGCGATCGACCAGAAGCTGGCGGGGTTGGCCGGGTCGTCGTTTCAGGTCGTCAACCGCAGCTCGACGAGCGACCGCGTGCCGCAGGACTCGGCCGTCGCGGTCGGACGTGGGGCGACGCTGCTCGAGGCGCTGGACGCGATCGCGGTACAGACGCCGGCGACGTGGTTCCCGCGCGGGCGCGACGTGGTCATCCTGTCAAAGCAGGACCAGACGGCCCGGCTGCTCGGGAAGCAGGTGTCGCTCGAGTACGACGGGGCGCCCGTCGAGAAGGTGCTCGAGGCGCTGTCGGCGCGGAGTGGGGTGAAGTTCACGTACGAGCCGGGCAGCGTGATGTCGATCCCGCCGCAGCTCCGGAACATCCGGATGGTCGTCAAGCGGACGACGGTCGAGGAGGCGCTGGGCGTGATCTCCAGCGTGACCGGCCTGGGGTACGTGGTGCGCGAGGACGAGGTGTACATCTGGAACGCGTCGGTCGCGCCGGGCGGCCAACCGCGCGACCGGATGATCGGGTGGTTCCAGACCGAGACCGGGCTGAACGTGTCCGTCCGCGAGGGCGAGGTGCCGGCCGACGTGCGCGAGTTCATCGAGTTCCAAAAGAAGCGGCAGATCGAAGCTTGGCGGAAAATGATGATCGAGCAGGGGTTCAAGCCGAGCCCCGCCGCGACCGCCGCGACCAGCGGCGGCGCCGCCGGTACCCCCGCGCGCCCGCCCGAAAAGCCGCAGCCGCCCACGCCGGCGCCTACGCCCGCCCCGACCCCCGGCGCGCCGAAGGAACCGGGCAAGGACCTTTGAGCGACCATCTCGCGTCCGGCGCGGCAGTCGCAGGACGTACTTAGCGGTCGCACCGAAGGTGCACGTGAGCGATGGAAACGGTGGGAAGCACCCGGGCTCTGACACGCGCCTGATCGCTAAACGGTGGGCAGTGCCCACCCTACGCGGTCGCACCGAAGGTGCGCGTGGGCGCTCGAACAAGTCGGGCCCCTCGGGAACCACGCACGAAGCCTGAATCTTCTGAGCACCTGTCAGATCTCCGCGCGCCCTCCCGTCTACCCCGGCGAGGATCAATCATGACCAACGCCCAAGCCAACCAGAACGCCGCCGCCGCGAACGCCGCCGCACAGGGCGCGGGCGCGCAGGGTCGGGCCAGGGCCGGTTGACGCCATCGAGCGTCGGATCGATGAAGTCGATCACCGGCCCCGGGACCTGCGAAGGTCGCCGGGGTTTTTTGCTTCCCCAGCACGGTTTGACGCGCCGGGCAAGCCAGGCGGCTAAAAGGTGGGATCTGAGATTATCGCCCGATTGGTGAAGGGGCACGATCACGCGGCTATGCCAAGGCCGAGTCGCCGGTTCGAGTCCGGCATCGGGCATGTGCGTCCCGGCGAGCCCGGTTCAGCGGGCGGGGTCGCGAAGCGACGGATCGACGCGGACAACGGGGCTGTCGTCTAACGGGAGGACACGACCCTCGCACGGTCGGGGTCCCGGTTCGACTCCGGGTAGCTCCATGGGAAGGAAGGATGAAGGATGAAGAAGGCGCTTCCCGCGCGGGCGCGCCGGACACTTGGGGCTGTCGTCCAACTGGTAGGACCCGACCTTTGCACCGTCGTGATTCCGGTTCGACCCCGGACAGTCTCCATCGGGCGGGGAGGATGAAGTAGGAAGGATGAAGGATGAAAGGAAGACGCGTGTCGGGTCGGGCCCCGGCATGCCGCCGACCGTTCATCCTTCATCCTTCCGCCTTCACCCTTCCCCCTCTCTCACGGGTAGTTTGTGTTGGTACAAACGCCGGGCTTTGGTCCCGGAGTCCGCTGGTTCGACTCCAGCCCCGTGAATGTTGTGATTGTGGTGTAAACCGTAATGGTAGCGGGCGTGGCTGTTAACCACGTGGCATCATGCTTCTGCGGGTTCGAGTCCTGCCGCCACAGCTGATTTACGTACGAAAAGAGCCCACGGAGCGAGCTCCGTGGGCTTTCGTTTGTGCCGAGCGAGATCACGCTTCCTTCAGATCGTTCGTCGCCGGACCGACCAGCACCTTCCCGTCCGGGTCGAACCGGCTCCC
>Ga0196963_10001552_pt1 | contig 15282 bp, 9 predicted proteins | sample S1_5metaG_FD_148600 | JGI IMG/M metagenome (GOLD analysis project Ga0196963, IMG submission 148600) | Soil microbial communities from Anza Borrego desert, Southern California, United States - S1_5 | ecosystem: Environmental > Terrestrial > Soil > Desert | place: USA: California | collected... | reverse complement strand
GCAGATTGTGCATATTGATATTTGGATGTCTGTCGGTCCGGGCCTACAAGGATCAGGTCGACAATATCTTCAAAACGTGGGCCACGGTGTGCGATCAACTGAAGGTTCCCTTGAAGGTGTTCGTGGGCAAGATGACCGAAGATTACGCATCGAATCCCAACGTGATCTCCCTTGAACACATGGACGTGCGCGAAGATCACGAATCGGCGGCTTTCAAACAGTACCTCGGCATCCAATGGATAATGGCCAATTACGATCCCGACTTTCTCTATGTCGCCGGATCCGACGTGCACGTGAATGTGCCCAACATGCTGAGATTGGTCGATCAATTCAATCCGACCTTTCCGTTTTACATCGGAAACGCCGGATTGATCGACAATTGCTTGAACTCCAACGTGTTGCTCCACGACGGAGGACCGGGGTTCATACTGACTTCGGAGACGCTCAAGCGGATGAAACCACACTTGAATGGATTCCAGGAGAGGTGGATCAAACTCATAAACATATGGTACCCCCATCATCCCGCATACAGGTCGGCCTGTGACGTCTCCATGGCAATACTCTGCTGTTGTTTGGGCGTCTATCACATCAAGGTGTTGAACGCTTTCATCAATAAGTGCAGGTCGGATTGCGAGAACATCGATGAGATAGTGGCCTGCCACGGGTATTGGTAGGGGGGAATGGGCGTCTAAGGGTTGAATGGCCGCGCCGAAGGCGCGTCACATTCAACCCTAAGACGCCTCATTCCCCCCTTGACCCCCGGACGTCTCACTGCGTTCGACGCAGTATGGAAAATGCACAATGCACAATGCACAATGCACAATACACAATGCACAATGCACAATGCACAATGCACAAATCAACAAATTTGCACAAACTGAATATCTGCATATCTGCAAATCTGCATATCTGCAAATGGATACCACTGGAGACCCTTGACCCCCAAATCATTACATCACTGTGTCGCACCCAATTGGGGACAAATTTTCACTTTACTGCGTTCGACGCAGTGAGACGTCCGGACTGTGAACGATGAGCATAATTTATTGATATAAATTTGTCTCAAATCAACATGACCTACAGGGACTCTATGCAAATTGCATTAACCGAAATTAAAAGCGATCCCGGTCTGGTCAAATATGAGGAAACGGTTTTGGAAGGCGGCATTTTGCATTTTGTTGGCTTGGACCTGAGCGTGTGCGATTCCCCAAATGCAGAGCTGCCAAAGGCGAAAGTCAAGAACCAGTTGCAATCCTATTACACGCATCTGGACAAATTGGTCCGCGATGCCAAAATCATGAGAAAGGCTTTCATCGACACCTTGGATCCGAACCAACAACACGTGTACAAGTACCTCACCAAATTGATGAGCTTCCATTACGACAATTACAGGGAGGTCTTGAACCACCGGAGTTTGATCGCTCTTTTGGACAAGATACACCAAAACGATGTGAAGGATTTGATGTTGCTGCATCAAAACAACCAAGAATTGGCGCAACTCTTGTGGAAAAAAGGCCCACTTAGGAAGGAATCCGAGGTACTGAAAGGGCTTCGCGACGGTTACTTCCACATTTTGACCGGGATCAAAAGGAAGGAGGCGCCTATCACTGGTGCCGCCGTCGTTCCCTTGTGGGAACACATACAGACCAAATCCGATCAAGTGTCGGATCCGGTCCATCAACGGATCATTAAATACGTATTTGGTCCGACCCTGTGGCTGCATGCGCACTATTTGGACCATCTACAAAACATATATTATTTGCTCAAAATTCAATTCAAAGACGATTTTAAGGTCAGAGAGAACTGTTTCAAGTATTTCTGTTTCTTACAGGATCAATATGGGATATTGAACGCCATGTTGGTCAACAAAAACCTTCAATATCCGGAACACCAAGAACACGTCATGATACACCATAACATTCAGCGAAAGATGTTCGGGAATGTCCAGGTCAAGATGCCATCGATGTTGCTGCACAGTTATGGGGCCAATTTGTTTTCTTCAACCCGGGAAATCGCGTCATTCCCATTGGCGGTCATGTATCAAATATTCCAAAAATGTCACGAAGACGGATTGATAATCATGGAAACCAGGCAAAAACCAAAATTTCCTGAAATTCCAATGGGTTTTTTCTATCAACCACTGATATTCATCCAAAACACCATAAAATTCAGACGTTTTTATCGTTATCAATGCGGAAAACAAGATGATTGATGGCTCTGCATTCATGCCCATCCTTCCACTATACCCGCGGACATCGCACTATCTCATGATTTAATGTGACAGATACTCGCCACCACGTCGCCGCATGCGACGCGAACCAGCCGGCTCTGGTACCGGTACCGGAGCTCCCGCTGCCTGAGCTCCACCGCTGTGTGCCTCTGGATCCTCTGGTTCGGCCAGAACGAGGACGCCGAGGAGAAGCGGCACCACCACCGCCAGCCCGGCTGTGCCCGTCACCACCCATTGAATCGCGGGGCGCGCGCCGACGAGGAACGGGTCCGGGGGGCACTGCAGAGTGCTCACAAATGTCGTTTCGCAGTCACAATGCGGGCCGCGGACAATATCGGCGTCGACCACTATATCGGCCGGATCAGGCGACGGCACGGTCTGCCACGTCAATCCTCGCCACCCGCCACCAGGGGACACGGCGTACGCGGACGACACCACGCGTTGCCAATCCGTTTCCAGCGAACCGAGATCCGCGAGCCGCGGCGCATGACGAGGGAGAGGCGCAAGGCGCCATCGGTCGGCGAGGATGGACTCCAACCGAGCGCGAAGCTGCTAAGGAAGCGTCGAGACGCATGGCACAGTGCCGTGTAGCGATTCATACGAGGACGGGACCGCGGTATCATTCGACACGTCGAGCAACCTGACGTCGAGCAGCTGCTCCGGGGTCGGCCTCTGGAACACAAGCAGCATTGGACGATGTGGCGGTTGGGTCTGTAGTGCGTACCGCAGCGCCACCTCCACGTCTTCCGCGAGATAGAATCCATGACCGAAGTCCAGTTCGGTCGATGTGTTCTTGTTTAGCAGAGGCCCCAATTGCGAGAACGACCCGTAATGTTGCGTCGACGTGCCGTGAAAAAGATGACCTTGATCAGAAGGGAACCGCCGACTCACTTCACGCAGAATCTGAGACACCCCGAGCGGAAAGTAATGCGGTTGTTTCGGCCGGTATGGGGAGACGCATCCGAGGAGGACCATATCGACGTCGCCTCGACCAAACCCTCCACGATCGTGCGCCTCGCGCGACGGACATACAACGGGACAGGGGAGTGCAGGGCGGGTTTCAACGATGCACCTGATGATCAACCTCCACCATTCCCCGCGCGTCGGCACGCGCCGCCACTTCGGAAGTCGCAACATCCAGTCATAGAAGGCGCGCACGGACGCAAACAGATCGGAATGCGCAAAGAGGCCCGCTGCGTGAGCTGCTGCGGTGAGGGTCCCATCCCGCTGGACAAACGCACCAACGGGGCGGCCTGCAAGCGTGGCGTGCAACTTTTTCTCGACGATTCCCCGCAGTCCGCCGCGTGCGGATAGCGGCGCGGCGTCTAGATCGGCGGGGTCGGCGACGACGCTGTCAATGAAGCCGTGCGGCAGTCAGAGGTGGGACAAGAGATACTCCACGGCGCAGTCAGGATAAGGCGGCAACGACAGCGTGTCACTCGGCACGCAGCGAGACGCCCACCCGCTTCGTTCGTCCCGAACCCGCAGCTCGTGCCCTGCGGGAAGGCCGAGGAGGTACACCGTCGCGCGTCGAGAAGCAGGGCGGTAAAACGTCCGTATCAGGGTGGAAGTGGCGGACGGACAGATCAGAGAGTGCAGAAACGATGCGATCACGTGGTCGGGGGTCTGCGCGAGGAAATAGCACGATCGAAAGACGTGGTTGTCGATTTGGAGAGCGGGGATGCGGGCCCGCTTCATAATCCCAACAACATAGGGAAGCCGCCACTTCATTGTTATGATTTCGAAGGAGATTCTGATCATTTTAATCAGGTGAGGGACGACACGGAGGATGCAACAGATACAACGCAATTGATTTATCATGGAAATGAGCACTTACCAAAGAATGCGGACGGTCCGTCAATGAAATATGACCATCGCAGAATTAAATTCTCATCTCCTGTCTCAATCCGACATTGAGAAATTTGGAGGAGAATATTTCTTCTGAGATCAATCATGCAATTTACTTTAATATGGCCAAGCAATCAAAGGAAAGCTCATCCGTAGATGATCAGTGCAAGAAATTTGAGAGGGACAATCCCAGTGTTTTAACCATGGCAAAATACCTATCCATCATTTCATTTGTGAATGAAAGTTGAGCTCATACATGGAGGAACACGCAAATCAATATTCCTGTTCGAGTCATTGTTTTTTATTGTACCATCCTGAATCTTTGATGGGATCGTAATCGCCTCCATTTCTCTGCTCCGCCGCCAGTCGAGCAAATCTTTCTTGCTCCGCAAGAATAGAAAGCATCACTGCAGGAGAAAGTCCTTGAGCCTGAGCTTGGAGTATTTGTGGATTCATTTGAGATATTGCCTGAGTTATCTTCGGATCCATATACAAATATTTATTATTTTCAAAATTTTATGGGGACACAAGATGCTGTACGGTCCATAACCCTTTGGGGAACCCTGATCGTTCAGAGGAAGGTTTAATCGGATGCCATTGATGAATTTCGTCACTGGAGGAGTCGGTTGCCAATTCGTCAAATCCAATGACTGCAACATTGGTCTGTGCAAGTGGATTCTCGCTCCGACCGGTGCCGTCGTGGTGTTCAGAAAGCGGTGGGGCGTAGTGGTCAGTGGTCAGGGGAATGGGGCGCCCATTCCCCCCAGCCAATAGGCGATGAAACCCGTGGCTATGCCTTGCAGGTGTCCGGTCAGGGATAATTGGGGGATGAGGAATGACGGCAACAAGAGATAGAAGAGGCTGGAAATGAGCTGGCCCTTCGGAAGTTGCATCGAAAGATAGGCATATGTTATCAGACCAAACAGGACCCCGGAGAATCCGATGCTGCAAGGGACCAGTTTCGAACCGAAAGTGATGAAGTCCAAAACGGCATTTGCCGCGATCAGGAACGTCAACAGGAGGACGTAATTTCCAGATCGGAATAACGGGGAAAGCTGATGGAAAGTGAACAGGTTGAAGAACAGATGCACCATATCCCCGTGGATGAATATGCGAGCCAGTGAGTAAATCATGCCGGGACGACACATGGGAAACTTTGGTGCCATCAAGTGAATCCCGATCATCATGGCGGACAAGGCATAGACCATATACATCCCACTTATTTCCTCTATACAATATTCATTTTATTGTATGGTCGGTTTTTGCTTGATGTAGATCCCGTCGTTTGAGCGCATGTAAGGACTCTTGATCAGTTCCGATTCCTCGACTCCGCATTTGATGTATCCCAGCGTGTTGAAGGCATTGGCCCCCTTGGTATCGCATATCCTGGCCAGTTCCGCCGGGGACCTGTCCAACACTCGATCCACGTCCTTGTTCATGCAATCCATGCTGGCAAAAAAACGGTAATCCGATAACCGGGACGGGATATCCGCGTTAACGCGGCCCCTGATCTTCCTGTACGGAACCGGGAATGGGGGAGGGACCGCCTGCCCTTGATCCCCGAATATCGCGGACCATTTTGCGTCCAACAGTCTCTTCAATTTGACGTGGTCCTGGTAGGCGTAAGCCTTGTGTGTGCCGCACGCCTCATCCGACCATATGGTCTCCATGGAAAACCTGGCCTTTTCCGCGAATCCCGGTATCTTGAGTTTTTCCGCATTCAAAAATGTGAAGTAGCCGTCTTCGCTTCCATCGGTCCATGGGTTGTCCTCGCAAATGCGAATCATGGCTCCACAATTGCGCAACGACAGTCCCCCGTTGCATCCCAATTGCGGTGAATGCATCCAGGGGGCGCCCACGAAATCGTGATCCAGGAACCGGTCGATCCTACCGTCGAACAGGATGCAATCCGATTGGAATATCAGGACGTGCCTGGGCTGACCAGTCAGCGATCTGTAAAAATCGGCATCGGTCAAGAGGGAATTGTATTCGCGTTCGTTCATGTCGGATTTGGAGAGGACGGTCACGTTACACGGCAAATTGCGGGTGACGAGATCGATGAAATCCACGTTGTCGGTTCCACAGAAAATGTGCAAATGCCAACCGTGGGGATGGAGCAGGTGCATGAAATTGTAAATCACGTACTTCAATAGCGGATGTTTCCGCGGCTCGACAATCACGGCCACCCTGTCCGACGAACCGGCATCACGCAAGTAGCTGTTCGTGGCGACGCGGTTGTAAAAGTTGCCCAGCCATTTCGTCCAAAAAATCGGAACATTGGACAACGTCCTCTTTTGTCCGGAGAATTCCCTGTCCCAGTAGGGGGTGTACAATACGGAAAAATCGTACCGCCTTTTAACTATGTCCCGGTGGCTCTCTTCCAGGAATTCGCGGGTGATCGCGGAGTAGTCCTTGGCTATGATCACCGGGAGGCCCCTGTACAGCGAATCCAACGGGGAACTCAGCACTATCGGGACGGTGCCGGACATTAGTGCCTCCCACGTCCTGTACGTATCGATACCCCTGCCAGGCGGAGACAGGCAAAACTTGTGTCTGGAAAGGTCCCCCAGGTACGATTCGAAATCGCGGTTTTCGCTGAAGGTGAATCCCCTGTCCTGAAAAAGCCGTCGGGTGGACCTCCTGATGTCCCGGTGTCGCTCATAAAACGGGTCATCGGTGGTCTCCACGGAGAAATTCGAGTAGAGCAGGTCGGTCTTCAGATTCGCGTTTTGGAGGTTCTGTTGGGGCGTCAGCAGGAACCGGTTGAAAAGTTCCAAATGAGGGGTCCTGTCCTCACCAAATTGCCATTTGGGACCCAATGGGAGGGGCGAGATCTTATCGTGGACTATGCACGGATTCTTGGTGTACCACCTTATCAAAAGGTGACCGTCCAGCAACCGGTGTACGTCCGAAATGTTCCTGTCGGAAATGCCGGTCGGGTAACGGAAATACGGCATGCACACGTCATCGTCGTTCACGGTTATCAAGACGAAATATCGATCCAACGATAGGAGGAAGTTCAAATGGGTGAAGAGCAGGTCCGATTTGACCAAAATGACGGGGGCCATTTCTCCCATATCGTCCATCTTTTTTGTCGCTTCCATCGGGTCGAAATTCTCGTCCAACGCCAAATCCGATATAGAACGGAAATACTCAATGCTCAGGAAGGGTTCCGAGGACCGACGGAACGACATATAAGTGGAATGTGGAGTAATGCCTAAATAATCGCAAGACCAAAGTGATTATCACTCGTAAAAATAAGTCTTGGAGAATTCCTCCAAGGACATGATGGGTATTCCGTATTGCTCAGCCTTGGCGCGTTTGGTCGTGACCTTCCCCATGTCCCCCACCACCAGGAGTTGGGTCTTTCGGGTCACGCTGTCTTCCGTCCTGCTCCCCCTGGCTCTGATCCGATTGGACCACTCTTCCTTCTTCTTCAAATCAGTCAACACTATCACACCCGGCAAAACCGGTACTGGTTCCCGTTCCCGCACCTCGCCTTGGGGACTTTCCATGGGGATCTCCTCGTCGTCGTCAATTATTTCCTCTTCCGCATGTTGGCGACGCCATAGTTGGGGCACGTGATGCCGTATCTGTCGGAGGAAATCCGCAAATTTGGGCAAACCGTCCGCGAAGACGGTCGCCATTTTCGGACCGATACCGCTTATCCCGATGGCCGATCGATAGATCTCGTCGTGATCCAAATCCATGTCGGTCATCAAGTTAATGATGTCCAAATTGTCCACCAGCAGCTTGGACTTCCGGTTGCCAATGTCGCCAAAAAGGCAAGAGCCCACCATCAATTCGTCGAGTTTCGCCTGTTGCAAACCCAGGCGAATCCCGTTGACCATGGACTCCACCGATTTCTTTCCGAAACCCTCAATTTCCAAATCGATGAGTTCCTGGGCGTTCATGTCCAACAGTTGGGGCACGGAAACGACGCCGTGATCGTACAATCGCCTGATCGTCGAAGCCTTGATATTGGGGATGTGGAGGCTCTTCATGAACGCCTCCATCTTTTTTATCCGGGCTTCGTCTGATTCCTGCACCTGTATTGCCTCGGTCTTGTTTTCGTTCCAGGACCAGTCGCCCGGTGGACCGCTCGAGGGGTTGTCCGAAGGTCGGATCACCACCTGGCACCAATTCCACAACGGATGGTTGAACCTGAGTTGAACGACGGCCCCCGGACCCACGCGACCGTCGATAATGGCCCTTGCATTGTGGCCACCCGCTTTGGTGTACCTCTTGGGCTTCTCGAAGTCGTAGCTCTTCCAATTGAAAGGCTCGAAGTGTATGACTGGAGTGATGCGACTCCTGTTGAAGTTCCACGTGACTTTGGTGACCCGCACCTCCATGAAATGGTGGAGTTTGAAGGCGAACGCATACGCGGGGTTCCTCTCCTTGGCCAAGGTGTACGCCGTATCGGCGTAGATGACCAATCCGTCCACCGTGTAGTCGTATTCGCGCAATGCCTTTTCCAGGCGCTCCTCCAACATGTCGGGGGACACCCCTTTCACCACCTCGAAGGGCACGGTTTTGAACCCCATCCGTCTGAGGTTCTCCAATCTTGCGCTGGTGCAATCGGTGATGGGAAACATCTGTTCGTAGGCCACAAACTCCAACATCCCCAACTTGTCTCCGTCCATGGATTTATGATCGGTGGTGAATATGGATGTCACCCATATCAAGGGATTCTTGTATTCCTTGTCGGGATGCAGCGTTTGGTACCTCAGGAAGTTCTCCTTGCTGACGGTGAGTTCCCCCCGGACGAGAAGCTGACCGTCCGACAGTTCAACACGGGGAAGGTCGAGAAATGGGATGATGTGGTTCATTTGGGAACCGTATCCGCCGGTGGAGTTGCCGAATGCGTTTACCTGATGATTCGGAAGGAATTGGAGGAGGAAGGACGTCCCGTCTATTTTTGGAGTGATGACCTTGTTCGCATCGCCGAACTTGCGGCACCAATTCTGTATTGCGGCTTCATCCCTCAACTTGTCCAACGAGCCCATGTGAATCGGAAGTTCCACTTTCTTACCCCTGGTAACGGCACTCCTGATGTAATCAAATTCGCCGTGGCGCTCCTGGTAGATCTGCAACAGGGAGTCGAACTCCAAATCACTCAACAAGGGCGTGCCGTTGTAATAGTTATCGCTGAGTATGATCAGGTATTCGCGAAACCCGACTCTGTCGTCGAAATCCACCTTTTGTGCGGACATTTAGCCAGATGATAAACAAATTGTGTTTCAATATTTTTAAGATCATAGTGAATGGGACGGTCAGTGGGAAATTTCCCGCTGGGGTAACACGAGAAGAACGAACATGTGGGTTGAATCCAATCGCTATGCAAGTCTTGTTAACTGCTGACTGATTACTGGTGGAACTTGGTTGGGATCGGTGGTGAAATGAAGAATCGTTTGCGGAGGCCACTCGCAAAGTCGGACCCGCAATTCGCCCAACGCGGATGTGAACCTGAAATCACGTGTGGGACATTTTGTGATGCGTCTGCAACTGCGAAATGGAACATCCTAGAGTTTGGAAAAAAATGAAAGTCCGTCTGCATTTATATGCAGTACACCATTGTTGCTTCCGTGATTGTGTTGAGCTTGATGGTATTTGGGGGTGTGGGCCTTTTGGTAGCACAATGCGTGCTCGATTCTTGCAAGACCCCGGCGGCGCAACTGGGAATTGCGTTCTCTTCGGTGGGAGGGACATTGTTGTCGATTTTGATCATTTGGGGGATGTGCCAGAGGACCAACTGCAGGATCCATGAGAATGGATCCCAACCGGTATTGACCGTGGAAGCCTATCAAGGTTTGAACTATTCGACCATATGAAAGCGCGACGCACATGCGGTGAGCACAACTCACTGTAAAGCCGTAACTGGCTTGCGAGTCCAACGCTTTGGGCAATTTTAAGCTCCCGTTAAAGGGAATGTCGAATTGTTGCCGTTTGTATATGCGGAACGATCTCACGTGGATCATCATATTGGTGGTGCTATTTGTCATCATGACTTTCGCGCTCAAAACGAGTGAACACCTGTATGAGACGGATCGGTATTGGGTGGACGTCTTCTCGCGATTGAAACCCACCGAGTACGGATTGGACCAAAATCGCCCATGGGGTGAAGTTTACGTCCGTGACGATTACCATTTCCACAAACCGGGTCTGCGCAGACGCGATCCCCCCTCCACAACGGTGTACGTGGATTCCCCCAAAGGGACGTCCGGGGAGACGGATTGGAACCAATTTGTGCTGGACGTGAATCACCTGTGCATGTTCCGTCCCGATAAATCCAAACCGTTCGACAAATGCGACCAACTGGTGTCCACCTGCAAGGAAGGCCGTGCATTGGAAGCCTGCAAACATCCGATCGTCCAATCGACGATCGACGCTTACAACAAGTTGCTCTCCCCGCCGCAGAAGGATTGGGAACAGTTCGTGCTCGAAGCAAACCATCAATGCATGTTCCGGGCGGACAAGACCAAACCACACGACAAATGCGACCAACTGGTCGCCACCTGCAGGGACAAGGCCTACCTGGAGGCCTGTCGGCATCCCATAGTCAAATCCACCATTGACGATTACGGCAAGCTGGGTTCTCCGCCACCGTCGGAGAACGTCATCAGGTACGGGGACACCGTTCATCTCAGGGCCTCCTCCACCCGTTATCCTGGATACCTCTCGCCGTGCGGGCAAGCCAAGGACGGTTATTGTGGAATCGCGGTCACCCTTCGACCCGATAAGAGCTACAATGCATGGGAGCCGAATTCAAAGCTCCGGGATTGGGTGATACTGGGCAAATCGAGCGGTCAGCCCGTCCTGTACGGGGACAAGGTCCAGATAAAGGCCACGGCCGTGAAACACCGGGGTCACGACGGATTCATCTCCCCTTGCGGCAGCTACGATCCGTTCTGTGGCGTGAGCGTGACCCTGCGACCCGATGACCAATTTCACCGCCACGAACCCAATTCGAACTTGAGGCACTGGGAGATCACTGGGGGGAAGGCACCGGGAGCCGAGGTCCAGAGTGGCGACAGGGTGAAATTCCGCGTGGATGCCCATCGCTGGGGGGGGCACGCGGGTCACCTGGCTTTGTGCGGGGACAGGGCGGAATGCGGGATATCCGTCGCGATCCGGCCCGACGGGTCGAAGGATCCCTTTGAATCGAGCGATACGCTCAGAACCTGGGAAATCATAAAAGGACCTTTCAAGAACTGAGGATCGAATCCCGGGATGCGGACGGGCACTAGGGCACTCATGGTGGGCCGCACTTGTTAACAATATGACCTTGATCTAACACGAACACGTCAGGCAATTTTGACAATTGCCGGATTCCACCCTGCCCTTTACCCAATCCACCAGACCCTGCACACCTGCCACCACCATCACCACGTCCCTCTGGTAAGGGGAAGAACTGGCTGTCTTCAAACAGTCGTCCACCCAAGTGATGCCGATCCCTTCGACGGCATCGGGCAGCCTTCCCACGATCAGTGGGAACTTATCCAACCAGCGCCCATCGGTGGTCTGGGAGGTGAAGAACATCATCCTGTTTACGTTCCGGTAGGTCTTCAACCTGTCGACCAGATAGGCGGCGAATTCCCTGCGCTTGATCCCGATCAGGATGTTGAAAATCACACCGTCGTTCTGATGTTTGCTCAACAGGTTGAACGCCAGGCTGACCGCAGTTCCGGTCAAGAGGAGGCAGCAACTTTTGAATTCAGGCACGTTACACGTCTTTTTGTACCGGATCCCTGGCAACATGGATATGCGATCACCGATTTCCAGATTACTCAGGAAGGTGCTGCAACGTCCCCTGATTCCCGATGGAAGGGTGAGGTGGATCTCGAATCCACCCGCGGGATCCAAATGACCCAGACTGTAGTGCCTCTGGACCGGATCGATGCCTGGAGCTTCGGGACTGAGTACGCGTATCGTCATGAGCGGCCAAAGGCAATTGATCTCCACTTGATCGGAGAGGCGGAATGCCAAACGCATGACCGAGCCTCCGTCGGGCAACGATTCGATCACCTCGCGGACGAGCAGCACGGCTTCCATGTTTTGCTCTCCGTCGATTTCGCAATCGGGACCCCTCCCGGAAAGAGGTTCCCCCGGTTCCTCTGCGGGTTCCTTGGCCCGTTCCTCGGCCCGTTCCTCTGCTCGTTCCTTTGCTCCGTGGCAACCAAATTGATGCCTGAAATGTTCCAGGCATTTGTTTAACCATGGTTCCACCACCAATTCCAATCCGATGGCATCGTCCGCCTCATTCGCCACTCCGAGATCCACGGCTCTCATGCCGTATTTGGACGTCAACAGGTTTTCGAATTTCCGCTTTGCCTCATTGAAGCTGTCGTAATTCTGGTCGCCGAGTCCAAGGATGAGGAGGGGTTTGTCCCTCAATCCCTCACGGAAGGGCACTTTCACGGACTGGTCCTGGTGGAGGTGCTTGTAGAGCTTGGCCGAATTGTCTGGATGGTCTCCCTTTCCGGTCGTGGAAGTGATCAGGATCAACGTTCCCAACGAGTCGATGAGTTCGCACTCATCGTTCAACAGTCGATCGGCTTCCGAAATGTGGAAAGAGGCATCGGGAAATTGGTCCACCAGACGGCGATGCAACCAATGTGCGACCGCTGCGGCGTTTCCGGTTTGGGAGCCGTAGATGATCAGGATTTGCGACATATAACTACTCTAGTGACATTTCGTCGTAGAGGGCGGAAGCACTCCTGGGGTGGTTTTCATCCCTGGGAATGTCGTCGTCCGTCAGGCGTCTACCGTTCTTCAGTTTTTCCAGATTCCTCCTGTTGTGCTGTGACAGTATGTCGGGTTCCTGGAAATACAGCGATAGCCAATTTACGTAATCCCTGACCGTCATTTTGTCGAATTTGGCGTTCTGTTTGAACTTGAGGACCTGACGCTCGCTCATTTCCGATAAATCCTTGTAATACTGCTTCGGTCGACAGGGTTGGTCCCGGTATTCGCCCATTATGAACTGGTGCGGTTCACAACCGGGCACCCTCCTGATGGGACGTCCCAGGTGGTTCCTGTTGGCGCTGTGATGATCGATGTCCCTGTGACCGTGATGCGGATGGATCGGATCGTATCCACTGACCCTGTTGGATTCCATCTGTTGCGTGGCCAAGTAATAATTCCTGTTGTTCGTCTTGTCCCTGGTCCTCCTGAATTCCGGTGAATCCAAAATGTCGCGGTTTGCCTCTGCTGTCGATCCTTCGGCTTCCCCTCCCGATTGTACCGGACCCTCACCAAACTGTTTCAAAAGAGGGGCACCGCGAACATCGACAGTGGCATCGGCATTGGTGTTGTCATAGCCATAACCAACTGGGACGGTTTCCTCCTGGAATTGTGGAAAGGGGTGTGTCTCCTCCCCCAATTTCAACTCCTTTTTGAGTTCCTGCATGAGGTTGTCCGGCCATTCCACCCTGACTTTGGTTTTTGGCACCCTTATGGGCGGTATGTTGATCGAGACGTCGCTCAAACGCGTGTCGACGGTCCTCAAGACCGACATGCCCAGTATCGCTCCCAATGCAGCTGTGGCCATGAAAATAAATATGATGTTGAACAGTTGTTCCCTGCTTGCCATGTATGTGGATCGCTATACTTAAAAGAATTGATTTAAAATATCGAAATTCATCAATGTGCGGGATATTCGCATTTCTCGGCAGGTCAAAAAACTTGCATTTGTTGCTGGCATATTTCGACAGGATCCAACACAGGGGCCCCGACAAGACCCACATCGACCAGATCAACGACAGGGTGGTTTTCGGATTCCATCGATTGGCGATCAACGGTCTGACGCTATCGGGTGATCAGCCCATGACCAGGGGTAACGTCGTCCTGATATGCAACGGAGAGATCTACAATCATCGAGAATTGGCAAAACGTTTCGGTTTCAGCATGTCTTCGACCAGCGACTGCGAAATTGTTCTGCACCTGTACGCCTTGCTCGGGTTTGAGGACACCATCAAGAGGTTGGAAGGCGAATTCGCGATGGTCCTGTACGACCAGAACACCGACATCATGTATGCGGGTCGGGATCGGTTCGGCGTCAGGGGTTTGATGTACGGCCCGGTCCAATCCGGCGAATTTGCATTTGCCAGTGAGGCCATCGCCCTTTCAGGTCTCACTTCCACCATCAACCATTTCCCTCCAAGTTGTTGGTGGTCCTCCGAGCACCCAGGCGTCTTCGAGACTTATTTCAGACTCCCTCCATTGCTGCCCAGTGGGCATCATTTTGCCAATTATGAAAATGCCGTCTCCCGGATCCGCGTCCTGTTGGAAAGGGCGGTCGAATGCCGGCTCTTGATGACCGAGCGTCCGGCATGTTGCCTCTTGAGCGGAGGCCTGGACAGCACCGTGGTGTCACACCTGGTGGCCAAGATCAACAGGGCCAAATGTGGCGACGACAGGAGGATCAATGCCTACACCATCGGATTGGTGGGATCGGATACCCGACATGCACAGGGGGACCTCTATTATGCAACGATTGCCGCCGATGAATTCGCCATGAACCATCACAGGATTTACCTGGTCGAGAAGCAGGTGATCGATTCGGTGCCAATCGTGGTGAAGACCACGGGCAGTCCCGACGTCACCACCAATCGCGCATCCATATTCAATTACAACGTGTGTCAGGAAATCAAGAAGATCGGTGGGAATTCCCCCGACAGGGACGTGGTGGTGTTCAGTGCGGAATTCAGCGACGAGATATTCAACTCCTACAAGGGAGCAATGAGGGCGCCCGACGCGGAGGCGTTTTACAGGGAGAACAGGAGGATGACCGACGAATGCCACCTGTACGATTTCGTGCGGGGAGACAGGTGCATCTCCAGTGCATCGTTGGAGGCCAGGCTCCCCTTCACCGATACCGAATTGGTGAAATTCGTCATGTCCCTACCCCCGGAATTCAAGATGTTCCGGGAACACGGCAAGGAGAAGATGCTCTTGCGAGACGCGTTCAAGGGATGCATATCGGACGTCCTCCTCTACAGACCGAAAGAGGCGTTCTCGGACGCCACGGGTTCCAAGAGCCGACCTCCTTACGTCATACTGCAGGAGCACGCCGACAAGCTCTATACCGACGAGGAGTTTGCCGCCAAATCCTCCGGTTACAAGCACCTGCCGCCCAAGACCAAAGAGGCGCTGTGGTACCGCGAGATCTTCGAGCAATGGTACCCCGGACAGGCAGAAAC
>Ga0196963_10001551_pt1 | contig 15287 bp, 19 predicted proteins | sample S1_5metaG_FD_148600 | JGI IMG/M metagenome (GOLD analysis project Ga0196963, IMG submission 148600) | Soil microbial communities from Anza Borrego desert, Southern California, United States - S1_5 | ecosystem: Environmental > Terrestrial > Soil > Desert | place: USA: California | collected... | reverse complement strand
ATGTGGCAATGGAGTTGTACAAGCGAGCCAAGCGGCCAGGTGCAACACCGACCGACATCACCGCAGCTCTCGTTGCTATCGAAGCTGACGGGGGATTTAACCTTGCCGACGCTACCAACGGTATGAAGCTCGCCGCAGATGCCTTGATCGAGCGAATGACAGCGGGTGACGCTTTTTCTCGTGAGGCAATGCTGCGACGGTGCAAAAGCCTGGCGGCTGAACTCGCACAGCCGAACGACGGGCCGCTTGAGCGGATATTGATCGAGCAAATTACCTTGTGCTGGCTGCGTATGGGCGTGGCTGAGCAAAAGTACACGGCAGCGACAACGCAAGACTGCTCTATCCGAGTGGCTGACCACTGGGAAAAGAAGCTGAGCAGCACACAAAAACGCTATACCCGCGCGATTGAATCACTGGCGCGCGTGCGGAAGCTGATGCGGCCAAAGGTGCAAGTTGGGATTGGCACAATCAATGCTGCTTTGGTGAATCATCGCTGAAAAGTTGCACTGGTTTTCGAGCGGAAGTTGGAACAAGTTGGAGCGGAAAAGCGGGCCAAAGTTGACGCAAGTTGACGCAGTTTTTCAGGCTAAACCTGCAACTGCGCTGACCACTGACATGGGTTACAGCATTGGATAATTTCGCGCGAGCGGGTCAACTGCGATTAGTTGAAATGGCCTTGCTCAAACCACAATAGGTCGTGGAGACCCAAGGCAATTTCGGCAGTTTTCCGCTCATTTCAAATTATCCACCTGTGTAACCTATGTTGATGTCCACCGCAAACCTGCAACAAGTTGCAACGGAAAAAAATACCTAAAAAGCTTATCTTCTGACGCACGATTGTCACCCACAAGCGCGAAACTTTCATGCCTTCTTTTGAGTGGTCAAAACAAGTCTCAAACCGTGAAGCTTTCCGCCGTGTGGGTGGGAGAAAGCGGCACAACGCCAAGCGGCGACGCGCGCAATTAAAGCGGCGCGTTGGCCTACTGCGGCTGCTCTCTATGCGGGAACTGGAACGCGGCGACCAGAAAGAATGGGCCGCGCGGTTCAATGTTAGCAAGGCTACGATTTCAAAGGATGTGGCCTGGGCAATCAAGACCTGTGGCGGATGTTACGCTAGTGGAATAATGCCGCGCGTCAGAACGAGTGGCAGAATATTTTCTGCTTGTTGGGAGTATCACGGGCCTGGCTACTACTAGCGCGCCGCTTTGCCGCCTTCCTTGCACGTTTCGACAAAGCAGGACGCAGGACAAGGGCCAATTCAGCCACGGTCAAATAAACGCAAAATCTGAGGGTGAGCAGAATGGACATAGCGGGGAGCGGCAAGCAAGTGCTCAAATTGAGCACTTGAAGGCAGTACGGAGGTTGACGGGCATTTTGTCCATCAACCAACCACGGGCAAATAAACGCGGGTGAGCAACTCGCCTCGTCGCCGATCCGGGCCGAACGGGGTTGCAACTTTATGCAAATTTGCATGAAGTTGGAAAACAAATAGGAAACGCGAGAGCGTGTTAAAATTGCGCTGGCAACTTCCACGCTCTCGCGTTGGGGTTGTTGGGTGGGCTGGCCGCACGCGGTGAATAACCCGACCAGCCTTTTGCAGCTACGCTGCGCGCTTCGTCGGCCAGTCGAGCGCAACCAATTCAACATCGGCGAACCTGAACGGATACGGCCCGTGCACCGTCTCCACTTGGCCGTGTGTATCACTTACCCGCCGCACGATGCCGATCCAGGCGTCTTCACCGTCACGCACAGCCATCGGTACGCCTTCGGTGATTTCATCAGTGACAACGCCGGTGATCTTGCCGCCCGCAATTAAGGCATAGCGCGCTTCGCTTGGCGTGAGGGTGACGCGCTTGCCGATGCGCTCGCACTTATGCGTTAGGCGGGTTTGCTCAAGCTCCCATTGCATCTGATCTGCCCAGAGCCGGTGCTCCACATAAAAACGGCGGAGCGTGGCCGCATTCCACCAATCCAGGCTTTCGTGCAGGGCGTAGAGGTGTGAGCGCAATGCGTCACTCAAATGCCGCGCGTTGATATTCACATCCGGGCCGTCAATGTCGAGCGCAGCGGGCGCAAAGTCCGATTCCAGGTGTACCATTTGAATGAAAGCTTCGGCGAGCTTTTCATATTCAGCGCGGCGCGCTTCTATTCCCGGCGCGTAGAGGGGCGCAACGCCAAAGGCGCGGTGCAGCGCAGCGGGGAGAGTATCGTCAGAGATATTTGCATCGCCGACAATCTCACACGCGGCGGTGCGGAACAGTGAGCGGGCGCGCTCAGGTGTTTGTGGGTGCGCCAGTAGCGAAACCAGCGCAAGAATGAACTGTTGGAACGTCGTGACTATGTTGTAGCTTTCCATTTTGAAAAATTACCTTTCGTGTGAAAAACGTAAGTGGTAAAGTGAAGCCGTTGAGAATCATTTACCGCTCGCGCGAGTGGTTAGTGGTTTAGAAGGGCTTGGGAAGTGTGTCAGCACTCGCCAAGCCCTTCGTGTTTCAGACATCAATTCCGGCGTACATCTCGCCGCACAGCGTAGGTGGTTGCAGCGGCGCGGTTGAACTGGCGACGAGCATTGACAGGCGGGGCTTCGTCTCGGCAGCAGCTTGCGCCGCCGCTACCTGGAGGGCTTCCAGGTAGCGTTGCATCAGACGGCGGGCGACTTGGTGTTTGCACACGGCGTATTGCTGATGCGCTTCGCAGCGGTGGCTGTCGTCTACGCTGTAGAGCCTGCCGGAAGTCGTGCTTTTGACGCGCAGCGTGTTGCCATCGAATGACCAGTAAGAAGACTTCTCGATCTCAGCAACCGCGCGATCAATGGCGCGCAGGATGTAGGCATTGCCTTCACTCTTGGCTTTCGCCGTTTCGATTACTTGATTGAAGATTTGAGTGTTGAGAATCATTTGGTTTCCTTTCGTTTGTGTTATCAACCTGACGAAAGAGATAATACAGCCCCCTACACTTATTGTCAACAAGAAAATACAGCCCCCTATAAAAATTCTTTGCCTTTTGCTTGGGATTGCTTATAATGAGTGTAGAGGGCTATATTTTATGTATGAAGAAGGTGGCAACCATGACTCCAAAGCAGTACGCAGCAACGCACGGCGTAGCCTACACAACGGTAATGAAGTGGCTTCAGAAGGGGCTGATTCAAGGAGCGGAAAAAGAAGAGCTACCACCGCCGTTTCAAGGCTACGTTTATCGAATCCCCGTCAACGCTTTACCACCGGACTTGAAGCCGGGGCCGAAGCCGACGAAGAAGGCAACAAAGAAAAGGACAAACAGATAGACCCGCTCACTTTGCCTTACGTGATGATGTCGGAGCTTCGCTATCTGCCGACGTGCGCGGGCATTTACTTTGCGATTGAGGAAGCCGGACAAGTGGCCTACATCGGACAAAGCACAAACATCTACAACCGTTGGCGCGGCCATCACGTGCAAGGTGACCTATGCGACTTGACCAGCTTGGAAGCGGCGCGGCGTGTGCGCCTGGCTTGGCTAGAAGTTGCAGACGAAGGCGAACGGCTGACAATGGAACGGGCTTTGATTCGTCGCTTTCGGCCACACTTGAACGACACCTACAACCGCCCGACACTAAGCCCCGCAATACCAAACGCCAATCGTTCCGGCGGTATGGAACAACTGTCCGTTACTGAAGCTGCTGAATTATTGACTGCAAAAGAAGTAGCCGAGCTTCTGCAAGTCGGAAGATCAACAATCAATCTTTGGTGCAGGCAAGGCGCATTTAAGGGAGCGCGGCAAGAAGAAACGCCATTCGGCGCGGTCTGGTACATTCCGCGTTCCGCGCTGGTGGGTTTTCAAAAGCCTGCACGCGGCAGGCCGAAGAAAGAGAAAGCCGAGACGAAGGCGACGAAGAAACGCGCATCGCAGAAGAGCAAATCATAAATGACGGCTAGAGAGTTCGCCCGCGCGCAGCGTGTCACTTACGGAACGGTCATGAACTGGCTGAAGAGAGGCATAGTGCCCGGTGCGATGTTGAAGCAAAAAGGCGAGGCCACTTACTGGTACATACCGGAAACGGCCTTACACATGGAGCTGCCGAAGACCGGGCCGAAGCCGGGAGCAAATAAAGACGCGGCGCAGGCTTCGACAAAGAAACGCGCGACGAAGAAAGCAAACTAATGACTGACAGACACCCTAACAAACCAGCATCACCCAGAAAAGAACGGAGCAATGTCGCAAACTATCACGGTCAATTGCCGCTGGTGCGAGACGCCAAACGACATCACGGCGGCGCGCGACAAGGGCAAACCGGCTTACTGCATAGCCTGTCTGCATCGGGTAGAAGGGCTGCCGGTTGATTGCGACTGTTTGGCATGCAGCAGGCTTAAACGGTTATTCGCAATTCGTGAGCTTGAGCAAGAGAGCAGGCAGCGATGAGCGAAGATTTCCCCGTTTTCATCTTTGATGATCCGCCAATGGCATGCGTGTTGACTCGCGCGAACCTAACGGCGAAACACGGTGATAGGCAACGCGCGATAGTTTATTTGTCATACACGCTGACTTGCGAAAGCTGGCCGCTGAAGCTACGGCTGTTCCGACGTTGGGCGATTGGCTAACCAAACGCAGCATCACAGTGGAGTAATGCCAGACGAAAGAGGCCGACGATGCAGACGAATCACCTGAGTCGCACTGCTGACATCTTCAAAGACGGGCAAGTGATTTGCGAGCGTGCCCTTGTCGAGCTGCATCACCCGACTGCGAGTGGTTGGCTGCGAGTTAAAACCGGAGTTCGCTTAACACCCGGTGAACACTATCAGTTGGTGTGGCCAGATAAGAGCGTCGAAACCATCATCATTCAGGAAGTAGAAGAGATGTTTAGGCCCCCGAACTGGGAGAAATTTTTGCTGGTAACCGACGCGGGGCAGCAACAAGCGAGGTAGGTAATGCCGGGCTGAAGCGCGCAGAACATAAGAGCCGGGCCGATGATGGATTGCCGTTTTGAAAGGCGCTCACTGTTATTGAATGACAACGACGAAGGCAAACACAGTCACCCGGTAAGCCGTAAACACGTAAACACGTGAAACCGGGAAAACGAAAACACGCATGATAATCACTCTGCTAAGCTACAAAGGCGGGCAATCGAAAAGCACCACAGCCATTCATTTAGCAGGTTGGCTCAACCAGAAAGCGCCCACCGTCGTCATTGATGCAGACCCGAATCGCACGGCGCTGTCTTGGGCCGAACGCGGCAGCTTGCCGTTTAAGGTGGTAGCCGATGGGCCAGCGGCAACAAAGGCTGCGCGCACGTGTGAGCACGTTATTTTCGACACGCCGGCGCGACCCGATGCAAAGAAGCTGAAAGATTACGTCGCCGGCGCTGATCTGCTCATCTTAGTGGTTGCGCCGGATGCGCTCTCGCTCGATGCCACGATTCCAGCAATTAACGATTTGAAAACCCTAGGCGCAGATTTCAAAGTTCTACTGGCAATGGTGCGCCCGAACACGAACGAAGGCGAAGCAGCGCGCGAGGCGCTCGAAAGCCTGGGCGTGCGACTGTTCAAGGGCAGCATTCGCCACTACATCGCGGCGCGCAAGGCTGGCTTGGATGGCGTGCTGCTCAAAGATACCGACGACCCGCACGCGCTCGACCTTTGGAACGATTACGGCGCGATAGCAAAGGAAATTCTCAAGTGAGCAAGAAAAGCCAGGCAGACAGACTCAAAGCGATGGTGAGCAAGGCGCAGAACGTTGCGCGCCCATCAGACGTAAACACGGCTTCACGTGAAAACGTGAAAATGCAAAACCGTGAAACTGTGGCGCGCAAGCTCGTCAACATCGGGACGAGCGTACCGCAGGATGTTGCGCTGTGGTGGACGGCGCAAGGCAAGCTGAAGCGGCGGCTAGTAGCCGATGTGATCCGTGAGGCTCTGATTGCTGAGTATGGTTTGCCTGATGGCTACACAGAAGCTGATGTGTATCCGGAGCGCAAGCGGGATTGATAACAAGCGGAAAACAAGCGGAAACGGGCCGATAAAAACTTAATGCCAGTTATAAGACCCACTTTCACCTATTTTCGCCTTCAACCACAATGGCTAGTGGTTGCCACATCGCTCTTTTCGAGTGAAAAAGGCCGTGGAACATAGCAAGGGCACACAACACAATATATGGGAGTCCGTCAACTAGAAAAATTGACGATAAGTTGCGCTTATAAAACTCTTGCTTCGGTGGCAGAATCGGCTTACACTTCGCTTGCCATCAAGCAAAGCCAGTCACCGAAGAGTGACGGCGATGGCGGTTCGGCAATAGCCCAAGACACCCGAAATAGCGTAACGTCTCGCACTTTTGTCAATACGCACTTTTGCTCGTTCTCTTCCCTTATTACCGAACGAGTGAAAGGCGACGGGGAGATTGCTTTGAACCTGAAGAGACTTTCCCAATTTAATAGGCACGGTCGCATTGGCGACGAGGGCCGCGATTTCAACGCTAGGCACGGGCTAGGCGTTCGGAGTTGCGGCTGTTTGCGTTTATGGGCTTATCGCAAACATCTTGACTTGAGGGCACAGGGCGCGTAATTTAAGCGCGCCTGCCAATCATCGTTATCGTGAAAATTTTATGGCAGGAAGTGTTTTTCAAAATTTAGCTGCTGGGAAGACAGACCTGGCAAAGACGAGACGAGCGCCGTCAATTGCGTTGAAACCCTTGCGCATTGGGTTTGAGCGGAGTTGACGGCCTTTGTTGTTTTAGGCCAATGCTTTTTGAATTGAATTTCGTTTGCTGAATAGCGAAGAGCTTGCAACGCCCAACTGCCAAGAAGAACGTTGCAAGCTCTTGGATCCGCTAATGCGATACAACATCGGTAGTATCACAGTGTCTGACGAATAAGTTAACATGTTCGCTCTGGGCGAACAACAAAAAATCAACCACTGGTTGCCACGTCTAACACCTACCTGCATTAGCCCATTCCCTCATAAGCCTTTACGATGAAAGCCCGTGAGCTTCGCTAGTCGGTAAAAATCCAGTAAAAGCGTTTTATCTGCCCGCTGCCCGCGTGCAGTTCTGGAGCCACCAAGAGTGCCCGTAACAGGGTGCATCGCCTCTTGGTGGCTCTTCGCTTTTGGACCGACCGTGCACCTAGTTGCCAAAAAAATCGCCGTGCAAGCGGCGGCGGGCGACGAATGCACGGCAAAAATATTTAATCTCTTATGGCAACAATAGTTCAAACACAGACGCACAGCAAGCCCTTTTCACCGGCTCACACGCCGAAACCCGCGCCACCACGCGACGAACGCGCCACACGCGAGCAGGCGCTTAAGGCGCTCACGCCGACGCGCGATCCCGACAAGCAACCCAAAAACTATTGCAAGCTTGGCTCGCGTAGCGGCGCAGTGTGGCATGCGATCTTCGCCGAACTCGACGTGCCGGACGAACTGCAAAAGCCGCTGCTCTTTCTCGCTGGCTACGCTAAGGGCAAGGCAGAGTTTGAAGCCTATTTAGGCGAAGTGGCAAACCCTTATTACAACGAGACTCCGCAGCCCAACGCCAAGCGCGACGAGAAGAAACGCGCGGCGCACAATCGTGAGCAGCGGTTTGGCGCTTTGCTAGATAAAATATTGACTTGGCAGCAGGAGCGCAGCTTGAACCTAGTGCGCTATGTGCCGGGCCGTAAAGTCGAAGCCTTAAACGACCAGGGCGAGCCAATCGAACAATCCGTGCGCGGGCACTTCCATGTGCCTTTGCTGGCGCTCTTTCACACTATCTACGACCACTCAAAAACTACATCGGCATTTGACTATGTGCGCGAGGCCAAGATTCGGGACACAACGCGCAAAATCATCAAGCTGGAATTCCGCGACTGGTCAACACCGCAGCGCAAAACCACCAAAACCCTACCGCGTGACAAGCGGATCGAGCGCGAGCGAAAGAAGCTTCTTTCTCGGCTGAAATCCTTATCCGAAGAATTAGACGCACCAGCACGAACGGAACTTTGGGGCGAGGTGGCGCAGATTGCGAGACAGTTTGATATACCGCTATTAAAAGAAGAAAGAGCGGTAGACGAATGCTCCGTCGATTCTGACGGGGGGGTATATACTTTTCCGTCACCGTTTGTTGAAAACAAAGAAGTTACAGACAAATTAGCAGCGGAAGTTGCGCCACTTCCTTCGCCTTCACTACCTGGCCGGGCGAGGGATGAATTCATTGCAGAACTGAGCGAACAGCAACGCGAGGCATCATCACAACGCAGCATCGAGCTTTACGAAGCCAGCTTCAGTATGGCCGACATCTTGGCCGTGAATGAAAAGGCCGCGGGCGGCAAAGGGTTGTGGCACTACTACCGCAACTGCCCAAGCTGCGGCGGCTCGCGTAGTGGTAAGACGCGCTTCAATGTGAATGCGGAAACGGGCGGCTATCGCTGCCACGTCTGCGGCGTACACGGCTTGCTGCGCGAACACTGGCTTAACCCGCCCGTCGCCGGCGCGGATCCAAACATTACACGGCTGAGTCCCGAAGAGTTGGCCGCGCGCCGGGCGGAGTTGGCCGCGCAGCAAGAGGCCGCCACAGCCGCAAGCATTGAGCGCGCGTGCGGAGCCTACGAAGCATCAACACCATTGGGCGACGAAGTGCCCAGTTACGACGCCGGCGCGTCGGGTTGGGATTACGTGCAAGGCCGCATACACGCGGCGAAAGTGGCCGACGCCTGCGGCGTGCGCGTGCTTGAACGCGGCTCGCGCACAGAGCTTGTGTTCCCGCTGGTCAATCAAGATGGGCAGATCGTCGCCGTCAACACGCGCCGCTGTGATGGTTCGGACGAGTGGCGCTCGCTCACCTACGGCGCAAAGGCACAAGGCGCATTCGTCACACCTGGCGCACTCGACGCGCGCCGCGTGGTGATTGTCGAAGCTCCGCTGTGTGCGACTGCGTTGTATGCGGCTGGCTTCGACGCTATTGCCCTATGCGGCACGTCTTGGCCGGATTGGTTGCTCGCCGCACTGGAAGGCCGCGAGGTGCTGCTCGGCTTCGACAGTGACCAGCCAGGCGACGAAGCCGCCGCAAAACTTGCAAAAGCGTTGCTGGGCCGGGCCGCGATTATCTCGCGCTTAAAACCTTCGTTGAAGGACTGGGCAGAGATTGCCCAGCGGTGCGGGCTTGATGATTTGTGCGACGAAGTAGCCAGCAAGATTGAGGACGCCACAGGCGAGCCTGCAAACATCGGGGAGTATTTTTGATGCGCGCGACTGATAACGATAAGACGCCCGCTCAATTGCTGCGCGAGTGTCAGGCCACGGCGCAGCGGCATCATGCGCCGCTGTTTGACGTGCTGCTGGCGAGGATTCTAGTGCGCGGTGCGTTCGGCTTCGACGTGAGCACAGAGCAGGTATTGATTGCAAAACTGGCCGTGCTTGAACCGGAGCAAGAGAGGCTGGCAGCGTGAACACCAAACGCAAAGGCAATCGAAACGAGCATAAAAGCATTCGGCTACTTGAAGCCGCTGGCTACGCCTGCACACGCGCTGCGGCAAGTTTGGGTACGTTCGACATCGTTGCCATTGGTTCGCAAGACATCGTTCTGCTGCAAGTGAAATCGAACGAATGGCCGCGCAGCATCGAGATGGAGAGTTTGCAGGCGTTCCCCTGTCCGCCGAACTGTCGCAAGTTGGTGCACCGCTGGCGAGACAGGCAATCGTTGCCGGATGTAAGGGAGTTGAACTAATGAGCGGAACAAAGACAAAACGAATTTATCAGTCTAGCTTGATAAAACCCAAGCGTCGGCGGCGAACAGCAGAACAGCTCGAGGTAATTTGTACCGAACTACGCGCCTTGCTGCTGGAATACCATCCAATGACTGTGCGGCAGGTGTTTTATCAACTGGTCAGCCGTGGAGTAATCGAAAAGACAGAGCGCGAGTATGACAACACCGTGGGCCGACTGCTGACGAAGATGCGCCGTGATGGGCGAATCCCTTACGGCTGGATTGCTGACAACACGCGCTGGATGCGGAAGCCGCGTACCTTCGCCAGCATGCAGGGTATGCTCAATCTAACGGCGGAAACCTATCGCCGGGCGATCTGGAACGAGCAGCCAGCCTACGTTGAAATTTGGCTCGAAAAAGATGCACTCGCTGGCGTGTTGATGGAAGAGACAATTCCCTGGGACGTGCCATTGATGGTCACACGTGGCTACGCCAGCCTGTCTTATTTGCATGAAGCGGCAGAGACGATTGCTGAACAAGGCAAGCCTGCTTTTCTTTACTACTTCGGCGATTACGATCCTTCCGGTGTGGACATTCCGCGCAAGGTTGAAAAGACACTGCGCGAGCTAGCGCCAAGCGCGGAAATCCACTTTCAGCGAATGGCTGTGACGGAAGAGCAGATTCTTGAATTCAACCTACCCACCCGACCGACTAAAGCCACGGATTCACGGAGTAAGAGCTTTGGCAGGGAAAGCGTAGAGGTTGACGCTATCCCGCCTAAACATCTCCGCGAAATTGCGCAGCGGTGCATTGTTCAGCACGTAGACAAGCGAATCCACGAACGGACAATGGCAATTGAGCAACAGGAACTCGAAACGTTGGCGCGCATCTCGCAAAACTGGCCAGCGGTAAGCGGATTTGTGAGGCAGTGATATGGACACAGCAACGAAACAAACAATCGAGCCTGAGCACATCTGCCCGATTCATTTCGTAAAACTGAGCCACCTTTTGAAAGGCGGCGTCGGCTACTGCGGCAAATGTGGGCTGTATGTGCAGAGCGCCAATCATCCACCGGTTGAGCTTGATCCGCACATTGCGGCGAAGCGTGAGGCGGCAGCGCAACCGAAACCGAAGGCGAAGAAAACCAAGAAGGCCAAGTCGAAGAAGCGAACGAAGGCCAAGCGCCCCGCGCGGCAGATTCGTCCAGACCGAGACGAAAGCGGCGCGGGCGGGGTCTTCAAATATTTTCCGTAGCCATCTCATCTCAATTCAGGGAGCGGTCAACACCCGCTCCCACCTTTTAACGATGAAGGGAGAACAAATCTATGACGACAAAAAAACAAAGCGAGCGTGAGTACCGACCCTGCCCGCGCTGCAATAGTCCCGTCCTGCCGAGCCAGCGAACTGGCAACGGCTGCATCCGCTGCATCCGACCGAAGAGCAAATAACCGGAAAGGAGAAACGACATGAGCATGCTTACACCACGCGAATGGGTTATTTACAGAAAAGCGGCGGCTGAACGCGCCGCACAACGCGCCGTTGAAGAAGAGCAGGCTGCGCGCGAGCGCCAGCAGAGCCAGGCTTATAACGCATCACTCAAGCAGCAGCGCGAAGAGCGGCTGGAAAAAGAGCGGGCTGAGCAGCGCGAGCGCGCAATTGAGGCGCGGCTGGCGGATGTGAAAATGCGATTGATGCACGAATGGCTGGCGGATCATCCAGACCAGGTTGCGGCTGACTTCGAGAAAAAGGCGTGGCCGCATCTGCGCGCCAATTTGGTGGACGAGCTACGGCAAGCGGACATCGCCGCGACGAAGGCCAAGCTGTTGGCCAGTGGCAATTATGGGCTGTGAGGCACTGAAGAAAAGAAAGGGAAATAAACATGAGCGAAAGCGAAACAAACAACACTGGCGAGATGACCGCCAACGAGTTGCGCAGTCAATTCAGCAGCGCGAAAGAAAAAACTACCGTGCGCGAGTTTGCGCCGGGCGTGAAGATAAAAGTGCGGCGCGTGGATTTAGCAACCTACCTGGCTTGCGGCTTATTACCTGAGCACTTTCACAAAGTAATGCTGGGATCAAGCGCCGAGCGGCTGAGCGAGCAAGACATCTACCAGCGCCTTAGCCAGATGAGCGCCGAAGAAAAGCACGCTATGACGCTGCTGCGCCCGCGCTTCGTGATGGCGGCAGTAGTATCGCCAAGAATCGTCCCTGGGCCAGCGCAGGACGACAGCGAGATTTCGCTGCTCGAAATCCCTGACGAAACGCAGCAAGACATTTTCGAGTGGGTGTGTAGCGGCTGCCCTGGCATTCCGATTAAGGCAGGAGGTGGCGAGGTGCAAATAGACGACCTCACTCACTTTCGTGAAGTCAGACAAAAGCGGCCAGGTGGGCAGCCTTTTAGTCTTGAGCCTAGCGGCGCAGAGATACGGCCAGAGGCCGAGCCAATTGCTGGGGTTGGATGATGAAGCCGTGGCGCTCGATTTTGATTTAGCTTGCGCGGTTCGGCATGCGACCTGGGAAGCCGAGCAAGCGAAGAAGGTGGCGGAAACAGAGAGGTAACGTTATGGCATTAGGCCGCGATCAAGTTGCGCTGATTTTTCGGATTGAGGCTGACAGCACATTCGCGCGGAAAGACTTCGGAGACTTTGAACGCGCGGTGCAAAGCGGTAGTCAAGCTATCGAACGCAACACGGAGCGCAGCTTTCGGCGAGTTGGCGAGTCGGCGCAGAGCGGAACCCGGATTGCGCGCGAGGCTTTTACTACGCTCACCTCCGAAGTAATCGAAGGTTATGGTGTAGACGGCGACATAGCGAACGAGCTGGCCAAGATGTTTGCCGCGCTGCCCGTGCATGCCAAGCTGGGGCTGGCTGGCGTTGCCGCTGCCTTTATTGCCGCCGCTGGCGCTGCTGCTGCGCTCGTGCTGACCACCAAGCAGATGATTGACGTAGCGGGCGAAGTCGGGACGAAGAGCAAAGAAGATTTTGACGAGTTTGCTAAGCGCGTGAAGTCAGCCGGGGGTGAGGTGACAGCACTAGACCGCGCGATGAGTCAAGAGCTGATTCGCTCGGTGGATATGGTTCGCGGCGCAACGGATGAGCTGTTTATCAAGTTGCTCCGCGAGTCCGGGCCGGAGTTAATCACGCTGCTTCAGACCGTCGCCAATGAGCTACATCAAATCGGCGAGGCTGCGCCGGGTGTGGGCCACGTGTTGGGCCTGGCCTTCAGCATTGCGACGGCTTCACTCGTCACGCTCAATCAAACCCTTATCTTGACCGGGCGATCGTTGGCGCTATTGCTCAGCGGCGATAAGGTCAAACAGGCGCAGGGCATCGCGGCGGCGATCCAAGCCGCCGCTGTCGGTGACCGCTTCGACCAAAACTTACAAAACGCTATACGCGGCGCCGCTGGCATCAAGCCACCGAATGCGACTTTCGATAGTAAAGGCAGCAAGGATTCGCTCAACGCTCGCTTGGCATTGCTGCGCGAAGAACAGCGGGCCGTTGAACTGGCGGCGAATGCAGAGATAGAACTTGCTGACCGCATGTTCAAAGAGAAAAGCTTATTCGCTGAGGATTATCTGCGCATCAGCGTTGGCGCTGAAGAGGAAATCCTGCGCGCGAAGCTGCAAACCATCGAAGCCGAGGGCCGCGAAATCGAAGCCAGCAAGCGCACGGCGGAAGAGAAACGGGCAACACTGGCTAAGCTCAAGAATGATGCCATCCAAGCTGAGCAGCAGACCGCATTGGCCATTGCGAAGATCAAGCAGACCGCACGCGATGAAGAAAAGAAACGCACCGACGAGGAACTGAAGGGCGCGCAAGAGCGTGACAAAGAACGGCTGGCACAGTTGCGCAACTTCCTGCGCGCACGGAACGAACTACTCGAAATCGCGCAGCGGCGACAGCAAGACCAACTCGACCGCGAAGCCCGCACACTGGAAGACCGCGCGCGTAACAATCCCGCCTTCAGGCAGTCGGCTATTAGTGCTCGCCGCGCTGCCGAGTTGAATCAATTGGAAAATGAGCGTGCGCGCCAACGAGCGGTAATCAAGTCGTTAGAATTGGAAGTGGCAGACCTGGAAGACACGGACGCGCGCAAGATTGCCGTGCGCAAGCAGACTCTAGATGCCCTGATAAGGCTACAACTGGAATATGACGCGCGCCGCCATCAGATCGAAGAGCAAGGCCGGGCGGCTGAGCTAGCGCCAGCGTTCGGTGAGTCGGCAGCGCAAGCCATCGCGGTGGTTGAGCAAGCCTTAGAGCGGCAAGCTACGGCATGGGAACGTTCACGTATCGCACTGCAAGACTACACCGCTGCGCTGCAAACAGACCTGCAAACAGCCCTTGCCAACGCGACCGATTTTCTAGGCTTGTTTACCGACGCCAGCTTTGCCGCAATTGATGCCTTTATCAACTCAGGCGGCAGCTTGAAAGCGGCTGGTAAAGCCTTCGCTAAGGCGATGATTGATCCGTTCATTGAAATCGCGCGCGTGGCAGCGAAATTCTACGCCGCTAAAGCCATCGCCTCGGCTGCCGCACTGGATTTTCGCGGAGCCGTGCTTTACGGCCTCGCCGCAGCGGGCATGGCTGCACTGGGGGCGATTGGTGCGGCTTTAGTCAGTAGCGGGTCTGCGGGTGGTGGTGCTGCTGCTTCTTTCAATAGAGCGAATGAAAGCAGCCGAAGCAATGAGCGGCGCGCGATTGAACAAGGCGACCGGCAGCGACCGGAACCACAGGTTATCATCATCCGCGCAGAGCATGCGCCGGGTGTAGTAATTGATTTGATCGAGCAAGACTACCGCAGCAACGGTAGAATGCGCGCTGTTGTGCGCAGGGATGTTCTAGGAGAGGCATAGAATAGGAGATACAAACAATGGATGAGCCAAAAGTTGAAAGCTTGAGGATAGGCGACATAATCATCGGAACCGATGGAGTTGTGGAGGCGACGGTAAGGTGGACGGCGCGCTGGGCGCAGCGCGATTGGGCGCTGATAAAAATCGAAGTCACTCTGCCCAATCAAGACTATTCGCTCAGTGAGATACAGCGAGCCGCGCTTACTAAAGCGAAGGCTGCATTAGCTGTCTTGCCAGAGAGCGGCTTAACGAATGACATCAATAAGCCGCAGAAGGATGGCGATTAGGCGCGCGGCTGAATGGCAGCTTGTGCTAGACATTTTCGCAATCCCCGCTTTGGGTTTATATGGGATGGGAGACACGCTTCAATCAAAGCTACCTTTATCGGAAAGAATGGCGGAACGGGCGCTGCGTCTCGATCTACTTGGGCAAAGCGGAATGGGTAGGTTTTATCGAAACGCTCGATGCGGAGCGGCGCGCAGATGCAGAAGCGGAGCGCGAAAGGCTCGAACTACTCGACACAGCCGACGCGGAGCTTGATAAGCTTTGCGAGTCCGTCAGGCTGCTGACAAAGCAAGCCTTGCTCGCCGCTGGCTTTCACCAACACAAAGGTACGTGGAGAAGGAAACGAATGGCAAAGAAGGCGACACAAGATAAAGCGCCGCGTGATGTGGCAATGGAGTTGTACAAGCGAGCCAAGCGGCCAGGTGCAACACCGACCGACATCACCGCAGCTCTCGTTGCTATCGAAGCTGACGGGGGATTTAACCTTGCCGACGCTACCAACGGTA
>Ga0196963_10001550_pt1 | contig 15300 bp, 12 predicted proteins | sample S1_5metaG_FD_148600 | JGI IMG/M metagenome (GOLD analysis project Ga0196963, IMG submission 148600) | Soil microbial communities from Anza Borrego desert, Southern California, United States - S1_5 | ecosystem: Environmental > Terrestrial > Soil > Desert | place: USA: California | collected... | reverse complement strand
CGGTCGATCCCGGCGTGCAAGTCGTGTTTGCCCGCAACAACATTCCCAAGAACGGCAAGCTGATCGCGGCTGACCTCATGACGGCCTACGTGCCGCGCACTTCGAAGGCTGCCAAGGGAACCTTTGCCAACTTGAACATCGCCGAAGGGCGAATCACCAAACAGGCCATCAAGGCCGGCCAGGCGGTTCGCGAAGAGTATCTGCTCGATATCGGCGAAGCCCTCCCGGATCTGGCCGAGCGTCTGCCGGCGGGTTTGCGGGCCGTGACCATCGGCGTCGCCGGCGCCGAAGCCGGTGGCAAGCGGTTGGGCGAAGGCGACTTTGTCGATATCTCGCTGACCGTCGAAGGAACGCATCCCGAACTCGGCGAAGTCGCCACGCGGACGCTCATGCGGAACGTGCTTGTCGTCGACGCCATCGCCGGACGCCCGTTCATCCGCGGCGTGAACAACCGCGTGCAGCGCGATGTCAGCTCGATCACCGTCGCCGTGAAGCCGGCCGACGCGAACAAGCTGATCGTGGCTCAGCGGACCGGCATCCTCAGCGTCAATCTGGTGGCCGCTTCCGATCTGAATGCCGAACCGGTTGACCTCAACGACGGCATCACCCGCCGACAGCTGCTGGGCCTCAAGGAAGTGGTTCCGGCGAAGCAGGCGAAGAAATACGTCGTCGAAAAGTGGAGCGGCGGCCGCTTGAACGTCGTCGAAATGAGCGACGACCGCGTGCTGGAATCGCGCGAAGTGGGGACGCAGAGCAAGCCGATCGCGGCTCCGCCGGCCGATCCCAACTTCCGCACGAACTACATCCCCAGCGGTGTCGCCGAACCGGTCGACATGCCTGCCGAAGCCGTCGAACAGTAAACAAGCACTGGCAAAGGCAGTGGCCCGCAGTGCGATTTCAGCTACAGCGATCCATACGTAACGCAACATGAGCCACCTCACCAACTCACCGATCTGCGAACTGCTCGCGACCGCTTTGCGGCCGCGGGGCGCCGGTCGGCGGTTGCGCCGCGGCTATGCTTCGCTGTTTGCAATCATGTTCATCATGATCTGCATCGTCACCCTGATGTTGGTCGTGAACTGGACGTACCTCGTGCTCGTCAGCCGGCACACGCTGCGGCTGAGCGACTCGCTCGCTTTGACGGCCATCAGCCGTTTGCTCGATGAGGCCGTGCTGTCCGATTCGCATTCCTTTCCAGGAACGCAGGCCGACGACATCACGCAGGCTCAGACCGACATCACGACGCCCGGAACTGGTTTCCTCGCTCGTAACAATGCTGCCGTGGGCGCGAACCTGCGGCCGACAGCGGCTCAGCTGACCATCACGGCGGCTCGCGTCGACAACGCCGCGGCGCCGGTAGCTGGCCCAGGCAACTTCACGACGACTCCCGCCGCCGGCGAGCCTTACAACACGCTGGTGGTGGAAGTCTTTCGCGATCCGAATGGATTGAATCCGGTGGAACTGATCTTTCGCGGCCAGGGAGCGGATGAAACTGCGAAGATCACGAGTGCTTCGTATGCCACGCTCGACAGTCGCGTCGTGGGCTTCCGCCCGCTGACTGCCGTGCGTGCTCCGGTTGCTCCGCTGGCCCTCAGCAGCGGCGCGTGGTTCACCACTCGCCCGGGCGCGATGGATGACACGCAACTGGTTGATGGCCGGTTCGAGCTCGACTTCACGCTGCTGACCACCGGCGGCGCCGGAACGGCCAACAGCGCGCTCGTCAGCTTGAACGACCTGGCGGCGTTCTCGTCGGGAGTCGTGGCCACGCAAGTGACCACGGGCATCGGACCCGCCGATGTGAACAACGTCACCGGCACGCTCGGCCCGCTCGCGCCGACCGCGCCGCTGCTCCTCGATTCCACACAAGTCAGTCCCGCCGGCGATCTGGCGGCGATCGCTGCCGCGTTCAACACGGTGGCGGCCAGCAACAATCCCCGGCGGGCGTTTCCGATTTACACCGGCGCGTTCACCGATCCCTCGAGCATCGTTGGTTTCATCGGTGCCCGCGTGATCAACGCCGACGCCGCTGGTTCCCGATTGCGGGTTCGCCTGCAGCCCGATTTCATCATTCACAGCACGGTCGAAACCCGGCGGTTGTTCCCCGGGGCGACCAGCGTTCCCGAAAATTTGTACATCCACAAAATTCGTCTCACCCGTTAAGCGCGGCGGCGAACCAGCCCATATCGTTCGAAGGAGTTCATCATGTTTCTGCAATCGTCCCGGCACACCGGTCGTCCGGCCAGCGAGCATGGCGAGAAAAACGGCAACAGCCCAACCGATGTGCTGCTGCACGCGGAAACCGTCGAAGCCGAATTTCAGCGGATGAAGACCGGCATTCACCGCGAACTGCTCGACTCGCTCGATCTGTCGCGGATCGCCGGCCTGACCGAAGAGGAGCTGCGCGAAGACATCCGCCACCTGGCCGAAGGAATGCTTCGCAGCCGCAGCCGCAAAGGCGCGCCGATCGACGAAGAGCGCCTCGTTGACGAACTGATCGCCGAATCGTTCGGCCTCGGCCCGCTCGAAATCTACATGCAAGATCCGGACGTCACCGACGTGCTCGTGAACGGCCCCGGCGAGGTGTACGTGGAACGCCTCGGCCGGCTGCAAGAGACGAACACCGTCTTTGCCGACGAAGAGCACTTGCTGCAGATCATTCAGCGGATCGCCGCCCGCGTTGGCCGTCGCATCGACGAGCACTCGCCCATGGTCGACGCCCGCTTGCCCGACGGCTCGCGCGTGAATGCGATCATTCCGCCCCTCGCGCTCGGCGGCCCCGTGTTGTCGATTCGCCGCTTCGGGCATCGCCCGTTGCAAATTAACGACATCCTGCTCCGCGGCTCGGTCTGCCCCGAAATCATGCAGGTGCTGGAAGCTGCCATCGAAGGCCGCATAAACCTCATGATCAGCGGTGGTACCGGCAGCGGTAAAACGACTTTGCTGAATATTCTGTCGCGCTACATTCCCGCCAACGAACGCCTGGTCACCATCGAAGATTCGGCGGAACTCAATTTGCAACGGAAGCACGTTGTGAAGCTGGAAACCCGTCCGAAGAATCCCGAAGGGGCCGCCGAAGTGACGCAGCGCGACCTGGTTCGCAACGCACTCCGCATGCGTCCCGACCGCATCATCCTGGGCGAAGTCCGCGGAGGCGAAGCCCTCGACATGCTGCAAGCGATGAACACCGGTCACGAAGGTTCGATGACAACCATTCACGCCAACGACACGCGCGATGCTTTGTCCCGTCTCGAAGTGATGGTCAGCATGAGCGGCTTCGAGCTGCCGGTGAGCGTCACGCGGCGTTACATCGCGTCGGCCGTCACCGTGATCGTCCACCTCGCTCGTCTCAAAGGCGGCGTGCGGCGGGTGATGAAGGTTTCGGAAATCACCTCGCTCGATAACGGCGACTACACGGCGCAGGACCTCTTCGGCTTCCAGCAAACGGGCGTCGATGAACGGGGAATTGCTCGCGGACATTTTTATGCCACCGGAAATAAGCCGCAGTTCCTGCGGCGGTTGCAGGAAACCGGCATCGAAGTGAACGAAAAGCTGTTCGCGGCCCGCAACCTCACTGCCGACCAATCGATCGGGCCGATGAGCACCGTCGGCGCCGCCTCGGCTTTGGCTCTGCAAGGAAACCTCGCATGACCGCGCAACTCGCACTCATCACCATTACCTTCGCGTCTGTTTCGGCAGGGCTCGCCGCGATCGGCCTGTTTCTGCGCGATCTGCTCGCGCAGCAAAAAGCCGCCAGCCGGCAACGCCTGGAGTTTGCCGCGGAAGAACCCACTGGCGGCATCGATGGCTGGTTCTTCCGGCTGATCGAGCAATCGGGCGCGGCGATGGATATGTCGACCGCGCTCTTGATCGTGCTCGGCTGCGGCGTGGCTGGCGCCGGTTTGCCGTTCCTGCTGTTCGAAAATTTGCTCGGCGCCGCTGGCGGCATGGTGCTCGGCATTTCGCTCGCGATCGTGTATTTCAGCATTTTGCGTTTCTTCCGTCTGCGGAAGATGCAAGGGACGCTGCCGCAAGCGTTGCAAGCCGTATCGGACTCGATCCGTTCGGGCCAGACTCTGTCGGAAGCCTGCGAGCTCGTCTCGAAAGAAATCAAAGGCCCGCTCGGGGCCGAATTCGGCTATGCCCACGAACAGCTCGAGCTTGGCCACGCGCCGGTGAGCGTGATGACCCGCATGGCCCGCCGCGTGCCGCTGCCGGAATTCCGGATTTTCAGCACCGCGGTCGTCGTCCATCGTCGCGCGGGTGGTAATCTCTCGCTCCTCAGCGAGCGAATGAGCAAAGCCGCCCGCGATCGCCAGGAAGTCCGCAGCCATCTGATGGCCGTCACCGCCGGCGGTCGCTTGTCCGCCATCGGCATGGTCGTCGGCACCATCATCGCGATCTTCGTGCTCGGCTGGATCGAACCCGATTACATCAATAAGTTCATGTCGAATTCCAAAGGCCCGTACCTGCTCGCCACCGCCTTCATCCTGCAAGCGCTGGGCGGCCTGTGGGTATGGCGAATCCTGCGAACAAGTTACTAAATCAACTAAGGAGCGCCTTGCGTAAATAAACTCCCTCGCCCTGGTACTCCGGGGTGAGGGGCCACAGCGGGTACAAGTCATCCACCGCACGGCCTCGCTGACGCATTGAGCTACTAAGAGAAACCAACCATGATCCAAGACATTCAAGCCTGGCTCGCCGATCAAGGTGCTCCCGAGTGGCTGCAAAGCCCGGTGGCCTGGTTCGGCGTGGCTTGCTTCCTGCTCGCTGTTCCGGTCGTCCTCCGTTTGCTGTTCAGCAAAAAGAAGGATGCCGCGCCCGAGCGCCCGGTCGATCCGCGGCGTCCCCAGGGCGGCGTGTTTGGTCCGCTGACGGAAGCGCTCGCCTCGCAAATTCCGGAATCGGAAAAGGAACGTGTCGAGTTCGGCCAGATGTTGCGGCAGGCTGGCTTGTACAGCCCGACCGCGCGGCAGAGCATTTACGCCTACCGTTTTCTCTTGATGGCCTTCCCGCTGTTCTGCACGGGATTGCTGGCCATCTTTTCGCCGCCCAGCCAGACGTGGCGGATCTTGATCGTCGGCGGCGTGATTGCCGCCCTGCTTTCGATCGCGCCTCGTATGTGGGTCTTCCTGCGGCGGCAACGCCGGGTCGCCCAGATCAACGCCGGCCTCGCCGACATGCTTGATATGCTCGGCATGTGCCTGGGCGGCGGCATGCCGCTGTCGCACAGCCTCGATCACGTTTCGAAAAACCTGACGGCTTATCCCGCGCTCGGCGAAGAGCTGCAGATCATGCGTCGCCAGGCCGATGTCGGCAGCCTCCGCATGGCGCTCGCCGATTGGGCCAACCGCATCGACTCGCCCGAAGTGCGGCAGGTCGCCACGCTGCTCACCCGCGGCGATCAGCTGGGCGCCAGCATCAGCGGCTCGCTGCTCGAACAAGCCGATCACTTCCGCACGACGCGCAAGAGCCTCGCCAACCTGCAAGCCAACCGCCTGCCGGTGTTCCTCACCTTCCCCCTGCTGTTCTGCTTCGCCCCGGCCGCGCTCATCGTGCTGATGAGCCCCGCGTTCCTGCAGCTGACCGAATTCTTCGATCCCGATAACAACAAGAACCCGCTGGCAAACAACGAATCCTTCAGCACGCAGCGGATCGTGGACACGCTCGATAACCTCGATCAAAACATCGAAACGCGGGTCCGGCCGGGTGAATCGAGCGTGCTGAACGAACCGCGGTTCCAACGGCCGCAACGGCCCCAAGGTCAGCTCCCGCGTCGGCGTTCGGAAAACCGCTACTCGGTGGAATCACAAGGAGAATAGCAAAATTCCGCGAGCAAAATTTGAAATTTCAATTCGCCCAAGCATACTCAAACCTGTCCGAAGCAACGGCGAACAACTCAACCTGCTGTCCCCTTGGTAGCCCGACAAAGGCGGCTGGGGGGACAGCTCTCGGTTTCTTGATGCTCCATCGTCGCTCCTATCCGTTCGCTGCGTGAGAGTACGACCTGGGCAAGCGGCACGCGGGCGACGAGGAGCCGCTCGCTAGTTTCAGAGGCAATTGCTGCGGAGTATAATCGCCGCCATTCTACCGGCGATTTATCCGATCAGGAGTTGCAAAGATGTCTCAAGCGAAAGCGATCTCGCGGCGTCGAGTATTGAAGGCCGCGGTCGCGGCAGGCGTGGCGGCGATGACGCCCACGATCATTCCCAGTTCGGCCATCGGTCGCGATGGCGCGGTGCCGCCGAGCGAGCGGATCATTGTCGGCGGCATCGGCATCGGCAACCGTGGCACGTACGACCTGGGCTGCTTTCTCGAGCAGGGCGACGTGCAGTTCGCGGCCGTGTGCGACGTAAAAGAATCGCGCCGCCTGGCGGTAAAGAAAATCGCCGACACGAAATATGGCAACGCCAGCTGCGACATGTATCGCGACTATCGCGAGCTGCTCGATCGCACGGACATCGACGCGGTGCTGATCGCCACCGGCCCCAACTGGCATTCGCTCATGGCCATGACCGCGGCGAAGGCCGGCAAGGACATGTACTGCGAAAAACCCTGCACGAAGAACATTGTCGAGAGTTTGATCCTCAAAGACACGATGGCCCGCACCGGCCGGGTGTTTCAGGCTGGCACGCAGCGGCGGAATCTGCCGCACTTCGCCTTTGCCTGCGAGCTGGCTCGCACCGGCAAACTCGGCAAGCTCACGAAGGTCTACGCTCACCCCGCCGGCATGAAAGCCATCATGAGCGGCTGGCTGCCCGCCGAGCCGGAACCGAAGAAAGAGGTCGTCGATTGGGACACTTATCTCGGGCCAGCTGCGTGGCGTCCTTATAATCCCGCGCTGCTGAATGGTTTCAACTTTGAAAAGGGTGGTGGCCTCGTTGGCGCGTTCGGTGGCGGCGGAGTGCTGGAATGGGGCTCACACTGCGTCGATCTGTGCCAATGGGCTGTCGACGATTGTCCGCCGCCGGTGGAGTACAACCCGCCGAAGGATGGCCAGCTGGTGTGCAAGTACGAAACGGGTGTCGAGCTGATCTTCCGCGAAACCGGCTGGATTCCGCTCGGCTCGTGCCCGGTACGGTTCGAAGGCGAAACCGGTTGGGTTGAAGCGGGCGATAGCGGCAAGATGGTCCTCAGTTCGCCCGCGCTGCTCGCCGGCCGCAAGGTAGAAGAGATCGGCGGTTATCCCGCGACGTTCCACGTGCGCGACTTCCTCGACTGCGTGAAGACCCGCGGCAAGCCGAAGGGAAATGCCGAAGCGGCATGCAACGCCCACATCGCTTGCCACGCAGCCAATGTGGCGCTCGCGCTGAATCGCCCGGTGAAATACGACCTGGCCACCAACACGTTCATCGGCGACGAGCCGGCGAACCGCATGCGCTCCGAAGCACTCCGCGAACCCTTCCGGTTGTAGGTCCGCTTCGGTCTGCCGTGTGTGTTCCTTCGCTAGTTCTCAATTCAAATCAGGTCTCTCCCATGCTTTGCAGTATTCGATACTTCGCACTGTTGTTCTTCGTCGTTTTGTTTCAGTCTTCTCCTCTTCGCGCAGCCGATGACATCAAGGCTTCGCCGGAGAAGGAAAAGGAATCACTCGCCGTACTGCAGTCCGACGCGCCGGCAGCCGATAAAGCACTCGCTTGCAAAAAGCTCGCGCTCGATGGCTCCGCTGCAGCCGTTCCCGAACTGGCGAAGCTTCTGCCCGATCCGCAGCTCCATTCCTGGGCGCGGATCGCGCTCGAAGCGATTCCAGGAAATGAAGCGAGCGCCGCGTTGCGAAAGGCGGCAGATTCGCTCGAGGGTCGCCTGCTGATCGGCGTGATCAATTCGCTAGGCATCCGTCGCGACGCCGAGGCGGTGGAACTGCTGGCGACGCGACTCGCCGGAAAAGACGCCGACGTGGCTTCCGCCGCTGCCGTCGCCTTGGGACACATCGGCGATGCCGCTGCGGTGAAAACGCTCCGCGAAGCGCTGTCGAACGCGCCCAAGCCGGTCAATTCCGCCGTCGCTGAAGGATTGATTCTCTGCGCCGAACAGCGTCTCTCGGCCGACAAGCGCGCTGAAGCGATCGAGATTTATGATCAGGTCCGCCGTGCCGAAATTCCCAAGACGCGTTTCCTGGAAGCGACCCGCGGCGCGATCTTGGCCCGCCAAGACGAAGGGATTCCACTGCTTCTCGAGCAATTCCGCTCGGCGGAGAAGCCGCTGTTTCAATTGGCGCTCAGCACCGCTCGCGAGTTTCCAGGCAGCGCGGTGGACCAGGCACTGGCGGATGAACTTGCTAAATTGGATGCGGATCGTGGCGCGCTATTGATTACCGCCATGGCCGATCGTCCGAAGACCGTCGTGCTGTCCGCCATTGTGAAAGCGGCCGGCGCGAGTCCCAAGGAAGTTCGCATTGCCGCCATTAGCGCGCTCAGCCGCGTCGGCGATGCCTCTTCCGTTACTGCATTGCTCGCAACCGCGCTCAGTGAAGACCCCGATCTATCGGAAGCAGCCAAAACGACGCTTGGCGAGCTGAAAGGCGAGAAAGTCGACGCGCAAATTGCGGCGGCCTTGCCGAACGCGACGGGCCGGCAACTTTCGCTGCTGCTCGAGCTCGTGGGACAACGGCGGATCGAAGCGACGACCGCGCTGCTCAAGTCGCTCGACAGCAACGATCCGAACATTCGCACCGCGGCCCTTGCGGCCCTCGGCGAAACGGTGGATGCCAAAGGCTTGAACGTGCTGATTTCTCAAGTCGTGTCACCCAAGCGGCCGGAAGATGCAGCCGCGGCCCAGAAGGCTCTGACCGCTGCGAGCATCCGCATGCCCGATCGCGAGGCCTGCGCCGCCGAGCTTTCAGCAGCCGTCGACAAAGCGCGATCGTTATCCACCAAGATCACGCTGCTGGAAATCATCGGCGCGGTCGGCGGCACGAAGGCGCTGGCTGCGGTTGCAGCAGCTGGCCGAAGCAATGTGCCCGAATTGCAGGATGTGAGTACGAAGCTGCTCGGCGAGTGGACGACCGAAGATGCCGCGCCTGTGCTGCTCGAGCTGGCGAAAATGCCGGGCCACAAATATCAAGGCCGCGCGATCAAGGGTTACATTCGTATCGCGCGGCAGTTCGTGCTGCCCGAAGAGCAGCGGAACGAAATGTGCCAAAAGGCGATGGAAGCCGCCAAAGCCACGGCGGATAAAAAACTGGTGTTGGTGGTGCTGCAGCGCTATCCCAACGAGACGACGTTCAAGATGGCGCTTGATGCGCTGAAACTCCCCGAGCTTCGGGAAGACGCTACGGCAACGGTGCTGTCGATCGCCCAGGCTCTGTCGGCAAAAGGCATCGACGTGAGCAGCCAGCTGTCGCGGGCTGGCATTGAAAAGGTGAAGGTGGAAATCGTGAAGGCGGAGTATGGCGGCGCTTCGGGCAAGAAAGACGTTACGGCCATCCTGCAGAAGCGGGCCACCGACCTGCCGCTCATTACCCTGCCGGATACAACCTACAACAAGAGCTTCGGCGGCGATCCCGCGCCCGGCAGCGATAAGAAGCTCACGGTGCAATACAAGCTCAACGGCAAGCCTGGCTCAGCCACCTTCGCCGAAGGCGCACTCATCCTGTTGCCGATGCCGAAGTAGCAGCCGCTCCGCTTCGATTGAGAACGCTAGTTGTTAGCTACCGGACAACTCTGTCCAGCGGCTGGGGGAAGGGGCTGCGCACAAGTCGAGCGAAGTGAACCGCTCGCTAGCACAAACCGCCCTATCCCCCTTCGCCCGCGGCAACTAAAATTCGACCAGGGAAGGGGCCTGGACTGGCGCTTCCGTCTGCCGCCACGGCCTGTCGCAACCGATTTGATTACATGACCTTACGTTACTGGACCGCCGGCGAATCCCATGGCAAGGCGCTGATTGCGCTGGTCGATGGTTTTCCCGCCGGCGTGAAGCTCGATACCGCCGTCATCGATCAGGAACTCCGCCGCCGGCAAGGCGGCTATGGACGGGGCGGACGCCAGCGGATCGAAACCGACACGGTCGATGTCCTTTCCGGCATTTGGAAAGGCGAGACGCTCGGCAGTCCCATCGCGCTGCAAGTCGTCAACAAGGATTACAAGCTCGAACGCCTCGGAGATTTGCAGCGGCCGCGGCCAGGCCATGGCGACCTCACCGGCTCGATCAAATACCTCGGCTCGATCCGCGGCATTCTGGAGCGGGCCAGTGCTCGCGAGACCACCGTCCGCGTGGCGGCCGGCGCACTCGCGCGGCAGCTCCTTTCGGCGTTTCAAATTGACGTGATCGGCTATGTCGTCGAGCTCGGCGGCATCCGACTCGATCCCGTCGATCTGCCGCTGGCCGAACGGCTGCAGCGGCGGGATGCGAGCGAAGTCTATTCGCTGCTGCCGGAACGTGACGACGAAGTGAAACAGTTGATTGACGAAACCGGCCGAGCTGGCGATACGCTGGGCGGCATCGTCGAAGTTCGGGTCGAGGGTTTGCCCTTCGGCCTGGGGACGCACGCTCAGTGGGATCTCAAGCTCGATGGGCGAATTGCTCAAGCGGTGATGGCCGTGCAGGCGATCAAGGGCGTGGAGATCGGCCTCGGGTTTGAAGCGGCGCGGCGGAAAGGCTCGGAGGTTCACGATCCGATTGCGTACGATCCTGCGGCGCGCGACACGGCTTCGCTGGGCTTCAGCCGGCCGACGAACAACGCCGGCGGGCTCGAAGCGGGCATGACCAACGGTCAGCCGCTGGTCGTACGGGCGGCGAAGAAGCCAATCAGCACATTGGCGAAACCGCTGGGAAGTGTGAACCTCGAGACCAAGGAAGCTGAAGCGGCGCAGTACGAGCGGAGCGATGTGTGCGCGGTCTCGGCCGCGAGCGTGATTGTGGAAAACGTCGTGGCGTTTGAAGTGGCTTGCGCGCTCGTGGAAAAATTCGGCAACGACAGTTTGACGGAGATGCAAGCCCGGCTGGAGTTGTTCAATAAGCTGGCGCGCGAGAGATAGACTCGGAAGTTAATCAGAGTCGTCGAACAAGGATGTTCGTCATGCACCGACAGCCCGCTCATTTTGTCTGCCGCATCGGCTTCGTGCTGCTGTGCGTCTTGCCGACGGCTGCGGTGGCGGGCTGGATCGTGCAGCGGTCACTGCCTGGTTTTGTTCTTTCCGCGCGGCAGGAGTGGGAACAAGAGTTGTCGCGGCAATTGGGTTTGCGCGTCACGTGCGCCGCCGTTGAGTATCCGCGGCATGATACGGCCGAGCTGACGGATGTAATGTTTGCCGATCCAGAAACGGGCGCGGCCGTGGCGAGTGCCCGATCCCTGGAACTTGTCTGTTCGGGGGAGCGCTGGAAACTGATCGGCTGGCAGGTCGTGGTGGAAACTGCGCAGCTGCCGCTGCTCCGCACGCAGCTCGATCAGCGCTTGCTTCGCCGCGAAGCGTCGTCGCACGTTACCAATGCCTGCGAAATCTGGCTGCGCGAAGTGACACTGCACGATACAAGTCACAGCTTGACTTTGGTCGACGTCGCAGGCGCGTGGAAGTCGACCGCCACGGGGCCCGAATGTGCCTTGAGCTTTCGGCTCCCCGAAGCCGACCCGCAGCAGCCGCGCGGCGAATGGCTGGTGCAGCGGAACCGTCAAACCGTGCCGCCAGCGACACGCTGGCAGCTCAAAACGGGCAACCTGACATTGCCGCTCAATATCGCAGCGGCTGCCTGGCCGGCGCTCGCCCGCTTGGGACCTGGCGCGCAATTTTCTGGTGAGCTGGAAATCGTGCAAGCGAATACGGAAGTTTCGGGTGCGCTGCGCGGCACTCTCTTCGACGTCGATCTGGATTCGCTGGTAAGCGAACAGCTGCCACATCGGCTGAGCGGCATCGCTGTTTGCAAAATCGAAGACGCTCGCCTCGAGCGGAATCAAATCACGCTGGTCCGCGGCACTTGCCAGGCTCGCGATGGAAGCCTGAGCCCATCGCTGCTCGCATCTGCGGCGGAACACTTGCAGTTGACCGCGCCTCCGCCGGAAACGCTGGCCGGCGCGCACGCGGTTCCTTATCGCAATCTATCCGTGGGCTTCGATCTGCGGGCCACGGGGCTGCAACTGACCGGCACTGCTGATCCGCTGCGCAGCGGTGTGTTGATCGCGACCGCCACCGGCTCATTGCTCGAAGCGCCCCCGCAGCATCAGGCGGCAGCGTCTGGTTTGCTGGCCGCACTCATTCCAACATCTGAGCGGCTCACGCGGCAGGGTCGCTACCTGGCTGATATTCTTCCGGCAGTTCCATTACAACCGCAACACCTCGCGCGCGAGCCGCAGCAGCATGTTCCGCTGCGCATGCATCCCAGCCGCGATGCGCAGAGCCCCGCCATTCGGCCGCCGCAATTGCGCTAAGCGCACTATCGCATCCAGGCGCGGCAGCGATTACAACAGAGGCGAAACCTCACCTCCTGCCGGAGTTATTCGCATGTCCCCTCCTTCCCGCCGTGAATTTTTAGCTGCCGCTAGCGTCGGAGCCGCGTCACTTTCCCTCACATCGCTGCTGCCCGCGCCCGCCGCGGCCATCGAACCGATTCCGCGAAACGGCACGCCGAAGTTCAAATTCAGCCTGGCTGCGTACAGTTATCGCTCGCTGCTCGCGGGCAAGGAGCCATCGCTCACGCTGACCGATTTTGTCAGCGACTGCGCCAAGTTCGGCTGCGAGGGGACGGAACTCACTTCGTACTACTTTCCGAAAGCCGTCACGCACGATTATCTCCGCTCGCTGCGGCGACAATGCTTTCGCCTGGGGCTCGATGTCTCCGGCACTGCGGTGGGGAACGACTTCGGCCATCCGCCGGGTGAAGAACGGACGAAGCAAATCGCGCTCGTGAAGCAATGGATTGACTTGGCGGAAATTCTCGGCGCGCCTGTCATTCGCATTTTCGCCGGGCATGTGAAGCCGGGGACGACGCCCGCGCAATCGCATTCGCTGATGGTGGCTGGCATCGAAGAGTGCTGCGAATACGCCGGGCAGCATGGCGTGCATTTGGCTCTGGAAAATCATGGCGGACCGACGGCGACGGCAGAGGGGCTGCTGCAGTTCGTGCGCGATGTGAACAGCCCCTGGTTCGGCGTTAACCTCGACAGCGGCAACTTTCACGGCGACGATCCATACAAGGAACTCGCCCAGATCGCGCCTTATGCTTTGAATGCGCAAATCAAAGTCGCGATGAGCGGTCCGGATAAGAAGAAAGTCCCCGCCGACTACAAGCGACTCGCAGCCATTCTTCGCGAAGCTCATTACCGCGGCTACGTCGTGCTCGAGTATGAAGAAGCCGGCGACGTCCGCGAGGAATGCGCGAAACATCTGGCCCAGCTGCGAACGGCGTTTGCTTAGGACGACCGATCAGTCGCGCAGTTTCAAACCTTCGCTGTCGGTCACATGGCCGAACAGGATGCGCAGCGCATCGGTAATGCTCCAGATTAGCAGGCCGCCGAACGTGAAGAACATGGCGAGGCCGATGCCGACATAGCCCAGGTAAAAGCGGTGAATGCCGAACATGCCCAGCGTGAGCGCGAGGAGAAACGCCACCGGCTTGCTGTGCGGGCTGAGGCGTTCTTCGGCATCGCTCTCTTCTTCGTCATCGTCCGCCGGAGCGGCTGCCTTGGTTTTTGTCTGTGATTTGCGCGAGATGGAGCTTGTTGCGGAGGCAGCGGGCTGCCCGGTATGAATCGACGATTCAGCCGTTTTGCTGGCCACCGGAGTTGATGCGGGCTCGGGCTCTTCGAGGTCGGAATAAATATCGCTGGCCCATTGCCACTGCTCGGTTCCTTCCAGCAGCAATTGCGAATCGGCCGTCATCCGCCCTTCGTCATGCCAGCCGTCGAGCGTGGCTCGATCGACCGGGCCGAATGTCTCGCCGTCCTCTCCTTTGAGAAACCAGCGCTCGGGAGGAGCGACGGGTGGCGGACTCGCTGGCTCCGGCGGCTTCGGTTTGAGGGCGGGGCTCGGTGCTGGAGTTGGATTCAGTGCCAGATTGGGAACAGCGAGTTTCTTTTGAACAACTTCCGCTGGCGCCTGCTGTGGCTTGGGTTTCGTAATGATCGATTTCGCCGCCTCGGTGGAAACGGACGCCGGGGCGGGCTGCTGCGGTTGGGGCTGCGGGATTTCGACGCGCGGCATCTCTTTCCGCGGCGCTTCGGTCGGTGCTGGCTCCTGCGACGCCGACCGCCAGGTTGATTTCAGATTTTCAGCGGCGGGCGGCGGAGCGACTGGCTGCGGCGAAGTCGCGGCGGCGGCCGGTTCCGGCGGCGCGGCGCCCAACGGCGGCACATCGAGCGGGCCTTTGCACTTCGGGCAGCGGATTTTTTTCCCCGCCGCGGCGTCGGGCAGGCGAAATTTTCCTTCGCAACTCGGGCAAGCGGCTTCGACAGGCATGAGCGATGAGGCAATCCGGCAGTTGTCTCGGCAACGAAGATTTGTGAATCCCTATCGTGCGCAGCCGCGCCGCCGTTTGCTAGTGGCTGCCGCGAATTTCGGGTTTCCATGCTTCACGCAATCATTCCGCTCGGATTCGCGGCTACCAACCCGTCGCTGGAACAACTATTCTGGCGGGAGTGTTGCTGATGAACTGCAACTGCCGCCGGAATTCATGTCATGCGTTTGATCCTCGCCTTGATTCAACCGACCAAGCTGCGGGCCGTGCAAGAAGCCCTCGCCAAGATCGGAGTCGATCGGATGACCGTGTGCGACGCGCAGGGCTTCGGCAGGCAGAAGGGGCAGCCCGCCACTTATCGCGGATCGGAATATAAGACCAACCTGCTGCGGAAGGTGGCCCTCGAAATTGCCGTGAATGAGGATTTTCTCGAGCCCACGCTGCAAACCATCAGCCAGGTCGCCCGCACCGGCCCGGAGGGAAATATCGGCGATGGCAAGGTTTTTGTGCTGCCCGTGGAAGAAGTGGTGCGCCTGAGCGACACCGTGCGCGGCCCGGAAGGGGTTTCGTGAGCCTTGGACATTTTGCCCAAAAGGTGCTACAATGGAAGTACAACGTAGCACCTCATTTCGGGGTAATGGAGCCAAGATGATCAAAAATCTCACCAAACATGGCAACAGTTGGGCCCTCGTCATCGATAAGCCGATCCTGGAACTGCTCAAAATCGACCCTGAGCAACCGCTGGAGATTACGACAGACGGTAGAACGCTCGTGGTTGCGCCCGGTCCACAAACCACTCACAAACAAAAGGTCCGTGCCGCCCGGGCTAAGGTCAACCAAAAACATTCCGCCGCCTTCAAGAAGTTGGCGGAGTAGCTCGCTTGATCGAGTTCCTCGAAATGAGCGATGTCCCTTCAT
>Ga0196963_10001549_pt1 | contig 15302 bp, 13 predicted proteins | sample S1_5metaG_FD_148600 | JGI IMG/M metagenome (GOLD analysis project Ga0196963, IMG submission 148600) | Soil microbial communities from Anza Borrego desert, Southern California, United States - S1_5 | ecosystem: Environmental > Terrestrial > Soil > Desert | place: USA: California | collected... | reverse complement strand
CGTCCCGTCCGCAGGCTCAAAGTGCACGCTGTACCCCTGCCGCGGCGTCAGCGGCTCCACCGGGTACGCCCCCAGCGGGAACTGGAAGTTCCCCGATGTGATCCGCTGGATGCTGGGGTCGGCCTTGCAGGTGATCATGCGAGGGGGGAGTGTAAGTCGCGTGAAGGTGCCACGACCGTGCCCCCCGTGCCACGACCGTGCTCTGACGGTCGTGGCCTTCAAAGCCGGTCATCGGGAGTTCCCGGACCCTGCCCGCGCCCCCCCTCCCCAACGTGATGGTGCCAAGAACCGCGTTCACAGAGCCGCAGCGGGGCTGATTCGGGGGGCGTTGTGGTCTGAAGGTGCTCCATTCACACGTGCGAATGGAGCTCACGCACGTGCCGATGCTCCTCAGCCACGTGCGTTTGCTCCTCAATCACGTGCGAATGCTCCTGAGTCACGTGCGTTTGCTCCTCCGTCACGTGCAAACGCCCCTGGAGCACGTGCGTGAGCTCCGCCCTCACGTGCGAGCGCCGCCCCATCACGTGCGAGGCCCGACCCCGCGGTTGCGTGTGTAACGAGCCCCGAACGCAGTGAGCGGGCCCTTTGTGCCGCCCTGCGTACAGGGTTCCACCCAGCACCTGTCACTGCGTTCCGGGCTCGTTGCGAACGTCCCCCGCGCGCCCGCACAAAATCGGCCGACCCGCTGGTGTCGGTCAAGCGGTCCAAGCCACACGGCGACGCCCTACCGACACCTTCGCGGAGCGTCCCAAGTGGCCTTTGCCTCGACATCCCAGCGCCAGCCGGAATCAGTGCCGTGAAAGTCCACCGTGATGTCGCTGCGTCTCTCGATGCTGCCCCAGGTGTACACCTGCGTTCGGGTCCACACGGAGGGCGTGTGTGCCTGCTGATCCAACCACACCTCGTGCGATGCGCGGACCAGCCGTGATGCCGGGGGTGGCGCGACGTCGTACATCCATGAGTACCGGTGATGGGCAGTGCCGCGATAGATCACGGTCTCAACATCTTGGGAGTGTTCAACGATCTCCCTCATCCGGTTCGGCACGTACGCGTCCCGCACCAGCCAGGAACCGGTGACCGTTGCAAGCTGGCACGCGAGCGAAGGCGGGAGCAGCTTGCCCCACGCCCCGGCACCGCACGGATACTCAGCCGACGCCGTCGTCGCCCCCTTCTCGGCCGAGTGCGACACGATGTACTCACGCGCCACCGTGCCGTCGGAAGACCGGCCCCACATCGGCGCGGTGTCTCCAACCCGCCGCACGTCCTGGCGGAGCCGAGTTGCGGACATCAGCGCAAGCGACTCGTATTCGGGCGTGCCGTCCGTGCTCTCAACCACCCGCACCCGGGCGAATGGGTGGCTCATGAACGTCGACATCAGTGCACGGCAGGCGGCCTTCTTGTCACTGGTCATACCGGCCACACTCCGAGGCGTTTGGGGGCGCGGGCTGCATCGCCCGGGTGATGCAGAGAGCTCTCACCCCCCCGCACTCCGGGCACGGCGCATCACTCGCGATCCCGCTGCGGTCGTAGCCGCACGTGAAGCAGCGGCCCTTGCGTCGACGCCTCCGCCCACGCGCGAACGCGAAAGACTCCACTACCCCCAGCAGCACGCCCGCCGCGAGGAGGGTGTTGAGGGCGAAGCCGAGGGGGAGGATCACCATCGGGAGGAACCGGCGGTCACCGGGGAGAGACGTCCAGGGGGCGGGCACGTCGATGGCGGTGCTGACGACAACCTCACCGCCCACGGTTTCCATCATGAAGTCGTGACGCAAGGACCGCAGGGGCCACCCATAGTCCGTCACGATCCGCCAGCGGACTTCGTCTTCGGTCTTCCACGGCGCGACGAAGTCCCGCACCGTGCGCCCACGGTCGGCGAACTCCCAAATTTGGTGCCACTCCGGTGCGCCCGGCGGCCGCTCCTTCGGGATGTTCGGAGTCATTGGAGGCGGCAGCTGGTTCCGTTTCAGCCCGAACCCCCACGCCACCCCCCACGTCACCGCCGCGCCCGCGAGCAGGCACACCCCCACGCGGGCAAGCTTGATGGCCCAGTGCTTCCTCACGCCTTCCCCCCGCACTCCGGGCACGCCGCGTCAACTGCGATCCCGCCGCGGTCGTAGCCGCACGAGGGGCAACGGCCTTTGTTGCGCCGCCTCCGCCGCCGCGTGAACGCGACGCCCTCGACGAGGCCCAGCGTCACGCCGGCGTAGAGGAGAGTGTTGAGGGTGAAGCCGAGGGGGAGGAGGCGGGTAGGAAGCTCGCCTTCCCACATGTCGATGCCGCGAGGGTCGTCGTACGCAAGAGCGCTCGAGGCGGGTCCATGCGTGTACATCGCGTAGCAGGGCATCCCAACCCGCAAGCTCTGGGTGATGACATCACCGGGGTTGTGCGGAAGCATCCAGAACTCCACATGTACCGGGTCCGCGGTGGGTGGAATGATCGTTCCTGCTTCCGCCGGGCTGAGAAGGGTCCAGCACTGGTAGCCGGGCCCCGCTGTGATCGCCGCGCTCAGCCTGCCGATGACCGGCACGTTGTTCACCATGCGTGCCCAGCGCTGGTTGTACTGGACCTTACTTCCGCTGGCGAACCACAGCGCACACCCCCACGCCACCCCCCACGTGACCACCGCGCCTGCGAACAGGCACACCCCCACGCGGGCGAGCTTGAATCCCCATCGATTCGTGGCGGAGGTGGTGAAACTCGGCCGGAGCATCACGGCAGCCTACCAGCGCGGCTCGCTCGCCCGCCTTACTTCACGGCCGGCGCTAATGAATCACTCACCGGCGTCCACCCGCACTCCGGGCACGCGGCCTGGGGGCTCAGCCCCGCGCGGTCGTAGCGGCAGCGCAGGCACCAGCCCTTGCGCCTCCGGTGGGCGAGGCGGGCCCAGCGGGCGCCGGTGGCGAGGGCGGTCACGCCGAAGGCGAACGCGGGGTACACCAGCGGCAGGTCGAGGCAGAAGTACCACGCCCCGGGCGTGCCCGCGGGGGTCTTCATCCGCTCCAGCGTGATGAGCGGGGCGCGGCGGGGGAAGTAGTCGAGCTTGTGGTGGTCCCAGGCGCCCAGGGCCCGCCAGCCGCGGCGCTCGGCGGCGAAGTTGCCCGAGGCCTGCAGCATGCCGCGCCGCAGCCCCATCATCCAGCTCACGGGCGGGCTGGTCTGGATCATGCGCGGCTGCGAGACCCACATGGGCTCAAAGGGGCTCAAGAAGAACCCCGCCATGCACACGCCCGCGATCGCTGCCGACCACCGGAACGCCCGCCGCCAGCGCCGCTCGTGCACCATGGGGGTGAGCGTACTGGCACACGGGGCCGGTTGGAAGATCATGGTGCACGAACGAAAAAGCCCAGGGATCGTGATCCCTGGGCTTTGGGTTGTTCGCTGATGGGCTATCTCAGGCCTTGAACCCGCTCTTGAAGGTCTTCACTGCCTCCTCCATCTTCTTCTCGACCTTCTTGATGTCGAGCGAAGCGGCGAGCTCGTCGCGGAGGGGTTTAGCAACGGTGTTGAAGTACTCGAGCAGGCCGGCCTCGAAGGCGCGCACGGCCGGGACGGGGACGTCGTCCATGTAGCCGCGGGTGCCGGCGAAGATGGAGATGATCTGGTCCACCACGTTGAAGGGCGTGTACTGCCCCTGCTTGAGCAGCTCGACCATGCGGCGGCCGCGGTCCAGCTGCCGCTGGGTGGCCTTGTCCAGCTCGGTGCCCAGCTGCGCGAAGGCCTCGAGCTCGCGGGCGGCCGCGAGGTCCAGTCGCAGCGAGCCGGCGATCTGCTTCATGGCCTTCACCTGGGCGTTGCCACCCACGCGGCTGACCGAGATACCCACGTTGATGGCGGGACGCACGCCGGAGAAGAAGAGCTCGGGCTCGAGGTAGATCTGGCCGTCGGTGATCGAGATCACGTTGGTCGGGATGTAGGCCGACACGTCGCCCTCCTGCGTCTCGATGACGGGGAGCGAGGTGATGGAGCCGGCGCCGTTCTCGTCAGAGAGCTTGGTGGCGCGCTCGAGCAGGCGGCTGTGGAGGTAGAACACGTCGCCGGGGTACGCCTCGCGGCCCGGGGGGCGACGCAGCAGCAGCGACAGCTGGCGGTACGCCACGGCCTGCTTGGAGAGGTCGTCGTACACGCACAGGGCGTGCTTGGGCATCGGCGCGCCGTTGCCGAGCAGCGTCTTCTGCTTGAAGTCCTTGTGGCCCGACCACATGAAGTACTCGGCCATGGCCGTGCCCGAGTAGGGCGCCACGTACTGCATGGGGGCGGGGTCGGAGCTCGAAGCGTTGACGACGATGGTGTAGTCCATCGCGCCGTTCTTCTTGAGGATCTCCACCACGCCCGCGACGGTGGACTCCTTCTGGCCGATGGCGACGTACACGCACACCACCGCCTTGTCGGTGCCCCAGAACTCCTTCTGGTTGATGATGGCGTCGATCGCGACCGCGGTCTTGCCCGTCTTGCGGTCGCCGATGATCAGCTCCCGCTGCCCGCGCCCGATCGGGATCATGGCGTCGATGGCCTTGATGCCCGTCTGCATGGGCTCGTGCACCGGCTGCCGCTCGGCGATGCCCGGGGCGATGATGTCAACCTTGCGGTACTCCGCGGCCGTGATGGGGCCCGCGTCGTCCAGCGGCTGGCCCAGCGGGTTCACGACGCGCCCGAGCAGCGACTCACCGACGGGCACCTCGAGGAGGCGGCCGGTCGCCTTGACCATGTCGCCCTCCTTCACCTGGAGGTAGTCGCCGTAGATGACCGCGCCGACGGTGTCGAGCTCGAGGTTGAACACCTGGCCCATGACCGCGCCCCCGGTGGTCTGGAACTCGAGGAGCTCGCCGGCCATGGCCTTGGACAGGCCGTAGATGCGGGCAATGCCGTCACCGACCTCGACCACGCGCCCGACCTCGGAGACCTCCAGGGCGGCGCCGAACTGCTCGATTTCCTGCTTGATGACGGATGCGATTTCGTCGGTGCGGATCTTCACGCGTGTTCCCTTAAGTAAGCCTCGGAGCGGGGGGGCGGGCCTTCAGCCCGACCTGCAGCCTTCTGGACGTTCTGCCCAAACCGCCACCGACCCCGGCAGGGGACGACAGGGGAGGAAGGTTAGGTCGACCACTCGGAGACGTCGACCCGCGGGCCGCCCCGCAACCGCCTCCGGCACCCCACTCCTCCGCCCCCCACTGGCGGGTCCCGCACCCTTCCCGTAGATTGGGGCCCCACACCTCCACGGGGGACCCTCGATGTCCAGCTACCCAGGCGATCCGTACGCGTACCAGAAGCCCGAAACCAACGGCCTCGGCATCGCCGGGTTTGTTGTCTCGCTCGTGGGATTCCTGGGCGGGTGCTTTGGCGTGCTCATCCTCTGCCCGCTGGGGGCTGATCCTCTCCGCAGCGGCCCTCCGCAAGGAACCCCGCGGCCTCGCCATCGCCGGCCTGGTCCTGGGCCTGATCGGCACCGCCATCCTGCTCGCCGTGATGATCTTCTTCGGCGGCATCGGTGTTGGGATCTTCACGCTGGTCAAGGAGTACCGTGGCGCCATCGAGGTGCACACGAACGTGCAGCAGTTCTACCAGGCCAATGGCCGCCTCCCTGCCGACCTGAACGAGCTCACCACTAAGTACCCGGGCACCACCATCACCGACCGGCGCGGCAACACCCTGGGCTACCGCGTCAACTCCCCCACCACCTTCGTCGTCATCCTCCCCGGGAAGGACGGCGTGGTGGGCACCCAGGACGACACCGACCTCGACGGCGAGGTTGGCGGGCCTGGCCCTGGAGGCGGCACAGGTACGGGCAGCGGCAGCGGTTCTGGCGCGGGGACCGGCCGAACCGGGACCACCGGCGATACTGGAGCACCCTCCCCGCCACCGCCCACGACCGATGGTGCAACAGGCGCTGAAACGCCCGCCCCGAAGGGGCCATGATCTCAGGCCGCTTGAGCGTGGCTCGCCCGGACCTTTCGTCGCGTGTGACATCCTGAAATGCCCCGCGATGCCTCCGCTTTCGATTCCGCGAGTTGGGGCTGGATGTGCTTGCACGAGCACACCACACCAGTATTCTGGAGCCTCAGCCAACCTGGAGTGCCACCATGCGGAACCGGATGTGCGTCGGCGTGCTGTCGTCCCTGACCCTCGCGGCCGCGGCTTCGGCCCAGACCGTCTCGATGCCCGCGGGCATCGAAGCGAGCGGAACCTCGGGGGGGTTCAGCACGGTGTTCCACCGTGACGCCCGCAGCTATCAGATTCTGATGAACGAGGCGGCGCTGCAGGCCGCGGGCATGCCCACCAACGTCAATATCACGGCGCTCGCCTTCCGTCGCCCGCCGGCGACGCTCCCGAGTTTCCCGTTCCCGAGCTGGCCCACCACTCAGCTGACCTTCGCGAACTGGGATATGACCCTCAGCCCCAGCGATGCAATCGCCGGTCAGATGAGCAGCACGTACACGAACAACATCGGAGCCGGCGCGGTCATGGTCCGCTCGGGCTCACTGACCCTCGCGCCCGGCGCGTTCCCCGGTGGCTCGCCCGCGCCAACCCCGAACCCCTGGGGCACCGACATCACCTTCACCACCCCCTACTTCTACACCGGCGGTAGCCTGTTGATCACGATCCGCCACACCGGCAACGGTGTCTCCACCACCGGCCATGTTGAATCGGCCAGTGCCGCGGGCACGCAGGCCATTGGCGTCTCGAGCTATACGCAGACTGATTCCTGGTACGCGCAGGGCATGCTCGCCCTGCGTCTCACCGTTACTCCCGCGGGCGGCTGCCCGGATGGCTGCGGGCCGCAGGACTACAACGGCGATGGCGACAGCGGCACCGACCAGGACATCGAGGCGTTCTTCGCGTGCCTCGGCGGGACCTGCTGCGACACCTGCTTCTGCGGCGGGGCCGACTTCAACGGCGACGGTGACACCGGCACCGATCAGGACATCGAGGCCTTCTTCCGCGTGCTGGGCGGCAACGCCTGCTGAGCACTGATCCGCCACAGGCTTTCTGCCAAGTGACCCTTGGCGCGGCCTTCGCATCCGGTAATCTCGGCTCGTTGTAGCGGGGGGTGGGGATGTCAGTTCGAGTCACCAGGAGACCCTCATGCAGTCCAAGCTCATTCCGTTCCTCGTTCTCGCCGGCGTCACCTTCCCAGCGCTCGCGCAGGACCTCTCGCCCGTCTCCATCGGCAGCGGGCGCGACAGCCCGCTGGGCGGGTCGCCCGAGCTCCTGACCACCACCGGCGGGTTCAACACCCTCATCCGGCGCACCGGCTCAGCCGAGGACCGCGCCATGCTCGAGTTCGACACCACCGCCCTCGCGGGCCAGACCCTTGCCAGCGCCAACATCCTGTTCCGCATCGTGGTAAACAATGCGCAGGACAACGGGCCGCGCAACTTCAACGTCGAGGTCTACGGCGCTGACGGCACCGTCACCCTCAGCGACTTCAATATTCCCGCGACGGTCGTCGGCACGGCCACGTACCACCCGCCGACCCAGACCTTCGTCGACGTCAACATCGACGCCACGCCAGCCGTCCAGGCGCTGATCAGCGGCGGGGCCACGCACGTCGGCGTGCGCGTGGTGCCCACCAGCAACCCCAACTTCCCGAACGTCATCAACCTGACCGCCCCGAACACGCCCATTCTGCGGGTCGTGGTCGGTGGGGGCGGCTGTCCGCCGGAGTGCGGCTCCCAGGACTTCAACGGCGACGGCGACTCGGGCACCGACCAGGACATCGAGGCCTTCTTCGCCTGCCTGGGCGGGACCTGCTGCGACACCTGCTTCTGCGGCGGGGCCGACTTCAACGGCGACGGCGACATCGGCACCGACCAGGACATCGAGGCCTTCTTCCGCGTGCTGGGCGGCAGCCCCTGCTGAGACCGCTCGAGAAGTGGTTGGCCGCCGCGGCTGGCCGTAGCGGGCCGGGGCCGTGCGTCGGAACGGTTCGAAGACTCTGGATCAGCGGCGGCGGTGCGCCCCGCTCGAACGAAAGGACGATCATGCTGGCACGATCTGTTGCTGCGGTGCTTGTGATGAGCGCGGGGATGGCCTTCGCGCAGCCCGTTGAAACCGTGAACACCGAGGGCGCGCCCGCGCACTGCACCGAGATCTGGGACGCCCCGCGCCCGCTGCCGCTGCCCGCGCCCTACGCGTCTCGCTTGCTCGCCGAGTTCGTCGACGTCAATGGCGTGCCCGACGGCGACATCCCCCGTGACGTCGCCTTCACGCCCGACGGCACCACCGCCGTGATCGTCAACCAGGGCACGGGGGTCGCCAACGGCCTCATGACGTTCTTAAACGTCAACACCCGCACGGTGACGCACTCGGTCGAGGTGGAGTTCTTCCCCAACCACGTCGCGGTCTCGCCCAACGGCCAGTACGCCGTGTGCAGCAACGTCTTCAGCAACTCCGTGTCCGTGGTGCACATCCCCACGCACACGCTGCTGGGCAACGTGCCCATCACCGGCACGCAGCCCTTCCGCGTCGCCATCACACCCGACAGCCAGTTCGCCGTGGTGTCGGTCACCAACGACGCCGTGAACGCGACGTTCTCGGTGGTCAGCCTGAGCACGCTCAGCGAAGTTCGCTCCTTCCCCGGCACGTCGATGGGCGCGATCGGCGCCTTCGCCACGCCCGAGGTGGGCATCAGTTCGGGCCTGTGGAGCAAGTGGGCCCTCACGCCCGACGGCACCCGCATCGTGGTCCCCGACAACATCGCCCCCGGTCGCGTGGTGGCCTTCAACGTCAGCGACGGCGCGATGGTGATGAACATTCCCACGGCCCCCGGCGGCCGCTCCATCGACATTCACCCGGACGGCACGACCGCCGTGATCGGGCACGAGGGCAACGAGCGGAAGATCACCAAGGTTGACCTCGTGAACGGCACCGCCACCGTGCTGTCGGGTCTCACCGACAGCCTCGAGGGCCAGGTCATCAAGATCACGCCCGACAAGCAGTACGCGGTGGCCGCGATCTCGAATAACACTGTCTTCCACCGCCTCAGCGACGGCGTGCGCACCGCCACCGTCTCCACCGGCATCGTGGGCGACCTGGAGCTGTCCTTCGACAACCAGTACATCTTCGTGTCCAACTTCACCTCGCGTGTGATCAGCATCGCCAGCCAGTCGGCGGTCGCGAACCTCACCTTCGCCGCGTGCGCCGACGCCGCCATCAGCCCCACGCAGCTGCGGGCCGTGGCCCTCAACAACCGCTTCCGCGAGGACATCCACGTCTACAACATCAACGGCGCGGCCAGCTCGTTCGAGGGCTTCGCCCTCAGCGGCCCCCCGCCGGAGGGTGACAGCACCCGCGTCGTCGCCACCTCCGCCGACGGCAGCGTCGTGGTCGCGGGCAACCTCTCCAGCCGCAACGTCACCATCATCGACGGCCACACCAACGCCACGCTGGGCTACGTCAACACGGGCGACCGCGTGCTCGACCTCGCCGTTACGCCCAACGGCCAGTACGCCGTGGTGTGCAACACCGACGACGGCTCGGGCACCGTTTCCATCGTTGACATCGCCAGCCGCACTCGGGTGGCCCATCTCTCGACGCCCACCCGCCCCGGCAAGGTGAAGATCTCCCCAGACGGCAGCAAGGCCTACGTGCTCTCCCTCGCGGGGACCGACACCATCTACGTCATCAACATCGCCGGCGCCGCCAGCAGCATCGCCGGCACCGTGCTCGCGGGCCAAACCGGCAACGCCCAGTACGCCGCGTACAGCGACATCAGCGGCATCGAGCTTTCCCCCGACGGCTCCATCCTCGCGGTGTGCGTGAGCTTCGAGGACAAGATCCGCCTCATCAACACCGCCACGCGCACCATCATCACCGACGTCGAGGTCGGCACCATCCCCGGCTTCGCCACGCCCGAGTTCCCCATGCGGGCCGTGTTCAGCCCCGACGGCACGAAGCTCTACACCGTGCTAGCGGGCATGAACTTCAGCCCCACGGCCTCCAAGATCGCCGTGGTCAACATCAACGGCGCCGCCAGCGCGCAGGTCACGGCCGTGCCCTGCAACCCCTACCCGCTCACCATGAACATCGACCCCGCCGGGCAGTTCGTCTACATCGGCACCAACATCACCAACCCCGGCGTGCAGGTGTTCGACACCAGCAGCAACAGCATCGTCGCCACCATCCCCACGGGCGGCTCGGTGCGGGCCGCGGCCCTGCACGACGGCATGCTCTATGCCGCGGGCCTCAACAACAACACCGGCGGCAAGCTCTGGCGCGTGAGCGCCGCGGGCGCGGCCAGCTCGTTCATCGACGAGACGCCGCTCTCGGGCAGCCCCTGCGAGATGGCGTTCAACGCCGCCACGCAGACGCTGTGGATCGCCCAGCCCATCCCCGACGCCCTGGACAAGGTCTCCGTCGGCCCCGAGTGCCCGGGCAACCAGTGCGGCCCGCAGGACTACAACGGCGACGGCGACAGCGGCACCGACCAGGACATCGAGGCATTCTTCGCGTGCCTGGGCGGAACCTGCTGCGACACCTGCTACTGCCAGGGCAGCGACTTCAACGGCGACGGCGACTTCGGCACGGATCAGGACATCGAGGCGTTCTTCCGCGTGCTGGGCGGCAATCCCTGCTGAGCAACAGCGCGTGCTCTCGTGAATAGATAGGGCCCGGAGGTACAAACCTCCGGGCCCTTGTCGTTGGCCGGCGGCTCGGTAAACCAGCGAAGATCGGGAGGAGTTGAAGACCCGCCCGCACCGTCACAGCCGTCGGGAGCCACGCTGACCCCGGAATCGGGGATCGCGTGCATTATCGGCCACCACTCCAGGCCTCCGTCCGGCTCATTTTGCCGACGCCCCTGTTGCTGAATCCGGCCGTGCTGGTACCCTGTGCGGCATCAGGAGATACCGCCTGCGCGTGACCGCGCTGGCGTCAGAGACCGATTTGGGCGAAAGCCCAGGGAGAGACAAGATGAAGCTGGCAGGCATCACTGTTGCCGTCGCGCTCGCGGCGGCTGGTATGGCGCAGGGCGCCATCTACACCGACACTCAGAACGAGATCTTCGACAACAACCACGCGCACCTGGACATCGCCAGCGTGCTCGTGACCCACGACGCGAGCACTATCACCTTCGAGATCACCACCCGCGGCGATGTGTCCAACCCCACCTGGGGCAAGTACATGATCGCCATCAACGGCGCGGGCGGCGCCAACGACGCGGGCAACGGCTGGGGTCGCCCCATCAGCTGGAACGGCCAGGGCATCGACTTCTGGGTTGGCACCTGGGCCGATGACGGCGGCAGCAACTTTGGCGGCGAGCTCCGGCAAATGGACGGCTTCGGCGGCAACACGCTGCTGGCGGCGACATACGCCGGCCCCGGCATCAGCGGCTCCAGCCTCACCACGCAGGTCGTCACCCTGTCCCGCTCGCTGCTGGGCCTTACCAGCGACGGCACCTTCTACTTCGACGTGATGAGCAGCGGCGGCGGCAACGACCCCGGCGTTGATCACCTCAGCCGCAGCGACATGGCCACCAACGACTGGGGCGTTCCCTCCAGTTCCGGCCAGTTCCTCGCCTACACCATCCCCAGCCCCGGCTCGATCGCGCTGCTGGGCCTGGGCGGCCTGGCGCTGGCCCGCCGCCGTCGCTGAGTGACTCTTCTGCACGTCCTTCGAGAAGCCCGCCGCAAGGCGGGCTTTTTCGTGCGCGGTACGATCTGGCCATGACGACCACTCTCTCGCGCACACTGGCCGCGCTGGCTGCCCTGATGTCCGCCACCCTTGCCCACGCGATCACGGTGCAGGTAGTGCTCAAGGTACCGGCGGACACGCCGCCGTCGGATTCGGTGTACCTCGCGGGCTCGCTGCCCACCGTCGGCGGATGGAAGGCCGATGGCCTCCGCCTCTTCCGCGACCCCGCCAACCCCACCACCACCTTCACCGGAGAGTTCGAGGCCGACCCCGGCCAGACTCTCGACTTCAAGTTCACCCGCGGCAGCTGGGCCACGGTCGAGAAGAACGCCGACGGCTCCGACCGCCCCAACCGCTCCTTCGCGATCAAGAACGACACCAAGGTCCTCGAGGCCACCGTTGTGCGGTGGGGCGAGGGCAGCGCCAGCCCCAGCAGCATCGTCGGCCGCCTCAGCATGGACCTGCTGCTCTCCGAGCACCTCAAGGGCTCGCGGATGCTCCGCGTGTGGCTGCCGCCCAGCTACTACAAGGACCCGCAGGCGACCTTCGACGTGCTGTACATGCACGACGGCCAGAACTGCTTCGACGCGGCGACCAGCACGATCGGCAAGGAGTGGCGCATCGACGAGACGCTCACGCAGCTGATCACCGCCGGCAAGGTGCGCCCGATGGTGGTGGTCGCGATCGATCACGGCGGGAAGGCCCGCACCGACGAGTACAGCTTCGCCCCCGACACCCAGCGCAACGCTGGTGGCAAGGGCGACGTGTACGGGAAGTTCCTGCTCGAGGAGGTCATGCCCTTCATCGCCTCCAACTACCGCGTGAAGGGCGGCCCCGAGCACACCTTCATCGGCGGCTCCTCCCTGGGCGCGCTCGTCTCCCTCGAGCTGGCCCGCCGTCACCCCGGCGTCTTCGGCGGCGTCATCGCGATGTCACCCGCGCTCCAGTGGGACAACGAATCGCTGACCGCGGCGCTGGAGAAGTCCCAGTCCCCCTTCAAGGGCCCGCGCGTGTGGCTGGACATGGGCACCAGAGAGGCCATGGCGGGCGGCACGTCCGAGAAGTTCGTGGCCATGGCGCAGCGCCTGAGCGCCGTCCTCAAGGGCGCAGGCATCGAGCACAAGCTCACCATCGCCGACGGCGCGGAGCACAACGAGGGCGCCTGGGCCGAGCGGTTCGATGACGCCATCCTCTACCTCGCGCCTCCCTGAGACTTTCACAAACTCCGAAGGATCGTGCCGCCACCTCCATCCGTATGGGGCAGGTCGTCCCACCTGACCCCTGTCGTCCCATCTGTTTCGCCAGTTGATAACCTCCGCTTCTCTACTGTTCGCCCACTTCACCGCCGCAACGAGGACACCGGCGTTTGCCGATACCCAGCCCGATCCATGTCGTCATCCAGCAGCCAAGCCTGGCGCGCTACCGCGTCCCGGTCTACCGCGAGCTTGCGCACCGCCCGGGCATCGACCTGCACCTCCTCTACGGCCACGACCCGCTGATCCCAAACGTTGAGCCCGAGGGGTTCAAAGGCACGCTGGTCCCTTTCACGCCGATTGGCCTGCCGGGCTCTGTAGCTTTGTGGCACAAGGCGCAGTACTCGCACGCCACCCTCAAGCGGGCTGACGTCGTCATCCTCTCGTGGAGCTCGCGTTTCCTCAGCCTCGTGCCCGCCCTGATCCGCGCCCGCCGCAACGGGGTCGGCACCATCCTCTGGGGGCACGGCTACTCCAAGACCGAGACGGGCTGGCGCGCCGACACCCGCCGCCGCATCGCCGACATGGGCACGGCCCTCCTCTTCTACAACCGCACGGCCGCGAGCGCCTACATCGCCGGGGGCGCCTCCAGCCCCGAGCGCGTCTTCGTCGCACTCAACAGTCTCGACCAGACGCCCATCCGAGCCGCCCGCGACGCCTGGCTGAACAACCCGCAGCGCCTCGCCGCATTCCAGGCGACCAACGACCTCGTGGGCACTCAGACCATCCTCTACGTCTCGCGCTTCGACCCCGCGAACCGCCTCGACCTGCTCCTCCGCGCCGCCGCGAAGCTCGCGCCGGACCTCCCGCGCCTGCGCGTCGCCCTCATCGGCAAAGGCCAGGGTCAGGACGAGGTTCGCGCCCTCGCGGACACCCTGGGCATCGCCGACCGTGTCCGCTTCCTCGGGGCCATCTACGAGGAGGACTCCCTCGCCCCCTGGTTCCTCTCCAGCCAGGTCTTCTGCTACCCCGCCAACATCGGCCTGAGCATCCTGCACGCCTTCGGTTACTCGCTGCCGGTCATCACCAGCGACAAGCGGGAGCAGCAGAACCCCGAGATCGAGTCCCTCCGGCATGGCCACAACGGCCTGGTCTACCCGGACGGCGACGCTGAAGCCCTCACCCAGGCCCTCCGCCAGCTCCTGACCGACGACGCCCTCCGCGCCCGCCTCAGTTCGGGGGCACTGGCGACTGTCGAGACCGAGTTCTGCCTCCCCAGGATGGTGGATGGGATGGAGGCGGCAATCCGCTACGCCGCGGCCAAGGCCCGGTAACACGCAAAAATCTCCCGCGCTTTATTGGCCGCGGGCCGATCCCTGTGGCAGCTTTCATGCGGCGTCTTTGCGCCCGTGGAGGTTCCCCCGATGACGACCATCAAGCTTCTCGTCCTCTCTTGGATCGACGCGTTCAAGGCGACCGAGCCCAAGGATTCCTACCTGCTGCAGTAGCATTCACCTGCCTCAACTGGTGACCCTGACGCCGCCCGAGAGCGGCGTTTTTCATGCGCATGCGGACTGACCAAGGAAACAGCGGGCTGGCGTCAAAAGCACGCGAAATCGCAATAGGCGTGAACAGCGTTCTAGAACGATTCTAAAACTCAGCCCGCGCCTAGAATCCTCCCGCTATGGCAAACCCCGCCCCCGCTCAGGCTCCCATCTATCTTGACCACGCCGCCACCACCCCCACCGACCCTCGGGTGGTGGAGGCGATGCTCCCCTACTTCACCCAGGTGTTCGGGAACCCCGGCAGCCGCAACCATCGGTTCGGCTGGGAGGCCGAGGCCGCGGTGGACAAGGCGCGTGAGCAGGTCGCAAAGCTCATCGGCGCCGACGAAAAGGAGGTCGTGTTCACCTCCGGCTCCACCGAGGCCAACAACATCGCCATCAAGGGCGCGGCCTACATGTACGAGAAGGCCCCGGCCGGCTCCGGCCAGCCGCGCGGGCACATCATCTCCTGCATCATCGAGCACAAGGCGGTGCTGGACCCGTGCAAGCGGCTGCAGAAGGAGGGGTTCGACGTCACCTTCCTGGAGCCGGGCAAAGACGGCATCGTCACGGCGGAGATGGTGAAGAGCGCGATGCGCGAGGACACCATCCTCGTGACCATCATGTGGGCCAACAACGAGATCGGGACGATCAACGAGGTGCCGGCCATCGGCGCCCTGTGCCACGAGAAGGGCGTGATCTTCCACACCGACGCCACCCAGTGGGTCGGCAAGATGCCGGTGGACGTGAACAGGGACAACGTCGACCTGCTCAGCATGAGCGCCCACAAGATGTACGGGCCCAAGGGCGTGGGGGCGCTGTACGTGCGGCGGCGCAAACCGCGGGTGCGGCTGACGGCGCTGGTGGACGGTGGCGGGCAGGAGCGCGGCTTCCGCTCGGGCACGCTCAACGTGCCGGGATCGTCGGCTTCGGCAAG